>Ga0209483_1001436_pt1 | contig 18042 bp, 18 predicted proteins | sample NGEPerA_FD_184508 | JGI IMG/M metagenome (GOLD analysis project Ga0209483, IMG submission 184508) | Arctic peat soil microbial communities from the Barrow Environmental Observatory site, Barrow, Alaska, USA - NGEE PermafrostL2-A... | ecosystem: Environmental > Terrestrial > Soil > Wetlands >... | reverse complement strand
CTTCAGGCTGTAGAAGATTTCGCCGTTCAACAGTTCATCGCGTAGCTTGCCGTTGAAGGATTCGCAGTAGCCGTTCTCCCAAGGACTGCCGGGCTCGATGTAGAGCGTTTTGGCTCCAACCTGGGCCTGTCCCTACCGTAAACTCAATCCGGACTCGCCGGGCGCGACGAATCGGTTGATGCTTCGGCCTCATGATCGATGTCCTGAGGTTGCTTCGTAGCGTTCTGGCGTCGCTGTTCAAGTCGAGGGCCCGGCTTGAACTGGAGATCCTGGTTCTCCGTCAGCAGATCAATGTCCTCAGGCGCCAAGAACCAAAGCGGCTACGCCTGACGAACCTCGATCGACTCGCTTTCGTTTGGCTGTATCGGCTTTGTCCCGCCGTTATTGATGCCGTCACGCTCCTCCGGCCGGAAACATTGCTCGGATGGCATCGCAAGGGATTCCGGGCCTATTGGCGCTGGAAGTCTCGGTCTCGTGGCGGCCGGCCCCGGGTTCGTAGGGACATCCGCGATCTGATTCATGAAATAAGCTTGGCCAATCCGCTCTGGGGCGCTCCGCGGATCCATGGAGAACTTCTCAAGCTCGGGTTCGATGTTGCGCAGACGACCGTGGCTAAATATATGGTCCGGCATCGCCGACCGCCGTCACAGGGCTGGAAGACGTTTCTTCGCAACCATGCCGACGGGATTACGTCGATCGATCTCGTTATTGTGCCGACGATCAGGTTCCGATTGCTCTATGAGCTCGTGATCCTTCGGTATGGTCGGCGGCAGCTAATGTCGATTGGAGTTACCGATCAACCGACCGCCGAATGGATCGCCCGGCAGATTACCGAAGCCTTTGCCTGGGATAATGTGCCTCGGTATCTGGTGCGTGAACGGGACGGGGCCTACGGCGATGCCTTTATCCAGCGCCTGCGCGCGATGGGCATAAGGGACCATCCGATCGCACCGCGGTCCCCATGGCAGAACGGCTATGTCGAGCGGCTCATTGGCTCTATTTGCCGGGAGTGCCTAGACCACGTTGTCGTGTTCGGTGAGCAGCATCTGCGCAGCATTCTCAAATCCTACGCGACCTACTACAACGAGGTCCGAACACACCTGTCATTGACTAAAGATGCACCAATTCCTCGCCCTAGCCAGAGGATCGGCCGAGTGGTCTCTTTGCCGATTCTCGGAGGGCTGCATCACCACTATGTCCGAGTTTGAGTTTGCGGTAGGGACACGAGACAATCCCGGCCAACGATCGGATGATCGCGAAATATCTCGCCGACCATGCCGTGACCCTATCGATGGCGACGCTGGCCCGGCGCCTGGTCACGATCGGCATGGCGCACACGACACAAGGACTCACTTCGCCAGTGAATTCTGAATTGGTGCGGCTGGTGTTTCGTGGGGTTCGCCACAGACATGGTCGCAGGCAGCGGCAGATGACTCCTGTGATGCCTCGAGACCTTCTGGCTATGATTGGGTGCCATGATGAGTCTCTACGCGCCCAGCGCGATCGCGCGTTGCTCCTGATCGGTTTTGCCGGAGCGTTCCGGAGATCAGAACTCGTTGCAATCAATTGCAATGACTTCGAACGCGTAACGGACTCGAAGAGACCTTCCTCGCCACTCCCCTGCGACCGTCGCCCTGCTTCTTGAGTCGCTCCTGGACGGCGAGGGGTCAGGCAGGGAACGCTCTCGTACTAAGAGCGTTTCATTAAATGATCGCCCAAAGGTCTAATTCCTACCTACGGCGCCCTAATACATGCGGAGGCGGTCTTGTTTGGAATTTTAAAGCTTCTGGCGGCTAGCGGGACGCAACCTGCTGTTCGATAGCGGGCAGAGACGACAAAATTTGGTGGTTGAAATGACGCGTACTGCTTCAGTTTCTCCTCTCCCATCTGAGTTCGACGGCTTTTTGTTCGCGCCGATCAGTGAGGACAACAATGGAATGACGGTCAGCGTCCTTTCGGCGCTTGCCCGACTCGACGTCGATCCTTGGCAGGAAGCGGCCAGTTTGGCCCGGTTGCCGGCCGACACCGCCTCTCGAAAATTGGCCGCTTTGATAGCAAAGCTTCCCGCCGGGTCATTGGCGGAACTGGACACCGGGAATCTTGCTTCTAGGCTGATCGCGCTCTTGCCGTACCAATCGAGTTCCAATGCTACATCGCCCGGGACATTGAGCAGCGCTAGTACATTGGCTAAATCTTGGCCTGTCATATACGTGGTTTCTTACATGATCTTCATGGCCGTCGTGATGCACGTCCAAAGTGGCGTTGCAAATCGTCAATCGTCGGCACCGGTTGACACGGCTCATACGCCAGCCTCCAGCACGGTCTCGCCGCAGGCGCCACTGGCGAACTCTGTCCCTTGAGAATGACGATGAGGCGAGCTGCTGAAACAGGAGACGTCTATGACCGATGACAAGCTGCAGCCGACTGTGAACGGCCGACCCGAGACGGCAAAGCCGAACCAGATGGGCCAGCCAGTGCAGCAGAACCAGGCGAGCGCGGCGGAACTGCCAAGTCAGCTTGTGACACCGGGACGGAAGCCGCTGTTTCGCAACTGACGAGCACGCCGGTCAGAAAGTATCGAACGTCACGACTGAAGAAAGCACGATGTACACCAACGTCCTGATACCCACAGACGGTTGCGGAGCTGGCGACCAAGCACGAAGTCCATCCGACCCAGATCGCGGCCTGGAAGCGTGAGGCTGTCGAGAAGCTTGCCCATGTCTTCGATGAGAAGGGCTTGGATCGGGAGAAGAGCCGGGATGGGGAGATCGTCCGGCTTCACGCCAAGATCGGTCAGCTGGTGGTGGACCGGGATTTTTTGTCGAAGGCCTTCGGTCGCTGAGCCTGGATCGGAGGAAGACGATGATGAAGCCCGGTCACAAACGGCTCTCGATTGTGCGCCAGTGCGAGCTGGTGTCGATCTCGCGCTCCTAGTACTACACCCTGAAGGAGGCCAAGATCGTGATCGAAGCCTGGAGACGGCACTACAACACGGTCCGCCCACACTCGTCGCATCGATATCGCCCGCCGGCACCCGAGGCTATCTGCTGGCCGGCCTCGCCAGCCGCGTTACCGGGCGCTCGGCCAGCCCGCTTATCGGTGGTACCAAATGCCCCCATAAACTAACATCGCAACCGGACTACTCAGTGGGGGCTGGTCAAAGGGTTGATCCCATTTTAAACACTCTCGATCGGCGTGACACGTAAACTTAACAGGAGCGCGCAATGTTGCAGAAAGCATCAGCAGTCAAGGGCTACGCCATTGCGGCAAGCGATGGCCTGCTTGGCACGGTGAGCGACTTTCTGTTTGACGACGCCAGCTGGCTGGTTCGGTGGCTAGTGGTCGACACCGGCAACTGGCTTCCCGGCCGCAAAGTCCTTCTGCCCACATCCGTCTTGGGGCACGCCGATGCCAAGGAACGGATATTCCGGGTTAAATTGACCATGCAGCAGGTCAAGGACAGCCCCGAGATCAGCACCGATCGACCCGTCTCGCGGCAGAGCGAGACGCACATTTACAATTACTATGGCTGGAGTCCGTATTGGGGCACCGGCTTTTATATGGGCGGCTTCGGCTATATGGCGGGATCGCCCGCCATGATGGGTGTCCCCATGGCGGCGTCTGCCGCTCGGGAATCGAGGCGGCGCGAAGAGCACGATGTTGATGCCCAACGCAGCCACGACGATCCGCATCTCCGCAGCGTCGAAGCGGTCACCGGATACCATATCCATGCCAGCGACGGCGAGATCGGTCACATTGAGGACTTCCTTTTGGAGGACGCCGATTGGAGCATCCATTATCTCGAGGTCGATACCAAGAACTGGTGGCCCGGGAAGAAGGTCCTGATCTCGCCGCGGTCGGCGCGCACGATCGATTGGAAGGAGAAACTGGTGAACCTCAACGTTAATCGTCAGAGGGTCAAGGACAGCCCGCCCTACGATGAATCCACGACGGTCGACCGGGCCTATGAGAAAGACTTCCATCGCTACTATGGCGATATCCAGCCAAGCGACCAGGCCCAACCGAGCATCGGCCGCATTCTTTCCTCGTCGTGACCAGCCCCCACTGAGTGGTCCAGTTGGAATGTTAGTTTAGCGGGGGCATTTGCGCCATCGGTGGTGAGGCTGGCCAGGTTATGGCTTCTGGTGCGGGTGGCCGATAGCCCAGCGACGAGTGCGGTCGGAGCGTGTTGTAGTGTCGCGAAAATTCTGGATCTGCCACGATCGATCTGCGCGACCAGGGTCACGCTAAGGGGGATAAGATGAGCATGCAACCCGCGCCGAATATCGAGGAGTTGCGCCAACATATTCTCGCGACCATCCACGCGCATTGGAAGCTTTTCCTAATCCAAGGCGTGGCCATGATCGTCCTGGGCATGCTGGCAGTGGCCTTACCTAATATTTCGACTTTGGAGATTGAGCTTCTGGTCGGTTGGCTCTTCATCCTCGGCGGATTTCTCCGTGTCGTCACGATCTATCGCAAGCGCCACATGCCCGGCTTCTGGTGGTCACTGTTGAGCGGCGTATTGGCCATGGCTCTTGGCGTGATATTGATTGCCGGCCCAATGCAGGGGATTGTCACGCTCACCGCCGTGTTGGCGGCATTTTTCATCATTGAGGAGGTCGCCGCGATTTTCATCGCGCTCGATTACCGCCGGCACTTTCCTCACTGGGGTTGGACGCTGTTCAGCGGCATCGTCAGCCTGGGCCTCGCCTATCTGATCGTGAAGGGCTGGCCCAACACCACGGCCTGGATAATTGGTCTCTATGTCGGCATCAACATGATCTTCATCGGCATGTCCCTGATCATGACTTCGATCGCCGCGCGCCGTATCGGTGGTGCCTAGGCGCCGCATTAGTCCGTCGCCCTCTAGGCTCTGGACTCATAACCAGTAGCACAAGGTCGCGGCTAGACAGACGGCGGTGAGGAAGTTATGGGCGAGGCGGTCGTATCGTGTGGCGATCAGAAAGGCATGACCATCCGGGTCGCGCATCGAACGCACCGCGATGAGGTTATCTGTGGCCTTCGAAGCCCTGGAAAGCTCGAATATAAGACGTGTGCTGGCAATATCGTTGGCCTTCCGAAGGGGCGCGGGACGTTGCTGAGCCGTGCGGTAGCATAACAATTCGAGATGCGGGGTGGCGCGGCGCGGCGCGAGCGCGGTGACGTCGACCTGCGCGCCGGGAACATCATCCAGCCCTTCCTGCGCTGAGCCGTGGTTGAACGAGCGCGCGGACACGCCCAGGCCGAGGCTTTCGTAGAACGCAATGCTAACAGCACTGTCGGAAACGCTGATCGCGGAATGATCAATGCCGAGACAGGTTTTATCGGGCGACACGGCCGGCCAATTCGAACTGCTACCCTCCGGGAATGCGAGTAATTCGAGGGGGTGGCCTTCCGGATCACGGAATTTGAACGCGGCAACTCCGCCCGACGACGCCGGCAGGCGCTCAGGACCGTCTCTTGAAATCGGCATCCAGCCTCCCACTGTCGAAAGTCGCTGAAAGGCCCGAGGCATATCCGCGACCACAATCGCAAAATGCTGGAATACAAGATCGGACGATGACGATTCGCGCGGATAGGGTTCGCCCGGCAAGTCGAATTGCACGAGCTGAATGATTTCGCGTCCAAGGCCAAGCGTGATCCGGTCCGCGCCGCCGGTTACACCCATCAACCGCTCTAAATCCGGGCCGGAAAAGCGGTCTGTTGCAATCCGCCGGCAGCCAAAGGCCGCTTCGTAGAATTGAGCGGCGGATTTGGCATCAGCCGTGGTGAGGCTGAATCGGGCGAGCCTGCAGATGCGCGGTGGGTCGGCGGTCATGGCCGCGCTGCGCCACAGCGATTGAGGAAAATCGCATAGAGAGTGTGCGAGCCTCCAATGAAAAGTCTGTTTCTGTGCAGTCCGCCGAACGTCAGATTGGAAACGCGATACGGGACCAGGATCTTTCCGAGCAGCTTGCCGTCGGGCGAGATGCAATGAACGCCGTCGGCGGCGCTCGACCAAATATTGCCGTCTTCATCGGCGCACAGCCCGTCGGCATATCCGGGCTCGATCTTGTGAAAGATTTCGTCACCGCGCAGGCCTCCATCCGGTCTTACGTCGAAAACCCTGATATATTGTTTGGGGTTGTCCGTGGTTTGATCGCCGGTCTCCGCGACGTAGAGGCGTTTTTCATCGGGTGAAAAGGCCAAGCCATTCGGGCCATCGAAGTCACCCGCTGCGACCGCGATCTGGCCGGTTTCGGGATCGAAGCGATAGAGCGCAGGCGGTTGCTCGGAAATCTGCCGGCCGCCTTCATAGTCGCTTTGAATGCCGTAGAGCGGATCGGTGAACCAGATCGAGCCGTCGGACTTGACCGCGACATCGTTCGGCGCGTTGAGCCGCCGGCCGCCGTGCCGGTCGACCAGCCGCGTGACGGAGCCGTCCAACTCGGTTCGAGACAGGCAGCGTTCGCGGTGTGAGCAGGAGATCAATCGGCCCTGAACATCCCGTGTCTGCCCATTGGCGTATCCTGACGGCGCGCGATAGACCGAGACCCCGGCGTCCTCGATCCAGCGCATTGTGCGGTCGCGCGGCAGGTCCTGAAACAGCAGGCAATTCGCGTCGCCCATCCAGACCAGACCCTCGATCCAGCGAAACCCGCCGGCGAGTTCCTCGAGCGGTGCGTTGTCGAGAACGTAATGGGCAAATCGCGGATCGATGATGTCGATGCCCTTCATGCGTTCACCGCAATTCGCAAGGCGAGGACGGCGCGGGCATATCCTCGAACTGAACAACCATTAACACAGCCGGCGCATCACCCACAGTTCCGGAGCGATGGCCCAGTTTGCCTTCCACCTCGCGGCAATTCTGGTCACCTCCGAAGCACAGCTCGCCCGCTCCCATCTCGACGCGCGTGCCGTCCATCGATTCGACAAACCAGCGCCCGGAGAGCGGGACGATCCACTGCGGCTCGGGATTCTCGTGCCAGGTGCCAATCCAGCCGACAGGGAGGACGGTGACAAGCGTCGTCATCGGTCCGCTCAGCCTTTTGCCTTGCCATTGCGGATCGGCGGGCGGCTTTATCGATCTCAGTTCGAACTCCGTCATCGCGCAGCGTGTCTGGTGACTGACCCCATCGGCATCCGTCCAGAGATGCCAATAGTGCACGGCGGGCTTTGCGCTCACGGCTCATCTCCCTGAACAATTTCATAGGGATGTGACGAAGCCAGCGGGTGATGCAGGAAGTGCCCGACCCCGGCGGCATTGGACCCGAAAGCGAGGAGAAGAAAGCCGCCGGCAAGAGCCACGTTCTTGAGGAAATCCCAGAAGATTTCCCTCCCGTCGCTTTTTCCCTTCAGCCGGAAATCTGGTTCGGTCCAGAACTGTTTCCAAAGGAATGCCGTGATCACGCAGTACCCGGCCAGGGTCAGCGCCGCCAACCGGTCGGCGACGCCGGCCAGAATCGCCAGCGACATGAAGACTTCAATGCAAAACCCACCGGCAATAAGGGCGATCGCAAATGCTCGGTTAGCAATCGTCTGCGATGCCTGTGCCATCGCCAGTTTGAAATTGAGTACTTTGTCCAGCGCGCTGAAGGGCAGAAACAGCCCCACCAGCAGACAGCGTACAGCGAACGCAATCAGCATGTTGAGCATCGGACGATCCCTTCGACACGCGAGCCGGACATCAAGGCCTACTCTCCGTCCAGCGCGTGATCGCCGTCCGCTTGCCACGGGGGCTCCACGATCAGCCGCGCGCCGTGATCGTAGGTCGCGTATCGCCAGAGCCATTGCACGGCGACCAACAAACGATGCTGAAATCCCGCCAGCAGATAGATATGGACCAGCGCCCAGAGAAACCACGCGAGCACGCCCTTCAGGTGCCACCAGCCGAAATCGAAGATGGCAGACTGCCGCCCGATGATCGCCGCGTTGCCACGATTGTGGAACTCAAAGTCCGGCGCCGCGGCGCCGTTGCGAATTTTTTTCACGAGCGCGCGGCCGAGATAATAGCCTTCCTGTTTGGCCACTTGCGCAAGGCCCGGCAGAGGTTTGCCCGCGGCGTCAAAAACCAGCGCGACATCGCCCAGCGCATAGACATTCGACAGTCCCGGCACCGAGAGGTCGCGATTGACCTTTACGCGTCCGGTCTTGTCGGTTGGTACGCCGAGCATCTTACCAACCGGCGATGCCTTCACCCCAGCCGCCCAGATCGCGAGGCCGGTCGGTATCGTGTCATCGCCCGCTACGACGCTATCCCATGATAGATCCTTGACGACGCAGTTTTCTCGCACCGTCACGCCAAGGGATGCAAGCTTGCGTTCCGCATAGCGCGCGAGCCCTTCCGGAAAGGCCGAGAGTATTCGCGGACCGGCTTCGAGTAGAATGACGGTGGTCGACTTCGCGTCGATGTGACGGAAGTCCTTCGCGAGCGTATAGCGCGCCAGTTCGGCGACGGCGCCCGCGAGTTCGACACCGCTGGGGCCGCCACCAATGACCACGAACGTCATGAGGCGCTTGCGCTCGGCCGGGTCGTCGCTCATCTCCGCCTGCTCGAACGCCAAGAGCAGACGCGACCTGATCCGGCGCGCGTCAGCAATCGACTTCAGGCTTGGGGCGAACTCGGCCCATTCGTTATGACCGAAATAGGCGTGCGCGGCGCCGGCCGCGACCACTAAAATATCGTAAGAAAGGGACTTGCCACCTGCGAGCGTCACGCGACGCACCGCGACATCGATGCCCGTCACCTCCCCCAACAGGACTTCAATGCCGGGAAAGCGTCGCAGCAGCCTGCGTACAGGTTCCGCGATGTCCGCAGGCGACAAGGCTGCCGTCGCGACCTGATAGAGAAGCGGCTGGAAAAGATGATAGTTCTGCCGGTCCAGCAGTGTCACAGGCACACCGCTGGAACCCAGCGCGCGCGCCACCTGCGCGCCCGCGAAGCCGGCGCCAATGATGACGACTTGCGGTTTCGCGCTGACGCCGGTCATGGCAGGCGCAAATTGTTTGGCAAATGGATCATCGCGCTCTCAAAGATAACGCTTGAGCACTCCATTTTGTGCAAAAATCGGCTGTCTAAATCGGGATCCTGAGCAATATCGTAATACAATAAAAATTGCTGGAACCTTTGCCGTTTCCACGCACTTAATAGAATACCAATTGCAAAATTAGCTGCAATGGTGCGATTGCGCGCGTGTCTTCACGTCTTCCGGTATTTCCGAAGGAACCGCCCATGTCCGGTCATAAGCCTTTGGCCGGACAGAAGGCACTTGTTACCGGAGCCAATTCCGGCATCGGCGAGGGCGTCGCAATTGCTCTCGGCCAGGAGGGTGCCGATGTTGTGGTGAATTATGTCGAAGGCGACGCCGCAGCGAACGCCGTAGCCGACAGGATTAAGCAATCCGGCGGCAACGCCATCGTGCACAAGGCCGATGTTTCGTCCGAAGATGAGGTCGGCGGCATGTTCGACCGCGCCGTACGCGAGTTTGGCACGATCGACATCCTCGTCAACAATGCCGGTCTGCAACGCGATTCCGCTTTCGCGGATATGACCCTGGAAAAGTGGAACAAGGTCCTTGGCGTCAATTTGACCGGCCAATTTCTCTGCTCGCGAGCCGCGGTACACGAGTTTCTACGCCGCGGCGTCGTTCCATCCGTGTCGCGCGCAGCCGGGAAGATCATTTGCATGAGTTCCGTGCATCAGGTGATCCCGTGGGCAGGTCATGCGAATTACGCAACCTCGAAAGGCGGCATCAAATTGCTGATGGAGAGCATGGCGCAGGAGCTAGCGCCCAAGCGCATCCGCGTCAATGGCATCGCGCCGGGCGCGATACAGACTCCCATCAATACCTCCGCCTGGGACACGCCCGACGCGCTCAAGAGCCTGCTGACATTGATCCCCTATGGACGGATCGGGCTGCCCGAAGACATCGCGCGGGTTGCCGTTTGGCTGGCGTCCGACGATTCCGATTACGTCGTCGGCACCACACTCTTTGTCGACGGCGGCATGACGCTTTACCCGGGCTTCTCCACCAACGGCTGAAGGCGATGACAGAGCACTATGACGTGATCATCATCGGAAGCGGCCCCGGCGGTGCGTCCGTCGTGCATCGCCTCGCGCCAACCGGCAAACGCATCTTGCTGATCGAGCGTGGCGATTATCTGCCGCGTTCGCGTGCCAATTGGGATGTGCAGACGGTGTTCGTGGACGGCGCCTATCAGGCGGACGAGACCTGGTACGACAAGGGTGGGAAAAGCTTTCGTCCCGGCTTGCACTATTATGTCGGTGGCAATTCGAAGGTCTATGGCGCGGCGCTGTTTCGAATGCGCGAGCGCGATTTCGGCGAGGTCCGCCACAGGGACGGTATTTCTCCCGCCTGGCCTCTCAAGTATGAGATGTTCGAGCCCTATTACGCCGAAGCCGAGCGGCTGTTTCACGTTCATGGCCAACGGGGCGAGGATCCAGGCGAGCCGCCTTCGAGCGGCCCCTTTCCCTACCCGCCGGTTTCGCACGAACCGCGCATCCAAGCGCTTCACGACAGTCTCGTGGGCGACGGCCTGCACCCGTTTCATATCCCGCTCGGTATTCTCCTGGATGAGAAGGACGGCAAGGTCACGCCGACCAGCACATGCATCCGCTGCGACGCGTTCGATGGATTTCCCTGTCTTCTGAACGGCAAAGCAGACGCGCAAGTCATATGCGTCGATCCGGCGCTCAAGTTGCACCCTAACCTGACATTGCTGACAAATGCCTATGTCTCCAAGCTGGGTACGGACGTCACGGGCAATACCGTTACGGACATCGCCGTGACGCGTAACGGCGGCGAAGAATATTACTCGGCCGATATCGTGGTTGTCGCTTGCGGTGCGCTCTCCTCCGCGCTGCTTCTGCTGCGTTCCGCGAACGATAAACATCCCGATGGCCTCGCCAACGGTTCCGGTCAGGTCGGGCGCAACTACATGCGTCACAACCAGTCGATTCTGATGGCGCTGATGCGCGAGCCGAACGATACTGTTTTCCAGAAAACACTCGCGCTCTCGGACTTTTATTTCGGCTCGGACGATTGGGACTATCCGCTGGGCCTGATTCAGATGTGTGCTACGTCGCACGGCGCGCAGATCAGGGGCGAAGCGCTGCCAAGCTGGCTCGAATGGATGCCGAAAATGCCGTTCGACGAAATGGCGCGCCACTCGATGGATTTCTGGCTGTCGAGCGAGGATTTGCCGCGACCGGAGAACCGGATCCGCTATGACGGTGAGCGCGTCGTTCTGGAGATCACTGAAGGCGATATGGAAGCCCATCATCGGCTCAAGAAAAAGCTCGAACAAATACTGAGCAAGGCAGATGCACATCCGGTGTTGATGGAGCGCAGCCTGTATCTGGGCAACGATATCCCGATAGGAGGCACCGCCCATCAGGCAGGGACGGCACGCTTCGGCACAGATCCCGCGAGTTCAGTGCTGGACCTCGATTGCAAAGCGCATGAACTGGACAACCTTTACATCGCCGACGCGAGCTTTTTTCCGTCGATCGGGGCGGTGAACCCGACGCTGACGATTATTGCCAACGCGCTTCGCGTCGCGGACCGGCTCAAGGAGCGGCTAACATGACGGCCAATTTTTCGAGCGATCTCAGTGGGCGCGCGACGGCTCTTCCGCATTTCTGGGAACATACGGTCGGCAGCGGGCACGCGACGCTCGCGCTGCGGGCCGATTGGCGGGCCCAATTGAAGCGCGCGCATGATGAACTCGGCATGCAACATGTTCGTTTTCACGGCATTCTGGACGACGACATGGGCACGATGGTCGCCGAGGGTGACACGCTTTTCTACTCGTTCTTCAACGCCGACCAGATTTTCGATTTTCTGCTATCGATCGGTATGAAGCCGTTCGTCGAATTGAGCTTCATGCCGTCCATCCTTTCCTCGGGCGATCAGACGGTTTTTCACTATCGGGCCAATGTCACGCCCCCAAAGGACTACGCGCAATGGGCTGTGCTCATCAGAAAACTGGTGAAGCATTGGGTGGACCGCTATGGATTGGGCGAAGTGCGGCAGTGGTTCTTCGAGGTCTGGAACGAGCCGAACCTGACGGCGTTCGGTAGCGGAAAACAGAGCGACTATTTCGAGCTTTACCGCTACACCGTGGAAGCCATCAAAGGCGTCAATAAGATGCTGAAGGTTGGCGGTCCCGCGACGGCGGCAAACGCCTGGATCGACGACTTTCTGACGTTCTGCAGGACCCAGGATTTGCCGGCGGATTTCATCAGTACGCACCACTATCCCACCGACGCGTTCGGCAAACCGGGTGACGACACCATAACGCAACTGGCGGACAGTACGCGCAGCATTCTGCGCGAACAGACCCGCGAAGTGCGAAAGAAGGCAGGCGATCTGCCGGTCTATTATACGGAGTGGTGCACATCCTCCAATCCGCGTGATTTCATGCACGACGATCCCTATGCTGCCGCCTTTATCGTCAAAACTATCCTTGAAGCGAACGGGCTAGTTCAGGGATACAGCTATTGGACGTTCTCGGACATTTTCGAGGAAAACTATTTTCCTACGGTGCCTTTCCAAGGCGGCTTCGGGCTCCTGAATATTCACGGCATCGCCAAGCCGGCCTATCGCGCCTTTCAATTACTGCACGAACTGGGCACGCAGATGCTGCCCGTCGAAGGTAGCCACGAAACCGTCGATGCCTGGTTCGTGTGCGGCGACCAAGGCTCCACGGTGGTGCTGACGAACTTTGCGCTGCCGCGTCATCCCATCGAAACACAGCAGGTTTCCTTCGCGCTCAAATCCGCAAAGTCCGCAACGATGGCGTCCATTCAGCGTATCGATCTTGAACATGCAAATGCCAAGCGTCACTGGGAACAACTCGGCAAGCCCGAATATCTGAGCACCGCGATGGTCGATGAACTCAAGCACCTGTCGCAGCTCCAGAGCGAACCGGTTCCGGTCAAATACGAAGCTGGCATGTTGAGCCTTGAAGTATCGATGCCGCCGCAATCAGTCGCAACAATTCATTTCGCGAATTGAACGCGATGGCGATCGATTGGGCACGGCTCTCCGACGAGACGCTGACCATCCGGCTGCAGCGTGCGGCCTTTTCCTATTTTGTCGATTACGCGGATGCCGATACCGGCCTCGTCGCAGACACCTCCCGCCAGGGATCGCCATGCAGCATCGCGGCGGTTGGATTTGCACTATCCTGCTATCCCATCGCGGTCCGCAACCGCTGGCTGTCGCGTGCGGATGCCGCCAGCCGGACGCTCAAAGTCCTCAAGTTCTTCGCGCAAAGCACCCAAAGCGATGCGTCCGATGCGACAGGCTATAAGGGCTTCTACTATCACTTCCTCGACATGCAGACGGGCAAGCGCGTCTGGCAATGCGAACTCTCGCTGATCGACACCGCGCTTCTGATCGCGGGCGTGCTGGTGGCCGCACGCTATTTTGACGGCGGTGGCGAGGAGAACGAAATCCGCGAGCTCGCCGACGCGATGTATCGCCGTGTCGACTGGCACTGGGCACAGAACGGCGCGCCAGGGCTCTCGCAAGGGTGGAAGCCCGAATGCGGCTTTCTCCATTATGGCTGGGAGGGATATAACGAAGCCACGATCCTATATGTACTGGGCCTTGGCTCGCCGACCTTCCCGCTCACGTCGAGTGGCTACGTCACATGGAGCCTCACCTATCAGTGGGAAAACCTGCTCGGCCCAGATGTCCTCTACTCGGGGCCGCTTTTTACGCACCTGTTCTCCCATGCGTGGATCGATTTTCGCGGCATCCGCGATGCGTTCATGCGCGAGAAGGCCAGCGACTATTTCGAGAATACGAAAAGCGCCATCGCCATCCATCGCGAATACGGCGAACGCAACCCGCACGGGTTCAGAGGCTATAGCGGCGATTTTTGGGGCGTAACGGCGGGAGACGGCCCGATCGATCCAGAATTGCGCGAGAATGGCAGGGATCGCCGCTTCTTCGGCTATATGTCGCGTGGCGTGCCTTACGGTCCCGATGATGGCACGATCGCACCTTGGGCGATGCTCGCAACACTGCCCTTCGCGCCCGAAGCTGCGCTCACGGGCACCCGCCGTCTTCTTAAGAACTATCCACAAGTCTGCGGCCAGGACAGATTTTCAAGCGGCTTCAATCCGACGTTCCAGAGCGATACCGGCGGCTGGCTCTCCGAAGGATGGTACGGGCTCGATCAGGGCCTCCTCGTGATGATGGTCGAAAATCATCGAACCGGCCTGATCTGGGAGACCATGCGGCGCTGTAGCTATGTGTGCGACGGGCTCAAGCGCGCCGGTTTCGAAGGCGGGTGGCTCTAGCGATGCAAAGCGGTACGTCAAGAGCGAAACCCGACGACGAGAAAACCTTCATGCGCCGTGTGCGGCCGGAAGATTGGACGAACCCCGTACCGCGGAGTGTCTACGATCTCGTGATCGTGGGAGCGGGCCCAGCCGGACTGGCGGCCGCGGAATCCGCTGCGCGACTCGGCTTCGGCGTTGCACTCATCGAGCGCAATCGCATGGGCGGAAATTCACTGAATGTCGGGTCGGTGCCATCCAAGGCCATCATCCGAACCGCGCGCGTTTATGGCGCGATGCAGGATGCCGAGGGGTATGGCGCGCCCGTACCGAGCGAGCCGGCGCTCGACTTCGGCAAGGTGATGGCGCGCATGCGCCGGATCCGCACGCGAATATCGGAATACCATTCGGTTCACGAACTCACCGCGCTGGGCGTGGACGTATTTTTCGGTGCCGCCCGTTTTGCGAACGCAGACTTGCTTCTCGTCGGCGACACCCCCGTGCATTTCAAAAAGGCACTCATCGCCACGGGAGCGCGTCCCAAGGCGTCCGCCATTCCAGGCCTCGACCAGGTGGACCATCGCACAAGCGCCTCCATCTTCCAGATGGCGGTGCTGCCCAAGCGCCTCGCCGTCATCGGCGGAGGTCCGCTCGGCTGCGAACTGGCGCAAGCCTTTTGCCGGTTGGGCTCGCACGTCACCATCGTGCAGAACGATCCGAAATTCCTGCCCCGTGAGCAACGTGACGCCGCCGAGATCTTGTCCCGCTCCATGGCGCGCGACGGCGTGGAAATCCGACTGAACACCATAGTCGTCGGCGTGCGACGCGAGAGCGGCGTCAAGATTCTCGAGACCGTCAACAACGATGTCAAAAGCGATATTCAGGCTGACGAAATTCTGTTGAGTATCGGGCGGGTTCCCAATGTTGAGGAGCTTGGCCTTGAAGCAGCCGCCGTCGCGTTCGACACGGATCAGGGGATCAAGATCGACGATTTTCTGCGCAGCACAAATCCAAACGTGTACGCAGCCGGCGACGCCTGCCTGGCGTTGAAGTTCACAAACACCGCGCAGTTCTCGGCCCGTATGGCGGTTCAAAATGCGTTGATGCAGGCACAGTTGCGATGGAGCAGTTCGGCCATACCCTGGTGCACCTTTTGTGATCCCGAGATCGCGCATATCGGCCTGCACGTCTGGGAAGCGCGCCAGCAATCGATCCCCATCAAGAGCTTCACCGTGATGATGCACGATGTCGATCGCGCAATCACGGATGGACAAGACACCGGTTTCGTCAAGATTCATGTTGCGGAAGGGTCCGACAGAATTTTGGGCGCGACCATCGTCGCCTCGCGGGCAAGCGAATTGATCAACGAAATGGTCGTCATCATGAGCGCCGGCATCGGCATGAAAGCCCTCGCCGAGGTGGTGCATACATACCCGGCGCAATCCGAGGCGATCATGCTCGCAGCACAAGCCTATAAGCGCGAGTTCGACAAGGCAGCCGAAGACGTGGCTCGCCGGGCTGCATCTCGAGAGGCGGCCGATGGCTGCGGATAACGGCCGGAAATTCGTCTATCTCGCTGCGGCGGTGTCAGCGTTGGGCGGCATGCTCTTCGGCTACGACATCGGCGTCATTTCCGGGGCGATCCTGTTCATCAAGAAAGATTTCTCGCTTTCCCCCGGTCTTGAGGAAATCGTCGCCAGTTCGGTCTTGCTGGGATCGCTGGGCGGCGCTTTGGCCGGAGGGAGTCTCGCTGATCGTTTCGGACGCCGCCGCCTATTGGTCGGGACCGCGATCGTATTCGGCCTCGGCGCTATCGACGCCGCTCTGGCGCCGGACACGGCATAGCTGATTGCCAGCACAGTCGCGGCGATTGAGCGCGACCTGATGGAGGGTGGGCTGGTACGACGTAAGCCGCCGAAGCCGAATGTCTGCGAAGAGGTTGCATTCCTCGCCTGCTCGTGCTGGCTGGCGGATCGCTACAAAATGCAGGGTCGCGACGACGAGGCGACGGCACTGCTGGGTCGGGTGATCGGGCTTTCAGCAGCCCACCGAAGCCGCCTCCGCTGCGTCCGAGCGGGGACATCATGTCGGTGGAGAAGCGCAGCGCGCTGATGGCGCGCATTCGGGGAAAGGACACGGGCCCTGAACTTGCCGTGAGGCGATTACTATATGCGATAGGGTTCAGGTTCCGGTTACATCAGCGCGGCCTGCCTGGAAAGCCAGACCTCGTTCTTTCTCGGTATAGGCTGGCAATTTTCGTGCATGGCTGCTTTTGGCATAAGCATGCTGGGTGCAAGTTGGCATATAGCCCCAAGAGCAGACAAGATTTCTGGGGTCCGAAACTATCGGCGAACGTCGAACGTGATAGAAGAAACGCCGCGAAATTAAAGGCGATTGGTTGGCAGGTGGAAGTCATAGCTGGTACATTAAGGACCGCATTGGTTGTGAGACATCGGCTGAACGCCGGGGTTTCCGAGGCTATGCCGAAGTGGCGATCTTCTCCCATCCCCTCCGCCAATTTCTGCTTCAAAAAAAATACAATGTGAGCGCCTGCCTACTATGCGCCTACTAACGCGTTTCGTTCTTGCTGATGATGATGACTAAGTCTTTGGGATTAATGGTGCCGACGCGCAGGTTCGAACTGCGGACCTACTGATTACGAATCAGTTGCTCTACCACTGAGCTACGTCGGCGTGCCGCTTCAGGCTGCGGAACTTATAGCCGCGCCCTTGGCATCGTCAATCTACCCGGCGTCGGGCCGCCACCGGCCGCGGCAGCGGTTATTTATTAATGCCGCCGTCAGGCGTTGTACGCGACACGGCCGGAACCGCTCAGCTCGTAGCCGGACAATTCCGCCGCATGCGCCTGGAAGGCCGGCATGCGCGCGAAGCGCAGGATGGCCTGGACCGGCGGCTCGAAATAATCGCGCCGGCGCATGGCAAGATCGAATCTCTCCCGGTGCAGCGGAATGAAGATCAGCCGAAACCGCTTGGCGACGGCCTCGATCGCCAGGCCGCAATCGGCGTTGCCATCGAGCACGGCCGCCGCGAGATCGGTCTCGGTGAGCGCGGGCGCTTCCAGCAGGTTGAGGTCTTCATAGCGCAGTCCCGCGCGCGCCAGCAGATAGCGGAACAGGGTATGCGCGCCGGCCCCGTCCTGCCGGCGGGCGACGCGCAACCGCTTGCCGGCGAGGTCCGCAAGGGATTGGATGCCATGCGGATTGCCCGGCGCCACGATCAGCCCCTGCCGGCGCCACGCCCATTCGATGAGGACGATGTCGGCCATGCCGCGCAGAGCGCGCACGGACGGAATGTTGTATTCGCCGCTTTCCGGATCGACGATGTGCAAACCCGCCACGACCGCTTGACCGCCGGCGAGCCGCCGCAACCCGTCCTCGCTGCCGCCCGCCAGCAGCGCCAGCTCGCTTCCCGATTCGCGCAGCGCCCATTCCCACAGCAGATCGTGGCTGCCCGCCGCCACCGGCGGCGGCGAGCGTAATTCCGGCCCATCGAATTCGGTATGGCCGGCCACCCAGAGATCGATCGCCTGCTTGGGGAAAAGCAGCTTGCCGGTGACATGCGAGCACGGAATCCGGCGCAGCCGGACGAGTTCGTAGATCTTTCGCTCTTTCAATCGGAGGTAATCGGCGATTTCTGCCGTCGTCATGAAGGCGCGCGCAAATCCCATGTTTTATTATGCATAAATTACAGACTTTCGAAATAATGATTTTATATGCACATATAAAC
>Ga0209483_1001435_pt1 | contig 18046 bp, 11 predicted proteins | sample NGEPerA_FD_184508 | JGI IMG/M metagenome (GOLD analysis project Ga0209483, IMG submission 184508) | Arctic peat soil microbial communities from the Barrow Environmental Observatory site, Barrow, Alaska, USA - NGEE PermafrostL2-A... | ecosystem: Environmental > Terrestrial > Soil > Wetlands >... | reverse complement strand
AAACGGCTGCCTGGCAACACCACAGCAACGCCAGGCAACGTGGCGTGGACTGGCAATTCAAGGTCGGCGACGCTCGGATAAAACTGAAGTCTGTTTACCCTAAAATCATTGCGTGACAAAGCACTAGTGCATTGTCATGCTTCCAAATGCGGGTAAAACTCTAGTGATTTACCCCAAAATCATTGCGTGACAATGCACTAGACTAAGATTTGTCTTTCCCGGCGGAATCCCGTACTTTGGGGAAGCGATGCGGAACCAGTATGATCCTGCCGACGTGGCGTGCATGCTCGACCACCTGGTGGCCGGCGTGGCGCGGGAGTTTTCGGCGGCACAGCCACTCAATATCGTCGGCATCCGCACCCGCGGCGAGACCCTGGCGGCACGCCTGGCGGCACGCCTGAGCCAACTGGGGTTCGGGCAGATTGGCCGGGGCGTGCTCGATATCACCCTATATCGCGATGATCTTTCCGAGATCGGCCCGCGCCCGCTGGTGGGCCCGACCACGTTGCGCATTGGGCTGGATGGGCATCCCTGTGTGCTGGTGGACGATGTGCTGTTCACGGGACGATCGGTGCGGGCCGCGCTGAATCTGCTTGGGGATTTCGGACGGCCCAGGGTGATTCGGCTTGCCGTGCTGGTCGATCGCGATGGCCGCGAACTGCCGATCCAACCCGATTATGTGGGGCTGATGCTCAAGGACATCCCGGCGGGCTGCCGGGTGAACGTGCGGCTGGCGGAGAACGATGGGAAGGACGAGGTTATCGTCGAGCCGGGCCAGATGAAATGCTAAATGCCCTTCCGCGAACCCGCGGCGTTGACATCTCGTAGCGGCGCCCCCCGGCCGACGGTGTAATTCAGCGGCGCCAAGTCATTCGCGTCGCGGGTATTCCAATGTGACACGGGCGCCCCGCCCGTGCCGATGGTTGGGAACCGCGGGAAATCGATGGATCGGCGGGAGCATGACACAAGACCTTGATCGCAGGTGGACGCGCAGGCATTTGCTGACGCTCGAGGAGTTGTCCGCAGAGGAGATTCTTTTCGTTCTGGATACCGCCGGCAGTTTCAAGGAAGTCTCTACGCGCAGCATCAAGAAGGTGCCTGCACTCCGGGGGCGCGTGATCGTGAATGCATTCTTCGAGGACTCGACGCGCACGCGCACGAGTTTCTCGCTGGCCGCTTCGCGCTTGTCGGCGGACGTGCTGGACTTCTCGGAAAAGGGGAGCAGCGTCAGCAAGGGCGAAACGCTGATCGATACCGCCCGCACCATTGAGGCGATGGGGATTGACATCATGGTGCTGCGCCACCCGGCTGCCGGCGCGGCGACGCTGCTCTCCCGCACCGTGAAATGCAGCATTGTGAACGCCGGGGACGGGGCGCACGAGCATCCGACGCAGGGACTGCTCGATCTGTACACCATCCGCGAGCGATTTGGCCGGATCGCGGGGCTTCGCGTGGCGATCGTGGGCGACATCGCCAACAGCCGGGTGGCCCGATCTAATCTTTGGGGTCTGACCAAGCTGGGGGCCCAGGTGATTTTGGTTGGGCCCCAGACATTGGTGCCGCGCGCGTTCGAGAAACTGGGGGCGACGGTCGTTCACGATTTCGACGCGGTCGTCGGCACGGTGGATGTGGTGAACATGCTGCGCGTGCAGTTCGAGCGCATCAAGAGCAGCCAATTCCCCAGCGTGCGCGAGTTCACCCGCTTTTTCGGCCTGACGCAGGAGCGCTTTCATCGCTGCAAAAAAGACGTCTTCGTGATGCACCCGGGTCCGATGAACCGCGGCATAGAAATCAGCAGCGGCATCGCGGATGGACCCCAGAGCGGGATTTTGCAACAGGTGACCAACGGATTGGCGGTAAGGATGGCGGTGCTATATCTGGTGACGCATGCGGGTTGAGAAGTTTGCGGCCGAAGATAGCGCCAAGAGGCCAAGAGTGCCAAGAAATACGCGACAGAAGACAGTTCAAAAAAACAAGCGTTTCCTGATCGTTTCAATTTATATGCTCTACCGATCAACCGCTCTATAGGTCGAAGCGAAAGGAATGATCGATGAGTCAATTTTTAAGTTATTCTTGGCGCCCTTGGCGTCTTGGCGTTCTTGGCGCAGTTCTGGGTCATTCGTCCGCGCGACACGAACGCCGTTGCGGAAGACAGCGCCAAGATCGCCAAGAGGCCAAGAACGCCAAGAAGAGAAGGAGAATAGTTTATGCCATATGAAGATGAAATTCCGCCTTATGGTGATCTATCGGAGCCGCCGCCGGAGTTGGATGCATTGGCGCGGGCGGTAATTGGCGCCGCGATCGAGGTGCATCGGCATCTTGGGCCGGGGCTTTCAGAGGAACCGTATCAGCGCGCCATGGGAATCGAGCTTGAATTACGCAGTATTCCGTTCGAGGCTCAAAAGGAGTTGGAGATTATTTATAAGGGAGTACGCGTGGGCAAAGGGAAGATTGATTTGCTGATAGCCGGACGGTTGGTCGTTGAAATAAAGGCCGTTGAGACACTTTCCCCGGTGCATCGCATCCAAACCCGGTTCTACATGTTGAGAGTGGGTGAAATACTCGGACTGCTCATTAACTTTAACGTGCCTCTCCTAAAGGACGGCATCAGGCGCATAATCGAATCAGCCTAGCTTTGAGTTTTCTTCTTGGCGGCCTTGGCGACTTGGCGGTCTTGGCGCAATTCTTATGTCCTGCATCCTGGTACGAGACTGCTGCACGGACGAAGAATGCGCCAAGTGCGCCAAGAAGCCAAGAACGCCAAGGAGTTCGTGATGTATCTGTTCATGTTCTGCGATGAATAAAAGAAACTCAGTCGTAAAGGATCGTGCCGAACCAGGAAATTCGAGATTTAAATGTTGAATCGCAGAGTTGCCGAACTCAAATCAACTCACGACCCTCGTCCAAAGGACAACGTGAAGCGAATCATCGAGTTAATCCAAACTTGAACCTCTTCCTGGCGTTCTTGGCGATCTTGGCGTTCTTGGCGCACCTCTTATGGCCTGCATCCTCGGCAGGGATCCGCATCCGAAGATCGCGCCAAGTGCGCCAAGTAGCCAAGAACGCCAAGGAGTTTGAGAGAAACCTTGCTTATGCTATTTGATGGAGAAATTGTGCCGGATGGAGAACGTGGCGCAATGCCGCCGGAGCTTGGAATTGACCATTGCATCAATCTTAACGGGCCTCTTCTAAAGGACGGCGTGAGGCGAATCATTGAATCGGCTAAATCTTAGTTTCTTCTTGGCGACTTGGCGTTCTTGGCGCACCTCTTATGCCCAGCATCCTCATCCAACACGGCACTCTCCTCGACCCTTCGCGCGTCTTCGAGCGGCGGGCGGATGTTTTGATCCGCGACGGCAAAATCGCGGCGGTGGGCGCGGATTTGGGGCCGGCCGATCGGGTCATTGATGCGACCGGCAAATACGTCACGCCGGGGTTGATCGACATTCACGTGCATTTCCGCGAGCCCGGCGATGAGGAGGAGGAGACGGTGGCGTCGGGGGCGGCTACCGCGGTCGCCGGGGGATTCACCACCGTGTGCTGCATGCCCAACACCAAGCCGGCGCTGGATAACGAGGGGCAGATCGAGTTCATCCTCCGGCAGGCGCAGCGAGCCGGCCTGGCCAACGTGCTGCCGATTGGGGCGATCACCAAAGGCCGGGAAGGCCGGGAACTGGCGGAGATCGGCTCGATGCTCGGTCGCGGGGCGATCGCCTTCAGCGACGACGGCGTGGGCGTCGCCGACGCTTCGGTCATGCGCAAGGCCTTGCAGTATTGCAGGATGTTCGACGCGGTGATTATGCAGCATTGCGAGGAACCGACTCTTGGAGGCGGGGCGATGCACGCGGGGTTGGTTTCAACGACGCTGGGCGTGCCGGGCATTCCCGCGGAGGCCGAGCAGTTGATGATCGCGCGCGATGTGCTGCTCAACCGCACGATCGGCTGCCGGTATCACGTGCAGCACATCAGCACCGCCGGCAGCGTGGAGTTGGTTCGGCGCGCCAAGCGCGACGGCCAGAGCATCACCGCCGAGGCGTCGCCGCATCATCTGCTGCTGACCGATGAGATGTGCCGGACGTTCGACACCAACTACAAAATGAACCCGCCGCTCCGCACCGCCGCTGATGTGAGGGCATGCATCGAAGGCATCAAGGACGGCACCATCGATTGCCTGGCCACCGATCACGCCCCGCACCTGGCCGAGGAAAAGGAGTTGGAATTTGTCTATGCGCCGTTCGGCATCATCAGTCTGGAGTGCGCGCTGCCGTTGTACATGAAGGCGCTGGTTGAGCCGGGGCACATCGGTTGGATGCAGCTCATTGAGCTGATGACCACCCGTCCCGCCGGCATTGTTAAGCTGGACAAGGGCACATTGCAGGAAGGGCGTGACGCCGATGTCACGATCATCGATCCGAACTATTCATGGACGATTGACTGCGCCAAATTCGCCAGCCGCAGCCGCAACTGCCCGTTCACGGGGTGGACGGTGGGGTGCCGGGCGGTGATGACGATTGTCGGCGGGGACGTGAAATGGGCGGTGGATAAGTTGTGAAAAAATGGCGGCGCACCGCCGGCTTGACGAAAGATGCTGCCTCTTCCGTAGACGCGGCGTCCCCGCCGCGTTTCCTTTCCCCCGGCCCAGACAATCCAAAGCGACGAGGACGTCGCTTCTACGCAGAGGCGTCCCGCGGAAGTACTGGGGAAGGGAATGCGCACCGAAAAACTGAATGATGTGATGCGAATTGCACGCAATCCGCGGAGGTTTGCGCTCCACCCACGGCTATCCCTTGAGCGTCGTCAGATACTCCACCAAATCGGTCAAGTCTTGCCGGCTCATGGCTTCGTTGAGGTTCTCTGGCATCAACGAAATTTTCTGCTTGGCGAGCCTTTCGATCTTGTCGCGATCGACATCATGGTATTTGCCGTCGGAATCCTTAATGGTGATATGGTCGGCGGTGTCCTCGACTTTGAGGCCGCTGTAGATTTCGCCGGTCTTGGTCTTCACGATCCAAGTCTCGTAGCCCATTTCGATGACGGCGCTGGGATAGAGGATCGATTCGTAAAGCTGCGGCTTGGAGAGTTTCTGCCCAATGGCGGTGAGGGGCGGGCCGATCATGTTGCCTTCGTCGCCGATCTGATGGCACTTGATGCAATTCGCCCCCTTCACATCGCGAAAGATTTTCGCCCCCGACTTGGGATCGCCCTTGAGTTTGGCCAATTCGTAAAGCGACGGAAGCAGCTTGCCGTCTTTGGTTTTCAGCGGCTTTTCGGGCACGCCGGCGGGAGTGAGGGATTTTTTATTCGCATCCCGATACGGTTGAGAATCAGCGGCCAAGGAAGCGCTGGCGAGGCATGCAAATGCTCTAAGAGAGAACAACCACGGAGGCACTGAGACACGGAGGCGCGTTCGAGGCGACGCACCATCAAGCAAAAAAATTAACCTTCTGATTGAGTTTTGTCTCAGCGAGGAGTGCTGTATCCGCCCAAAGCGCCTCAGTGTCTCCGTGCCTCCGTGGTGGAATTCTCTTTGGGGGGGGACGAAAGCGATTTCATTTAGCGGCATGTCGCCGATGCCCTGATCGGCGGCACAAGTTGTGACAACGGCGGGCCAGGATTCGCTACCCGTGTGGGCAACGGGGGCGGCCACGCCGTTGTCATCGGCGAAAGGGCCGGCACCCCCTTGCACCGCCGCTTGCGCCGCGGGGGGCGGCCCGTTTGGCGCGGGGCCTTCACTCACCGGCCCCCCCAACTGCACCGGCTGCTCCTTGAGCCGCCAGAGAATCCCTTCGTTGTTCCTGGGATCCTTGTTCTGATGGTCCTTCTCCCATGCCGCCAGCGTTTCTTTTTGCCGGCCATTGGCGGCGATGCCGATGGCTTCCAGATACCAGCGATCCTTCCCGTCGTACTTGTCGGCCAGCTTCACCAACAGCGGCAGCACCTTCGCATTGTCATTATCAAATTGCAGCGCCAGGCACATTTCCCGCCACATGGCGGGCGCGGGGTCCTGCAAAACCTGCGAAGCCAGGTCAGGTACATTCATCTTAATCTTGCGCGCGGCACGGAACGCCGCGACGCGGATGTTGGCGTTCTTGTCCTTCAACCCCTCCCGCACCAAATCCGCGCCGTTCTTCGATCGCGACAGCAGCCATAACGCGCGGGCGCGAAGACGGGGATTGGAATTGCTCGCGAATTGCTCCTTGAGGGCGTTAACGGTCGCATCCTCGCCAATCGCGCCCAGCAACTTGCTGTAACCCAGATAGCGGGTGGCAAGGTTGGGAGAATTGAGGGCGGCGATTTGGCCGGCGGTATTGTCCAGATCAATCTTGGGAGTAGCGGTCGGCTTATAGCCGTCGGGAGCCAGGCGGTAGATGCGGCCATGCAGTTTTTTCCACCCGCCGGCGCCTTCGTGGGCGCCGGTGTCGCCGGTGGCGTGGCCGCCGACGCCTGGGTCGTACCAGTCGGAAATGTAGACCGCGCCGTCGGGGGCGACGCAGATGTCATCGGGACGGAACCACTTGTCGCCGCCTTTCACCAACTCAACCGCCGCCGCTTCGAAGCCAGCGCCGGCGTTGGGGTTGGCCTTTTTCTTGAAGGCCAACGCTTCATCCGCGCTGACCGGCTTGAAGAACCCGGCGGGCGTCTCGATGCCCGGCCGCGTGATATATGCGCGGACGATATTGGGCCCGGCATCGCAGTGCAGAAGCGCGTTGCGATAAGGCTCGGGGAGCAGATCGCCCTCGTAGATGCAGATGCCGCAGGGCGCGCCGGCGCCGGTGTTCAGCAGGTTGGGCACGACGCCCGGCCAGCGCAGATGCCAGTGTTGCTCGGGCTTGGTCTGGTTGGGGAAGGCGGATTTGTATTGCTGGGCGTCGCGGCCCCAGTTCGAGCCATTGGGGCCTGTGTAACCATAGTTGCCGCCCTCCATGACGTAGTTGATGCGCACGCCCTGGTTGCCGTCGTCGTCGTTGTCGGATTGCCAGACGGTGCCAAAGGAATCGACGGTGAGCTCATAATTGTTGCGGAAGTTGTAGCCAAGCACTTCGAAATCCGAGCCGTCCAAATTGCAGCTCATGGCCAGTCCTTCGCGATAGCCCTGGCCGCGCTGGCGGGGATGGCCATGCCAAATCTTGGCGTCCTGCCCGATCTGCGAGCCAGTGATGTCCACGACCGGGGCGCCGTCCTGGCTCTTGACGTAATCGCCGTAGCGGAATAGCTGGCTGTGATCCCCCTCGTTGCCGCAGTTGAAATAGAATCGGCCATCGGGGCCAAAAATGCCGGCGTGTACGCCATGATCATGATTCACGCCTCCGAAACCGGTAAAGAAAACCTGAGGCGGCCCTGCCGCGTGATCGCCGCTGGCGTCGATGGTGTAGACCAATACGTTGGGCGATTGGGAGACGATGACCTTGTTGCCCAGCACGCAGATTCCCAGCGGCGCGAAAAGCTGCTTGTCCTGAACGAAGACCTTGTAGCTGTCGGCCTGGCCGGTGTGCTTGGTGTCCTCCATGATGACGATGCGGTCACCCTCCGGGCGGGTTTTGGAGCTGCGATAATTGGCGGCTTCCGTCACCCACACGCGGCCGCGTGCGTCGATGTCCATGTTGGTCGGGTTGACCATGCCCGGCTCAGTGGCCCAGACGGTCGTCTTAAGTCCCGGCGCGACGGTAAAGCTATCGACGGTTTCCTCGGCGGGGATCGGGCCGTTGGTGGACCGCGGCCGGCCCTTTCCCGGCGACAGCGCCGGCGCCGCCAGAAACGCCGCCGTTGCCAATGCCGCCGAACAGATCGCGGCGTGTCGAACACGTTGGGTCATGAATAGCTCCAAATGAGGGACGGATGTTATCGAAATCGCGAACGCTATTGCTACCCGCTGGCAGGCGCAATCGTTGAACCGGAGCAGACTTTGGATTGCGAGTTTGGGGTTTGGGGTTTGGGTTGTTCCAGAACCAAGAGCGCGGCAGACCCCAAACCCCAAACCCCAAACCCCGACTATACTTTGTCGATGAACGTACTGGCTGTCCAACTTGACATCGCCTGGCACGACAAGCCGGCCAACTATTCCAAGCTTCGCGCGATTTTGGGAGGGGTCGCCGTTGCGGCCGGATCGCTGGTGGTGCTGCCCGAGATGTTCGCCACCGGTTTCAGCATGGCCGCCGGCCAGATCGCGGAAGTACCCGGCGGGGAAACCGAGCAGTTTCTTCTGGCCCTCGCAAACGAATTTGACGTTTGCATCATCGCCGGCATTACCAGCCGCGGGCCCGATGGGCGCGGGCGCAACGAGGCGTTTATCGCCTTTCCTAATAGCCGCCCGCCTCTGCGCTACCAGAAGATCCATCCGTTCATTCCCGGAGGCGAGGCGGAGCATTACGCCGCCGGCAGTGAGATTCTCGTTTTTGATTGGCAGGGCTTTCGGGTCGCGCCGTTCATCTGCTACGACCTGCGATTCCCAGAGCTTTTTCGTGCCGCCATGCTGCGCGGGGCGCAGGTACTGGCGGTGATCGCTAGTTGGCCGGCCGTACGCGAGGAGCATTGGGTCACGCTGCTCAGGGCCCGCGCCATCGAGAACCAATGCTACGTCATCGGCGTGAACCGTTGCGGCAAGGATCCCAACTTCGCCTACACCGGCCGCTCGCAGGTGCTGGGCCCGCGCGGCGCGCCGATCGCCGAGGCCGGCACGCGGGAATGCGCGATCGCCGCTCAACTGAATCTGCCGGCATTGATCGAGTATCGCAAACAGCTCCCGTTCCTGCAGGACGCGGTTGGACCCTTCGCGCCATGCGCGTATTCGCATTCCGCCCTACCCCTCGAAAGACCGGCGTTGCCGCCAGAGCAACATCAAAAAGAACGGCCCTCCCAGCAAGGCGGTGAGCACGCCGACGGGCAGTTGCGTGTTGGCGAACCGCTGGCCGGCGAGCAGCCGCGTGACGGCATCCGCGGCGCACAGCAGGGCCGCGCCCAGGGCCGTGGCGCAGGGCAGCAGTCGGCGCTGGTCGGCGCCGACGATCAGCCGCGCGATGTGCGGACAGACCAAGCCGATGAACCCAATAGGCCCGCTTAGTGAAACCGCCGCCGCCGTGATGATGGAGGCCACGATCAACGCGATCCAGCGCAGCCGATGAATCCGCACGCCCAGCGCCTGTGCCTCGGCATCGCCCGCCGAGGCGGTATTGAGTTGCCCCGCCAGGTACATCAGCACGATCCACCCCCCTGCCGCGACGATCGCGCCGGCCCACTTCTGCTGCGTTGCAAGATTCGTCTGAATCCCCCCCACCAAAAAACCCAGCGCGCCCCCCGCGCCAGCAGTCACCTCCGGAAACCGCGCGTTAAGCAACAGAAAGATCGACCCGTTGATGGCGTTGACGATCACGCCGACCAGAATCAGCGTGACCGGATTGAGTCGCCCCCATCGCGTCGACAAAAGCAGCACGACCGCCACCGCCCCCATCGCCCCGGCAAACGCAAACGCCTGCTGCCCCATCGCCCCGATCACCGATGCCGCCCCGATGGCCGCAAACGGAAATCGCCACACATACGCGCACAGCATCGCCCCGCTGCTCACCCCCAAAAGCGATGGGTCGGCCAACGGATTGCGTAAAACAGCCTGATACACCGCCCCCGCCGCCCCCAGGCACGCGCCGATCAGCGAGGAGAGCAACACCACATCGACGCGAAACGACGCGACATCATGATTCGCCGGCCAACCGACTTCGCCGGTTGATCCAACACAAAAACATCCAACCGCGACGATCGCCCAAACCGCGACGCTCACGGCCAGCGCGAGCAGCAACCGAGCCGGGCTCCAACGCCGCAGGGTAATAACGGAAATGGGCACGGCTGGACAGTTTGTGGATTCACGCCCGTTTGGCAATCCGTGCCGCCCCTGCCAGCCGTTGGGGAAAGATGTGCCTCGCTGGCGCGAATTGCGGCTGACACGTTTTGTTTTCCCACGTTCTGTTTTCCTACACGGACAGAACTACGGCAACTGGGGCAAACCAAGCTCCCTCAGAAACTTGTTGTGTGCAGACGTTGCCTGACCGATCTCGTGCTCGATCTTCACGAGTTCGCGGTGAGTCGCCGCGAGGTCGATTTCCGGCTCATCCTGTGTCGTACTCACGTATCGCGAGATGTTCAGGTTATATTCGTTATCGGCGATTTCATGCATCGTCGCCGGGCGGCAGTATCGGTCCAGCGTTTTGCGGTACTGGTAAGCATCGACGATCTTCGCGATGTGCTTGTCCGTCAGTTGGTTCTGTCGCTTGCCCTTCTCGAAGTTCTCCGGCCCGGACGCGTTGATGAACAGCACGTCGTCCGGCTTCTTGCACTTCTTTAGCACAAGGATGCAAACCGGGATGCCGGTCGAATAAAAGAGGTTGGCCGGTAGCCCGATCACCGTGTCGATGTGCCCATCCGTGAGAAGCTTCTTGCGAATGTCGGCCTCCTTGCCCCCGCGGAACAGCACGCCGTGCGGCAGGATGATCGCCATCACCCCGTCATCCTTCAGGTAGTGCAGCCCGTGCAGAAGGAACGCGAAGTCGGCGGCGGACTTGGGGGCCAAGCCGTGGTTCTTGAATCGCATGTCCTCGCCCATCGCCTCGCCGGGCTCCCAGCGGTAGCTGAACGGCGGGTTCGCCACCACAGCGTCAAACGTCGGCTTCTTGGCCGGATTCGTTTCGCGCAGCATGTCCCAGTCGTTGGTCAGCGTATCGCCGTGGTAGATCTCAAATTCCGTATCCTTCACCCCGTGCAGCAGCATGTTCATGCGCGCCAGGTTGTAGGTCGTGATGTTCTTCTCCATCCCAAAGATCTTGCCGATTCCATGTGGCCCCATGCGGTGGCGCACGTTCAGCAGCAGCGACCCCGACCCGCAGGCGAAGTCAAAGACACTCTCCAACCGCGCGCGCTTGCCGGTCTTGGGCTCCTGGCTGTCGAGCGTGACGATTGCTGAGAGGATGTCGGAGATCCGCTGCGGCGTGTAGAACTCGCCCGCTTTTTTGCCCGACCCGGCGGCGAACTGCCCGATCAGGTATTCGTACGCGTCGCCAAGGGTATCGGAGTCGGTCGAGAAGAGGGCCATGCCGCGCGCGATTTCGGAGATAACCGAGCAGAGCTTGGCATTGCGATCCTCGTACTTGCGCCCGAGTTTCTCCGAGCTCAGGTTGATCTCTGAGAACAGCCCCTGAAAGTTGCTGGAAAACGACTCTTCCTCGATGTATTTGAACCCCTTCTGCAGCGTATCGAGTAGCTTCCCGTCCTGCGTCCTGGCCAGGTGGACGATGTGGCCCCAAAGGTACTGCGGCTTGACGACGTAATGCACCTTGCGGCGCATCTGCTTCTCGAACCTGGCAACATCGTCTGGATTCGCCTTGTACCACACCGACAGCGAAGTCTTCCCCCCGTTGCTGATTGCGTTCGGGTCCGGGTAATCCGACCCGAGCTCCTTCTTCGCCGCCTGCTCGTAGTTATCCGAGAGATACCGCAGGAACAGGAACGACAGCATGTAGTCGCGGAAGTCGTCCGCGTTCATCGCCCCGCGCAGCTGGTCGGCGATGTTCCAGAGGGTCTTGCCAAGTTGTTTTTGATCGAGTTCGGTCATGAGGTCGATCGCCGGTCAGTGTGCGGACTGCTCCACCTCGCGCGCGAATGCGTCGGCGTCCTGCGGACGGATCAACCGCACGCCGTACTCCGCGAACAACGGCTCGACATGGTCGCTGACCTCCCGCGCCTGCTGGGGTGTCTCCTGGGTCGACACGACGATCAACTGCTGCCGTTCGCCGTCGATAGGGTGCTTTCTTATCAGGTCGCCATTGACGGCCAGCGTGGCGGCCTGGGTTTCGGCCCGCTTCGTGGCAGGGAATACGTGCGGTTTGACAAGATTCACCACGCCGTTCCTGTAGGCATACGGGATGTCGAGTTTTCGCTTGTAGACCGGGACGGTGATGACTCCGGGCTGCCAGATCTTTCGCGCCTGCTGGAGCCGGTAAAACACCTCGCCCAGCTTGGGCGGAAGCACCTCGGCGGGCGCGGCGTCTGCCAGCGCGGCGGTCGAATGCTGCTCGACAAGTTGCACGAACAGCCGCTCGAAATCGGCGTCGATGTCGTCCAGCTTCGCCAGCCGCGGCTCGGTGAGCCGGAGGTCGTTAGCGCGTGACGCCGCGAAGGCGGCCAACTGTTCGCACGATCGGAGTTCGTCGGTACTCGTCTCGATCCTGTTCCGCAGGCCGTGAGTGGCCAATTTCAGGTTCTTCAACTCCGGCTTGGCGACCGCGAAAAGCCTGCGCGCGCGGTCGTGGTTGCCCGTCATCCGCACGCGGACCGCGTGCGGATCGACGCACAACAGCACCAATCCGACGTTCACCGCTTCGGCGCGGAACCGGTCGGGGCAATACTGCACGACGCTGTAAAAGCCTCTGGCCACGGCTCACTCTCCCTGCGCCTCGAACCACGGCGCGACTAACTCGATCCACTGTCGCACGTTATCGGCTACGAAGCCCGCACGGCGATAGATCAACTCCGCCCACGCCATGCGGGCCTCCGGCGATACCTCCCATTCCCTGGGGACCGTCGCGATCATCGCCTCCGCGGTCGCCGTGTCCATCTCGCGCAACCGCGCGGCGCAACCGGTGATGATAGCCGCGCTGAGCTTCTTACGGAACTCCGGGAATAGTCCGTAGACATGCTCATCGTGCACCTTGTCGATGTTCGACAGCTTCGCCGTCAGGTCTTCGCCCGAGCGGATGAAGCACAGGCCGTGGTCTATCGCGACGAGGCGCCGCCTGCCCGGCTCGACGCCCTCGCTCGACAGATAGACGTTGTCGGGGTTTGGTCTGCGGGCGGCAAGGTCGTAGTGGTACCGGTCGCAGTTGAGCGTCCAGGTGTCGAAGACAACCAGACGGGTGATGTCGTCGGGGTTCACCAGCAGATCGAGCTGGAGCCCGGACTTTCCCCACGGGTCGCCCGCCATCGCCCTCGCCGCGAACGTCGGCCCCGACTCGGCGGTGTACCCTCGCGGAAGCGGGAAGGTGTCGTCCGGCCCGACTGTTAGAATCGCAACGTCAAAGGTACTTAGCCCGAACCACCGGGCGAGGTGCGTGCCGACCCAGTCGGTTGCCAGCACGTGCGGCCCCTGGCGGTTGCCCATCGGCTTGATGTACGCCCGGCCGGCGTCGGTGTTCACCTCCGTGGCGCCGGTGCTCGTGTCCGCCGAGCCCGCGACCTCCATCAGGCGCGTGGGTTGCCAGTGCGTCTGAAGCGTCCACGGCATTGCTTACGCCCCTCCCGGCGACGGAAACAACTGCTGCATCAGGCCCTTCTTTTGGGTCTTGAAGGTGTCGAGTATTTGGGATTCGGCGGCGAGCCGGGCGTCGAGGGAGCAAAGGCAGTCGGCGATGCGCTGCTGCTCGGCAACCACGGGGAGCCAGATCGGCATTTCCGTGATCATGGACATGCGGACGGAATCGACAGAGTTCTTTGCGCTCATCTGCTTCACTCGCTTCTTGAAATGCGTCGAGAAGTAATGGAAGAAGAACTCGCCATTTGCACTCTCATCGAAATCGTGGATGCAGTAGACACGCTGATGGAAGTTGAACTTACCCTTCATATAGTGGTAGTTCTCGCCGACGCCGACGCCGTCGCCCGACGTTAAGACGGCCTCGCCATCGTGCGAAAATGAGTCGATTCGCTCGACGTTCTGAGAGCGCACAAAGAACGGGTATTTCCCGCCGTCAACCTTATTCCGAGTGTCTTTGGCCCCAGTGGTGACCTTGGCCATCCCGCCAATCGGCTTCAGTTCAAACCGCTGATCATCGCCGAACTCGGGGAAGCGGAGGCGGGGGAGGGTTTCGCCTTCGCGGGGGAAAAGCTGCTGCGTCAGCCCCTTCTTGTGGGCCTTGAGCGCCTCCACTTTCCGCCCTTGGTCCCCAATCAACTCGTCCAGCGACGTCAGGCAGTCGGCGATCTTCCGTTGCTCGGCGGGTAACGGGAGCGCGACCGGATACCCCATCATCTGCCCGATGTCGCCTCGCGGCATCTTGACGCCTTTGGCACCCTTCATCACGTAATTGATGAACGCGTCATTCTTCAGGGCGACGGCGAGAAAGCCCTCAATCAAACACGGTTTGGAACGCACGACGATCACGTCGTTTGAGGCACCGCCGCCTCTCGTCGCATACCAAACCTTCTTAAGATATGGCCGAATGTTTGAAATTAGGACGTCGTTCACCCGAAAGTGGGTTGCTGTCCCGGTCGGTGGAAAACTGGAAGGCGGCCCTATGCCCGCAAAGTCGGGGAGGATGTTCTCAGTGCTGACGTAATCACTACGCGCGATATCCTTGAGAGGAAGCCGCTCGCCCACAAAATCCGAGACTTCAATGAGCGTCTTTTCCTCCCACCCATTCTCCTCCCGAAACTCCGGGAACCGCAGCTTTGGCGTCAGCATTCGCTTGGCGTTGTCGGGCATGCCTTATTCCTCATACGCCTTGAGTCCGGCGATCTCCCGCCCGGCAGCGCGCTTCTTCAAAAGCGGGACGAGGTCGGCCATCAATGCCAGCTCCTTCTGCGTGCGGGCGCGCCAGCCTAAATCCAGCGGGGCAAGCAGAGTGGTGAGTTGTTCGGCATCGAAGATCATGGGCGGTTTCAGGGTGCGGTCAACGAACGCTTGAAGGGGGTCGGCGGCCAGTGCGTGCGCGGCGGCAACGTCGGCCACTTCGCGGGCAGCCTTCTGCGCCTTGAAATGCTCATAGCCGGCGCGGATGGCCTTTTCGTCGAGCCCTTCGCCGGCCCGCAGGCCGCGAACGTACTCGGTGATGGCGTCGCGCTCGTCCAGAAATTTGCTGTCGGCGGCGATCAGGCTGATGAGTTGGTCGCGGCTCATCGTTGCCTTGCCCGGCCCCTTGGCCGAGAAGTCGGCAATGAGCTTCATGATGTAATCGTAGTCGATCGTCGCCGACGCGAAGAGGACGAACTCGAAATCGAGTTGTTCAACGTCATCGCTGGGTTTGTCGCCGCCGGGTTTCGCTCGCTGTTCTCGAAGGCGCTGGGCGGTTTCGAGGTAGACGCCGCGGAAGGCGTTGAGATCGTTTTTGGGCAGGACTTGCTCGATCCTCTTTTCCTGCTCCGGGGTGAGATCGGTGTACTGGTCGAGCTGGGTCTGCAGTTTCTGCACATCCTTGAAGTGTTTGATGAACGCGACGCGGGCCGCATCGCCTTTGAGATTGGCGACTTCCTCGGGCCTGCCGGAGAGGCCCTGCAACTTCATGAAGGCGTCGAGGGCGCTTTTGGCTTGTTTGAGCTTCTCGATGACGGCCGGGGCCTTTTCCACAAGCCAGATTTCGCGGGCGCGGTCGGCCTTGACGCCGGAGAAAAGGGCGATGGCGGCATCGACGGCGTCCTGCTGCGCGCGGAAGTCGAGGATGTGGCCATACGGTTTACTCGCGTTCAGCACGCGGTTGGTGCGGCTGAAGGCCTGGATCAGAGCATGGTGCTTGAGGTTTTTATCGACGTACAGCGTGTTGAGGTACTTGCTGTCAAATCCGGTGAGCAGCATGTCGACGACGATGGTGATGTCGATCTTGTGTTGCCACCGCTCCTCCGGATCGATCTTCCGGAAATCCTCCCTGGAGTACTGCTGGTCCTTGATTCGCTTCTGAACGTCCTGGTAGTACTGGTCGAACTCCTCAATGCGGTGATTGGCGCCGAAGCGGGCGTTGTAGTCGGCGATGATGGTTTGCAGCGCCTTCTTCTTCTGCTCGGGATCGTGCTTGTTGTCCTCGTGTTCCTGCGGCAAATCCTCCTGAATCTGCCGGACATCAGCGCTGACGTCCGCGGGCGGCGAGAAAATGGCGGCAATGTTGAGCGGGACGTAACTGGGGTCGGCCATCCTGCGGCCAACCTGAATCGCGTCGAACAGCGCGTAATACTCGATTGCGTCATTGATGGACGCGGTGGCGAGGAGAGCGTTGAACTTGCGGCCGCCGGCGGCAGCGTCGTGCTTGGCGAGGATCGCGTCGACGACCGCGCGCTTGGCCAGTGTTTCGCCAGGCTTGGGGACGTTCTTCCCGTCCTGCTTGTAGTAATCGACATGAAAACGCAGGACGTTTTCATCCTCAATCGCGTGGGTGATCGTGTATTCGTGCAGGCGTTGCTGGAAAAGGTCTTCGGTGGTCCGCAACGTCTGCACGTCGCCGGTGATCTTCCTGACGGCGGCGTTCGCTTCGAAAATTGGCGTGCCCGTGAAGCCAAAGAGCTGGGCCTTGGGGAAGAACTCCTTGATGGCCTGATGGTTGTCGCCGAATTGTGAGCGATGGCATTCGTCGAAGATAAAAACCATCCGCTTGTCTCGAAGCGGCTTGAGGCGATCGACATAATTGCGTCGGTTCGCCGGATCGAGCGCCAGGCCCAGCTTCTGGATCGTGCAGACGATGACCTTGTCGGCCCTGTCATCGGAGAGGAGTCGGCGCACGAGGGTTTCGGTGTTGGTGTTTTCCTCGACGCAGCCCTCCTGGAAGCGGTTGAATTCTTCGCGTGTCTGGCGGTCGAGATCCTTGCGGTCAACGACGAACAGGCACTTTTCAATATCTGGGTTGGCCTTCAGGAGCGTTGAGGCCTTGAAGGACGTGAGCGTCTTGCCGCTGCCGGTCGTGTGCCAGACGTAGCCGTTGCCGCGGTTCTGCCCGATGCACTCGACAATGTTTTTGACGGCGTAGATCTGGTACGGCCGCATCATGAGCAATTTCTGCTCGCTTTCGACGAGGACCATATACCGGCTGACCATCTGGCCCAACGTGCACTTCGGAAGGAACGCCTCGGCGAAGCGATCGATACCCTTGATCTTCAAGTTGTCCGGGCTCGCGTATTGATAGATCGGGAGAAAGCGCTCATCGGCGTTGAAGGTGAAATGACGGGCGTTGTTATTGGCGAAGTAATACGTCGAGTCGCGGTTGCTGACGATGAAAAGCTGCACGAAGCACAGGATCGTTCGCGTGTAGCCGTTGCCGGGATCGTTCTTGTAATCGACGATCTGCTCGATGGCCCGGCGCGGATTAATGCCCACCGTCTTCAGTTCGATCTGCACCACCGGCACGCCGTTGATGAGCAGGAGGACGTCGTAGCGGTGATGGCTGTTGTCGGTGTTGATGCGAAGCTGGCTGACGACCTCGAAGTTGTTCTTGCACCAGTCGTTGATGTTGACCAGCGTGTAGTTGAGCGGCGTCCCGTCGTCGCGGGTGAAGGCGTTGCGGTTGCGGAGCGTGTGGGCGGCGGTGAAGACATCCGGGGTGACAATCTCGTCGAGGAGGCGCTGGAACTCGCCGTCGGTCAGGCGGACGCGGTTGAGCGACTCGAACTGCTCGCGGAAGTTTTTCTCAAGGGCGGCGCGGTCTCGAATGTCGGAGCGGTATACGTACTTCAAGCCAACAAGCTGCGCGATAAGTTCTTCTTCAAGCTTGCTTTCGGGTGAGGTCGTCGCAACCATCGGTGCATTGTACCGGAGGTCGAGGCTTAGAAAAGCCGCGCGCCCGAGCTATCCGCGGCCAGGCAGCCCGTGGCGGATGGGGACCTTCCGGGCCACCGATACCCCGGAAACGCCACCAGGCGCCTGCGCTTGGCCGTCTTTTGGATGCAAAGCAGATCGCCGAATCCTTGCCAGTGGCGTGCTGCGGTATGTCGAGACCAATCCGTTGCGGGCGAAGCTGGTGAGCCGTGCCGGCGAGTGGCGGTGGTGCAGTTTACAACGGCTGAGCTCGTGATGCGCGCATCACGCGCGCAACACGCGGCACTAGCGCCGCGAGTGCGGCTTAACTCCAGAAATGGCAAAGGGTTGCGGAAATATTGAAGCAATTTTTCGATATATGTGTCGGCGAAAACGCGCACATTTGTAACAATTCGTTAATACCGTTCGGCACGGCGATTGATGAGTTTCCCGCGCCCCTAACAAACGCCGTATTGCGCCAGCGACGGGTTCGTGGCACGATCCGGGGCCCATGGAACAGGAACTGACGGCCAAGGATGTCCGGGGACTCAAGCACTTCAAGCAGCTGCTGCCTTTGCTCGA
>Ga0209483_1001434_pt1 | contig 18056 bp, 15 predicted proteins | sample NGEPerA_FD_184508 | JGI IMG/M metagenome (GOLD analysis project Ga0209483, IMG submission 184508) | Arctic peat soil microbial communities from the Barrow Environmental Observatory site, Barrow, Alaska, USA - NGEE PermafrostL2-A... | ecosystem: Environmental > Terrestrial > Soil > Wetlands >... | reverse complement strand
TTTAGCAAGCTCAAGCAGTTCCGAAGGGTCGCAACACGCTTCGAGAAGACCGCCCGGAATTATCTCGCCGTCGTCACCATCGCAGCCATCGTCCTATGGCTGCGATAAGTGTCCACAGGACCTAGAGCGAGGCAGCCCCAAGACGGAACCACGGTCATGCGGTACCCAACCCGCGCATGAGAGCTTGTTCAACCGGCGTCTTCGGGTCCTGTCTCCTGCCGTGCGCACCAAAAACCTGCACCATCCGCTGCCGCGGACGAATAATTGCGCCCTCTCCCTTGAATGCAAACATGAGAGCAGGCTGTTGAAAAACCGGTAGCGGGGTTTGGTTTGGCGTGATTCACTCGACGGGCTATTTGTCGGGGGACTCGATGCGAGGATCGGACAAGCGCTCTGGGGACCTGTTTTCTTATGTGAATCTGGAGGATCGGGTTCGGCGGGATCATCCGCTGAGAGCGATCGGCGTGATCGCAAACGCGGCGCTGACTGACCTGTCGGCAGAGTTCGCGGCGCTTTATTCGGGTATGGGGTGGCCGTCGATTGCGCCGGAGATGCTGCTGCGGGCGATGTTGTTGCAGGCATTTTACTCGGTCCGCTCGGAACGGCAGTTGATGGAGCGGCTGGAGTTCGACCTGTTGTTCCGGTGGTTCGTCGGCATCGGGGCCGATGAACCGGCGTGGGACCACTCGGTATTCTCGAAGAACCGCGACCGGCTTTTGGCCGGGGAGATCGCGGCAAAGTTCCTTGCGGCGGTGCTGGCGCAGCCGCGCGTGAAGAAGCTTCTGTCAACCGAGCACTTCTCGGTCGACGGCACGCTGATCGAGGCGTGGGCGTCGATGAAGAGCTTCAGGCCGAAGGATTCTGGGGCCGGCGACAGTCCCGAAGGTGGCGGACGCAACGTACCCGTCGACTTCAAACGCGAGAAGCGCTCGAACCAGACGCATCGAAGCACGACCGATCCCGACGCATGCTTTACCGCAAGGGGCCGGGCATGGAGGCGAAGCTTTGCTACATCGGCCATGGGCTGATGGAGAACCGCTCGGGGTTGCTTGTCGATGCCCGGCTGACCCGCGTCTCGGGCCACGCCGAACGGCTGGCCGCGCTCGACATGATCCAGGCCTTGGCCGATCGGCCGGTCGCGATCACGCTCGGCGCCGACAAAGGCTACGATGCCGCGGACTTCGTCGAGGAACTGCGCACGATGAATGTGCGGCCGCACGTGGCGCAGAACACGAACGGCCGGCGATCGACAAGAGGACTAACCGGCCTTGCAATGGGCGGTGACCGAACAAAGCTATTTGAGGAGGGGTACCTATATTATGCAGTTGTGCCGGCCTCTTTAAGTACGTAAAGGAGCGGCTTTTTGTGATGAACAATATGAGACATTCTGTTCACCGGACCGGCGTATTGCCTGGCGCGAGATCGGCCGCGCGTCGCTCGACGTAGCACGAACACTATGGCATTTTGTCCGCGTCGCTGAGGGTCCTTAGGCGGGCATTTTCCTGCCTGGTGCGCCGAGATTGCAACGACGTGGCGTCAAGCGCGCGCTTCCGCAATTTAATCGCCGAAACCGGACTAACTGCTGTCAGCGACAGCGCGACCGAACCCTAACCGTGGGTGGGGCGGTATGGCGCCTAGGGTGACCGGTTCGCTTTCAACTCAGGCGGGAAAGATGTAAATGACGCGGCATGTTTGAGAGATTTCTTGGCCCGGACAACAGACGGCACCAGCTCGATGCGCTGCGGCAGAATAAGCTTGTGCGTGGAGACCAGGTGATGGCCGAGGAGTTGGCAGACAAGGCGGAATTCCTAATGATTTCGCCCGGCACCCACATTATCGAGCAGAACGCGGACGACAATTGCCTTTATTTTATCATTGCTGGCGTATTCGACATCATCATCAATGGCCATGTGCGCGCCAAGCGGGGACCAGGTGACTCCGTCGGCGAAATGGCCGCCGTCCAATCGGCACAGAAGCGTTCCGCAATCGTCGTCGCGATGGATGACGCTGTCGTCGCGCGGTTGGGCGAAGCGGATCTGGACGATATCGCATCCCGCCATCCGCAGATTTACCGACGTATTGCTCAGGAATTGGCTAGAAGGTTGTTGGAGCGAAACAGGTTCGTGGCGAAATTCCGGGATCGCATCAAAATCTTCATTGTGTCGTCGGTGGAATCTTTACCAATCGCGCGTGCAGTGCAGAACGCCTTCCAGCATGACCCCTTCACTGTTACGGTGTGGACTGACGGTGTGTTCCGCGCCGCCCAATATACCTTGTCGTCGATCGAAGAGGCGATCGATGATTCCGACTTTGCCATTGCGATAGCGCACGCCGACGATCTGACGGAAAGCCGCGGCAAAGATTGGCCGAGCCCGCGCGACAATGTGATTTTTGAGCTGGGACTTTTCATGGGGCGCCTGGGTCTGGCCCGCGCCATTCTGATGGAGCCGCGCGACGAGAAGGTGAAGCTGCCAAGCGACTTGGCCGGCGTGATCACGATTCCGTACCGCTGGGAGGCTGGCAAAGATGCTGCGGCTCTCATGGCCTCTGCCTGCAACCGGCTGCGCGACTACATCACCGAGCTAGGCGTCTTCAACGGCTAGGCTTATCCCGCACGCTCCCGAAGCCGGCCGATGGCAGGTGCTGGTCCCGCCGCGATCCATAAATCATTGTTCTATAAACAAGGTGTGGACATCGGATGCCCTGTCTTGAACCGGAACAAAACGGCACCATCTTTACGAGGTTGGAACCCAGTAATGGAATGGGGAGTTTTTGAATGGCAGCCCGGAGCTGGAATAGGATCGGGCCTCTGCCCGCATCCAGGCGAAAATCGATGCCCTTCCTCTGCGGGACATCGAGATCAAACCATATGTACGTGACACCGATCTGGGTAACTTGCCCCTTCACCGTGCCTACCGCGTCGATGGTGTTCATGTCTATGCCGACATCGTGAACTTAAAGGACATGCTGAACGTCACGGCGGTCGAAGGCGAAACCTGTCATCGCCGAACCCTGCGCTTCCTGAACCTGCAATACCGCGCGGTGAACCGCATCCTGATGAGCGAGACCGCGATACTGGTCGATTTCCATAACCAGCGGCTGCATTCGGTAATCGCCAAACCCTATGACGATGAAGCCAAACGCATCCATCGCGGCATCGCTATCGGCCAGATGATCATCGACGTGCTGGCGCAGACTGGTGAAGACGCCGACCATCCCGCCGCGAAGGTACGAATCGGCATCGACACTGGCGAGGCCCTGGCGGTGAACAATGGTCGACGTGGTCATCGTGAACCCTTATTTCTTGGTGAGCCCGCCAATCACGCCGCGAAACGGGCAGGTGGTGGATCCAAGACTGGCATCTATCTGACTAATGAAGCACGCGCCGTTATCGGTCTAGCCGATGTCGCCAACGAAGACAGCACTGCACTGACCGTTGAAGAAATCACCTACAGCCAGAAGACGGCGAAACTGTCCGTCACGGCCGCCGAGATCGTCCGAGACTGGCAGGACGACCTCGACGAACATCCGATCGGCAAGTTTGAATTTAGCGGTCACACCCCGCCGTTTAACACGCTCGATATCGAAACTCTGTCGGTGAAGAATTCCCGTCGTCAGGACGCGTCAACGGTGTACGGCGACATTGACGGCTTTACCGCCTATGTCGGCGCCAATATCGGCACCGACAGCGGGGCCAAAAATGTCGTCCGGGCATTGCATGTGTTGCGCAGCGAACTCGATGCGGTCCTGCATGAGGACTTCAAGGGTATCAAAGTCCGCTTTATTGGCGACTGCATCCACGGACTTCTGGCGGAGGGCACGGCGCAAACCACCGAAGCTGAAGAAACCATCACCAACATAGTGTTGTGCGCCGGTGCCATGCGCAGCAGTTTCGATCTGGCTATCGAATTACTCACCAAGGCTGGCACGGACGCAACCAGTCTGGGTCTCCAGGTCGGGTTTGAGTACGGCCCCATGACAGTCACGCGGCTGGGGATGAAGGGCGACCTAATCCGGTGTTCGGTAAGCCGCGGTGTTCTCGCGGCTGAATCCGAGCAGGGCCGCTGCGGCGGCGCCGAGACGGCTATTGGTCAAATCGCCTATAACACTGGCACCGATGCCGTTCGCACGCTGTTCGGCACAACTCGCAAGCGCAAGAATCTTAATTACGATACTGCCGTCGATGAACTGTCGAATAAGAACGACAAGACGGCGCGCGCCGTTAAATCGCTGGCAGCCGGTGGTTTGTTGAAGCCGGCGTCTGCTGCCGCGACGCCCTACGCATTCAACAATCGTCCGGCTGGCCCCGCAAAGCCAGCTGGCTTTGCTTGATCTGGTACATCGGTGACCTCGCCCGCCATAAGGCGGAGCGAGAGGCGCTGGAAGCGCTCGCGGGCAAAGCTTCGTGGTTCAATCCTGCCGGCTGGCGGGTAGATGACCGCCTCCGGCTGATCTTGGCGTTCGACATTGTCGCCGGTGGGCAGAGCTATGCCCTTCAGCTTCGCTATCCCGAAAGCTTCCCGAACTCCCCGCCATCGGTGATCCCGGTGGACAGCTCTGCCCTTCTGTCCGGGCACCAATATGGCCCCGGCGGAGAGCTATGCTTGGAAATTCGCGCGGACAACTGGACCCCCGATCTGATGGGGTATCAGATAATAGAAAGTGCTTATCGCCTTTTGAGCGGTGAGAACCCTGCCCCAAACGAGCGCGCTGTCGTGCCGTCAGCGCATGAAACCACCCTGGGGCAGGAATTGCGCAGCGAATTGCGGCGACTGACGATTTCGCGCGATGGCATGACATTGCTGCGCCTTCTTCCAGAGGCCGGAACGATGTCGGGCAAGGCCCGATTCTTGAACCGCGAAGACGCCTATCTCTACGTCATAGATACATACGAGATCCCCGACAATAAATTTACCGACCCGGCCATTCCCACGGTCCTGGCTTTGGAAGGGACTGAACTTAACGTGAGTTTTGTTCGTCTGACCACAGACGCTGTCCTGCCTGGTCTGAAGCCGCTGGACGACTTCAAATCCGCTGTGGCGGGATTCGGTGCTGATCCCACAACAGATATTGTCGTCCTAGTTCGGGGCGAGAAGGTCTATCCCTATCGGATTTTCAGCACTTCGGTGCACAAACTTGGCGTGGTGCGATTGCCGAAATTCAAGGCGCGGCTGGGCGCCGATCACGGAATTCTTGTGACAAAACATGTAGCGCTGATCGGCTGCGGGTCTATGGGCAGCAAGATAGCCACCAGCCTTGCTCGCTCCGCCGTCGGCAAATTTCTCCTGGTCGACGATGATGTGCTGACACTTGATAATTTCGTTAGGAACGATCTGGATTGGCGCGATGTGGGTCTGAATAAGGCCGACGCCCTGTCGACCAGGCTTAAGCTGGTCAATCCTGCGGTCACTGTGCGGGCGCGCCGCGTGCAGCTTGCTGGACAAGAGTCTGCGGAATCGGCAGACAGCGTGGTGGTCTCGCTGGCGGAGTGCGATCTGATAATCGACGCCACGGCGAACCCTGCTGCATTCAACGTCATCGCCGGTATTGCGGGTACAGCCAAGAAACCCGTGGTGTGGGCAGAAGTGTTTGCGGGCGGCATTGGCGGCCTGATTGCGCGGTGCAGGCCCGGCCTGGAGCCACCCATACCGCTTATGCGGCGGGCCATCGAGAACTGGTTCGAGGAGCAGGGCGCCCCGCCGGTGCGTGGCGGCCGGCGATATGACCAGGACGGCGAAGAAAATCCGATGGTCGCGGACGACGCCGACGTGACGGCGATTGCAGCGCCTGCGGCGAGAATGGCAATCGATTGCCTGTTGTCGCGCGATCCATCCTTTTTTCCGCATTCGGTCTACGCCATTGGGCTGGCGCCCGGGTCAATATTCACGCAGGCGTTCGAAGTATTTCCAATTACCCTTGGCGAACCGCCACGCGAGGAAGATCAGCAGAAGCTGAGTACGGAAGACGCAGCGGCGGAAATACGATCGATTCTCCAAATCATCACGAGCAGCAACGGTGAAACTAATCCTGACAAGAAAGACGGTTGAGACACTGCGGCATGAGTTGAAACGTGCGGGGCGGCGTGAAATCGGGGGCGTGCTGGTCGGCGAGCACCTTGAAGGGGAGGCATTTCGCGTCGCTGGGCTTTCTGTCCAGCGGGACGGCGGCTCCGCTGCTCATTTCGAACGCGATGCGGTGCAGGCGAAGGAATATCTGAATGCGTTCTTCGCGGAGACCGGCCGTGAATATGCCCGGTTCAACTATTTGGGTGAATGGCATTCGCATCCTGGATTTACCGCGCTGCCCAGCCCAACGGATCGAGAGACCATGTATTCGATTGTCGCAGACCCTGCAGTCGGCACGTCATTTGCCGTGCTTGTGGTTTGTCGGGTGCATCCTTGGTGGGGTCTTCAGCTTTCCGCAGAAGGATTTCGGCCCGGGATAGTGCCCGATCCTGTTGACCTGGAAGGCGACGCAAATGATCGCCAGGCGCGTCACTTTGTCCAGTTACGCCCGCCACTCGTTAGGAAAATTCGATGGATCTGATGCGGTATTGCCCGAAAGCACAGCTTAGCACAGGCAAATTGGCCCCGCTGGCCCGCTACGTGTCATTTACGAGGAAATAGCCGGTGCTGCGGCCGCGCCGGCATCCTTCTTGAGGATGCCGCGCCGCACGAGATCGTCGATGTCGCGGCCCTCGGTGTCCTGCCAGCACTTAGCGATCTTCGCCCATTTGGCTGAGGTGAGTTTCCTTCGAATCCGTTGGGCAAGCGGTCGATCATCATGCGCTGGCGTTCGTTGAAGCGTAAACGGTGTGCCGGGCACACACTTTCGGCCGGCGGTTTGAAGGGCGATGTTCGAAGTCTTTGAGGGCTTCGACACATGACGATTTCAGAGCCTACGCTTAGGTCCAGCAATGGGGAGCCGACACGCCGGTTCGAGATCTTCACGGGCTCGGGGCGGCGGCGGGATTGGTCAGCGAAGGACAAGGCGCGGATTGTGGGGGAGAGCTGCGCGCCGGATACGACGGTGAGCGAGGTCGCCCGCCGCTACGCGCTTTCTCCGCAGCAATTGTTTGCCTGGCGCCGTGCCGCGCGCCGCTCGACAAAGAAGGTGGACGCGTTAGGGCCATCATTCGTGCCGGCCATTGTGGTGACGCCGGAGCAGCAGACGCGCCCGGCAAGACGGAGCAAACGGATACCGGGCCGGGATGCCGGCATCATTGAACTAGAGATCGATGGCGTGAGGGTTCGGGTCGGCCGCGGCGCGGAGGCGCGGACGGTTGGCGCGGTGATCCGCGCGCTGAAAGCCGGCGCGTGATCGGTCCGACCGGTGCGGTCCGGGTGATGGTAGCGACGAAGCCGGTGGACTTCCGCAAAGGCGCCGAGGGTCTGGCGGCGCTGGTGCGGGAAGAGATGCAGGCCGATCCGTTCTCCGGCGTGGTCTATGTCTTCCGGGCCAAGCGCGCCGACCGGGTCAAGCTGATCTTCTGGGATGGTACGGGCGTATGCCTGTTTGCCAAGCGGCTCGAGGATGGCGAGTTCCGTTGGCCGAGGGTACAGGATGGCGTGATGCGGCTCTCGGCGGCGGAACTCTCGGCATTGTTGGAGGGTCTTGATTGGCGCCGGGTTCACACGGCGCGGGAGATCGTGGCGCCGGCGCAGCCGAGCTGATCTGCGACAGAGTGAATCAGCGCCTTTCCAATACTCGCGACACCTCGCGACCCATGATCTAATGGCGTCATGCCCGTCATGGCGGACGCGCTTCCCGACGATCCCGGCACGCTCAAGGCGATGCTGCTTGCCGAGCGTGCGCGCACCGAACGGCTGGAACAGATCATCAAGGAACTTCAGCGCCATCGCTTCGGCCGACGCGCCGAGACACTGCCCGAGGATCAAATGCTGCTCGGGCTTGAAGACGCCGAGCAGATCGCGGCGAACGACGATGCCCAGAGCGAAGAGACCGCGCCGACCGAGAGAGCGCCCCGTGCCACCAGGCGCTGCATGAATCGGGGCTCGCTCCCGGCGCATCTTCCCCGGATCGAGACATTGGTCGATATCGACGATCGCACTTGTCCCTGCTGCCGCGGCATGCTGCATCGGATCGGCGAGGATGTCAGCGAGCGGCTCGACATCATCCCGGCGCAGCTACGTGTGCTCGTGGTGCACCGGCCAAAATATGGCTGCCGGACCTGTGGGGGATGTGATGGTGCAGGCTCCCGCGCCGGCGCGGCTAATTGAGGGCGGCTTACCAACCGACGCAACGGTAGCGCAGGTCTTGGTCTCCAAATACGCCGATCACTTGCCGTTGTATCGGCAAGCCCAGATCTATGGCCGCCAGGGCATCGCCCTCGATCGCTCGACCTTGGCCGATTGGGTTGGCCGCGCCGCCTGGCTCCTGCGGCCGGTTCACGAGCGGTTGCTCGCGACACTCAAGACTTCGACCAAACTGTTCGCCGACGAGACCACGGCGCCGGTGCTCGATCCCGGCCGCGGTCGAACCAAGAGCGGCCAGCTTTGGGCCTACGCGCGACGATCGGCCATGGGCGGTCCCGAACCGCCCGGCGTCGCCTACGTCTATGCGCCTGACCGTAAGGCCGAGCGGCCAATCGCTCATCTCGCCGGCTTCAAGGGCGTGCTGCAGGTGGATGGCTATGCCGGTTACCGCGTGCTCGCCGAGCGCGGTGACGTGACGCTCGCTTTCTGCTGGGCGCATGTGCGGCGCCGCTTCTACGAACTCGCCGCCGCCGGTCCGGCGCCCATCGCCACCGAGGCGCTGACGCTTATTGCAAAGCTCTACGCCGTCGAGAACGGCATCCGCGGCAAGAGTGCCGACGAGCGCCGCGCCATCCGGCAAGAGAAGAGCCGGCCCCTTGCCGACAATCTCGAACCCTGGCTCCGCGCCAAACTCAACCTCATCAGCCAGAAGACAAAACTCGCCGAAGCAATTCGCTATGCCCTCTCGCGTTGGGAAGGGCTCACCCGGTTCCTCGACGATGGCCGCATCGAGATTGATTCGAACGTCGTGGAACGGGCGATCCGACCGATCGCCCTGAACCGCAAGAACGCTCTCTTCGCCGGCTCCGACGGCGGCGGCGAACATTGGGCCGTCATCGCCTCGCTGATCGAGACCTGCAAACTCGCCGGCATCGAACCGCAGGCTTACCTCACCGACGTCATCACCAAGATGTCAACGCCCATCCCAACCGGCGCATCGACGAACTGCTGCCCTGGGCCTATCCCGCCGCACCACGTCTCAAAGACGTGGCCTGAAAACATCGCTTACGCTGGAACGATTTCGAGACGCGGAGTCTTTCTACGCCACGCTGCTCCATGAAGGTGCGCATGCGACAAGCGCGAGGCATCGGCTCAATCGGAATCTATCGACGCGCTTCGGTTCCGAAGCGTACGCGATGGAAGAAATGATCGCCGAATGGGCCTCGGCGATGGCAAGCGCTTCGCTTGGTCTGTGTGCAGAGGTTCGAAAGGATCATGCCAGCTATATCGCCAATTGGCTCGCCGTACTCGGCCGCGATCCACGCGCGGTCTTCACGGCGGCGGCACGCGCGCAAGGGATCGTCGACTGGATGTGGAGCAGGCAACCGCTGACGGAACATCCGATGTCCTGAAGTTGGGCAAACCGGTGCATCTTGCACCGGTTTTTCTGTATTACGGCTACGGGAAACTTCCGCTGGTGGCTCGGGTCACTCGCTCTCAGCAGATACGCTAACGCTCCGTATGCCAGTCCGGAGATTATTGTTCCTGCCACGGCAATCATATGTCGAAGGTGTCACTTTAGAGAGTATTGGACCAATTCAAACGACGTGATCGGATTCCCAGTGTCGGATTTGATATAGTACCTCACTGCCGGGGCATACCAGAACGTCCATTTCGACCCTGCATTCAATGTAATCCTAAGTGCATCGAACGTTCCCGCAGGAACGGTCACCTTTTCCATACCATCGAGCTTTCCCGAGTAGGTAAACGGGTACGTGCGACCCCGATAGCCGGTCGAAACGAAATTACAGGACCACTCTTTGCCGACGGTCCACGGCGCCGGGGCCATCCAGCACGCCGGAGGATCATATGAGTAGTCTACGACTCCGCCGTTAAAAGTCGGTCCTTGTGAATTAAGGGGATCCAAATTCTTCGTTAGGCGTTGGTTATAGTCGAGACTAACTCTCGAACTACGTATCTCCGAATGCATGACAACCGTACCATCGGCCTCCACTCTCAAGACCGTCCGAGAACTGGTTCCCTGCGGGGTCTTGAAACTCCAGGTATCGCCTGGCTTAAACTGAGGCAACGGGATTTCGTTCCCTTGTGCGAGTGCGGCGCCGCTTTGCCCGCCGCATACCAAACCAAAAAGGATTAAGAAAAGCACGATCCGTTTCATCATACCTCCGCTTTTATCCGTGGCTCCTTTGTAGATTGGACTATTTAAGCGAACGACCGAATTACAAAGGGGAAAAGTGCGGAATTTCGGTGAGTTTCAGTGAATTTAAATGAGCGGCGGAGCTCCGTCTCCGACTTGCAAGGTCTCCGCCTCCGCAACGAAACGCGGCCATTCACTCTCGCTGAGACCAAGTGCCAAGGCGACGGTTCTGGTGGCGGACAGATCATGGAAGCCCTTGACGTTCAGTAACGTCCCTCGCCGCCATATTTCGTCCCAATATTCCTGGAAGTATTGCCGAAAGGGCTGCCCAGAAAGTCGGATCCCTGGCCGGCGGTGCGGTGGAATGCCGGTCCAGTAAGCGCCGAGCACAAATTCCTCGTCGTCAAAGAAATAGCCGCCCATAGCCGGCACGACTTCGGTCAGGCCTGCGCAAAAGCTTTTCACATGATAGTCGAGGCCATTGTAGCGAAAGATATTGGACAGCGATTCCTGCAGGCGCCGGAGGTCATAAAAAATCTCAATGCGTTCGACTTCGAGCGTCCGGCGGCGAAGGCGTTCATCGACGAGGTTTCGCCACTCGACTTGGACGTACGCTGGCGTTGCATACGGCGCCGCGACGCGCAGGGCGCGCATTCGCCTGCGCGTGTTGCGCGTCAGATCGATGAGAAGGCCGGGAAGAGTATCGACGGTGTCGACCAGCGTCGCCGAAATCGGCGCGGTATTGCCCTCCGCGTTGGAACCGAACATGCAATCGATATCAGTTCCTAGGACGCGGGCGATGCTGCGCCTCAGGCTATCTCGTGGCAATCGTTTGCCGGATTCCCAGCCGGCAATGGAACTCACATCGACTTTCAGCGTCCCCGCGAATTCACGGCGCGAGAGGCCCTTGGCCTCACGTAGCCTCTTAAGTCGGTCCCCGACTGCTAGAAATGGCCGCTCCTTCATCCATTATCCTCGTGAATTAGAATTCACAGAAATTCATTCAAACGCATTCTTCTAAAATTCCGCGCGTTGTACTTAGAATGGATCAACCCGACGGGTTAGACAAGCAAACCAAGCTCGGCAGGGTAGTGGGGAAATCGTGGATACTCGGTATTCGGCCTCGTCGCGGCAGCAGAATGCCTGTTACTACGCATCAGCCATTACGCGTCCGCGCAGACAAACTTGCCGAGCACGGTCCAGCCTGGCGAGATCGAGCGGCGGCTGCAACCCGGACGGGCGCCGCGCTCCATGCTTCAGGAAATTCTCCCGAACGAACGCGCATTTCACAGCATCAAAACCCCATGCGGGCATGCAGCCATGAAGGGCCCTTCAATGTTCCTCCGCGTTTTCAGCGCCATGATTTTCGCGTTCATTGGGATAAGCACCGCCCTAGCCGATTCACCAACGGCCTCGCTCTCACCGCAAGATCAATCTGTCTGCGCCGCAGTCTTGGCGAAGATGCCGCCGGAGGTTCAAACCGCTGGCCCAACGCTTCACCGCTATTGCGGACGCTATGAGAACGGCGGTGAGCATGTTGTGATCATCGTCTCAGACAATAACGGCCGCCATATGGTGTATTTCGGGTCGGAGTCGGTAATGGGCAAGCGCCCCCTACCAGGCAGTATCGAGGGCGGAACCCTCACATGGATAGTTCGGAACGCTATCCCAGAGAACCCAGCCTACACCTTCACCTACCGTCTGGGGCCGGACAACGTGCTGACACGCGATTTGTTCACAGGAAAACACGATCAGATCATTAAGACGGGGCCGATGGTGCAGATGTAGCCGCAGTCTCACGCGGCAAAGCGCTTCGGACCGCACAGAGAAAATAACGGGGGCGAGTTGGGGAATGGGGGATTTTTCGAAACGCGGCGCAGGCGCGTGGTTGTTCTTCATGTGCGTCGCGCTGACGGAACCGACAGTTGCCTGGGCGCAGACAAACCTGCCGAGCACGGTCCAACCTGGCCAGATCGAGCGGCGGCTGCAACCCGGACCGGCGCCCCGCTCCACGCTTCAGGAAGTCCTCCCGGCGGTGCCGAAAGAGCGCCTCCCACCGACGCAGGCGGAGAAGATTCATTTCACCCTGTCCCGCCTCGATATCGTTGGCGCGACCGTGTACGCGGGCCCGGAATTGCTGCCGCTGTATCAGCCCGATCTCGGCAAGCGCATTTCGGTCGCCGACCTGTATAAGATCGCGGACGCCATCACCGTTAAATATCGGAATGACGGCTATATCCTTTCGCGAGCCTTTGTTCCTGAACAGCGGCTCAAAGACGGCAGCGCCCGGATTGAAGTGATCGAGGGCTACGTCGATGCCCTGCGCTTCGATGGCCGGCCGCCGGGACGCGAGGACCTTTTCCGCTATTATACGGAACAGATTACACATTCACGGCCGCTTCAGCTTGCGGTTCTCGAGCGGTACCTGCTGCTGGCCGGCGACCTCGCCGGCGCGAACGTACGTTCAGTCTTCGAGCCTTCGGCGACGAATGTCCGCGCCGCGACGCTCGTTGTCATTTTCGCCGAAAAGCAGTTCGACCTTCAAGGCGGGTTGGATAACAGAGGCACGCGGACGCTCGGCCCCTTGGAACTCAGCGCCGGCGGCGGCGCAAATGACGTTCTGGGCATCTACGATCGTACGGCATTCAATTTCCTGATTACGCCGCAAGCCGCCCAGGAACTTCAATATTACAATCTCATCCAGGAAGAGACACTCGATGGCGAAGGCACCAAAGCTTCCCTCGCCCTCACCTATGTCCGCACCCATCCTGGCGATATCCTCTCGCCGCTCGATGTCGAGGGCCGCGACACCACTGTTGCGTTCAACCTGTCGCACCCCTTCATCCGCTCGCGGAACGAGAATCTGTCCGGGTCGCTCTCATTCCGGTGGGAGGATGTCACCACCGACGAGCTCGGCGCTAAAGCCGCCGATGATCAGGTGCGCTCGCTCATTCTCGGCGGTTCGTACGATTTTTCCGACGCGTGGCGCGGCATCAATCAATTCCTCGCCGCGATCCATCAGGGCTTGCCGATCCTCGCCGCGACGCCCGACGGGAACGCACTTGCGAGCCGCCCAGGCGCCGATACGACCTTCACCAAGCTGACATTCAACGCCTCCCGCCAGCAGGATCTCGGCCAGGGCTTCTCGGTCGTTGCGCAGAGTGCCGCACAGTATTCCTTCAACCCGCTCGTGATCTCCGAGCAATTCGCCTATGGCGGCGAACCCTTCGGTCGCGCCTACGATCCCTCCGAACTGACCGGCGATTCGGGTATCGAGGGAAGCCTGGAACTCGATTTTGCGCCGGGCATCAATGACAACCTCCTGCGCTCCGCGGTCCTCTTCGGCTTCTACGATGCGGGCTTGGTCTACGACCGCATTCATCCGAACAGTTCCGGCTACGCCTCGGGTACATCGGCCGGTCTCGGCGTGCGCCTTACACCCGTACCGTGGCTCATCGGCTCGGTCGAAGCAGACAAGCCGCTGACGCGCGTCGTTGCAGCGGAAGGCAACAAGGATTGGCGTTTCTTCTTCCGCCTCAGCGTGAGGTACTAGCCATGACAACGACATTGGTCCGCGCCTTCCCCTTCGGCCTATTGGGCGCCCTTCTGGCCGTGGGTGGCGCGCAAGCGAACCCCCAAGGCGGCACCGTGGTTGGAGGCCAAGCCACCATCACGCAGCCCGCGCCGAATAACGTCACGGTGAAGCAGCAATCGTCGAAGGCGATCATCAACTGGCGGAGCTTCAGCGTCGGTGGCCAAGAATCGGTCCTGTTCAAACAGCCGAGTTCATCGTCCGTGGCGCTCAACCGCGTCACTGGGAACGATCTTTCGACGATCGCCGGCTCGCTCTCCGCCAACGGCATCGTCTTCCTTGTGAATCCGAACGGTGTCGTCTTCACCCGCACGGCAAAAGTCGACGTCAACGGAATGATCGCCACGACGAACGACATCGCCAACAACGACTTCATGGCGGGCAAGTTCAATTTCGCGATTCCCGGTACGTTGGGATCGAGTGTCGTCAACCAAGGGAAGATCACGGCAACGCAGGGCGGCTTGGTCGGCTTGGTCGCTCCGTCGGTGCGTAACGACGGCATCATCACCGCGCGGCTCGGTCGCGTCACGCTCGCCTCGGGCGACGCCTTCACCGTCGATCTCTATGGCGACCAACTCGTCCAGTTCGCCGTGCCGGCGGTGCAAACCAAGGACGCATCTTCGTCAAATGGCCCGCTCGTCAGCAATACCGGTACGATCTCGGCAAGCGGCGGCACCATCTCGCTCACCGCAGACACAGCGGCACGGATCGTCGATGAGGCGATCAATACCAAAGGCCTGGTCGAAGCGAGCGCCGTGCATGAGCAGGGTGGTGAGATCGTCCTCGACGGCGGACCCAATGGCGGCGTGGCGGTTGCCGGAACGCTTGATGCTTCAGGAAAGAGGGCTGGACAGACCGGCGGCACCGTAAAGGTACTCGGCGCGAATGTGGCGCTGAACGCCGGCACCAAGATTGATGTATCGGGTTATTCCGGAGGCGGTACCGCGCTTATCGGCGGCAATTTCCATGGCGTCGGGCCGGAGCACAACGCCGCGACCACGATCATCGCGGCAAAGGCGGCGATCGACGCCGACGCCCTCACGTCCGGCAATGGCGGCCAAGTCGCGGTATGGAGTGATCAGAACACAACGTTCAACGGATCGATTTCCGCCCGTGGCGGTGTGCGATCCGGCAATGGCGGCTTCGTCGAAGTCTCCGGGCACCAACGTCTCGCCTATGGCGGCGCGGTCGATTTGCGCGCACCCGTTGGCTTGTCGGGCACGTTGCTGCTCGATCCTGAAAACGTCACGATTTCGGCGACGGGCGATACGCCAACGCTTCCGACGTCGGGCGATACAACATTGACTGGAACGGCGGACAACTCGGTTCTCTCCGTTTCCACCCTGGAGAACGCGCTGAAGTTCGGCAATGTCACTGTCCAGACGGGTACGTCCGGCACTCAGGCCGGCGACATCGAGGTGGCGAGTACGGTCGGGTGGACCAGCGGGAATTCACTGACGCTCAGCGCCTTTCGCAACATCACCGTCGATAACGGGGTAACGATTTTCAACATTGGCTCAGGAAGCGTCTCGCTGCGCGCTGACAACACAGGCACTGGCATCGGAACGGTCGCCTTCAACGGCACGGGCAGAGTCGATTTTACTGAAAGCACCGGCGCAGTTTCGCTTTTTTATAATCCGGCAGACAATCCGGCGGGCAGCGTCATTAATTCCACTGGATATACATCGCCAAATAGTTACGCGCCGGGTGTGCTTACTAATGGCTCCGTTTCAAATCAGCTCACGGCGTACATGCTGGTCAATTCAGTTTTTGACCTTCAGAATATTCAGAATAATCTAAATGCCAATTTTTCATTAGGGAAAAATATTGACGCCACAGTCACTAATAACTGGAATAATTCACAAGGATTTATTCCTCTCGGTAATTTAGATCACCAATTTGAAGGAAACTTTGATGGTAATGGTCATGAAGTAACTAATTTATCAATAAATAGTTCTGTTCCTGACGTTGGATTATTCGGCTTTGTCGGAGGCGCTGGCTCAATAAGCGATGTCGGGATAGTAAATGGTAACGTTAACGCCCTAACGTTACCATTTTTCGGCACTGCAGGTGAATTGGTAGGCACGAACTTTGGTAAGATCATCAACAGTTATTCCAGTGGACAAGTTCGGAGCCCCGCAGTCGCCGGCGGACTCGTCGGTGCAAACGGATCTGAAGAAAATAGCGGATCTGCAGACTGGAGTGGACCGGTGTCAATTGTTGGATCCTTTTCAACTGCAAGCGTGACTGTAGGTGATTCCGGACACGCTGGTGGCTTAATTGGCACTGCCTTTGTTTCCGCAGTTAGCAATTCGTACTCTGCGGGCTCTGTAAGTGGCGGAATCGGCAGCCTTATCGGAGGTCTAATCGGCTCTGGCAATTCCACTGTGACAAATTCTTACGCTGCGAGCACACTTAAGGCCGGGGCCGATAGCAGGGTGGGCGGCATATTTGGCACCGATTTCCTGGTCGTGGGATGCGCCCCGTGCAACGTGGTAGCGAACCTCTACTGGGATACTCAGAAATCGGGAACTGGTAACTTGGACGGTTCCACCACTGGTGGTTTTTTTGGGGTGCCCACTGCTCAATTACAATCCGGAATGCTACCCGCCGGGTTTGACCCTAGCATTTGGACTGCGAAACCTGGCCAGTATCCGATATTGAATTGGCAACTCACTACGACGTCTCAATCCGGCGTTGTGAATTTCGGAGCCGGGGCGCCGCCCACGCTCACACCGCTGACGTGGAGCGTTGCCAATTCCTCCTCGACTTACGGCACGCTAGCGCTGCTCGGAAGTGACGCTCTGTTCGGGGTGGCGCCGACCGATTCTGGGGCGGTGACCGGGACTGTCGGGCTATTCAAGGGCAGCACACTGGTGACGCTGTCACCGACATTGTCGGCGGGGACCTACACAGAAGAGGTGACGAACCTGACCGGCTCGGCCGCAAGCAAATACACGATGTCGCCGACCGGCGACACAATCGGCACGCTCACGATCAATCCTAAGACCCTGACATGGATGGTCGCCAATGCGTCGAGCACCGTCGGTTCGACCCCGACGCTCGGCGCGGTCACGCTCAATGGCCTGCTCAATGTCGATAGCGCCAACGTCTTCGGCGCGATCGGCGTGTTCAATGGCTCGACACTCGTGCCGCTTTCGAATGCCATTCCGTCAGGTAGCTACACCGAGAAGGTCACGGCGCTGACCGGTTTGGCGTCGCCGAACTATACACTCGCTGCCGTCGGCAACACGCCCGGCGCCCTGACCATCACCTCCATGACGCCCCCGCCGCCCCCACCTCCAAACAATAACTCTTCGTTACAACAGCAGCAGGTGCTGAGCCAGACGCAGAGTCAAATCGCGAATGCTTCAAACTCCAATAGCTCCGATGCAGTGATTCTAGTTTCCGCACTCATACCCACAGTCTCGACGTCCACTGCTACCAGTTTGGGATCTGTTGATCCCAAACTGGCGAGTGAGTTGATGGCACTCCAGCAGTTCGCAATCGGCGAGGTAAACAGTGACGCGTGGAAATTAAGTGTAATCGGTGGTGTCGCGATCCTGGATAAAGGCCTTCCAATTCTGCTCGCACATCTCCCCGCCAGCGCTAGTGCGACCTTGCAGAGCATGTTGGCCGATTCTGAATTTCAAAGTGAACTTGAAATACAAGTAAACACACTAGTCGCGGAACCGAATGGCTTACTGGGAGGGAATCTAACACCAGGGACGTTCGTGAATTTATTTTTTGCTGTAGCGCGAGCCTGGATCCCGGGACATGTCGCGAACCCCTATGAACAACAAGCATGGGATGTCGGGCTTGGGCTGGTAGCACCGGTTGCAGTCGATTATCTCCAAGGAAATCTTATCGCCGCCAATGTTAATGCCGCATTCTTCGCTGGAGAAAAGCTCGTTGCGGTTTATCAGGCTGAGCAAGGGTATACGAGCGGCTATCAAGCTCAAATCGACGCGCTCGCAGCGAGCCAATCAAGTTGGGCGCAACTGATGGTGAAGGCCACACAGTTGAAAAGTAGTCCCGCGACCGACGCTCAAGGCGACCGTCTGTTAGAAGCGGCGACCCAGTCTAGCCT
>Ga0209483_1001433_pt1 | contig 18057 bp, 13 predicted proteins | sample NGEPerA_FD_184508 | JGI IMG/M metagenome (GOLD analysis project Ga0209483, IMG submission 184508) | Arctic peat soil microbial communities from the Barrow Environmental Observatory site, Barrow, Alaska, USA - NGEE PermafrostL2-A... | ecosystem: Environmental > Terrestrial > Soil > Wetlands >... | reverse complement strand
AATCCGCAAAGGAGGTTCGGGAACCGCCCGAGCACGACGTTGTCGTGGAAGAACACGTGGTGCGTGGTGGGATCGGTGAGGTCGAGCAGGGCGAGTGTCGTGTCGACGGCCATGACGTACGGGAAGATCGCCAGGACCGCTTCGATGAAGTCCACGATCGACGTTCGCCGGAACACGTTGAGGCAGTAGTGGTTGACCTCGAGGAAGACGAGTGGCCCATTGGCGGCCAACGTCGACGACGCACCCCGCAGGGCCTCGAGTTCGTACCCCTCGACGTCGATCTTCATCATGTCCACCCGACCGAGGACCAGCTCCTCGACCAATCGGTCGACCGTCATCACCCGAGCCGGGTAGACGGCGTAGCCGGTGTAGCGGTCGAGCACATTCTCGTAGCCGACGAACGCGGCGAAGTTGGAGCCGGAGCGGGTGACCAGTTCGACCGTCCCTTCGTGGTCGCCGATGGCCGCCTGCACGCAGGTGATGTTGTCCAGTCCGGAGGCGGCGGTGTTCGCCTCGAGATGCAGGAAGGTCTCCGGCACGGGCTCGATGGCGACGACCCGGCCCGGTCCGACAAGGACACTGGAGATCACGGCCGTGACACCGATGTTGGCCCCGATGTCGAGCACCGTGTCGCCGGGACGACAGGCGGCCCCGAGGACAGGGAGGAGGTCGCCCGGGCCGATGGCCGACATGCCCTCGAGATACAGGTCGCCGGCCGGCGCACTGAAGGCGACGTCGCGCCCGATCAACGTCAGTGTCCTCACGGCGCAGTCCCTTCGATGCCTGGCCCGGGACGATATCAGCGGGCGCAACGCCTGCCCGGCATGCCGTCCGTCGCCGTGGACCGGATCGTCGAGATCCTGGTTCCGACGACGTAACCTCGGACCGGATGGGGGAGCAATCGAACCAGGCGCAAGGGAACGCGGTCGTCCGATCGTCGGCCGAACCCCCAGCGGAGCGCGCCGGTACGGAGCTGAATCACCGCCACCGGTGGTCGGGACGGCCGTGGCGGGCGATTCTGTTCGCCCCGATCGGGGACGGTCAGACCCGACGGCGGGGGAGCGACGGAGTGCGGGTGGGTCTGTCGGTGCTGGTGATCCTGCTCTGCTGGTTGGCCACCCAGGTCAACCCGTCCAGCGAGAAGGCAGTCGTCAACGCCGTCACCCCGGTCCCCAACGGCTTGAGCTGGCTGGTCACCTCGGTCGGATGGATCGGGTCCCTGGGCCTGGTGGCGGTGGCAATCACCTTGGCCATCATCTCGAAGCGGACCGCGGTGATCCGGGACACCGTCCTGTCCGGTGCGGGGGCGTGGATTGCCTGCGTACTGCTCGGCGTGTTCTTCGGGCCCGACGGTGGCCGTCCCCCCAGCGGTGCGCCCCACGGGTACGACCTCGGGTTTCCGGTGGCTCGGGTGGCAGCCACCGTGGCGGTCGCCACCGCCGCGCTCCCGTACCTGAGCCGGTGGCTCCAGCGTGCCATCCAGATCACCGTGGTTCTCCTGGCGGTGGCGACGGTGGTGTCCCAAGAGGGCCTTCCCCTCTCGGTGCTGGCCAGCCTGGCTGTCGGCGTCGTGGCGACGGCGATCGTCCATCTCGTCTTCGGCTCACCCCTCGGGCTGCCGTCCGCCGACGAGGTGGCCGTGCTGCTCCGGGACGTGGGGATCGCCGCCACCGACGTGGCGCCGGTCGTGGACCAGGAGTGGGGGGTCGGGAAGTTCACCGGCCGACTGGACGGCGCGCAACTCGACGTCTCGGTCTACGGACGAGACGCATCGGATGCCCAGCTCCTGGCCAAGACCACCCGGTTCCTGCTCTACCGCGACTCGGGGCCCACCCTCACATTCACCCGGCGCCAGCAGGTCGAGCACGAGGCGTACGTCACGCTCATGGCCGAGCGGGCCGGAGCCCGGGTGGCCCGGGTGCTGGCCGCCGGTCCGGCCGGCCCGGCCCGGGACGCACTCCTCGTCACCAGCCCGCCGACCGGCCGGCTGCTGTCCGAGCTGGCACCGTTCGTGCTGCCTCCCGACCCGTCCGAGCCGGAGGGGAACCCGGTGGCCTCGACAGCCGCGGCCGACGATGCTGTCGGGAGTACCGGTGCCAGTACGGCCGACGATGCCGATGCCGGCGTCGGGGACGCCGGCTCCAAAGGGCGTACCGGCCCGACGACGACCTCGCCGGTTGAGCCGGCCACTGTCGACCCTCCCGTCACCGACCCGGTGTTGACCGACACCGCCCTCGACGGGATCTTCGCCCAGGTGATGGCCCTCCGATCGGCCGGCATCGCCCACGGTTCACTGTCGACCGAGACCATCGTGCTGGCCGACGACGGGACGTCGGGCCTCATCGACATGCGGGCGGCGGCGACGGTGGCCACCACCGATCAGCTCGACCGCGACCTGGCGGCCACGCTGGCCGCCACGGCACTGGTGGCCGGACCTGAGCGGGCGACCGCCGCTGCGGCGCGGACGGTGCCGGCCGACGCCATCGTGGCCGCTCTGCCGTTCCTGCAGCGGGCCGCCCTCGACCCGCGCGCGGCGCGGACCCTGCGGGGGAACAAGGCGATCCTGACGGCGGTGCGCACCGAAGGTGCCCAGGTGGCGGGCATCGAGGTACCGAAGCTGATCGAGCCCCGCCGCATCAGCTGGATCAACCTGGCCCTGGTGGCCGGCACACTGATCGGCGGATGGGCCCTCATCGGTGTGCTGGTCAACGTGACCAAGTCGTGGAGCACGATCACGGGCGCCGACTGGGGTTGGGTGGCCGCGGTGTTCGTCCTGGCCCAGGCGGCGTACCCGGCGCTGGCGGTGGCGACGGTGGGGTCGGTGACCGACACCCTGCCCTACGGGCGGACCGTGGCCCTCGAAGTGGCGAACACCTTCGTGGCCCTGGCCGGCGGGTCGATGGGTGCATTGGCCACCCGGGTCCGGTTCTTCCAGCAGCAGGGGTACGACGCGACGCTGGCCGTCAGCTCGGGGGTGCTCATCTCGACGGCCAGCTGGATCGTCAAAGGCGGGCTCTTCGTGATCGCCATCCCCATCGCCATCTCGCAGTTCAACTTCGCCGATCAACCGACCACCACCGGTGGGGGCTCGGGCAGCAGCACGGCCCGATTGGTGTGGATCATCGTCCTGGCCATCGTGGTGATCGGCATCCTGCTCGGCCTGGTCTTCGCCATTCCTCGCTGGCGCCGGCTGGCCGCCGCCAAGCTGCGACCCAAGGCCTCCGAGGTGTGGGGCCACCTGAAGCTGCTCTCCACCCACCCCCGGAACCTGGTCGAGATCTTCGGCGGCGAGATCGTCGCCCAGATACTGGTGGCCATGGCGCTGGGTGCCGCGCTCCACGCTTTCAACCAGCACCTGAGCCTGGCTGCGCTGATCATCGTGTTGACCCTCGGATCGATGCTCGGCGGGATCTCCCCCGTGCCCGGGGGGATGGGAGTGGTCGAAGCCGGGATGATCCTGGCCCTGACGGCGGCCGGCATCCCCGAGAACGATGCCGTGGCCGCCGTGTTCGTCCAGCGCCTGTTCACCGCCTACCTGCCCCCGATCTGGGGCTGGTTCTGCCTGATCTGGATGCGCAAGCGCGAGTACCTCTAGGACAGCGCCCGGGTCCCGGCGGAGCCGACCGGTCCCGGGTCCGGCTCAGTCGAACCGCGGCGGTCCGGTCTCGTCGAGCCCTTTGAAGTCCCGGAGCCGACCGAAGCGGCCCAGGCGGCCCACATTCACCCCGGTGTCGGCCGCCCGCAGCATCCGCAGGTCGCCCCGGCTGTTGCCGTAGGCCCAGAGGCGAGCGTCCTCCATGCCGGCGTCGGCCATCCACAGACGCAATCGACGGATCTTCTCCTCGCCCCGGCAGTTCCCGCCGTCGTAGCGACCGGTCAACCGTCCGGTGTCGTCGACCTCGAGCCGGGTGGCGATGGCCCCATCCGCCACCAGGCGGTCGGCGGCCACCTTCACGTAGGCATCGGGCGAGGCCGACACCACCACCACCTTGTCGCCCCGACCCCGGTGCCAGTCGAGCCGGCGCCGGACCTCGGGTCGGACGTGGGCGGCCAGGTGCCGTACGGCGAACTCGGCACCCACCCGGTCGAGGCGGTCGGCATCGACCCCTCCCAGCACTCGGACGAACAGCTCCTGCTTCGTCTCGTCGGCCACCGTCCCGCCCACGAGGGCGGCGTGGGCCAACCGGGGGGCGAGCGCGGCGGAGGCCCGCAGGACGGCCAGACTCCCCGAGGCGGCGGCCAGGAAGTCGAACACACTCCCTCCGGTGGTCAGGGTGCCGTCGAAGTCGAAGGCGGCGACATCGCCCACGTGCGTCCTCCGCCCGTTCAGGCGTCGGTGCCGGAGACGGTGGTGCCACCCCGACCGGCGCCGCCGGCGAACCGGGCCGCTCCTTCGAGCGCCTCGCCCGAAGCCACACTGTCCAGGCCGAAGCGGGTCTCCGTGGCCATGGCCTCGGCCATGGGCAGGCCCCACTGCGCGATGGCCGACAACCGGTCGTTGCGCATGCACACCTGGGGCAGGGCGGCGAGTTCGGCGGCCCAGGCCACCGCCGCCTCGAGGGAGGTCCCGGTGGGCACGACCCGGTTGGCGAGCCCCATGGCCAGTGCCTCCTCGGCCCCGACGGCCCGGCCCGACAGGATCAGGTCGAGGGCCCGTCCCTCGCCGATCAACCGGGGCAGGCGGACGGTTCCGCCGTCGACCAGAGGCACCCCGAACCGTCGGCAGAACACCCCGAAGACGGCATCGGCGGCCGCCACCCGCAGGTCGCACCAGACAGCGAGTTCGAGGCCGCCGGCCACGGCGTGGCCCTCGACGGCGGCGATCACCGGCTTGGACAGCGCCATCCGGGTGGGTCCCATCGGCCCCGGACCGTCCGGGGTCACCCGGTTGCCGGTCCCGCTGGCGACAGCCTGGAGGTCGGCCCCGGCGCAGAACGTGCCCTGGGCGCCGGTCAGGACGGCCACCGCGGCGGAGTCGTCGGCGTCGAAGGCGGCAAAGGCTGCCTCGAGCGCATCGGCGGTCACGCGGTCCACCGCATTGCGGCGGGTCGGGCGGTCGATGGTGACCACGGTCACCGGGCCGTGGTGATCCACTCGGATGGGTGCGGGCATGGCCTCAGCATGGCGGAGCCGGGGCGCCGAGGCCAGTACCGATGGCAAAGGGACCAGGCCGGCGGTCGGGCCGGGGCCCGGTGGAACGGATGGCGGCGGTCGATCCCACGGCGCCGGGGAGGCTCCGGCCAATACCTGACGGATCCGGTCGACAATTGCGTCGGACCCGACTACGCTGTGCGACTGTCAGATCCCGGACCAACGTCACGGGGATGACGCCCCGGGAGGGGCGAGGCACCGCCGGACCGACCGGACGACGGGCCCACCACCTCCGACCACGGGACGCTCGATCGAGTCCGCTCAACCGAGTACCAATGACCCCAGTACCCAACACGTAAGGAGCAGAACATGGCGATCCGCCTGGGCGACGAGGCCCCCGACTTCACCGCAGACACCACCGAAGGCACCATTAGCTTCCACGACTACCTCGGGGACAGCTGGGGCGTGCTCTTCTCCCACCCCAAGGACTTCACGCCGGTCTGCACTACCGAGCTAGGTGCGTTCAGCGCGGCCAAGGCGGAGTTCGACAAGCGCGACACCAAGCTCATCGGGCTGTCGGTGGACGACGTGACCTCCCACGGCAAGTGGGCGGGCGACATCGAGGAGACGCAGGGCACCGCCCTCAACTTCCCGCTGATCGGCGACGAGGACCGCAAGGTCGCCGACCTGTACGACATGATCCACCCCAATGCCAACGACACCTTGACGGTGCGCTCGGTGTTCATCATCGGCCCGGACAAGAAGGTCAAGTTGACCCTCACCTACCCGGCCTCGACCGGCCGCAACATCTCCGAGATCCTGCGGGTGCTCGACTCGCTGCAGTTGACGGCCGACTACAAGGTTGCCACCCCGGTGAACTGGAAGGACGGCGAGGACGTCATTGTCGTCCCGGCGCTGTCGGACGAAGAGGCGAAGGAGCGGTTCCCGAAGGGGTTCAAGACGCTCAAGCCCTACCTGCGGGTCACCCCCCAGCCCAACAAGTAGTCCCGGCGCCCCCTTGGGGGCCGATCGGATGCACCGGATCCGGCCCCACGGCCGGATCCGGTCGCGTCCCGGGGGCAAGGCAGCGCCGGTAGGGTGGGGGAGCAGGCGGTTGATGGCGGTGCCGGCCCCGGCTGGAGCCGGCGGCCCGAGGCGGCGTTCCGGTGGGGAGACAGGCGCCAGACCCCGCGTTCTCGCCCCTCACCTGCTACCATCGTCCGGTCGGCGTGTTCCGTCCGCCGGCTGTCACCACGATTCCAGAGGTCTACTTCCCACATGCCAGACAAGCAGGCAACCATCGCCGAGTACCGACTCCACGAGACGGACACCGGCTCCCCCGAGGTGCAGATCGCCATCCTGAGCGAGCGCATCATCCACCTGACCGAGCACCTCAAGGTGCACAAGGGCGACCACCACACCCGGCGCGGGCTCCTGAAGCTCATCGGCCGTCGTCGTCGCCTCCTCGACTACGTCCGCAACAACGACGTGGAGCGCTACCGCGAGATCATCGGCCGCCTCGGCCTCCGCCGCTAGGCGGTTCCCAGACGCTCCGCCCGGCTCCGGCCGGGCGGTCGCAATTTCTCCGCCGGCCGCGTGCCGGAGGATGGCAGGGCGGCGACCCGTCGCCCTGCAGCAGGATCGGCCCCCCACTCCGTGGGCGACCGTAGACACACCACCGACAACGGGCTGCCATCGAGGTCAGTCACCAGTTGCCGATCACCGGGCCCGAGCGGGCGGGGTGGCCGACAACTGGGAACTGACTCGGGGAGTCCCCGAACCACAAGGAGCGTCATGTCCGACGCCATTTCCGTTTCGGCGCCCATCAGCGGCACCGACAAGACCCTCAGCTTCGAAGCAGGCAAGCTGGCCCAACTCGCCGACGGCTCCGTCGTCGGCCGCATCGGCGACACCGTGCTCCTGGCCACGGCCACGGCCTCACGCTCGGCGCGCGAGGGAGCGGACTTCTTTCCGCTGACCGTCGACATCGAGGAGCGCACCTACGCCGCCGGCAAGATCCCCGGCTCGTTCTTCCGCCGGGAGGGCAAGTCCTCGGACCAGGCCATTCTGACCTGCCGCCTCATCGACCGCCCGCTGCGCCCGTCGTTCCCGAAGGGCTTCCGCAATGAGGTCCACATCGTCGGCACCATCTTCGGCGCCGACCAGGTGAACCCCCATGACGTCCTGGCCATCAACTCGGCCTCCGCCGCCCTCATGCTGTCGGGCATCCCCTTCGAGGGCCCGATCGGCTCCGTCCGGGTGGCCTACTCGACCGACGGCCAGTGGATCCCGCACCCCACCTTCGAAGAGGGCGAGGAGTCGACGTTCGAGCTGGTCGTGGCCGGCCGTGCCCTCGACGAGACCCCTGACACCGACATCGCCATCATGATGGTCGAGGCCGGTGGCTCCGAGCGCTCCTTCCAGTACTACGAGGAGGGTGCGCCCCAGGTCACCGAGGAGGTCCTGGCCTCCGGCCTCGAGGCCTCCAAGACCTGGATCCGGGAGTCGATCGTGCTCCAACGTGAGCTCGTGGCCGCGTACGTTGCCGCCCGTGGCCCGATCGAAACCATGGAGTACTCGACGTTCTCCGACTACGGCGACGACGTGTTCGCCAGGGTGGAGGCTGTCGGCAATGCCGGACTGGCCGCCGCCAACGTCCTCACCCCGAAGGCCGAGCGCAACGCCGCACTGGCCGAGGTGACCGAGTCGATCATCGCCCAGCTGTCCGGCGAGTTCGCCGGCCGCGAGAGCGAGATCAAGGGCGCCGTCCGCGGCCTGACCAAGAAGCTGGTCCGCAAGCGGATCGTCGACGAGGGCCTCCGCATCGACGGTCGCGGCACCACCGACATCCGCCCGCTGTCCGCCGAGGTCGACCTCATCCCGACGGCCCACGGCTCGGCCCTGTTCCAGCGGGGCGAGACCCAGGTGCTGAACGTCACCACGCTGGGCATGCCCCGCATGAACCAACTGCTCGACACCATCACTCCGGTCGACTCCAAGCGGTACATGCACCACTACAACTTCCCGCCCTTCTCGACCGGCGAGACCGGCTTCATGCGGGGCCCGAAGCGCCGGGAGATCGGCCACGGCCTGCTGGCCGAGCGGGCCCTCCTGCCCGTCGTGCCCTACGCGGAGGACTTCCCCTACACCCTCCGCCTGGTCTCCGACGTGCTGGCGTCCAACGGCTCCACATCGATGGCCTCCGTCTGCGGCTCGTCCCTGTCGATGATGGCCGCCGGTGTGCCCATCAAGGCCCCGGTCGCCGGCATCGCCATGGGCCTCGTCTACGACGGTGGCACGTACGTCACCCTCACCGACATCCTCGGCGCGGAGGACGCTTTCGGCGACATGGACTTCAAGGTGGCCGGCACCCGGGACGCGGTGACCGCCCTGCAGCTCGACACCAAGATCGACGGGCTGCCCCTCGACGTCCTGACCAAGGCCCTCATGCAGGCCAAGGACGCCCGACTCACCATCCTCGACGTGATGGCCTCGGCCATCGCCGAGCCCCGTGGCGATGTGGCCGAGTCGGCGCCGAAGATCATGTCCTTCGAGATCCCGATGGACAAGATCGGCGAGGTCATCGGGCCCAAGGGCAAGGTCATCAACGCCCTGCAGCAGGAGACCGGCGCCGACATTGCCGTCGACGACGACGGCATGGTCGGCACGGTCACCATCGGGGCCAAGGACGGCACCGCGGTGGAAGAGGCCCGTCGGCGCATCTCGACGATCCTCGACCCACCGCTGGCCGAGGTGGGTGCCACGTACCCGGGCAAGGTGGTCAACATCACCAAGTTCGGCGCCTTCGTGAACATCCTCCCCGGCCGCGACGGCCTCCTCCACATCTCCAAGATGGGCCAGGGCAAGCGCGTCGAGCGCGTCGAGGACGTCTTCGAACTCGGCCAGTCCGTCGAGGTGAAGGTGGACGACATCGACCCGCAGGGCAAGGTGTCGCTCTCGCTGGCCGGCGAGGCTCCGGCCTCCTCTGGTGGTGGCGGCGGCCGTGGCTCCCGTGACGGCGGCTCGTCCCGCTCGGAGGGCTCGTCCCGCTCGGAGGGCTCGTCCCGCTCGGAGGGCTCGTCCCGCTCGGAGGGCTCGTCGCGTGGCGACCACGCCGATCCGGACGCCAACGACGATCGTGGCCCGCGTCGCCAGGCCTCCGGCGCTCCCGCCGGTGCGGCCTCGTTCGAGGACTCCTTCCAGGAGGAGCTCGTCCAGGAGTTCGGGAACCTCGGACCCGCCGTCACCGAGTCGTCCGACCGCCCGAGCGGCGGCGGTGGCGGTGGCGGCCGCGGCGGTCGCCGCCGTCGTTGAGCACGAGCGCCCGTCGTGGGTCGGCCCGGGTGGCCGGCCCACGACGCAGGCGCACAGCTGCCTCGATGAGGCGACGCGGGCCGGGAGGGTGACGTCGTGACGATCCGCACCGACCTCCTGCAGTCCGGACTGACCGTGGTCACTGAAGCCATGGCCGAGGCGCGCTCGGTGTGCATCGGGTTCTGGGTGGGGACCGGCTCCCGTGACGAGACCCCCGAGCTGGCCGGGTCGAGCCACTTCCTCGAGCACCTGTTGTTCAAAGGGACCGAGACGCGCACCGCCTCGGCCATCGCCGAGGCGGTAGACGAGGTGGGCGGCGACTTCAACGCCTTCACCACCAAGGAGTACACCTCCTTCTACATCCGGCTGCTGGCCGAGCACGTCGATCTCGGCCTCGACATCCTGTCGGACATCATGTGGCGCCCCGCGCTGCGGGCCACCGACCTCGACGCCGAACGCCAGGTCATCCTCGACGAGATCCTCATGCATGCCGACGAGCCGGCTGACGAGGCGGCGGAGCAGAGTTCGGCCATCCTGTATCCGGGTCATCCCCTCGGCCGTGAGGTCCTGGGCACCGAGTCGTCGGTGTCTACCATGACGGCCGACCGCATCCAGGACTTCTTCGACGAGCACTACCTGCCCGGCAACATGGTGGTCGCCGTGGCCGGCGACCTCGACCACGACGCCGTAGTGGCCGGGCTCCACGAGCGGGCCGGCGAGCGCGGCGGTGGGGTGGCGCCCGTTCGGGCGGCTCCCGACGACACGGTGGCGCCCCTGGCCGTGACCCGGCGGGCCACCGAACAGGCCCATGTGGTCCTGGCCGCCCGGTCGGTCGACCGCAACCACCCGAGCCGCTACGCCCTCGCCGTCCTCAACCACGTCCTCGGCGGCGGGCTGTCGAGCCGCCTCTTCCAGGAGATCCGGGAACGGCGGGGCCTGGCCTACTCGGTCTGGTCCGAGCGGGTCGCCTACCTCGACGCCGGCTTTCTCAGCGTCGGCCTGGGCACTGGTCCTGAACACGTGGCCGAAGTGCTGGACATCGTCACCGACGAGCTCGCCTTATTGGGCGCCGACGGGATCAACCAGCGCGAGCTGGCCATCGCCAAGGGGAACCTGCGAGCCGAGACCCTCCTGGCCTGCGAGGACTCCGGCGCCCGGATGAGCCGCATCGGCGCCGGCATGCTCCTGCACGGCGAGGTCCTGACTGTCGACGAGGTGCTGGCCCGGGTCGAGGCGCTCACCCTCGATGACGTGCACGAGTCGGCCCGGGCCGTGGTCGCCGCGCCCCGCACGCTTTCGGTGGTGGGGGCGTTCGACGAGTCGGACTTCGACATCGGGGCGCTCGGCCTGGGCTGAGGAACGGATCCGACGCACCTGCCTCCAGAGTGCACGGCGTCCGGCATGCCGGTCCGTGGCGTGGCGGGACCCACCGGTCCGGGCCGCTCGGGATCGGGAAGCCTCGGGGGCGACGGGCGCCTTGGCTAGGGTGACCGGCATGCGAGTCGGGGTGGTCGGTGCGGGAGGGCGAATGGGACGGGAGGTCTGTCGCACCGTGCTGAACCGGCCCGGGCTGGAGCTGGTCGCCGCCGCCGATCCCGGGTACGCCGGGTCGACCGTGGCCGACCTGGTCGGCACGTCGGGGCCGGCTTCCGAGGGCGTGACGGTGGTGGCCGACGTGTCGACCCTTTCGGCGGCCGACGTGGACGTGGTGGTCGACTTCACCTACCTCGAGATCTCGAGGACCACCCTGGCCCACTGTGCGTCGGCCGGCATCCACGCCGTGGTCGGGACCACCGGGTTCACCGAGGACGACCTCGACGACCTGGCCGAGCTGTTCGTCCCCGGGTCGGTCGGTGGCGCCAACTGCATCGTTGCCGCCAACTTCGCCATCGGCGCCGTCCTGATGATGCGGTTCGCGGCCATGGCCGCCCCGTGGTTCGACAGCGCTGAGATCATCGAGCTCCACCACGAGGCCAAGCGGGACGCCCCCTCGGGCACGTCCCTGCGCACCGCCGAAGGCATGGCCGCGGCCCGGGTGTCGGCCGGGAAGGACGGATTCGCGCCCGACGCCACCTCGACGGTGGTGGTCGAGGGCGCCCGGGGCGGGGCGGGTCCCGGAGGCATCCGGATGCATTCGGTGCGTCTGCCCGGCCTGGTGGCCCACCAGGAGGTCCTGTTCGGTTCGGTCGGCCAGGGACTGACGATCCGCCACGACTCCTACGACCGGGTCTCCTTCATGGACGGGGTCGTCCTGGCCGTCGAGTCGGTGGCGTCCCGGCCCGGACTGACGCTCGGCATCGAGCCCCTGCTCGGGATCTGAGCGTCGGGTGGCACAGGAGGCCCGCCAGCGGATCGTCGAGGCCACCTACGCCTGCATCGCCCGACGGGGCATCGCCAAGACGACGGTGGAGGACGTCGCCCGCGAGGCAGGCCTGTCCCGGGCCACCGTGTACCGGACCTTCCCGGGGGGACGGGACGAACTGATCGACGCCACCGTGGCGTGGGCCACCTTCGACTTCTTTGCCAAGCTTTACGACCGCATCCAGGGCGCTTCGAGCCTGGAGGAGATGATGGAGCGCGGGATCATGTTCGCCCATCGCTCCATCCTGGAGCACCAGGTGCTCCAGCGGGTCATGCAGACCGAGCCCGACAAGCTGCTGCCCGCCCTGACGGTCGAGAGCAATCGCATCCGGGCCGGCATCGCCGAGGTGCTCGCCCCCTACGTGGTCGACCGGGGACTGGCCGCGGGGGTCGACCTCGGGGACGCGGCGGACTTCCTGGCCCGGATGGTGCTGTCGTACATCTCGGCCCCGGGCCGCTGGGACCTGGAGGATCCCGAGCAGGTGGCCCGCCTGGTCCGCTCGGAGCTGTTGGCCGGCGTGGTGGTCCCGGCGAGGAGCCGGTGAGGCACCATCGTGCCGTACGGCCGGACCGGGTGGTTGACGGTGAAACAAAGGGAGGCCTACTGTTCCACTGGTGGCACGTTCGTTGGGGGAGCTCCGGGTGATTGAAGTGGGCGCCGTCGTGCCCCTCGTCGCCCCGTCGCCGGCAGCGGCCGGCGAGCAGTCGCCTCACCGGGTCCGCATCATCGACGGCACCCTGGCCTGCCTGGCCCGCCACGGGACGGCGAAGACCACCGTCGACGACATCGCCCGCCAGTCCGGAGTGTCCCGGGCCACCGTCTACCGGGCCTTCCCCGGTGGACGGGACGAGATCCTGGGTGCCGTCGTCGACACCGAGATGGCCCGCCTCTTCAGTGCCCTGGGTGTCCGACTGGGGAACGCCGGCGACCTCGGCTCGGCGCTGGTCGGTGGGATCGTCGAGGCCTCGACCCGCCTCCGGGACCACGCCGCCCTCCACTTCCTCGTCGAACACGAGCCCGGCATCGTCCTCGGACACCTCGCCTTCGACGAGTCCGACCGGCTGCTGGCGACGGCCTCGAAGTTCACCGCCCCCTTCCTCGCCCGCTGGATGAGCCCGGACGAGGCCGAGCGGGTGGCCGAGTGGGCGACCCGGATCGTCCTGTCCTACGCCATTGCACCGTCCAGCCACCTCGACCCGTGCGACGAGGCCGACGCCGGCCGTTTGGTCGCCACGTTCATGCTCCCGGGGATCGAGGCGCTGCAGTCGGCGACGTCGGCGCCCATCGACATCACGCCCTATCGGGCCTCCGGCCTCCCGGCCGGTCCGGGGGAGGGGCCGGGCGCCGCGTCCTGACCGGCGAACGATCTGCACACTGCGCCACCAGTTCTCGACCCACCACCAGTTCCACCAACCGTCATCCGTCACAGCAGTCCACAAGGGGGACACCGACATGACCACAGAGATGAGCAGCAACGAGCAGATCATCGGTCGCGAGCAACTCGACGACCTCGAGGCGATCCTCTCCGTCGTGGGCACCGAGGAGGCCGACGGGCGCCATGTCGTGCCCTCGGTGTACGACTCCATCTTCACCTGGGACTATGAGAAGGGCACCCGACCGAAGCTGAACAAGCTCTACGAGAAGGCCAAGAACGCCCAGTGGAACGGCGAGACGGACCTGCCGTGGGACACCGACGTCGACCAGGAGAAGCTGGTCATCGAGGCCGCCGCCGCCCAGGGAGGCCATGCCGCCGGCTTCGACATCTCGGGGACGCCGCTCGAGCACTGGGGCGACAAGGAGTGGGTCGAGTTCGGAGTCCAGAACCAGAACTGGACGCTGTCCCAGTTCCTCCACGGTGAGCAGGGCGCCCTCATCTGCACGGCCAAGATCGTGGAGTCGGTGCCGTGGATCGATGCCAAGTACTACGCCTCCACCCAGGTGATGGACGAAGCCCGCCACGTGGAGGTCTTCGCCAAGTACCTCGACGAGAAGCTGTCCGGCCACTATCCGGTCAACGCCCACCTGCGGATGCTGCTCGACGACATCATCGCCGACTCGCGCTGGGACATGACCTATCTGGGCATGCAGATCATGATCGAGGGGCTGGCCCTGGCCGCCTTCGGCTTCATGCACTCGATGACACCCGACCCGCTGCTCAAGCAGCTGCTCCGCTACGTCATGGCCGACGAGGCCCGCCACGTGGCTTTCGGCGTGCTCAGCCTCCAGGAGTACTACCAGGGGCTCAACGCCGCGGAGCTCCGCGAGCGCCAGGAGTTTGCCTTCGAGGCGGCCGTGCGCATGCGGGACCGGTTCCTCCAGCAGGAGGTGTGGGACCGCATGGGCGTCGACCCGAAAGCCATCCTCCCGACCGTGCTGTCGGCCCCCGACCGCAACGAATTCCAGGCGCTGCTCTTCTCCAAGATCGTCCCGAACTGCCGCAAGCTCGGCCTGCTCGACGCGGCCGACGGCTGGCTGCGCACCAAGTTCACCGAGCTGGGGGTCATCGAGTTCGAGATGGCCGTCGACACGTCCGAGGAGTACGACGCCATGGCCGCCGTCCCGCCCACCCAGCGCGAGCTGGTCTGACGGGTCGCCGAGGCGGGCCGGTCTGACGGGCTGCTCTGACGGGCCGGTTCGCCCGGGCGCCCCTGCGTGCACCCGGCGGCGGGACCCGTTCCTGCTGGTAGCCTGCGTTTCCGTGAGCCTCCCCTGCAACGTCGCACCCCGGACCGGACGATGACCGCCGCCCGTTTCGGGAGGGTGGTGACCGCCATGGTCACCCCGTTCGACGCCGACGGTGCGCTCGACCTCGACGCCGCGGTCACCCTGGCCCGCCACCTGGCCGGCACCGGCAGTGAGGGCCTCGTGGTGGCCGGCACCACCGGTGAGGGCCCGGTGCTCACCGATCCCGAGCGGATCGCCCTCTTCCGGGCGGTGATCGAGGCCGTGACCATCCCGGTGGTCGCCACCACGGGCACCAACGACACCGCCCACTCGATCCTCATGACCGAGGAAGCCGCCACCGCCGGGGCGGCGGGAGTCCTGGTCGTGACCCCCTACTACAACCGTCCCTCGGCCGCCGGCCTGTCGGCCCACTTCCGGGCGGTGGCCGCGGCGGCCGACCTGCCGGTGGTGCTGTACGACATTCCGGTGCGGTCGGGACGCCGGATCGGCCCGGACCTCACGGTGCAGCTGGCCCGCGAGGTCACGAACATCGTGGCCGTCAAGGACGCCACCGGCGACCTGTCCGCCGCCGCCCGGGTGGTGGCCGAGGCACCCGCCGGCTTCGAGGTCTATGCGGGCGACGATCCCCTCACCCTGCCGTTCGCCTCGATCGGCGGCGTCGGCATCATCAGCGTCGCCTCCCACTGGGCCGCCCCGCTGTTCGCCGAGATGCTCACCGCCCATGCGGCGGGCGATGTGACCCGGGCCGCCGACGCCAACCGGGCCCTCCTCGAGTCCTACCGCTTCGAGTCCTCCGACGAGTACCCCAACCCGGTGCCGGCCAAGGCGGCCTGCCGGGCGCTCGGACTGGCCGTCGGCCAGTGCCGGCTGCCCAACGCTCCGGCCCCGCAATCGCTCGATGACCAGGCCGGGTCGGTCGTGTCCGGGGCGGCCTTGGTGATGCAGGCCCGGCAGTCGGTTGCCTGAGCGCGGCGGCACCCGTCAAGGGGCACAGGACGGTTCGTCGAGTTCGAGTTCGGGTTCGGGCTCCGGCTCGTCGGGGCGTCGGCGCAAGGCGAAGTCGCCAGGTACCGGAGCGGACGCCGCCCCGAAGGCCGCGGTGACCGGTTCGACCAAGGCCTCGAAGGCCACGGGGGCAACGAAGGCCCGCGCCTCGGCCAAGCCGGCGGCCAAGACCGCCAAGCGGACGCCCACCGGCGCCCACTCCTCGGTGCGGGTGGTCTTCCTGGGCGGCCTCGGGGAGATCGGCCGCAATTGCGCCTGCATCGAGGTCGATGGCCGGATCCTGGTGCTGGACGTGGGGATCATGTTCCCGGATCCGGACATGCCCGGTGTCGACCTGGTCCTGCCCGATTTCACGTACCTGCGCGAGAACGCAGACCGGGTGGAGGGGGTCATCCTGACCCACGGGCACGAGGACCACACCGGCGGCCTGGCCTACCTGCTGCGGGACTTCCCGCTCGACGTCTACGGCTCCGAGCTGACCCTGTCGCTCGCCCGCAGCCGGGTGGACGAGGCGGGCATGGCCAGCCGGGTCAACTTCATCCCGGTGAAGGACCACGAGCGCCGCCGGATCGGCCCGTGCGACGTCGAGTTCATCCCGGTCACCCACTCGGTGCCGCATGCGTTCGCCACCGCGTTCCACACCCCGCAGGGGATCATCCTGCACTCGGGCGACTTCAAGATCGACCTGCATCCGGTCGACGGGCGGCGTACCGACCTGGCTCGGATGGGGGCCCTGGGCTCCGACCCGGGCATCCGGCTGCTCCTGGTCGACTCGACCAATGCCGAGGAGCCGGGATTCACCGCGTCGGAGTCGACGGTGGGCGCCACCTTGGAGAAGGTCTTCCTGGCCCGGCCCGACCGCCGCTTCATCGTGACGTCCTTCGCCAGTCACATCCACCGGATCCAGCAGGTGGCCGACGCCGCCATCGCCGGCGGCCGGGTCCTGGCCACGCTCGGGCGGTCGATGCAGAAGAACGTGGCACTGGCCCGCAAGCTCGACCTGCTCCACATCCCCGACAGCGCCCTGGTGGACATCGAGAAGGTCGACGACTACCCCCCGGGTCGGGTCTGCGTCATCAGCACCGGGTCCCAGGGGGAGCCGATGTCGGCCCTGTCCCGCCTGGCCATCGGCGAGAACCGCTTCTTCAAGCTGCACGAGGACGACGTGGTGGTGATCAGTGCCCACCCGATCCCCGGCAACGAATGGTCGGTCGGGCGGGTCATCGACAGCCTGCACCGCCTCGGGGTCGAGGTCATCCATTCCGGCGTCGAGAACGTCCATGTCAGCGGGCACGCCAAGCAGGGTGAACTGGCCATGCTGATGTCGGTCACCCAACCGGAGTTCCTCATCCCCGTGCACGGCGAGTACCGCCACATGGCCAACCAGATGCGGCTGGCCCACAGCATGGGCATCGACGGGGACCGGGTGCTGCTGTGCGAGGACGGTGATGCCGTCCGCCTGGACGACAACGGGATGCATCGGGACGGCAATGTGCCCGGTGGGTACCTGTTCGTCGACGGCAGCTCGGTCGGCGACATCGGCCACGGCGTGCTCCGGGACCGGATGGTGCTGGCCGAGGAGGGCGTGGTCATGGCCGTCGCCACCGTCGACCTGAAGCAGGGCGAGGTCATCGGGGTGCCCCAGATCGTCACCCGGGGTTGGGCCTACGACCAGGACACCGACGCCCTGCTCGACGAGGCCCGCAAGCAGGTCACCCGGGCGCTCGAACAGGCCCTGTCGAGCGGCAACTCCGACCACGAGACGCTCAATCGGGTGGCCCGCAAGGCCCTCGGCAAGCTGGTGGGGGAGCGAACCCGCCAACGCCCGATGATCGTCCCCGTCATCGTCACCGTCTGACCTGGGCGTATGCCGATGGCGGCCCGGTCGGCGGACCGGCGCCGGTGGGCCGACCCCTGGCCGACGGGCGCCCGGCTTCCCCGCTTCCCGACAGGTGGTGTCCCACTGACGGCCGCCGGGCGGCAGTAGCCTGGCAGGCACTGTGACGACCGCCACCAAGCGTAAGGCGGGTCGATCCGGGGCATCGCGGTCCAAGGGCAAGGCGACACCCCGGTTTCGATCGAGCCGGGGCGCCCCCGCGAAGAAGAGCTCGTCGGGCAAGGGCGGCTCCCGCTCGGGCCGGTCCGGACGCTCCGGCGCCCATGGCCAGGGGTCGGGCGGCCTGTTGGCTTCGATGGGCGCCGTGGCCGCCGGTCACGCCACCGACCTGTGGGGCGTGGGCCTGGTCACCCTGGGCGTCCTGTGTGCCGTCGCCTTCTACGGCGGCTCACTCGGTCCCGCCGGCCACGATGCCCGGGTGGGCATGGGCGACCTGCTGGGCTGGGGTCGCTTCCTCCTGCCGCCGGTGCTGATGGCCATGGGCGTGCGGATGTTGATGGGCCGTGGCGACGACGCCGACGAGGATCCGGTGGTCAACCGCCGGGTCCGGGCATCGGGGGACCGTGCCCGACGTGAGCCGGCCCGGGCCGTCATCGGGGGGACCCTCGTGCTCCTCGCCGTGTCCGGGTTGGCCGCGCTGGCCGGTGGATCGCCGGCACTGCGGGCCTCCACCAAGGAGTTGTCATCGGCCGGCGATCCACCG
>Ga0209483_1001432_pt1 | contig 18057 bp, 13 predicted proteins | sample NGEPerA_FD_184508 | JGI IMG/M metagenome (GOLD analysis project Ga0209483, IMG submission 184508) | Arctic peat soil microbial communities from the Barrow Environmental Observatory site, Barrow, Alaska, USA - NGEE PermafrostL2-A... | ecosystem: Environmental > Terrestrial > Soil > Wetlands >... | reverse complement strand
ATGATCTGTTCTTCCGTAAACCGACTTGCCTTCATATCCATCCCCTTCCCAGGCGATGGACTCTACCCATTTTTGGAGGAAATCTCGGGGCTCAGGTCAAGAGGTCAGACTTTGGACCCAGCGCTTTCAAATGCTCGCGCGGCTCCGACAAAATCACTAAAGCCTATCAAATTATTTTCACTCTGGTAAATGAAGATCCAATTTTATGGCTGCGTTTGCATCTCCGGTGAGGAGTAATGACCGTATCGCGAATAATAGTAAGAAGTTAAATCCACCGATTTATTGAGAACAACCCGCACTATCGATGTGGATTCGAGGTGCTTCGTGCATTCTTTTATTTCCGCCACGGTAGTAGCTCCAGTGGCCGCGACAAATAGGATACAATCAATTTGAGGCAGGATTGAAATGACGTCGTCACCCACCAACATTGGCGGCATGTCACAGATCACGGTACAACCTCTGAAATCTCGTTTAATCTCTTGAAAAAGTGCGGCAATCGCTCGCGACGCCATCCACTCGGACGAATTTAGCATCGAGCTCTCACAAGGGAGAACCAAAAACCTTTCGTTTTTAATCTGGGCTTGAACCAGGACGTCCGTTAGCTTGCTTCGTCCGCTGAGTACACTTATTAGACCTTCCTTACACGTCAGCCCAAGGGACTTGGCGATCTGTGGTTTCTGAAGATCCATATCGACTAACATCACCGATCTTCCGGGCTGCCGTGCAATGCTGAGCGCCAAGTTTGCCGCGATCGTTGATTTTCCGCAGCCCGCAGTCGCAGAAGTGACACCGAGAAGCTGCCATGATTTCATGGCCATGGATTGCAAAACCTGCGTCCGCAACATGTCGAACGATTTTGAACGTGGGTCGGAAACGTCGTGCGAAATGATCCTGTTGGACTCCAGTTGATCTCCGTTAAGTACAACTTCCTTACCCCAAAGTTGAGTAGCGCCACCGGCATTCGCGGTGGGTCGAAGTTGCGGCTGCTGCGCGGACGCGCTCATTTGCCCCTGCGAAGGCGCATCCGCAGTATTCGACCCTTTGGCACGCTCAACGGCTTTTATTATGCGTTCCATTCGCCTCACCTACCTAGAAAAACGCTCAGATACAGGAGCACTCATCGGAAAAGGGCTGTCATCACTTTCGCAAATAAGATGTCGACGGGCGGCAGTAAGAAAAAGCCTGCTATCAATGCGGCGATAATGACCGCTGCTATACCTCCGGTGACTAATATAATGTTTCTTTTCCTGCGCCGAACGTCTCCTAACTTGGAAATGTAAGGAATAGAAACGATCAGGTGGCTATCGATTATAGAAAAGAGATCTGACGTTCGACGTATAGCGGGGTTCAACGCTTCGCCGGCAAATGCAATTCCCCCGGCAACCATCAGGCCAAGAACAAAACCTATTCCGACAATCTTCGGCCGATTCGGACTTGTCGGCTTTTTTGGAAGCGTTGCCTGTTCGATGACTTCTAATCGTTCTGAATACTGACCTCGTTCAAGGCTCTCGCCGAGGCGGGCGGCCGAAAGTTTCTGTCGAGCACCGGACAATTCTGAAATTAGGCTTAGCCGTTTCGTCGCGAGTGCGTCGATTCCGGATGCATCTAAATGCAAGGCGGTTTTCGGCGCCGCTTCTACTTTTTTATTCTTTTCAACAGAGCCTTCCTGCGATGCGTCCGCGGTAATTTTCCCGAGCAGAGTCGGTTTTTGGAATGCTTCGAGCTTTCGCTTTAACGCCACAATTTCGGGATGCGTGTCCGAATAAGTCGCGCTCTTGAGAAGCAACTCTGCCCTCAGTTGCGCAATTTCCTTGGCGTCATCCGATTGAGGCGTGTCGGTGGGATCGCTTAATTTGCGATTTTTTGCTTCCACAAATTGGGCGTCGACCGCACTGATCTCACTTTCCAGTCTCTTGACATCTTGATCAAGAAACCTGGTCGTCTCGGACGCATTATTAGTGCGTGATCTTACGTCCTCATTGAGGATCATGGTGACGAGTTCATTTGCCACCTTAACCGCGACTGGAGCCTGCTCGTATTCAAAACCAACAGTAAAAGCGATTGCTCCCTTTCGATCACCCTGCAGATTGAGTTCCAAAGGCTTGATCTTTGTTCTATCTCGGATGAATTCAACAATATCCGTTCCTAATACCGACCCCTGCCAACCAGAGGTTAGTTGGAACTTTTTCGCGAGCGCCAGTAGATTGTCCCTGGTCATGATACGCTGCTCGATAACCTGCATTCGTTCGTTCGCGAGCGTAGCAACCGTTGGCCGGACCAAGTCCGTAGGAATCTCTTGGGACGATACAAGTATTTTCCCCTCAGAGAGATATTTCGCCGGCCATACGACAGCGACCAAAAGTCCGATCGAGAATATGAGTAGGAAGGGAATGGCAATTTGGACCGCTCGTCGCTTCAGTATCTCAAGGAGATTAGCTAACGACAAAGATGAGCCGGAATCCTCATCTGGACGACCCTCTTGGAATGCCTGTCGCTGGAGCATCTTTTTCCAAAGTCCTAATACGCAGAGATATTATCTCAATTCCAATTGTTCCACTCGTTCCTAGCTGCGGATTAGCCCCGCGAGCACCAACAAGCTGGAAACCATCAAAAACCACCATAATTAAAGCAAAAAAAAGGAGCTATCTAAAGGCCCTTTTTTACCTAAAATTGATCGAGGTTAACTGGGTCGCCATTGTTCTGGGCTTGTAGAGACGGGGCACCAAGTAAAGGCAATCAAAGCCTCGTGACCAACAAGAGCGGTTTTGGTTAGCCTACCGATTAACTAATTCGAGAGAACATGCAGAGGCGAAAATATAGGTTAATATGGACGCTGATGCGAAGTGAACGAGGTAAACCAAGCCGTCAATCGAGTCCGCATGGTAACCTAACATCGGAATTGCATTGGTGCGGGACACTGTATTGAGGCAAACGTATCTACGACTTTCGACCGCGATTGCGAACGTCGTATGCGTGATGTTGGCACTGACAATCGACGTCTCGTCGCAAACTGCAGCGCGAATACAGCCAGATCTGGAGTCATGACGACGAGCCGTCGGGGCTCGGCGGGGGGTAAGAATATTCATCACTGTGCTGCCGGTAGGCGCCGCGTCCGCCTAGGCCAAAACAAAGCGATTAAGTCATGAGTATAACGGAAAAAGTAGTGAAAAATTTCGTAATTGTTTTTTGGTTTCTGCAGGCCAAGACCGCAGCCCTGCGATAATGTGGCGTTAATCGAGGACCGCTGATGTACGAGAAATATTATGGGCTCCGCGAAAAGCCGTTTTCAATATTGCCGGATCCGGACCTGATCTATTGGGGCCGGATTCACCGGCTGGCGTTTGCGATGCTTGAATTTGGCGTGCTGAATAACGCTGGTTTCACCGTAATCACTGGTGAGGTTGGATCGGGCAAAACCACGCTCGTCCGGCATCTTTTGAGAAAGCTCGACTCCACGGCAATTAATATCGGGGTGATCTCGAACACACCGCAAGGAAGGGAGGAACTGCTGCAATGGATAATGGTCTGCTTCGATCAGCCGTTCGAGGGATCCACACCTGTAATGCTCAGACGCTTTCAGGACTTTCTGCGTGCTCAGTTCGCCATCGGACGTCGCACCATATTAATTGTCGACGAGGCGCAAAATTTGGGTGATGACGCCCTGGAAGGTCTCAGAATGCTATCTAACATAAATGTGGATAAGCAGCAATTTCTGCAGTTGATTCTCATTGGGCAGCCTGAGCTGAAAGATATGCTCGGCAAGCCACAGTTACTCCAATTCGCTCAGCGGGTATCGTCGGACTACCACATCAAACCATTGGCCAAAAACGAGGTTACTAATTACATAGAGTTCCGCCTGAGAGCAGTCGGAGCTCGCTTTAACATCTTCACAGATGATGCCTGTGCAATGGTTGCTGAAGCCAGTTTTGGCGTCCCGCGTGTGATTAATGTCCTATGCGACATGGCGTTGGTCTACGGTTTCTCTACCGAGTCGAATAGAATCACCGGAGAGTTGGTACAGGAGGTAATCAAGGACAAACGGACATATGGCATCTTTCCAATAAGCGCCCACGTGGTAAAGTAGTGGCTAAATGAGTTGACGTACGGGAAATGGTCGATCTATTAACATTCGTGGCTAAGGGCGACTTAATTGCTGAAGGGGGAGAGAATGTCGATGCGCTTACTCCTGGCTTTGTTGTTCGTTTGGGGCTTTTTAACGAACGCTGCGGTTGCGCAAGATTTGCGCCCTGGCGACACTGTACATATTTCGGTTTGGCAAGATCCAAAGCTCGATCAAACGGTCGTCGTCAGTCCCGATGGCACCATCGGATTTCCGTTGGCAGGACACGTTAAGGCAGGTGGATTGACGCCGAAAGCCGTCGAAGACGAGCTGCGAAGCCGGCTAGCGAGTAAGTACACAGGTCCACTTGACATCACCGTTACGTTGGCAGCAGTCAACAAAGAATCAGAAGATGAAACAAAGCCAAAAGTTTACGTCAGCGGCGAAGTGCAAAGACCGGGCCCATATACTATCCGAACCAGAACCAGTGTAGCGCAAGCCCTGGCTCTCGCTGGTGGTCTCGGACCTTTCGCGGCGAGGCAGCGAATTCAGATTCATCGGAAAGTCAGTGGCGTCGATTCAATTCTGCTCTTCGATTACCGCGCATACCAATACGGCACCGAAACTACTAACAATATTGATCTTCGATCAGGCGATGTAGTTATTGTTCCTGAACGAGGTCTGCTTGAATGAGTTTTGCGGCAAGATTTCAACCACCCCGAATAGGACCGCGCTATTGTGACAAGATCGGTCTTAGTGGCGATTTTTTGCCTGGGCTCGATCGCATCGGGTGCGCTTGCCGCTGAACTAACGATAACGGGAAACGTTAGCCAAACCGTCGATGGCAGCGACAATTATTTTCAGTCGTCAACACCGTCCGGTCCAACCATACGATCATTATCTGCGCTAAATCTTGATTTTCTTGCTCGTATGCCAACAACGACCTACGACCTGAAAACAAACTACAGCTATTATCACTACTTTGGTCCAGGTGCCGCAGACGCGGGAAGTATCACGAGCGGGGAACCGGCCGGAGCTGCTTTTAGCATCGACCACACAGCCGACCCGCTAACAAAATATAATTTCGCAGTATCATGGCAACGCGCAGACGTTACCGGTGCGCAATTGTTGCAAACTGGAACAGCCATTGTTCACGGTTTCTCCGACACGTTCAATGCGAGTGGCGGCGTCACGCGCGAACTCAGTCGTACAGATTCGATTTCATGGTCAGGTCAAGCAAGCAAAGTCTCATTTACCGCTCCAAATCAGACGCCGTATGTTGATCTAACTTCGACAGGCATTTGGAACCATCGCCTTAGCGAAACGACCTCGCTCATCAACACTGTGGCTCTCGACTATAACGCTCAGGACGATCCTGCCCAAGATCAAAGACTGTTCTGGACGATCACAACCGGGGTGAAGTCACAACTTTCGAATCGCCTGACTGTCAACGGGACGATAGGCATGAATTATATCAACGCTTGGCAAAATGGTCCGTCGAGTGCTCCGCCAGTGATACCGATTATCGGCGCACCCCCTCAGCTTCAGCCAGGAGCAGGTCATGGCTGGTTGGGAAATGTTGGCTTGACCTACCAACTGCTTAAGACCACCCAAATTTCGTTGACTGCAGGGCAATCCACCACGCCAACAATTCTGGGATCCCTTTTGCAGAGTCAGACAATTGGATTTAATCTGACACACAATATCAATAGCTTGTCTACGCTGTCGTTTTCGACTCAATATGCCGTCAATACACAGAGCGCGAACGCATCGAGTTTATTGGGCGGAAGCGCGTCCACAGCAGCGGGCGGATTAACGTCAGATCTTTTTACGGCGTCGGCCAACTATAGCTATCGTTGGACGCGAGAGTGGCGATCAAACCTCTCGTACACCTATACTCAGGTGAGCGGCATTTCAGGTTCAGGGGGGTTGGTGAAGTCGGACACCGTTACGGTTTCATTGACCCGCGACTTTACGATATTGCCATAAGCTTCGCCACGCTCAATAAATAAGCCCCTACCAGCTGACCGTATTGGCCGCGGTCAAGAGGCGAGCTGTGGTTCACGATCGGCCGCGTGATTTCCACAACTTGCCGGTTCTGGCTAACTCTAGTTTTTGAGTGCCGTATCTATCTTAGTCTTCAGATCAGCATCATTTGGCGCAAGGTCTTGCGCAATCTTGAACTGTTCCGATGCCTTTGCGTTCTGCTTGGTCGCCAAATAGCTCATACCAAGATGGTAGTGTATCAAGGGATTGTTTGGCAATTTGGCCACGGCAGCCTCGATCAATGAAATCGCCGTCGTGTAATCGGCTCGCCGAAAGGCGACCCACCCCATAGTGTCTTTGAACTGGGGCACATCAGATTTCGTGAGAAGGAGCGCAAGTGAATTTGCGCGATCCAAACTAGCTTTGTCAGTGCGGTGGTCCGCAAGCAGGCTTGCCAAATTGTTCGTTACAATCATCGAACCCGACTGATCCTTTATCAGGGATTCGTATTCCGCAATGGCGGAGTCATATTCTCCCTTAACCTCCAAAAGACCGGCTAACGTTAGATGTAGATCGAAACTTTTTGGTTGCTGTTCGAGACCAGATTGAACCGTTTTTAAGGCCTCGTCGTATTTTTTCTGAAATGCGTACAGATCAGCAAGCGCTCTGTATCCATTTACATCTTTCGGTTGCTGTTTTATTGCGGCCTTGAAATCCTCTGCGGCTTGATCGGCATCGTTTTTGGCGAGTTGAACTTTGCCCATGAGCACAAGAGCGTCTGCGTTCGCAGGATTTGCCTTCAGCGCCGCCTGGAGAAATGAAACGGCTTTATCTGGTTGCTTCGCCTGAATATAGACGCGTACCAACTCAGCCATCGGCTGAATAGCGCCAGGAGTGGCATTATAGGCGGTTTGAAGAGCCGCTATACTTTCATTGAACTTCTGTTCTCCGCTGAAAGCAGCTCCATTAATCTGTTCAGAAATGTCGCTTTTATCGCCTAATTTACGAATAGATTCGGCAACCTGGTGCGCACCGACCCAATCTTGCCGTGCGATCTTTACTTCCGCCAAAGTTGATAGAATCGCGAGGTTGTTTGGATTACGGGCGGCAAGATCGACGAGCACCTGCTCCGCGTGTTCTGATAATCCCCGTCTGCGCAGGAAGGCCACATAATTGAGCCCAAGATCCGGAGCGAAATGGCCCGCTTTTGTCGCATCAAAGTAAGACTTGTCAGCAAGCTCTATTGAACCACTTCGCTCATACGCAAGCCCCAATGCCGCTAGAAGTACCGGTGACTGTGGCTGATCATTGAGTGCGCTGCGTAGATCAGCAATGGCATCATCGAACTGGCCTCGATCGACGTGAATGGAGGCGCGAAGCCTCAGACCGATAACGTTATGGCTGTCTACACGGAGAATCTCTGAAACCAACGGTTCGGCTTCCGCAATGTTATTCTTGGTCATATACATTTCAGCCAGCGTGGTTCGCGCAGTCATGATGTCCTCAGGCGAACCTGCACTGTTGATGAGTTTCTTCAACGACGCCGTGCTCTCCGCGACACGATTTTGGACGAAATCAAGTTTCGCCAAAGCTATCTGATAAGGAAATACGCTTCCACCGGCACTGATGCGTGCAACAAGTTCCGCACGCGCTGCGTCTAGCCCTTGTTGCGAACCAAGAAGACCAATTAGCTCTAGTTCAGCTCGAAGATCGGTGGGGTTTGCAGTTGTAACATCGCGCAGCACCTTTATCGCGTCAGCTTGACGTTGGTGCGATATATAAAACTTAACAAGCTGTGTTCGATAAACCGGTTCAGTTGGATGAAGTTCGATGAGTCTCCGCAATATTGCTTCCACTTGCTGAAGATTACCCATGCGGTCGTATATGTTAATCTTCAACAACATGATGCCGGGGTCCTCTTTGTGGGGACCCGATATATTTGAAAGAATTTGAAGCGCGCCGTCAAAATCGCCCTGCGTAAATTTCGCAGCAGAAAGAACGGCATTTGCGTCTGCGTTGCCGGGATCAATCTTAATTGCTTTTTGCGCTGTTAGCGTTGCGCCGTCGATATCCTTGAGCTTCATAAGGACGATTGCTTTAAGCGCTACAACGCCTGCATTCTGCGGCGCTAACTCTACTGCCTCATTGGCGATCTTTAGCGCTGGGTCGAGAGCGCCTCCCACTAGATATATCTTGACAAGCTTTGTTCTCGCGTCGAGATCTTTGGCATCAAATTCAACAATTGATCGCAAGCTGGCCGCAAGCGCTTGAATATTCCCATCGTGTTCGTTGATTTGGGCTAGGCCCCGCAAAGCTCCAACCATATCATTCTTGATTTGCAAGGCATTCTTGAACTCAATATTCGCCTTCACGTAATCTTTTTTTGCTAGGTAGCTCATGCCCTGGTCGTAATAGCCTTGCGCACGTTGTTCGCGTGAGCCGCAACCCGCCAATTGCAGGGTGACCAAGCCGAGACACGCAAAGAGCGCGAATACTTTCACTGATGACTTGTCTAACCGTGGCATGATTGATGGCCTCTACGAATGGCTATTGTTGAGCGAGATTGTCGCCGGCGTTATCTTTGACGCGGATTCGGATGGCAAGTATCCCGCAAGGTTTGGAACGATGATCTTCGTAAATTCTTGCAACCTTTTGTCAGCATCACTTTCGCTCTCACCGGGATAGATGGGAGTGGTCAGACGCACTAACGCGCCATCTGTCCGATTCTTAAGTATAGCGTCCCGAAGCAAATAAAGCTTGGATATGTACTCATTTGCGATGTTCATACCGCGCTCCTCAAACCAATAATAAACAAGCTGTTTGCTTGTCCCACGTTCGATGACGACGCGATTTAAAGGCAAGGAAACTTTTGAATCATCGCCGCTGTAACTTGTCCTTTGTAAATTAGTTATCTGCCACCCGTTACCCGGAATGCAGACACTGGGCGAATGAGGTGAAAGACCATTTCGTTGTGATGCGTAATAAGCCACATATAAATTGACCGCATGCCCATCCTTCTTGGAATAGTCCGACAAAATATAATCCGTCAGCCCAAGAAATTTTTCGGTATCGGCATCGAGCGTCGAAGGCCTGCCACGCCATTCTCCCAAAGTAGTTGGGAACATCGCAAACAGACTACGCTCAGGTAGGATTTCATGTCGCGCGGAAACAAAATACCCGGCTAAGCCTACTGCACACAGTAGAATGATGCAGCTCACAATCGGGGCGCGATTTTGCGCCAATGAGCCCTGCCCTTGAGGTAAACTGGCCGCTACCTTTGGTGGATGGAAGACGTCAAAAAAGCCCTTGCCTGATCCAAAGCGGGCCATCAGATACATCTCTGCGGCAAGCACGCCGGTGCAAGCGATGAATATAATCCATCCCTCGAACATGTGCAGTAACCCGTCAGCATCCTGCGGGCCCCACGAGTTCACCAGCACGCCGACAAGGCCGATACGCAAACTATTCATTACAATTGTGATCGGGATCGTGGACAAAAATACCAAAGCACGTTGCCATAACGGTGCTTGAAAAAAGTAGGCCACCAGAAACCCAAGGCTCATAAGTGGATAAAGATATCGCAGACCGCTACATGCCTCCACGACTTGCAGTTTATAAACACCTAGATCAATGACGTTTCCTTCAAGGAAAACCGGGATTTGAAACAATCTGATAAAAAATACCCCCAACTCCGACGAGATGAGCTGAAGGCGAAAAGAAAGAACGGTGTCTATGAAATAAGGAAGTGGAATTGCGAACAAGAGGAATATGAGCGGAACAAATACTACTTTGAGCAGCGAATAACCGCCAAGCCCAAGTGTGATGCCAATTAACGCTACGACAAAGGCTACCTGAGACAGTATAAAAAGAGCACTCAATTTGCCAACGATATGCATGACAGCTGCGAGCAAAATGAGGGTCGGCCCTGTCCAAGTCGGCCGGCCGATGCTTGCAAGAATCGCGTGACGACGAGTCCAAAGCAGCCAAGCCACAATAACGGGGATCAAAAATCCGTGGCTGTATTCTTCTTGGACAGTCCAACGATGCACTAATTCGGAAAGCGCTTCACGAAATGAGACAAGGCAAACTAGTACCGAGATGCCAACAAGCAGGCTTACGTAGATTGCGCTCGTTCGCGTCAATCTATTTTGGATCATACTGTCGTCCTTAACAAGCATCTCACGCTACTCTCTTCGTTTTAGTGCTGAGCAAAAATCCAAATCCATTGAGACGAAATAGCCTCGCAATTCGCGGCGAGACACCCGTGAATTTCAGATTAAGTTGTTGCTCTCCCAATTGTTTACTTAGCATGAGAAGAAGCCCAAGAAAACGGGCGTCAATTAGACGTGTGCCAGTGAAGTTAATGACGATGTGTTTTGCCGCTGCCGCCGCATCTTGAAAGCAGGATACAGCAGTTCCAAGATTTTGGACGGTCATAATACCGTTAATACTCAATATGACGGTTTTGTGGTCTTCCGACCACTTGATTTGTGGGACTTGTGCACTACGGGTGCACGTCAATCGATGCCATCGAGCTAGGACCACGAGCGGCAGGACTTGAGTCAGCAGCAGCCGAAGCAGAACGATTCCATCGTCCCAATAGCGCCGCCAAAGCTGTGGTTCCTCCTTGATGCGCCAAAGCCATTCCAGGCCCCATTTTTGTAACCGTGAGGGCGCTCGTTTAAGCGTGCCAGCCTGAAAATTGATCGTTGCCCCAAGGTGAACACGAACTGGAATGCGAAGGCGGTCATGATTTCGGAGTAACCACGCTTGCCCCTTTTTTGCTCCCAAAGCGGCCGCCATAAAATTGGCGCCACTCGAATTGATCAGATTAAAAATAGCATCCGTGCTCATTTCCTCAATGGCACAAAAGCCGGGGTCATATGATCCCGCACATGTCATTCCGCAACTTTCGGCATTGAGCTTTATGCAAGCAGCGGCGGCGGTACCTTCTGTGCCTCCGAATAAGAATATCTTCAAACGACGAGTGGAATCCTGCGCAACCTTGAGCGCTTCAAAGATGTCGGACCCGGCAATCCTCTCTCTAACTGGAACACCCAAAAGCCGAGCGATCCAAACTATCGGCATTCCATCTGCCGTACAAAGGTCGCTGCGCAACAGCGACTCCCTGAATTCTGCATCAGATCGGCTTGTCACCAAGAAATTTAGATTGGCCGTGGAAATGAGAAACGGCGCAGCTCCGGTAGCCGCGGATTGGATCCTGCGCAAGACCGATGACATCTCGATCGCGTCAATAGGGATACCCAAAACGCCATAAACATCGCGCGTAAGATCATCGGTTCGGATTGGCTCTGCAACCTGCTTCACTTGATCAATCCTTGAGCCCTTGCCACCCACGACCGTTCGCTGTCTCGCTCCAAACCGACCTAACGAGCGGTGGCAGGCTACAATCATCGTGTAATGCGCTTGAGCACATTTATATTATGACAGCACAATAACTATCAGCCGTATTCTGCGTTGCAGGACCAAGCAATAATGCGCAATATTACTCAACTCCGGCATGCGAATGGAGTTTTTTACGTGCGTTACTTAATGCGTCCGGCGCCTATGGACGTCTGCTGGCCACGGCCCATTTCGTCGATATTGCAAGGATTGAAGACTGAATGAGGCATAATACCGTTAATACAAGGAATAATGCACTAACCCCTCGCCGCTCGGCTGCCAAAACCTGGCTGCGAGCGATTGAACTGACGGCGCCGATTGTCTCCGAGCCCGCCATCATTCTCCCGGTCGCTATCGAACATGTTGCAAACGACTACGGAGACGCTCCTGCGCTCATCTCTGAAGAGGAACAATTCACTTACCGGAGACTCTTGGAACGATCAAACCAATATGCGCGCTGGGCGCTTGCTCAGGGGATCGCAAAGGGAGACGTGATCTGCCTGTTGATGTCGAATAGCCCGGAATACATGGCTATATGGCTTGGAATATCGCGCGTTGGCGGTGTCGTCTCGCTTCTCAATACAAATCTGCGTGGCAAATCCCTTGCACACTGTATCAACATCGTCGAGCCAAGGCATATCATCGTCGAATTCGTGTTCGTAGATACTATCGTCGCAGCATTGCCAACCGTTAGCTGCCATCCACAACTCTGGTCACATGGTGGTATTGCCAGTGAATTCACATCGATCGATGACTCTATCAAGCTTTATCCCGGCGAGAAACTAGCAATAAACGAGCATCGCCACATCACGATCGAAGATAGCGCGCTCCTCATCTATACATCCGGTACGACAGGCCTGCCGAAGGCTGCCATCATAAGCCACTATCGACTCATGGCTTGGAGTCGGTGGTTCGCCGGCATGATGAATACGCAAACATCCGATCGCATGTACAATTGTTTGCCGATGTATCACGCTGTCGGCGGCATAGTGGCGACCGGCGCGTTGCTGGTGAGCGGTGGCTCAGTTGCAATCCGGAAAAGATTTTCCGCTAGCCAGTTCTGGAATGATATCGTCGAGTGGGACTGCACCCTCTTCCAATATATCGGCGAACTCTGTCGCTATCTTGTGAATAGCCCCCATCAACAGCGTGAAACAATGCACCGGCTCAGACTGTGCTGTGGCAATGGCTTACGACTGGGCGTGTGGGAGGAATTCAAGACACGATTTCACATACCGCAGATCCTGGAATTCTATGCCGCGACAGAAGGCAATGTGTCACTCTACAACGTCGAAGGAAAACCCGGTGCCGTCGGTCGAATTCCGCCCTACATTGCTCACCGCTTACCATTAGCGATCGTTAAATCCGATCTTGCGAGCGGCATTCCTGTCCTTGACAAGGACGGTTTCTACGTTAGTTGCAAACCGGACGAGCCCGGAGAGGTGCTTACAGAACTTTTCGATGGTGAAAATAATCCCAGTAACAGATTCGAAGGCTATACTAGCCCCGAAGAGTCCGAGAAAAAAATTCTCCGAAACGTTTTTCGAAAAGGCGACGCATGGTTGCGTACTGGCGATCTCATGCGGAGGGATAGTAGCGGATTTTTCTATTTCTTCGATCGTCTCGGTGACACGTTCCGATGGAAGGGCGAAAACGTCTCGACGGCCGAGGTCTCCGAAATAATTTGTGCTTGTCCTGGCGTGATTGACGCGACCGTCTACGGCGTGACCATTCCACGAACCGAGGGCAAAGCGGGGATGGCCGCCCTCGTCGTCGATCATAAATTTGATCTTGTTCAGTTTCGAGAATGGCTGATAAATTGCCTGCCGAATTACGCCCGGCCAATATTTATAATCATCCGTAACGGGCTAGAAATGACTTCCACCTTCAGACACAAGAACAACTCCCTGATTGAAGCAGGCTACGACCCGAAACTGACCGCGGATCCAATCTATTTCAATGATCCGCAGCAGCAGACATTTGTGACAATCGACGACACACTCTACGCGCAAATCCAGACTAGCGCGACGCGCGTCTAGTTCTTCATATATTTCTGGATTACTCGGCCGCTTCGTTTATGCGCTTAAGCGGTGCTGCCTGCATCAACGGTAACGACCGTTCCGGTGATACTTCTTGAACCCTCTCCGAGCAAAAATTCGACGGCATGCGCCACGTCTTCGACGCTAGCAAGGCGGTGGAGTGCGCTACGCCGGACGATCTGTTCACGCTGCCGATCATCCAGTATCTCCGCCATGTCTGTCTCCAAAGCCCCGGGGGCAACTGCATTTACATTTATGCCTAGACTGCCGATTTCGCGGGCAAGCGAGCGCGTAAATCCTATCATCGAAGCTTTCGTTGCAGCGTAGGCGGCAAGCCCGCTATATCCTGTGAACCCTATAATCGAGGCAACGTTTACGATGCGACCGCCGCCGTCAGCCATCATCGAACGTGCAACGTATTTGGTGACGATCATTGGAGATAAGGTGTTCATGCGGACAAGATGCTCGATCTTGCTGTTGTGCATCGTCGCAAGTAAGCCATGCGAAAGAACCGCGGCATTGTTCACGAGACCATAGATTGGCCCGTACTGTTTGCGCAATTTTCGGATGAATTCTGGAATTTTAGCGATCTCATCGAGATCAGCCGGAACAAAGCTTAACGAGCCGGTTCCACTCCGTTCAATCTCCTTTATCGCGGACGTGATCTGGTCGGATCGCTTGCGCGAGATTGCTATGCAATTATAGCCAACTGATGCCAGTTTTCGCGCGATGCTCAGGCCGAGACCGCGGCTTCCGCCAGTGACAAGAACGTTACGCATGGCGGCGAGCTAGCTTTCCACTGTCCGAAACCTTTATTGAGGAAACAAAGTAAATCATGGCCGGAACTTTGTGCGGTGCCAGGGCGTCACGGCAGGACCGTAATATCTCGCTGTTTATCTTTTCACTCGCGTGCGTGTCACTTCCACAGCCGTCGCTGAGAACCACATCCGCAACCACGACTGTCCCAACAATTGGATTCTTGCGGGGACGTACCTGCGACATCCACACTTGATTATGGCGGTTGATTACAGCCTCGACTTCTTCGGGATGAACCTTTTGACCGCCGACATTGATAATACCATCCTTTCGGCCAACAAAGTAGTATCGATCGTCCCGGCGTTCTACGACGTCACCGGTTTCAACAAAGCCGTCGTCGGCAGCAAGTGCTGGCGAGTTGGCGCCGACGTAACAAAGTGCTGCGCGGGGCGACCGAATCCGAAGCGAGCCATCCTCAATCTTGAATTCCACTTCCCCGGAATTTTCAATTAGACTTACGGGAAACCCTTCGCGGCCATCATGGACTTCAAAGCCTACGCCCGCTTCGGTTGATGCATAGGCGTGTACAATGCGCGCTTCGGGATAGACCGCACGGAGGTTGTTTAAAATCGCTTGATCAGCGATTTCACCGGAGAGCCTAATATAACCGGGCGCGATCGAGCGCACCTGCGGGGACATAAGCACCTTGCGCCAATGCGTTGGCGTTCCAGAAATATGGGTCGCGCTTTGCACCGCAAGTCGGTTGAGATGGCCCCCCACCGATTCCCTAGCATCGGAAAGTACCAGCGACGCGCCGTCAAAAATGGTGCGAAGAAAAATCTGCAACCCGCCATAACGGCGAATATCGTAAAACGTGCCCCAAACAATGGGTCGATGGAGGTCCACCCCAGGCTTGATGGCGCCCGTCAGTCCGGTCAAAGTATGCCGGACCATCTTTGGCACCCCCGCCGTGCCGGAGGTGAACAGCACCCACTCGGTTTCAATATGCTGACGTTGTACAAGATCAATCGACCCGATTGTCGGACGCACATGAGCGCGTATGCGGACGGACAGTGCGTTGTATTCATTTACGTCATCATCGGTGACGATCGCATCGATTTCGGCGTTCGTAACGACATGCGAGAGATATTCGCGCGAAAGGTCGGGGGGGCAGAGAACGAGCCGCCGCGCGAGGCCGTCGAGTTCAATCAGCGCTATGGCCGCCGTTAACTGATCACGTGTCACGACGAGAACGGACCGATCATAAAATTTCGCTAGCGGGACGCTAAGGCCAGTACCTTGCCAAAGCTCGGTCAGATGCACACTTGAGCTGCGCGCATGAAGGTAACGCTCGACACGATTGCCCTCACCGCTGGCAAGTCGATCGCGCAGCGAATGGGCATCACCGTGCGGCATTTTCATAGGCACGCACGAAATCGCCGAGTGTCACCGGGATCGTAATGTCGTCACTTTCTGAAAACGGATCAGACCCCAGCGCGTCTTCGAGCCGAGCGATCAAAATCGCGTAGCAAAGCGAGTCAAAACCAACGTCCTGCAAAATGAGTTCATCCGACAGAGGCGCAAGCATTTTGTTCTGCTCCTCTGCTACCTTCTTGATCTCCGCGACGATCGTTAACCTTACGGACATCAGCGCACCACCAGTGATCTTTCGAAGGCCCAATTACTCATAGTATATCGATTTGATGATACCGAACAGCCTTGTGCTGCGACTATGGTCAATACCGAAATGCTTGTTGTGCTTCGCGCAGTTGGCTCGCAAAATTTCGCGGACAGTGTCTGGCTCAAATCGTTGATATTCTCACACGTGGCTTCGACATGCACAGATACGCATCTATTGATCGGTCAAGAGGCGCCACTCCCGACGTGGCAATTAGCTGCCAAAGGCAAATTTGCTTCAATGGGATTCATGTGGATGTCTAAGTCAAAGAATCTTCTCAGCCCCTCGAATATCCTCAGGCACTGTCGTAAAGGAATGCAATGAAACTTCCGCGCCGTCAATTTCTGCGTTTCTTGGCAGGAGCTTCTGTACTCCCCGCCGCCGCACGTGCCGCAAGTGCGCAGGCCTACCCAACGCGGCCGGTACGCATCATTGTTGGCTTTTCCGCGGGCGGCGTGACTGACCTTGGTGCTCGATTGATTGGCCAGTGCTTGTCAGAAAGGCTAAGCCAGCCTTTCATTGTCGAAAATATGCCGGGGGGGAGCACCCAAATCGCAACCGAGGCGGTCGTCCGTTCTTCCGCCGATGGGTACACGTTACTCATGGTGTCATCCACGAACGCGATCAATGCAACGCTGTACGACAAGCCTGGTTACAACTTCGTCCACGACATTATGCCTGTGGCAAGCATCGTTCGCTTCCCCCTTGTCCTCGAGGTGAATCCGACAGTACCGGTCAAATCTGTTGCCGAGCTCATTGCTTACGCCAAGGCCAATCCCGGTGCCATTACCATGGCGTCATTTGGGGTGGGCACGGGCAGCCATCTGGCCGCCGAAGAGTTCAAAATGATGGCCGGGATCAAAATGCTCCATGTACCGTATCGCGGCTCTGGGCCGATGCTCAATGACCTTCTCGGCGGACAGGTTCAAGTTGCATTCGACAACCTACCCTCCTCGATCCAGCATATAAAGGCAGAAAAACTTCGAGCGCTGGCGTTGACCACTACGACGCGCCTACAGGCGTTGCCAGACGTTCCGACGTTGGCTGAATTCCTGCCAGGCTACGAGGCCAGTTCGTGGATTGGCATTGGGGCACCCAAAGGCACGACTACCGACATTGTTGAAATTCTAAACAAGGAAATTAATACTTGTCTTTCGAACTCAAAAATTAAAGCCCGATTTGCTGAGCTAAGCGCTACGGTGCTTCCGACCTCCTCCGCAGATTTCGGCAAACTCATTGCCGACGATGTCGATAAATGGAGGAAGGTCATCCGAGCAGCAGGGATCCGCCCAGAGCAGCTCTGACTCATAATTTTCGGCAGGTGCGTCGTCTAAATGACTGTAACTATCATTTCACCGCACTTCGAAGCAGATCTGCTCTCTATCTGCTTGGCTTCTTCGCCTTATGTGACATCCATGCTGCATTGGATCACCAACCAATTCAACTATTCGATGAATTTCTTGTAGATCCATCGCCGCCCATTCCATCGGCGCCATACTGTTCCCCAAACGAGACGACCTGCAATTGATCGCCTCGGAATGGTCACGGGCCAGAGGTGCCAACTTTCGTTGCGGGTCTGCGTCGGGTTTGGTATTCGAAGAACATCTCGGCTGTTCGTGATCATGCTCGGCCTCGCTGAAAGTCCGGGCACTGTTTTTGACAAATTCATCCGGACGCGCGAGAATAACCGACGCTATTTTACCAACAATCGCGTCTTAAAATTAGCGTAAGGAAGCAACCTTAATGCATGCGCCATTTGCCTTGCGAGCGGACGCGGCGCCATCTTATCGCGACGGGCCATGAAGGGATTCATGCGATGCAGCAAAAGGCACCCGCCTTCATGGCACTCAAGTACCGGTGGAGGAGCCGTCCACAGTATCAGTGGACAACATGCGCGAGGCGCGGGCCGGGTGTCTTTATTCGCCCAAGTGTTCAGTAGACTCAGCTACATTCGATTCAGGGCACGCCGGGTATTCGCCACACGAGTCCCCCAACCCGCGCCCTAGCTGGCCCCGGCCTGTGCAGTGGCCGGACCGGGGCCAGATATTTCGAAGATCGAGGGGCGCCCCCGCGACGTCAATGAAAAACCCCGGGACGCGCTCCGGGGTTTTGTTTTGATCGGTGCTGCTTATGCT
>Ga0209483_1001431_pt1 | contig 18059 bp, 20 predicted proteins | sample NGEPerA_FD_184508 | JGI IMG/M metagenome (GOLD analysis project Ga0209483, IMG submission 184508) | Arctic peat soil microbial communities from the Barrow Environmental Observatory site, Barrow, Alaska, USA - NGEE PermafrostL2-A... | ecosystem: Environmental > Terrestrial > Soil > Wetlands >... | reverse complement strand
CATCTGTGCCTTCCGCCATCAGCCGCTCGACCACCTGCGGCGAAACATGCTGGCCGAACAGATTGGTGACGCGATCGCGCGCGGTTGCGGCCCTGATGCTAGCGGCGAACTGGCGGCGCAACTGAACCCCGACCGCGCCCGCCAGTATTCCCGAGATCAGCAGGATCATGCTGCGCGCGGCGTGATACCAGACATCGGGCGCGGGATCGGTGGTCGCCTCCGGATGATAGAACATCGCCATGCCGAACAGCTCGGCCGCGGCGACGAAGCCGGTAAAGGTCGGGACTCAGAAATCGAGCCGCAGGGTCGAAAGGATGATGAAGATGAAATAGGCCAGCGGCATCACAAAGCCGAGCGCCTGCACCGGTCCCATGTTCTCGATGTGCACGGCGAGCGCAATCGTCGGGAGCGAGGTCTCGATCAGCGCGCCGATGTACCGCCTGATCACCGAAGGATCGCGGTCATGCTTCAGGCGCCGGGTGATGGCAGAATACACCCACAGCTCGAACAGCACGAACGGGACCAGTATCCTGTTGAGGTAATTCGGCCGGAAATGGCCGCGCCAGATATGGTCCAGCCCATGGGGGTCGATGACGTCGACGGTCCACAGCACGGCAAGCAGAATGACGGCGGTCGCAATCAGCGCCTTGACGCGAATGAGTTCGGTCCGCATCACCTCCCGGTTCAGCGCGTGCTCGAACTCGACGGAAACCGCCGCCCCCTGCTCGCCCTTTTTGCCAAGCCATAGCCCGCGCATCGCTTTTTCCCCAGTCATTCCGGGGCGCGCAACGCGCGAACCCGGATTCTCGAGATTCCCCGATGTGCAACAGCACATCTGAGGTTCGCGCTATCGCGAGCCCGGAATGGCGACCGCCATCCTGCCTCAATCGAGCGTGCGGCGGAAGCGCGTCACCGCGATCGTCATGGCGAGCAGCATCAGTGCGACCAGTGCGACCATGTCATATTCCAGGTTGGGCAAGGTTGCACCCTTGAGCATGATGGCGCGGACGATGCGCAGATAATGCGTCAGCGGCAGGCCTTCACCGATATATTGCGCCCAGACCGGCATGCCGGCGAAGGGAAACATAAAGCCGGACAACAGGATGCTGGGCAGGAAGAACATCATCGACAGCTGCATCGCCTGCAACTGGTTCTGGACGATGGTCGAGAACGTGTAGCCGATCGCGAGATTGGTGGTGATGAACAGCGTCGAGAGCAGCGCCAGCATGATCAGGCTGCCGCGAACGGGTACGCCGAACAGCAGCATGCCGATGCCGACGATCAAGGTGGCCTGGATGAAGCCGACCAGCACGTAGGGCACGATCTTGCCGAACATCACCTCGACCGGCTTGATCGGCATCGACAGCAGGCTCTCCATGGTGCCGCGCTCGATCTCGCGCGTTACCGAAAGTGCCGTGAAGATCAGCATGGTCATGGTCAGGATGGTGCCGACCAGGCCCGGCACGATGTTCAATCGCGAGGAGCCTGCCGGATTGTAGCGCGCATGGACACGGATCTCGAACGGCATCGACGGCGGATCGCCGGTGAAGAGATCATGCTGCAACGCCGTCTGCACCAGGACAGAGAGCGCCGACACCGCCGATCCCGCCGCTACCGGATCGGTGGCGTCGGCCGCGACCAAAAGCGAGGGATGATCGCCGCGTCGCACCGCGCGCTCAAAGCCGCGCGGTATTTCCACAGCGAATAGCACCTTGCCCGAAAGCAGCAAATCGTCCAACTCGGCGACGTCGTGCACCTCGCGGGTGAAGTGGAAATAGGCGGTGTTTTCCAGCGCCTTGAGGACCGAGCGTCCGAGGTCCGAATCTTCCTGCAGCAGCACCGCGGTCGGCAGATTGCGCGGCGTGGTGTTGATGGCGTAGCCGAACAACAGAAGCTGCATCACCGGGATCATCACGATCATCCCGAACGAGACGCGGTCGCGGCGCAGCTGGATGAATTCCTTGATCACCATCGCAAAACTGCGCCGCCAGAAGCCGAACGGGGCTGCCTGGGCTTCGCTTCGAGGTCCGGCTTGTTCCGCGACGGTGTTCACTGGAAATTATCCTTCGAGCGCGTCATCAGATCGATGAAGACGTCCTCCAGCGACGGCGCGCTGGGCTGCCAGTGCAAAGCGGCATGCGCGCGCCAGGGCGCGATGGTGGCCTCCAGCGCCGCCTTGTCGCGGCCGGAGACATGCAGGCTGGTGCCGAACGGCGCCACCATCTCGATGCCGGGCTGACCGGTTAGCTTGTCCTGCAGGGTGTGGAGATCGTCGCCGGTCACCGTCCAGGTCGAGAGGGCCGATTGCGCGATCACCTGCTCCACGGTGCCGTGCGCCAACAGATGGCCATAGGCGATATAGGCGATCTCGTGACAGCGCTCGGCTTCGTCCATGTAGTGCGTGGAGACCAGCACCGTCAGCCCATCGGCCGCCAACGCGTGGATCTGGTTCCAGAAGTCGCGCCGCGCCTTGGGATCGACGCCGGCGGTCGGCTCGTCGAGCAGCAGCAATTGCGGATTGGGCAGCGTGCAGGCGCCGAGCGCAAGGCGCTGTTTCCAGCCGCCCGAGAGTTCGCCGGCGAGTTGCTCTTCGCGGCCGGAAAGCCCGAGCCGCTTGATCATCTCGCGCGCGGTGCCGCGGGCGTCGCGGACGCCGTAGAGGCGCGCGACAAATTCGAGGTTCTCGCGCACCGAGAGATCCTGGTACAGCGAGAAGCGCTGCGTCATGTAGCCGACCCGAAGCTTGATCTTGTCGGCATCGCGGCGGATGTCGTAGCCGAGACACGTCCCCTCGCCGCTGTCGGGCGTCAACAGGCCGCACAGCATGCGGATGGTGGTGGTCTTGCCGCTGCCATTGGGGCCGAGGAAGCCATAGATGGTGCCGCGCTTCACCTGCATCGACAAATCATGCACCACCTCGCGGCCGCCGAACGATTTCGACAGACCATGGACGTCGATCGCGATGTCTTGGATCGCGTTGTCTTGGGCGGAAAGCGGCGCGCCAGTCATCATCGATCCGCCACCGGCGTCTTGGCGCTGAGGTAGACACTGATCGGCTGGCCGACCCGCAGCGAATCCGGCCGCGCCGGCCGCGCCTGGATCAAATAGACGAGCTTGTTGCGCTCATCGAGGCTGTAGATCACCGGCGGGGTGTATTCGGCGGTGGTCGAGATGAAGTAGATCCGGGCGGTGAGATCGGCCGCGCAATTGTCGCAGGCGATGCGTACCTCGTCGCCGATCGCGAGTTTGGGCAGTTCGGTCTCGCCCACATAGAAGCGCAGCTTCATGTTGCCGGGCGGCATGATCGACAGCACCGGCCGCTGCGCGGGCACGGTCTCGCCTTCGCGGAAATAGATCTGCTGCACGGTACCGGCCAGCGGCGCATAGCCGATGCGGCGCCCCAGCCGGGTTTGCGAAGTGTTGACGCGCGCTTCGGCGACGCGCAGCGCCGACACCGCGGCGTCGAGATTGGCCTGGGTGCCGGAGCCGGTTTTGCTCAACGAGGACGCGCGATCATAGCTCTGCTGGGCGTTGGCTAGTGTCGCGTTGTTCTGGTTGAGGTCGGCCTGCTGCAATTCGTTGTCCACGGCATAGAGCTGCTGGCCCGACTTGACCTCGTCGCCCTCGCGGACGTCGAGCTTGGTGACGCGGCCGGATTCGTCGGGGCTGACGAAGATCATATCGGCCTCGACCCAGCCCTGATAGCCGGGATCGCGGGGTGGATCGCAGCCGGCGAGCGCGGTGGCCAGCGCAAGCGCGGCGACAAGCCGCGATGCCATTCGCAACGAAGTCATGTCGTCCTCCGTTTGCCGAAAATCAGGTCGAGATAAACGCGAAACATTTCGATCGCATCCAGCGGCGCATGCCTTTCGAACAGGCTCTTCCAGACCACCGCGACGATCGCCGGCGCCACGACGATCTGCGGGAAGCGCGCGAGTTCCGGTTGAGCTATCTCGCCGCGCGCGATCGCGAGTTCGATCAAGGCGCGCATGCCGGCCAGGCCGCGCGAAACCACCTCGCGGTAATAGAAGTCGGCAACGGCCGGAAATCGCGGGCCCTCGGAAACGATCAGGCGCACGATGTCGCCGCGCCGCGTCGCCGCCACCTCCTGGATGAATCTGCGGGCAAAGCCCTCAAGCGTGTCGCGAACCGATGCGCCCGGCTGCGGCGGCGACGCCAGGGGACCGACCAACGGCACGATCGCGGTGCGGATCAGCTCCTCGAACAGCGACTCCTTGTCCTTGAAATGCAGGTAGATCGTGCCCTTGGCGACGCCAGCACGCTGGGCGACGTCGTCGAGCCGGGTTGCGGCAAAGCCGCGGGCGATGAACTCATCCATCGCCGCCTCGATGATGGCCTGCCGGCGCTCGGCCGCGCGCGCGGCGCGGCTGGACGGTTCGGATGGCGCAGCCTTGGGCAATGCCGGCTTCGGGGTCCCTTTTGCAACGGCCTCCCCGCGCCGGCGCTTGGCAGGCCTGGCCCGGGTTTCTTCAGTACGGCGGGAAGTAGACATGGAGCCAAATATGACTGACCGGTCAGTCATAGTCAAGGGAGCTGGCTGGCCCGATTCTCACATCGCCGTTATTTTCCTTTCGGGAGAGTTTGCCAACCTCGTCATGGCCGGGCATAGCCGTCCGAAGACAGCATCGCTTCCGCTCGCCTGCGCCCGGCCATCCACGTCTTTCTTGCTGCTGCGTTTGCAAAGACGTGGATGCCAGGACAAGCCCGGGCATAACGAAAAGAGGGCGGAGCGGTCCCGGAAATGCCTTGCTGCTTTTCCGTCAGGCTCTCAAGCCTTGCGCGGCGCCCTCACCCGCTCGACGATGCTGCCGAGGATCCCCTTCGGCAGGAAGATGATGAACACCACCAGCAGCACGCCGTAGACAAGATTGTCCCAACCGACCGCATTGGTGCCAAAACTGATCCGCAGAACTTCCGCCAGCAGGATGGTGATGACGGCGCCGACCGTCGGTCCCAGCGACATATAGAGACCGCCGACGATGACGGCGAATACCATCTGCAGCGACACCGAAATGCCGCTCACCGTGTCGGGCGAGATGAACATCTGGTACTGGCAATAGAGCGCGCCTGATAGTGCGGTCATCACCGCCGAGATCACGGTGATCTTCAGCTTTTCCCAGGTTACGTTGACGCCGGCGGCGGCCGCCGCGTCCTCGTCCTCGGAGATCGCCTCCAGCGCGTAGCGGTCCATGCTGCCGTCGACCCAGCGCCAGATCAGAAGGCCCGCCGCCCAGACCCCAAGCGCGATCAGATACCAGGTCGTCTTGTCGTCGAATTGCAGCGCCAGCAAATGGCTGCCTTTGGGCCGGTCGGGCGTATAGCCGAGCGAGCCGCCGGTATAGTCGCGCGTCGCCGTGATGACCTGCAGCACGATTCCGGACAACGCCAGCGTGACCAGCACGAAATAGTGTCCGGTGATGCGGAAGCGGAAGCATGGATAGGCCACGATCACGGCGAGCAGCGCCGCCGCCGCCATCGCGATCGGTATCCCCAGCCAGGGCGACACGCCGAGATGATTCCACAGCAGCGCCGTGACATAGGCCCCGACGCCCATGAAGCCGCCATGGCCGAGCGACACCAGGCCGAAGCGGCCCATCATCGACCACGACGTATAGGCGAACGACCAGATCAGGATCAGGATCAACAGATGCAGGTGATAGGGATCGCGATAGACGAAAGGCAACGCGATCAGCGCTGCGCCGGCGATTCCCAAAGCGAGTTGGCGTCCGGTCACGAGCGCCTCGCCAATAGCCCCGCGGGCCGGATGAACATCATGACGATGAAGAAGGCAAACGCCAGCACGTAGCCCCATTCGAGATCGGAAAACAGCCCGCCCAGCGAGATGATTTCCGCGAACACGAACGCCGCCACGAAACCGCCGACGAAATTGCCAAGCCCGCCCAGCACGCAGATCAGGAAGGTGATCGGTCCGAACGACAGGCCGACGAACGGATGCACGTCGTATTGCAGCACCAGAAGACAGGATGCGAGCCCGGCCAGCGCCCCACCCAGCGCCGAGGTGATGAGATAGATGCGGCGGGTGTCGACGCCCATCAGCGCCATGATCTGGCGGTCCTGCGAGACGGCGCGGATGGCGGTGCCGATAAAGGTCCGCCGCAGGAACAGATAAACCGTGACCATGCCGAGCAACGCCGCGGCAAAGGACAACAGCCGCGCGTAGCTCAAATGCATTTCCATGAACTGCAGCACCGGCAGGCGGATGCCCAGATTTCGGAAATCGATGCCGAAGGCGACGGTGGCAAAGCTCTGCAGCACGAACAGCACGCCGCCGGTGGCGAGCAATTGGTTGATCGGCGGCGCCGAAAGCAATGGCGCGATCACCAGGAGATGCAGCAGCGCGCCAAGCGCCGCCACCAGCAGGATCGTCAGCGGCGCCGCCGCGTAATAAGGCAGCCCGAAATACTGCACGAGGTAGTACATGCCGTACATGCCGATCATGACGAGCTCGGCGTAGCAGATCCAGGTCACGTCGATGACGCCGAAGATCAGGTTCAGCCCAAGCGCCAGGAGCGCCAGCACGCCGCCCAGGAGGATGCCGTTCACCACGGCTTCCAGCAGGTAGATGTCGAAAATATCCGCCATGGTCTCCCCTACAATCCCAGATAAGCCTGCCGGATGGTGTCGTCCGCCAGCATCTCGCTCGCATTGCCCGCGGCGCGGATGGTGCCGGCCTCCAGCAGATAGGCGCGATCGACGACTTTCAGTACCTGCTGCACGTTCTGCTCGACGATCAGCACGGTGAGGCCGCTGGCGCGGATACGCTTCACCAGTTCGAATACCTGCTGCACCACGACCGGCGCAAGGCCGGCCGACGGCTCGTCGAGCAGCAGCAATTTCGGATCGGACATCAGCGCGCGACCGATCGCGCACATCTGCTGCTCGCCGCCTGACATGGTCCCCGCCATCTGGTTGCGGCGTTCCTTCATGCGCGGGAACAGATCGAACACGAAATCCAGCCGTTCGGCGAAGCGGGCGCGCGCCTCCGGCATGAAGGCGCCCATCTTGAGGTTGTCGGTAACCGTCAGGCGGGGAAACAGCCGGCGATTTTCAGGCACATGCGCGATGCCGAGACTGACGATGCGATGCTCCGGCGTTCTCAGGATATCGACGCCCTGCATCGAGATGGTGCCCGCGCGCGGCCGGATCAGGCCGGAGATCACCCGCATCAAAGTCGTCTTGCCGGCGCCGTTGGGGCCGATCACGCCGACCGCCTCCCCTGCCTTGACGTCGAGATTCACTCCGAACAGCGCCTGGAAGCTGCCATATCCCGCATCGATCGATCGCATTTCGAGCATGGTGCGAGCTCCGCTATCGCCGCGCTTGCGCGGCGGCGGCCCGCGACAGATCGGCGTCGGTGCCGAGATAGACCTCGACCACGCGCGGATCGTTCGATACCTCGCCCGGCAGGCCTTCGGAGATTTTTTCGCCGTGATCGAGCACCATCACGCGATCGACCACCCGCATCAGGACTCCCATGATGTGTTCGACCCAGATGATGGTGATGCCGAGTTCGTCGCGAATCTTGCGCAGCATGTCGGCGGCCTGATCCATCTCTTTCTCGTCGAGGCCGCCGAGACTCTCGTCGGCGAGCAGCAGTTTCGGCCCCGTGGCGAGCGCCTTCGCAAGCTCGAGCTTCTTCAGGCCGGCCGCGCCGAGCCCGTCGACGCTTGCCAGGCGGTCCGTCGTCAGGCCGACCATGCCAAGCGCCTTCTCGGCGGCCTCCTCCGCCTTGGCGCGGCTGTGCCGGCCCTGCCCGAAATACCCGGCCAGCGCCACATTCTCGAAGATCGTCAGCCGGTGGAACGGCCGCGGGATCTGGAAGGTGCGGCCGATACCGCCATTGATGATCCGGTGCGGCGAAAGGCCGGCAAGTTCGGTCCCGGCAAACCGGATCGACCCCGCAGACGGAACAAGCGTGCCGGAGATCATGTTGAAGATCGTACTCTTGCCCGAGCCGTTCGGGCCGATCAGGCCGAGAATCTCGCCCTGCTCGACCCTGAACGACACCTTGTTGACGGCGGTGAAGCCGCCAAACCGCTTAACCAGGCCTTCGACCACCAGCACGACGGTCCCTTCCGTTTATCTCAAGGACCGCGTTTATTTGTAGCTGTAGGTCGTGCCCGCCGGCAGCGGCAGCACGGCGTCGCGTTGCGCCTGACTCTTGGGCCATACCACATAGGATTTGTCGTCGATATACTGGATCACCACCGGAAACGAGCGCTCGTTCTGTCCGGCATAGGTCGTGCCTTCGCCGTAAAACTTGACGCCGAAGCCCAGCATGGTGCCGCCTTCGGGAAGGTCGGTATCCATCGCCGCCTTGCGCAGGGCGTCGGGATCGACCCCGCCGTATTTCTTGATGGCACGCGGCAGCACGTCATTGAGGAAGACATAGGTGTTCGAGGCGGCGATACCGACATGGGCGGAACGGATGGCGACGCCGGGCTTGAGCTTGTCGAACTCCTCACCGACCATCTTGATGACCGGCAAAAGCTTCGGATCGAGTCCTTCCGGCTTCGCGAGCCAGATCGAGATCGGATCGATGTCGATCAGATAGTTCGCGTCGGGGCCGAGACCTTCCTTCAGCTTCTCGTACACACCGTAGCCCGCGCCATGGCCGACGATCGCACCAAACTTCAGGCCTTGTTCGCGCGCCTGCCGGAACAGCAGCGTGATGTCCGGATTGTAGCCGGTGTGGAAGATCACATCGGGTTTGGCCCGTTTCAGTTTTGTCACCAACGCGGAGAGATCGGGCGCGGTCGCCGAATAGCCCTCCTTCAGCACCACGTTGAAGCCGGCCTTCTTGGCGCCGGCCTCGTTGCCCTTCGACACGTCGACGCCATAGGCGCCATCCTCATGGATGATGGCAACCCGCAGATCCTTCGGCTCCTTGCCGAACTTGGACATCGAGTTCTGGGCGATGAAATCCATCGTCATCAGCCCGAACTGGTCACCGCTCGCCTGGGGCCGGAATACATATTTGTAATTCTTGTTCTCGAACACGCCGGAAGAAATGCAGGTGGTCATCCACATGAACTTCTTGAGTTGCTCGACGCGGGCGGCCACCGGCACGCACTGCGCCGACGAGAAGAAGCCGAGCAGCAGGTCGACCTTTTCCTGCTCCAGCAGTCGGACCGACTCGTTGATGGCGACATCCGGCTTGCTCTGGGCGTCGGCATAGACAGCCTCGACCTTGTAACCTTCGACGCCGGTCTTGACGAAGTGGTCGAGCATGATCTTGGCGCCGAGATACTCGAGCTCGGAGCCGCCGCCCGCGAGTGGGCCGGTCAGGTCGAACACCACGCCGATCTTGATTTTCTTCTCCTGGGCGTCGGCGCAAACCGCCGTCCCCAGCATCGCAACCGCGGCCATTGCCCACCCGAGCAGGCGGGCAGCCCTACGCACCGGCATCGAATCCTCCCCTGAAAATTATGCAACGCGTTTCTTGGCCTAGTTGGCGCCATCACACGGGGCGGGTCGGCCGATGTCAAGCGCCTTGCACGGCCTGTTCGTCGCAGACCGTCGAACCGCGTGCCGCCGGGTTGAGCAGGCAGGCCGATAGCACATCGCCCATGCAACGATTGCCCTTACTCGCAGCGATCGGATCGCGAGAGGACGAACGCCGGGTCGGTCAGCTGTGGAATTTCAACCCATCGACGATCTTGTCGATCACCTTGCGCTCGGCGCGCATGGCGAGCCCCACCAGATTAAGGTCGGCGCGGACGACCGCCTTCACCACCTCGCGGTTGGCGGCGTCATGGGTGGTCCTGAACATGTCCTCGGTATAGAGCGCGGGCCGCACGTCGCGCGCCAGCGTCCACTCCAGCGCCCGCGAAAGCTGCGGCCGGTCCGCGCCATAGATCAGGATCGGCTGGCCGATCAGTGACAGATAGTGCGTGCCGGATCCGTCCTGGTAGGGCTCGCCGATGCATTGCGGAAACGAGGCCGCGATGCCGCCGGCCAGAAACGCGGCGACGTTGAGCTTCTGCCATGCATCGAGGTCGGCCCGGATCACGACCGCGATCTTGGTATCGAATTGCATGATTCCTCTTCTCCCGTCATTCCGGGATGCGCCGACAGGCGCAGGCCCGGAATCCAGAAGTTATTAGCATGAGATTCCGGGTTCGCGCTTGCGCGCGCCCCGGAGCGACGGCTAGCCCTTGGCGTCGCAGGCCCAGGCGCGGATCACGCATTCCTTGCCGCCGAACTGGTAGCATTTGCGGGTGGCCTCGTTGAGCGAATTCGAGATGCGCGGCTTGACCACGTAACCGTAGGCGCCGCAGGGGTTACTCATGTCGACCGACAGCGAGGCGCAGGCCCGCTTCATGGTCATCGCGGTGCAATCGCCCTTGCATTGCTTCAGTGCCGCGGCCCTTGCGGCGGCCTCGCCCGCGAAATCATAGGCCTGGCCATAGGCGCCGCATTTGCCGATCGCGAAGGCGCCCGCGGCCCAGGCTTCCGTTGCGAAACGGGTCCCGGCGATCGCCAGGGTCAGGGCAAATACAAACAGCGCGCGACGCTGCGCGACGGCAGTCGAAACGATCAAAATCCCCTCCACGAGATTGGTAGACCGCAAACCTACGGAGGGGACGTTTCCACTTGGTGAACGCGAGGTTGAAAATGGCGCTTTGCGGAGCGGTAATATTTCAGCCCCGCCGCGCGGCTTCCAGCGCCTGCGGGGTGTCGATATCGAGAAATGCGCCGCGGCCCTCGACCGCTACTTCCATCACCGCTTCCGTGTGCTTGGCGATCAGATGGCGGGCGCCGATGTCGCCGTCGAGCGTCATCAATTCGTTGAAGAATCGGCGCGACCACAACACAGGATTGCCGCGCCTGCTGTCGCTGACGGGCAGCGCGATCAAATGGCCGCGATCCGGCGCAAAGGCCTCGATCAGCCGGTCGATCAGCTGCGAATCGATCAGGGGCATGTCGCCGAGGCAGATCACCGCGCCGTCGATACCGGCGGGCACCGCCGCGATCCCTGCCTTGACGGAGGAAGCAAGCCCCGCGGCGAAATCCGGATTGTTCACGAAGGTAACCTTGAGACCGTGTAACACCTTCTCGACCTCGCCGGCCTGGTGACCGGTGACGACGATGACGCCCTGGGCTTTCGAAGCCAGCGCCTGCTCCGTCACGATCCGCACCAGCGGCTTGCCGCCGAGTTCGGCGAGCAGCTTGTTGGGGCCACCCATCCGGGTCGAACGCCCGGCGGCGAGAATGACCGCGGCGATATTGCGGTTGCCGTCGGGGACGAGATTCTCGCGCGGCTGCGGCCGGGTGACGATCTCCATCAATAGTCCGCCGACGCCCATGCCGGTGAGGTCGGCGCGCGTGACCTTGAGGCCTGCGAGCAGGCGCATCAGCACCCAGTCGAAGCCGTTTTCGACCGGCGAGCGCGCGCAGCCGGGCGCGCCCAGCACCGGGATGCCGGCGGCATTGCCGATCAAAAGCAGATTGCCGGGATCGACCGGCATGCCGAAATGCTCGATGGCGCCGCCGATCCCCGTCAGCGCCGCCGGAATCACGTCGCGCCGGTCGGCGATGGCGGAGGCCCCGAACACGATCACGAGTTCAGCGCCGAGCCCGAGCAATTCCGTGATCGCGGCCTTCAGCGCGGTCTCCTCATGCGGCACGCGGCGCTCCGCGATGATGGCGGCGCCGGCCGGCGCCAGACGCTCGGAAGTCACCCGCAGCGTCTTCTCCACTACCTTCGGCGCGAGCCCCGGCAACAAGGTCGAGACGATCCCGACCCGCTTGATGACGTAGGGGGCGATCCGCAGCGCGCCGCCGCGGGCCGCTTCCACCGCGGCATCGCGCAACTTCTCCTCAACCCCGAACGGAATAAGCTTGACGGTTGCGATCATCTCGCCTTCGACCACCGGCTTGAACGCGGAGAGGGTCGCAAAGGTGATGGCTTCATCGACGTCGTTGATGCGATCGATCCTGGCGCGGTCGACCACCAGCACGCCCGGCTTCGCGGCAAACAGGTTGGAGCGGCCGGTAAACGCACGCTCGACATGAACGCCCTCGCCGGCCACCGCCTGCGCGATACTGGCAGCGGCGACGTCTTCGGAGACGTCGCCCCGCTCCAGCCGCACCACGACGATTTCATTGACCCCGGCGTGCGTCAGCGCCTCGACTTCGGCATGACCGATGGTGGTGCCTTTCTTGAGCACCAGCGATCCCTGGCGCAGCGTATGGACGGTGACCCCGCCCATCGCCTCCATCGGACTGGCCGGGCCGAATTTCATGCCGCGGCCTCTTTGGCCTCTTTCGGCAGCCGCAACTGCGCGGTGATCTCGGCCATGATGGCGACCGCGATCTCCGAGGGCGACACCGCGCCGATGTTGAGACCGATGGGCGCGTGAATGCGCGCGATATCGCTTTCTTTGGCGCCTTGCGCCCGCAACCGCTCGCCGCGCTTGGCATGCGTCTTTCGGGAGCCCAGCGCACCGATATAGAAGCAGTTGCACTCGAACGCGTGCAGCAGCGCCGGGTCGTCGATTTTGGGATCGTGCGTCACCGCCACGAAAGCGGTATAGTGATCGACCTTGAGCGGCGGTAGCGCCACGTCGGGCCATTCGGCGATCAGCGGCACGTCCGGAAACCGTTCGGGACTCGCAAACGCCGTGCGCGGATCCACCACCGTCACGTCATAGTCCAGCGAACGCGCCAGTGGCGCGAGCGCCTGGCTGATATGAACCGCGCCGATGATGACGAGTTTTGCGGTCGGCGCATAGACGTTGAGAAACAGCTTCTTGCCGCCGGCCTCGACCATGCCGCTCTTGCCCATCCGCAATTGCTTGGAAAGCTCGACGCGGAGGGCATCGGCCGCGAAGTCTTTTGCCTTCACCAGCCGCTGCTCGCCATTGGCGGTGTCGGTGACGAGAATGACCGGGCGGCGCGCGGCGCGCTCGGTGTTGAGTTGGTTCAGCGTCTCGAGCTTCACGACTGGCCCACCTTCTCGACGAAGACCCGAATGGTGCCGCCGCAGGACAGTCCGACATTCCAGGCGGTCTCGTCGGCGACGCCGAATTCCAGCATTTTGGACTGGCCGCTGGCGATGACGTCGAGCGCTTCGGTGACCACCGCGCCCTCGACGCAGCCGCCGGAGACCGAGCCCAGGAACGTGCCGTCGTCGTTGATGACAAGAGAGGAGCCAGCCGGGCGTGGCGCCGAGCCCCAGGTTTCAACCACGGTGGCGAGCGCCACGCCATGACCGGCCTTCTGCCAGTCCTCAGCCGCTTTGAGAATGTCTTCGTCGCGATTGAGCATTTGACCCTCTTTCAGGCTGCTGCGGGGCGGATCAGGCTGCGGTGGTGCACCGGCGGTGCCGAGGAAAGCGCCGATATCAGCCCCTCGATAGAGCTCAAATTATGCACCGGGCGGAATTCGTCAACGTGCGGCAGCATCATTTTAATACCCTGCGCCTTGGCTTCGAAGCCACCATAGCGCAACAGCGGGTTGAGCCAGATCAACCGGCGGCAAGACCGGTGCAACCGATCCATCTCGAACGCCAGCCGATCGTCGGCCTCGCGCTCCAGCCCGTCGGAAATCAAGAGCACGATGGCGCCCTGGCCCAGCACCCGGCGGCCCCATAATTTGTTGAAGCTGTGCAGCGAGGTGGCGATACGGGTGCCGCCGGCCCAGTCCTCGACGGTGGCCGAACAACTCGCCAGCGCCTCGTCGGGATCGCGCGCCCGCAACGACCGCGTCACATTGGTGAGACGGGTGCCGAACAGGAACACCGACACGCGCTTGCGCGCATCGGTGATGGCATGCAGGAAATGCAGGAACAGCCGCGTGTATTCGCTCATCGATCCCGAGATATCCAACAGCGCCACGATCGGCGCCGGCTTGTCGATCCGCCCGAGCCGATGGATATCGACGATGTCGCCGCCGGTGCGCAAGGATCCGCGCAAGGTGCGGCGCATGTCGAGCCGCAAGCCGCGCGCATCCGGCCGGTAACGCCGCGTGCGCAATTCCGCCTGCGGCAGCTTCATGCGATCGATGGCTCTGACGACCTCGGCGATCTCGGCCGCGCTCATCTGCGCGAAATCCTTCTTCTGCAGGATCTCCTTGTCGGAGACCGAAAGCCGGAGTTCCTGCGCCTCGGCCTGCGGCATCTCTGATATCTGCGGCTGCGCGAAAGCCTCCTGGACCCGGCGCGAGGCCGGCTTCGGCTTCTTCCTGGCGTGATCCGGCAGCGGCACCGAATCCAGCATGTGCTTCCACTCCTCCTCGGCGCGGAAGAACAGGTCGAAGGCCTGCGCGAAGATCAAAGCGTGCTCGTGGCGTTTGACAAAGATGGATTCGAGCGTGGTGAAGACCTCGCCGCGATTGCCGATGTCGATCACCTGGAGCGCCTTCATGGCATCGATCACGGAGCCCGGCCCGACCGGAAGCCCCGCCGCCCGCAGCGCGCGGGCAAAGCCGATGACGTTGTCCGCCATCTGGCCGGTTGCGGGATTGAGGTGATCGATGGGCATCGGACTACTTTGTTCCCGTCATTTCAGAGCGCGCGCAAGCGCGAACCCGGAATCCAGAGATTGCGGCGCGTCATTCCGGGATGGTGCGTCAGCGCCAGACCCGGAATCTCGAGATTCCAGGATCGATGCTTCGCAGCGCCCCGGAATGACGGCCGTTGTTGCGACGCGAACTACGTCTCGCTCGTCGCTTCCTTCAAAACCTTCTGCAACCCGTCGCCCTGCATTCGCGCGATATCGTCCTGGTATTTCAACAGCGCGCCCAGCGTGTCGCCGACGACCTGCGGCGTCAGCGAGCGGGCGTCGAGTTCGGTCAACGCGGTCGCCCAGTCGATGGTCTCGGCGACGCCCGGCGACTTGTAGAAATCCTGCTCGCGCAGCGCCTGCACGAAGCGGACGACCTGCTCCGACAGTTTCGCGGAGATGCCCGGGACGCGCGATTTGACAATCGCGAGTTCGCGCTCGGCATTGGGATAATCCACCCAGTGATAGAGGCAGCGGCGCTTCAGCGCATCGTGGATTTCGCGGGTGCGGTTCGAGGTGATGATGACGATCGGCGCGTGCTTCGCCTTGACGGTGCCGAGCTCGGGGATCGTGACCTGGAAATCCGAGAGGATTTCCAGCAGATACGCCTCGAACGCCTCGTCGGCGCGATCGAGTTCGTCGATCAGCAGCACCGGCGCGCCCGCGACATCAGGCTCCAGCGCCTGCAGCAGCGGCCGCTTGATCAGATAGCGGTCGGCGAAAATATCCGACGACAGCTGCTCGCGATCGGTATCGCCGGCCGCTTCCGCAAGCCGGATTGCAATCATCTGCGCCGCGCTGTTCCATTCATAGACGGCGCTGGCGACGTCCAGGCCCTCGTAGCATTGCAGCCGGATCAACTTGCGCCCAAGGGCTGCCGACAGCACTTTTGCGATCTCGGTCTTGCCGACGCCGGCCTCGCCTTCGAGAAACAATGGCCGGCCCATGCGTAGCGCAAGATACGTCACGGTCGCGAGCGAGCGCTCGGCGAGATAGCCGCGCGAGGTCAGAAGCGCGAGCATGGCATCGACGGAAGTGGGTAGCGCCGATGCAGTCATGGGAAGAAATATCCTGGTTCAGCGGAATCCGGCAATGTCAGGCTTTGCCGGTCGCGGCCTGGACGGCGCGGCGCGCCAGCACCGCGATCAGATGCGCGCGATATTCGGCGCTGCCATGGAGGTCGCCGTTCAGCCCCTCGGCGGATACCGACAAGCCATCGAGCGCCTTCGGCGAGAAGCGCTTCTTCAGGGCGTCCTCGAACGAAGTAACGCGGAACACGCCGTTCGAACCGGCGCCGGTCACGGCGACTCGCACATCCGACGGGCGCTTGGCGACGAAGACGCCGACCAGTGCGTAGCGCGAAGCCTGGTTGCGGAATTTCACATAGGCGGCCTTCTTCGGCAGCGGAAACATCACGCGGGCGATGATCTCGTCGCTTTCCAGCGCGGTCGTGAACAATCCTTGAAAGAATTCTTCCGCCTTCAGGCGGCGCTTGCTGGTGACGATGGTCGCGCCGAGCGCAAGACAAGCGGCGGGATAATCGGCGGTGGGATCGTTATTGGCGAGCGAGCCGCCGATGGTGCCCTTGTGGCGCACCGCGGGATCGCCGATCAGGCCGGCGAGTTCGGCGAGCGCCGGGATCGCCTCGCCGACGACGGCCGAGGTTGCGACCGCGTTGTGGGTCGCGGTGGCGCCGATCACCAGTGAACGGCCCTTCATTTCGATGCCGTCGAGCCCCTCGATGTGGGAGAGATCGACCAGATGCGGCGGGCTTGCCAGCCGCTGCTTCATGACCGGCAATAGCGTATGGCCGCCCGCGATCACCTTGGCGTCTTCATTCTTGGCCAGGAGGTTGGCGGCCTGCCGCACGGTGGCCGGACGATGATATCTAAATTCGTACATGATAGTTCCTTGATCCCCGTGCGGCCGAAATTCGTTACGCGAGGTCGGAGTTCGCCATCGCCTTGGCGCCGGCCGCGATCGATTTCACGATGTTCTGGTAGCCGGTGCAGCGGCACAGATTGCCTTCGAGCTCTTCCCGGATGGTATGGTCGCTTAGATCGTGGCCCTTGCGGTGGACCATATCGACCGCGGTCATGATCATGCCCGGCGTGCAGAAGCCGCATTGCAGGCCGTGATGCTCGCGAAACGCCTCCTGCATCGGATGCAGCGGCGCGCCGTCGGCAGCCAGCCCTTCGATGGTCCGGACCTCGTGGCCATCAGCCATCACCGCCAGCGTCGTGCAGGATTTGACCGCCTTGCCGTCAAGATGCACGACGCAGGCGCCGCATTGCGAGGTGTCGCAGCCGACATGGGTGCCGGTCAGCCGCAGATTCTCGCGCAGGAACTGCACCAGCAGCGTCCGGGGGTCTATATTAGCGTTGACGGGATTACCGTTCACAACAAGGGAAATCTTGGCCATTCAGCACTCTCTTCATCTGCGCCGCCGCATGGGGTGGCAGCACAGCCTTTAAAGTCATTCCAAGGCCATAATATGGGCCATCCCGGCAATGAGCAACCTCGCCTAAGGCATGGCCGGAGGCGACCTGGCGCGGGAATCAGCCTTGTACCGCCTTGGCAAAATTCGAGAAAAATTCGTCGGCCAGTTTCTTGGCCGAACCGTTGATGAGGCGCTGGCCGAGCTGGGCGAGCTTGCCGCCGATCTGCGCCTCGACATTGTAGGTCAGGAGCGTGCCGCCATCCTTGTCGGCGAGCGCCACCGTGGCGCCGCCCTTGGCAAAGCCCGCGACGCCGCCCTCGCCTTCGCCGGAGATCTTGTAGCCGTTCGGAGGATCGAGGTCGCTCAAGGTCACGCGTCCCTTGAAGCGCGCCGACACCGGCCCGACCTTCATCTTGGCGACCGCGCGAAACCCGTTGTCTTCGGTCTTCTCCAGTTCCTCGCAACCGGGGATGCACACCTTGAGCACTTCCGGATCGTTCAACTTGGCCCACACCGCCTCGCGCGACGCCGCTAGCTGAACCTCGCCGTTCATCGTCATGGCCATGGGGCACCTCCGGGATCGCTCGCCTGTTGTCCCCAAGTAACGCACGCTTCGTCCAAAAGGAAGAGGAGTAAGGGCATGACGAGCGATGCATATTCGCGGAAGCAGCGGATTAGCGCGGGGCTCGGCCGGGGGTTGGCAGCGACGGCGGGGGATGGTTAGGTCGCGCCCACCATGAGCACGTCCCTTTCTCCCCTGCTCGCGCCGATGCTGTCGAGCGCGGCCATGCGCGCGATCTGCGACGATGGGGCATGCCTGCAGAACATGCTCGATTTTGAAGCCGCCCTCGCGCGTGCCGAAGCCGCGACCGGCGTCATTCCCACCAGTGCGGTGGCCCCGATCGAGACCGCTTGCAAGGCCGAGCGTTTCGATCTGGCGGCGCTGGCGGAGGCTGCGACCCGTTCCGGCAATGTCGCAATCCCACTGGTCAAGGTGCTGACCGCAGAGGTCGCCGGCGCCGATCCGGAGGCCGCGCGCTATGTGCATTGGGGCGCCACCAGCCAGGACG
>Ga0209483_1001429_pt1 | contig 18075 bp, 16 predicted proteins | sample NGEPerA_FD_184508 | JGI IMG/M metagenome (GOLD analysis project Ga0209483, IMG submission 184508) | Arctic peat soil microbial communities from the Barrow Environmental Observatory site, Barrow, Alaska, USA - NGEE PermafrostL2-A... | ecosystem: Environmental > Terrestrial > Soil > Wetlands >... | reverse complement strand
CCACCGGGGCCCGCTCCGAAAACACCCGACGGCAAGCCCGACCTTTCCGGAGTCTGGCTGGGCGATCAGTGGTCGCCGGCCGGTCGCCGCCCGAATCCTCCCGGAGCGGGCCCCGGTGGCGGTGGTCGCGGCGGTGGTCGAGGCGGTGGCGCGCCCGAAATGCTTCCCTGGGCTCAAAAGGTTTTCGACGAGCGCCGCGCGACTTCGCTGCGTGACGATCCCGAAGCCCGCTGCATGCCCCAGGGAGTTCCCAAGGCCAGCACGCTGCCGTATCCCTTCGAAATCGTGAACGCCAGCAACAAGACCCTGATCCTTTTCGAAATGTATTCTCTCCGCCGCCAGATCTTCACCGACGGCCGCGAACTTCCCAAGGATGTTAAGGATTACGCGCAGCCCAGTTGGATGGGCTACTCAGTCGGCAAGTGGGATGGCGACGAGTTCGTGGTCACCACCGCCGGCATAAACGATAAGGTTTGGAATATCGATCTGGCCGGGCATCCGCATTCCGATGCCTTGCGCATCACCGAGCGTTACCACCGCGTCGACTTCGGTCACATGGACGTCAACGTGACCATTGACGATTCCGAAACGTACGTCAAGCCGTGGATCATGCCGGTGATGCGATACACGCTGCTGCCGGACACCGACCTGTTCGAATTTGTCTGCGAGAAAAACGTCGATCCGCAACACATGGGGGCGAAATGAAACATCTTTTGATTTTTGGCGTCGTTGTCGTCTGTGCGGCGGCTCCGCTACTGGCGCACCACTCCTTCGCCGCCGAGTTCGATTCCAAGAAACCCGTCGAGCTCAAGGGCACGCTGGTTGAGCTGGAGTGGGTGAATCCCCACGCCTGGATTCATATGGAAGTGACCGATGCGAGCGGCAAGGTCACCAAGTGGGATTGCGAGCTCGGCAGCCCCAATCTGCTCATGCGAAATGGATGGCGCAGGGATTCGCTCAAGAAAGGCGACGTGATCGTCGTCAACGGCTCCCAGGCCAAGGACGGGACCAACGTGGCCAACGCCAAAACAGTTTCATTCGCCGATGGCAAGCGCGTCTTCAACGCAGGCTCCTCCGGCGATCCCGGCACCCCCGGCGCACTAACGCAGTAGGGTAGTCCCCCGCACCGCGATTCGCGCACTCAAATCTCCCAAAAAGGCTTGGCCCGTAGTCAACTACGGGTTCTAGACTGGTAAGAAGGCGCGCGACATGACGACACTGAGGATCGGCGATCTGGCACGCCCGGGCAACTCATGAGGGCCAGGGTCACGCTGCTGGTTCTGATCGCAACTTCACTTTCAGCGTATGCACAAGCACCGCCGTCCGCCACCATTCGCGTCGCGGTGAAAACAGAAGCGGGTCCAGTAGCAGGAGCGGTTGTGACCATGAATGGCATTTCCACTCCCACGGATCAAAACGGAATCGCGACAGCTACCTTGCCGTTGGGAAAGGTGGAAGTCAGCGTCTCCAAGGAAGGATTCCTGCCCGCGAAGACCTCGCTGTCGGTGGATGAGGCCCGCGAGTGGCAGATCACTCTCGATCTCAATCCCCAACAGAAGGCAGAAGAAGAGGTGACGGTGTTCGCCACCCGAACCGATACCAAAGTTCAGGATTCACCCACACGCGTCGAAGTGATCAGCCAGGAAGAGATTGAGGAAGAGTCGATGATGACGCCGGGCAACATCGTCATGATGCTCAATGAAATGGGTGGCCTCCGGGTTCAGACGACTTCGCCCTCGCTGGGCGGGGCGAGTGTACGTATTCAAGGAATGAGCGGGCGCTACACTGCTTTCCTCGGGGATGGCCTTCCGTTGTTCGGCCAGGAGGGCGGCGGCCTTGGCCTTTTGCAAATCCCTCCCGTCGATCTCGGTCAGGTCGAGGTGATCAAGGGCGTGGCTTCGGCCCTGTACGGCGCGGGAGCGATGGCCGGAGTCGTGAATTTAATCTCCCGCCGTCCGAGTAAAGAGCCCGTGCACGAGATTCTCTTCAATCGCTCCACGCGGGGTGCTACCGATGCTTCGGTCTTTCTCGCATCGCAGCTAACGCCACACTGGGGCATATCGTTGCTGGGGAGTGGGGACTGGCAACAGCGTAACGACATCGACCACGACGGATGGGCTGATATTGCCGGATACTCTCGCGGCGTCGTTCGACCGCGGCTGTTCTGGGACGGCGGCAACGGATGGACAGGGTTCCTCACGGGCGGGTTCACTTACGAAAATCGTAACGGCGGGACACTTCCCGGGTCGGTTCTACCGGCAACCGGCCTGCCTTACACCGAGGCTTTGAACACTCACCGGTATGACATCGGCGGCAATTTGCAAAAGATTGTCAAGCAGCGTTACGTCATCAGCGCCCGATTCGCGTCGTCCCTGCAGGATCATGATCATGGCTTCGGTGACGTACGGGAACGCGATCGGCATGGGCTGCTATTTGGTGAATTGACCGCACGCGGCGCCTTTCATCGCAACACCTGGGTTGTCGGTGCTGCTGTCGAGCGAGAGATCTTTCTCCCCCGGGATGTTTCACAATTCACTTACCGGTACACAACTCCCGGCGTGTTCGTGCAGGACGATTTTGAGATCGCGCATTGGCTTTCGGTCTCGGCGAGTGGGCGCGTCGACTTCCAAAATCAATACGGAACGTTTTTTAGTCCGCGAGTGTCCGCCCTCATCCGCTGGCGCGGTTGGACCAGCCGCCTCTCGGCTGGCCAGGGATTCTTCGCGCCCACGCCCTTGACCGAGGAAACCGAGGCGGCGGGCCTCACGCGACTGGTAATTCCTAAGCCTCTCGTGGCGGAGCGTGGCCGCAGCGATTCCGTCGATCTTTCACGGAAGATCGGACCAGCCTACTACAGCGTCACGCTATTTGATTCCACCGTAAATCATCCCATCAATGTGGAACGAGGGAACGTGTACCAGCTCGTGAATTTATCCGAGCCGACACACAACGTGGGGGCAGAGTTTCTCGGAACCTTAAGAAAAGCGGCCTTCTCTGCCACGCTCAACTACACCTATGTGCACTCGCGGCAGTTCGAGTTCGGGAAACGCGTCGACACTCCGCTGACGCCGCGCCAAAGCTTCGGAATTGTCGGGATGTGGGAAAAGGAAAAACTCGGTCGTATCGGCGTCGAGAGCTACTACACGGGGGAACAGCGTCTTGAAGACAACCCCTTCCGCACCGAATCGAAACCATACGTCTTGTTCGGCTTTCTGGCTGAGCACCCGATTGGTCCGATGAAGCTTTTCGTGAATATGGAGAATCTCACGAACGTTCATCAGACTCGCTGGGATCCGCTGCTCCGCCCGGATCGCGCCGTAGACGGCCGATGGACCGTCGATGCGTGGGCTCCATTGGACGGTCGCGTTCTTAACGGAGGCGTTCGTCTGAAATTCTAAGCCCGCCTATGGCGGCGCGTTTGCCGTCAGCAACGCTGCGTTATGCGTCTCCCCATACCTGCCGCGCAGCCTTCACGACGAGTCCCAGCTTGCTCCACTGCTCCTCTTCCGTCAGCAAATTCCCGTCCATGGTCGATGCAAATCCGCACTGCGGACTCAGCGCCAGATTCTCCAGAGGTACGTACTTCGTGGCTTCCTCGATCCGCCGCGCTACCTGGTCCTGCGGCTCCATTTGCGGAAGCTTGCTGCTGATCAGGCCCAGCACCACGGTCTTGCCACGCGGCACGAAGCGCAGCGGCTCGAACGTGCCCGCGCGTTCCGATTCGTATTCGAGCAGAAACGCGTCCACATCCAGCTGGCTGAAAACCTTCTCGGCGATCGGATCGTAGCCGCCCTGCGCATACCATTGGCTGCGATTGTTGCCGCGGCACAGGTGAATCGCCAGCACCACGCCCTCTCGCCGCGCGCCTTCCAGACACGCGTTGTCGGCGCGAATGGCCTCGCTCAGCGCCTCGTCCGGATGGACGCCCATCTCATCTTGGACGTACTGCCGCCACTTGGGATCGATGAAGTAGCTGTAGCGCGGCGCGTCGATCTGGATATACTTCACGCCGTCCTTGAGCAGCGCCTGGATCTCGGACTTGATGATCGGCACGATGTCCCACAGCAGCGCGGAGTGCGTGGGGTAGACTTTGTCGCTGATCCCTTTGCGATAGGAAATCGCCGGGAACTGGTTGGCGCTCGGAAGCGTGATCTTGATGTCGCCGGGGGCATGGCGCTTCAGGAACTCCACTTCGTGCGACGTCATCCGCTTGGTCTGCCGGATCTTGTCGACCACGACTCCTGCCACCGGTCGCGACGTCGGCGTGGCGGCCGCAGGACTTCCTCCGGAGCCCGCAGTCTGCCAATTTCGATCGATGGCGCTCTCCATATCGAGCCCCGATACCGACTCATGGAAGTCGCTCATGAACCCGCGGCGGCGAAACTCGCCATCGCTGAAGATCTTGAAGCCCAGCTCTTTCTGCTTCCCGAGCACCCGCAGAATCTGCTGATCCTCCAGCTCCTTGAGCTTCTCCGCGGCGACGCCGCCACGAATCGCGTCTAAAAGCTCTTTCGGACGCAGGAGGCTGCCGACCTGGTCGGCTCTATATTTGTAGGCCATTGTCTTCTATCTTAATGCTGATCGGTGCGGTTGCCCGGCGGTGAGATTCATGGGATAGATTTCTTAAGGAGTGTTGCCCACCGCATGTCAGTTTCGATGCAAGACTACATTGTGCACCTTGCCGACCCAAGGGCCGTTGTGCTGCGTGGATTTACTTGTAGCACGCTAGCTGAAGCCCTCGCTGCTGCGGGAGCAGTGCTCTGGGCCTTTGGACTTGCGGATCAGCCTCGCCGCTCAATTGCCGCTGCCATTCAGATGGGTGGTGAGACAGCTCGTGGCGCCGTCCTCCTCTTGCGCGAGAACAACCGCTACGGTGCCGCTGCGCTCGTTCGTCAACTAGTTGAGATCGAATATCTTTTGTGCCTATTCGCGCTAGACAGAAACGAACCGTTAAGATGGGCGTCTTCCGATCTGGAGGCAGTACGAAAGGAGTCCCAGCCAGCACGCATGCGCGAGCGCTGTGGAGGCCGGTTCCGTTCGGCGGAATACTTCAGTCATTGCCAAGTAGGTGGGCATCCAAGGTTCGCAGCCGGTTATGTACTTCCAGAGCACGTCCGTATGGGGCCGTTATCAGACGCGGTCATATTCGCGGCTGGATGGGTCGATTTAGCGCAGCATCTCGTTCAGATCTGGCGGTGGGTCGAAGAACTTCTTGAGACATATAACTTGCTCGACGTCGGCTTAGCAGGGTCGTCACTCGCTCGTGCAAACGAATCAATCACGCTGTGGCTCGGCGAGGACCAGTGCGCTCCACTTCTCACAGAATCGGAGGCTCTCCTGTTGGCAGAAGTTGCTCCGAACGAGTAGGTCAGGAACTAGCGGGACGGCCGAGGTGGGTCGTGTCAAACAGAAGCTTCAACGCGATATGCGCTCCCGGCCTGTCTGCGACGCGCAGGCATAGACAGCTGGAAAATCCGCTTTTTCCAAACAGGGGTAGTCGCGCAGGATCTCATCCTCGGTCATACCTGACGCGAGCATGTCCAGGACGTCCCATACAGTTATCCGGAGCCCACGGATGCAAGGCTGCCCCGAGCGCTGGCCGGGCAGAACAGTGATCCGCGAGAGATCTCCTTTATCCGTCGTCGCCATGAAAACATGATCGCGCAAATGCTATGCCAACTGACGTTGGAGGCTATCCATTTTCTTTCGCCTCCACGGGCGCGAAGCCAATTCGGCGCTTGGGTTTCGTAGGTGGACCGATCAGTTGCTTGACGATTGAATACACGGCGCCGAGCTGCTCACCATGCTCTTTCTGTTGGCGGTCCAGATCTTCTATCTTGCGAGCTAGATCTTTATGAGTGGCCAACATTTCCCGAAGCCTCACGAAAGCGCGAACAATCAGAATGTTCATCTGAACGGCTCGTTCGCTATTCAATACCGAAGAAAGCATGACAACACCATGCTCCGTGAACGCGTACGGAAGTGTGCGGCGGCCGCCGCGTCCCTTTGACATCGCAAAATGCGATGTCAAAGATTCGGACTCTTTCTTCGTAAGCCGAACATGAAGTCTGCCGGAAACCGCGTTTTGTTGCGCTTCACTGCCTCATTCAGTCGGAACGTCGGCACGCGATAAAGCACGGCCAGATCGCTATCGATCATGATCTTGTAGCCACGTAAGATATAGATTCGCCGTTCAATGATCTCGACGGGAACAACGGATCCAGCTGATTGTGACGGTTCTTTTGCCATATGTCGCTACAGCGTGAGTTTATATAGTGGCCAACCGCTGTACCAACTCTCCAGGAAATCTTTCGCCCTTCTTTCATCCACTTGCCCGATTCATAGCCATCACCTGCGCTCCTCTAGGCGCTAAATCTTGAACTGGACCTCGGTCACACATGAATTCGACGATTTCTTGGGTTCGTTTTGTCGTGGACGTTTCCCGATCCGCCCCACGCCGAGCGCGCGCCACTGTAGAAATGATGAAGTTAAATCCAGCACCCCGGAGGTGATTCGCTTGCTAAGTCATAGGTCCAGTAAGCTCTCGCTCGCAGTGGCCGGCGCGGTTCTGGCCGCGGCTCCAGCGTTCGCCCACCACTCCTTTGCGGCCCAGTTCGACCAGAACAAGGTCGTCATCCTGCAGGGGACCGTGACCCAAATGGAGTGGGTCAACCCGCACGCCTTCATCCACATCGCCGTCAAGAATCCCGACGGCACCGTGACCAATTGGGCCATCGAAGGCAACACGCCCAATAGCCTCCTGCGCGTGGGCATCACCAAGAACGCGCTGGCCGAGGGCACCGAAATCGCCGTCCGCGGTTATATGTCGAAGAGCGGCGATAACGTAGCCAGCGGCAGCTCCATCATCTTCAAGAGCGGCAAGAAACTTGCCCTAGGAGCGGAGCGCACCGAAACCCATCGCGAGGCTGTCCTCGAATGGATCTCCTCCGATGAGGCCCTCTGGAAGCGGCAGATCGAGGCTCTGAAGCTCGACCACAGCGAGTAACGAGGGATCCCATGAGATCAATGACGCGAATCTTACTTCTGGCTCTTCTCGCCACCGCGATAGCCGCCGCGCAAGCGCCTAAACCGAAAGCCTACGTGCCGCCCAAAACTCCCTGGGGCGATCCCGACCTCCAGGGTCTGTGGCCCGGCAGCGTCAACATCCCTCTGCAGCGCCCCGAGAACATGGGTGACCGCGACACCCTTACCGCGCAGGAACTGAAGGCTCGTGACGCAGCATCCAAGCAGCGCATCGCCACCGGCACCTGGATCGAGTATTACCCCGCCAGCACGCAAGCATCGCTGGTAGTCGATCCCAAGAACGGCCGGCTACCTCCCATGACGGCGGAAGCCGAGGCTCGCAACAAAGCCGTGCGCGGCGGCCTCGGTCCTCCTACTCTGTCGAGCCCCGAGCAGCGTGCCGACTCCTGGTTGGATTTCGATTTGTGGGGCCGCTGCATCACCAAAGGTCTGATCGGTTCTATGCTGCCGGGCAACCTCTACAACAAGGGCAATCGCATCATTCAGGCTCCGGGCCTGTTCGTGATCCAGAACGAAATGGTGCATGAGACCCGCATTGTCCCGACCGATGGCAGCCCGCACCGCGGCAAGGACATCCGCACCTACATGGGCGACGGGCGCGGCCACTGGGAGGGCAACACCATGGTGGTCGATACCACGAACTTCGTGAAAGACATTGCGATGAACGGCATCAACTTCGCCCTGCTCACCGATCAATTGCATATCGTGGAGCGCTTCACGCGCATCGCTCCGGATAAGCTCAGCTACGATGCCACTGTCGAAGATCCGGGCACATGGGCCACGCCCTGGACCCTGCATGTGACGTTTCCACTCGATCCCAAATATGAGTTGTTCGAGTACGCCTGCCACGAAGCGAATTACGGCATGGCGGATATCCTGAAAGGCGCCCGCAAGGAAGAAGAAAAAGCCGAGCAGAGGAGAGCAAAATGAAGGCCTTCGCAATCGTAGCTGGACTTCTGGCAACCGTGCCAGCCTGGGCTCATCATTCGTTCGCGGCGGAGTTCGACCGCAACAAAGTCGTCAACCTGCAAGGCACCATCGTCAAGATGGAGTGGGTGAATCCGCACGCCTGGATCCACGTCGCGGTGAAGAATCCCGATGGCACCAGCACTACGTGGATGGTCGAAGCCAACACACCCAACGGGCTGCTGCGCCGAGGGTTCACCAAGAAGTCGCTGGAGGAGGGAACCGAGGTTCTCGTTCGCGGCTATCAGGCCAAGAGTGGCGACAACAAAATCAACGGCAGCTCGATGACGTTTAAAGACGGGAAGAAGCTGTTTCTGGGCTCGTCCAGCGGCGACGAAGATCCCGCAGACAAGAAGTAGGGGCGACGCACGCGTCGCCCGCCTAACTCCCCATCGCTTCTTTGAACGCGGCAGCGACTTCCGATGGCCGGCCAGCCTGAAACACATAGTCGCCGGCATAGTGATGGCCCAGGATCGGATGCGCCAGTAGTTCCGCCCGGGTCAACCCATCGACCAGCAGCTTGCGTTCGGCCACCGGAAGCGGAACGTTCTGGTTCACGTTCGGGTCGCGAATGACGGCCTTGGGATCTTCGCCTCTCGCGATGGCTTCCAGATCGCTCAGGAAGCGCTGCCGCTGCAGGATGATTCCGCGATCGCTCGATCCCAGGTGCTCCTTGGTCCGGTCGGCGATGACGCCTTGCCCCACCCACGCCACGAAGTCCTGGTTCATGATGTGGCTCGAAATCCATCCGCCATTGGCAGCGTCTCGCACCGGACCATACCAAGCCGGGATCTTGTCTTGCACGTAGGGCTCGCGCTCCTTGGGTACGCGCGTGAATGCCCACGTCACGCTGAGCGTGTTCTCGTCGTCGATGGGCACGCGCCACTCGAAGTGATCGCCCGTGAACAGCGCATTCGGCCACAGGCAGACGCGGCCGGTGGTCCACATGGGATCCGATTCGCTCATCCCCTCGCGCAGCCGCCGGTAGACGAACCCGTAATCGAACTCCTCGAACTCGAGTCTGAGGTGTCGCGGCGAGTACGGGCCAACCTGGTCTTTAAGCCGCACGCTCCAGTTCATATGCATCCACTCGAAGTGCAGCGGATCGATAGAGTTCTCCTGGCATTGAAACCAGTTGCAGGGCACTTCCGCGAAGACGATCTCGACGAACCCGTTCTTCCAGGTGAACGGCTCCCAATCGGGCACCAGCGGAGCCGGCTCGGGTCCGAGATAAGCCCAGATCAGCCCGGCCTTGGTCTGCACAGGATATGAAGTGATGCGGATCTTGTCCTTGAAGTGCGCCTGTGGAGCCGCGACGTCCTCATACGGCTGCTCCGTGCAGCGCCCGTCCTGGTCGAACAGCCAGCCGTGATAGTTGCATCGCAGCCCGCACTGCTCGACGAATCCGTATGCCAGATCGGCGCGGCGATGCGGACAATGCCGGTCCACCAGCCCGTAGGTGCCGCTCAGATCTTTATAGAGCGTGAGGTTCTCGCCGAGAAGTCGAACCGGCTTGATGGACTTGTCGTCGAATTCGCTGACTGCGGCGATGGGCATCCAGTAGCGGCGGAGCAAGTCGCCCATGGGCGTCCCCGCGCCTACCTGTGTCAGAACTTGATTCTTGGCTGGGTCGAGCATTCAACAGTTCAGTATAGATCCAGTTTCAAGCGATCGGTTTTTTGTTCCCTACGAGGCCTCGAATGTTATATACTGGACGGCGGCGTAGGCGGAAAGACGAGTGGGGCCGCCGAAACCTCGGGTGCTGGGAAAAAGGGGCTTATATGATTCGTTTTACGACAGGTATGCCAGCGGTACGCGCGTTGGTGCTCGCACTGGCTGGATTGGTGATCGCGGGTGTTCCGCTTCATGCGCAGGCAACCGCGGGTGCTCTTAGCGGGGTGGTTCAGGACGCGCAAGGCGCGGTGGTGCCCGCCGCGAAAGTTACTCTCACGAACGAGAGCCAGGGCGCGGGTTCGGCTCGGACGGTCAACACGACCTCCGACGGCACCTATCTCTTCACGCCGGTGCTTCCCGGCAAGTACACAATTACTGTGGAGATGACGGGTTTCAAAAAATATACTCAGTCCGGCATCACTCTGGACGTGAGCGACCGGCTCGGACTGCCCCCGATTGCCCTCGAAGTGGGCGCGACCGGAGAATCGGTCACCGTCGAAGCTGCTGCCGTACAACTTCAGACGCTGAATGCGGAACGCGCAGGCGTAGTCACCGGCTCGCAAGTGGTAGACATCGCGATCAACGGCCGCAACTACACCAGCCTGCTGAAAACGGTTCCCGGAATTGCCGCGGACAGTGGGACGGGCGACGTAAGCGCCAACGGTGGGCGCACGGCGCAGAACAACTACACGCTGGACGGACAAAACGTGACCGATATCGGCGTGAATCAACAGTTTGCTTACCGCGTCAGCGTGGACGCGATTCAGGAGTTCAAGGTCTCCACGAATGCGCAGACCGCCGAATTCGGCCGTAACGATGGCGCGCAAATCCAGGTAGTCACCAAGAGCGGCACCAGTGATTTTCACGGCGACGGCTACTGGTTCAAGCGCGGCGAATTTATGAACGCCAACTCGTTCACCAACAACATCAGCGGCATTCAACGCCCGATCTACCGCTACATGGACGCGGGTTGGACCTTGGGCGGCCCGATCTATATTCCGGGCGTGTTCAACAAGAACAAAGACAAACTCTTCGGCTTCATGTCGCAGGAGTGGAACCACAACATCATCCCCGGCACGCTGCATCAAATTACGGTTCCCACGGCCGCGGAGCGGACCGGCGACTTCTCGCTGACCCACGATGCCACGGGCGCCATTCAGAAGATCATCGATCCGCTGACTCGTTCCGCCTCCAATCCCAATGGAACGCAGTTCGCCGGAAACCAAGTACCCGCCAGCCGTTTCAGCGCGTACGGACCGTCGACTCTGAATTGGCTGCCATTGCCCAACACCGCCGGCCAGGCCAGCTACAATTACCAATCTCAAATTGCCAGCTCGTCGCCGTCTTACGATCAGATTTATCGCGTGGACTACAATCTAAGCGACAAATGGAGATTCTTCGTCCGTGGGCTCGACAATAAACAGACGCAGAACGTCCCCTACGGACGGGCCGACACCAGCAACAATCTTGGTCTGACCCCGTTCTATGCACCGACGTATGGGTGGTCGCTCACAGCCAACGTGGCCACGATCATCAGTCCGACGCTTTTCAACGAATTCCAATTCGGCTACACGGTGAACGGAATCCCCGGAAACCCGCCGGTTGCCGGCAGCCCGTATTACCGCTCTGTCTCGAACATCAATATTCCCTTGCTATACCCCGCGGCGAACACCTCGGGAGTGGTTCCAAATTTCAACTTCAGTGGTGTTCCGTTCGGAGCCGGCACTGCCAATGGCTCCCAGATGACCAGTTTCGCGGGCACGCCTTACAACAATCGAAATCCGGTTTGGAATTACATCGACAACATCACCAAGGTGACCGGCCACCATACCATTAAGGCCGGGATCTATTACGAGTACGCTGTCAAGACGGAGAATGCGTTCAAGCCTTACAACGCCACCATCGACTTCGGACGGGATCCGAATAACCCAGGCGACAGCAACTGGGCTTTCTCCAACGCCTTGCTCGGGAATTATTTAAGCTACACGCAGATCAACAAGGATCCTCTTCCCAGCTATCCGTACAAGAACATCGAGTTCTACGGCCAGGACACCTGGAAGGTCAGCAACAAGCTGACGGTGAACTACGGTCTGCGCATCTCCTTTATTCAGCCGTTTCACGACACCCTCGGTCTGATGTCGAATTTCGACCCGTCGAAGTATGACCCGGCCCAGCGCGTGGAGTTTTACCAACCGTCGGGGACGGGCGTCAACCGGAGAGCGCTAGATCCGATCACGGGTCAACTGCTGCCCGCGGTCTTGATCGGAGCGATTGTGCCGGGAGTGGGAAATATCAACAACGGAATGGTGCAAGCCGGTCAAAACGGGACTCCGCAGGGCCTGATGCAGGACCGCGGAGCGCACTGGGGTCCCCGGCTCGGCATCGCTTACCAGATCGACAGCAAGACTGTGTTCCGGATGGGCGGCGGCGTTTACTATGAGCGCGTGGCAACCTTCGGAATCGGCATCACCAGCAACTACACGACGAATCCTCCGAATCTTCGGACAGCGAATCTGTATTACGGGAACGTCGCCGACATCGCCAGCTCGCCCGGGACATTCTTCCCAACCGCGATCAACCAGCTTTCGTCAGACGGGCATGTTCCGACTGTCTATAACTACAACGCCGGTATCCAGCGAGAGCTTCCCTGGAACCTCTTTGGCGAGATTTCGTATGTTGGCTCTCAGTCGCGTCACCTTTGGCTGGCACAGCCCATCAATACCGTGCCGTTCGGAAGCGCGTGGCAGCCTTATACCCAGGATCCGACGGTGACTCCCCGATTCGACGGTACCACCAACCTGCCGGTGAATATGTATCGTCCGTATGCAGGCTATACCAACGCGACGGACTATACCTGGGGCACCAACAACAACTACAACGCCCTGCAAACTTCGCTCAACAAGCGTGTGGGCGCGCTCCAACTAGGAGTCGCGTATACCTGGTCGAAGGCTTTGGGTGTATCCGTCGGTCATCCCACGGACACTCGGACGGCTGGCTACGGTCCGCTGCCGCAGGATCGGACGCAGTCCCTGGTGGTCAACTACATTTACGATATTCCAGGTATCCATAAGGGATCGTTCCTGGACAACGCGGCGACGCGGCTGGTCGTTAACGGCTGGCAGATCTCTGGTTTGACCAGCGTCTCCAGCGGCGCACCCGTCAACGTCACGTATGGAGTATCGGGAGTCGCCGGGACAACGCTGAACCGAATGATTACGGGAAGCGAGGACGTCGCACCTCGCGTGGTCTTCACCTGCAATCCCAACGTATCTGGCAGCATCGATGCGTTCGTCAATACTTCGTGTTTCGCGCCCGCGCAGAAGGGCAGCGTAGGCTTGGATTCCGGCTACGACCGCCTTCGCGGTCCAGGGCTGCAGAACTGGGACATGAGCCTGTTCAAGAATATCTCGATCAAGGAAGGACGGGCCCGCATTCAGCTGCGCTTGGAAGCTTACAACGCGTTCAACCATACCGAGTGGGGCTCGTTCAACAACTCCATCTTGTTCAATGCAGCCGGCCAGATTGCCAACCTGCCCACGCAGCTCGGTGGGACCGGCGGCCGCCTCGGTTTCGGGGCGCTCAATAGCGTTCGCTTAAACAGCCAGCGTATTCTGCAGGTTGGGGCAAAGATCTACTTCTGATCTTTTAGCGAAAACCGAGAGCTCCAGCGGCTACGTATAGAACCGTTCGGAGCTTCTCGGTCGAGTCAGGAAGCGCTGCTGGCTGTCGACGCCGCCGGCAGTCTCGCTGCGTGGATCTCGTGTGTAAGAGCCGTCGCTTTGCGCCTGGTAGGCGTTGACTTTGTCGGCCAGATACACTTCGAGGATCTCGTGCCGGATCCGCTGCACCAGGCTGGGGCTCTCCACCGGAAACACGATTTCGATCCGGTGGTTGAGATTACGAAGCATCAAATCCGCGCTGCCCAGGTAGATCTCTTCCTTTCCTCCAGCTGGGCCTCCGTTGCGGAAGTAATAGATGCGCGAATGCTCGAGGAATCTGCCGATGATGCTGGAAACCCGGATGCGGTCGCTGACGCCCGGGACTCCGGCCCGCAGGCAGCACAAACCGCGCACCAGCAGATCGACCTGCACGCCGGCTTGAGATGCCCGGTAGAGCAGCTTGATCATCTCCTGGTCCTCCAGTGCGTTCATCTTGAAAATGAGATGACCTTGGCCGCCCTGCCGGGCGATTTCGATTTCCCGGAGGATCATGCCTTCCATCTGGCGGCGCAGACTGACGGGCGCGACCAACAGCTTGCGGAAGTCCGTCTTGGCCGAATAACCCGTCAGATAGTTGAACAGGTCGGTGGCATCCGCGCCGATCTCTTCATCGCAAGTGAACAGGCTGAGGTCGGTATACATACGCGCGGTGAGCGGGTTGTAATTGCCGGTGCCCATATGGACATAGCGCCGCATGATGTCCCCTTCGCGCCGCACCACCAGGGCGATCTTGCAGTGGACCTTGAGCCCCACCAATCCGTAGATCACATGCACGCCTTCGCGTTCCAGGGCCTTAGCCCATTCGATGTTGCTCTCTTCATCGAAGCGGGCCTTTAGCTCCAGCAATACCGAGACCTGCTTTCCCTCTTCGACGGCCTCGAGCAGGGCCTGGACAATGGGCGAGTTCCGGCCCACGCGATAGAGCGTGATTTTAATCGCGAGAACGTCCGGATCGCGCGTAGCCTGCCGGATGAACTCCACCACCGGCTGGAAGGATTCGAAGGGGTGGTGCAGGAGAACATCTCCGCCGCGGATTAGCGCGAATATATCCTCTTGCGCATTGGGCTGCAGACCCGGCGGAGTGTAGGGAAGGAACGGTTTGTACTTGAGCTCCGGCCGGTCCAGGGCGTATAGCTCCCGCAAGCGTCTCAAGTCCAGGGGACCTTCGATCAGGTAGACGTCCTTGTCCATGAGTTCGAGCTGGCTGGTCAGGATCTCGAGGATCTGCGCCGAGATCCTGGTATCCACCTGCAAGCGGACCACGTCGCGGAATCTTCGCCGCCAGACCGCTTCTTCGATCGTCTCTAGGAGATCGTCGCTTTCGAGTTCCTGAATGGAGGTCTCCGCATCCCGCGTGACGTGGAACGGATGAGCTTCCTTGACTTCGAGTCCCGGGAAAAGAGCCTGCAAGTTGGCGACGATCAACTGCTCCAGCCACACGAAGCGCGGGGATCTGTCGCCGCCTTCCGAGGGGGGCACCGGCACCAGTTGGGGAAGCGTGTCGGGTATCTTTACTCTGGCGAAGCGTTCCTCGCCGCGCGCATCCTGGACCACGACGGCAAGATTCAGGCTCAGGTTGGAGATATGCGGGAACGGCCGGCCCGGGTCAAAGGCGAGCGGCGCGAGGACCAGGAAGACGGTTCGCTGGAAGTACTCGTTCAGGCGAGTGCGCTCTTCTTCGCCAAGGTCGGCATAATCGACCAGCACGATGCCGGCCCGCCCGAGCTCCGGGCGGATATCGTCACGCAGGCAGCGGTAGGCCTCATCGGTGAGGCGCACGACTTCCGAGCGGATCGTTTCGAGGAGCTCCGTTCCAGACATGCCCCCGGCGGTGGCGGCCCCGATTCCGGATGCGGCCTTCTGCTTCAGACCGGCGACGCGCACCATGAAGAATTCGTCGATGTTAGAACTGAAGATGGAGAGAAAGTTCAGGCGTTCGAGAAGGGGATTCGAAGACTCCTTTGCCTCGCCCAACACGCGCTTTTGAAAGGAGAGGAGACTGAGCTCGCGGTTTTGGAAGAGCCTGGGGTCGTCCAGGGTGAGAGCTTGCGCCCAGGCAGCGGAAGAGTCTTCGTCGGTTGGCATGAGCTCGCCGGACACTGAATTCTAAAGCTAGCACTATGGCGCCGGCGGAGTGTTACATCTTGATGACGCGGGCGCTTCTCTTTTAGCGGACGACGGCTTGCAGGAACAAAACCCTGCCGCCATTGACAAAGGCAGCGACTCCTCCCAAAGGCTTCCACCCGGCTTGAAGGAATCTGCTCACCTCGGCGATGATCTCCGTGCAACTGGATTTTTCGATGACGTAGTACGGTTCGTGAATGCGCTCAATGTCCGTGTTCATGGGCGTGAGGATACCACGATACCCACGTCTATTTTGATGGTGAGCCGGGCGGGGCTCGAACCCGCGACCACCGCATTAAAAGTGCAAATGTACCGCGTTCTGGTGCACTCATGCAGAATCCGCGACGCGCGAATCGATGGTTTTCCAGGACCGCGATTGCGTGAGGCTGCGCCTCAATTCCGACCGATGGTATCAGCGCGGTGTCAGTTGATCCGGTTCAGTGACCGGAACGAAAAAGGAGGCAATTTCCGCTGTGCGGATTTAAGACCGCCGCGCGGGGGCATGTAAGCAGTTTTTCTGAAGTAAGAACGGGGACCCGGAAACGTTCGAAGCATCGCAGGCCCCCTAGACATAGCGAAAGGATGATTTTCACAATGCCTGTACCTAACAATATCAGAATTCTACGGCCGCGCGGTTCACGAAACGAGCGTCGCCCAGTTCCAGTTCTCACCGAAAGAATTCAAAAGCCGCGGCGCGCGCCAGTGCCGAAAATGCCGGACGGTCCGGAAGCCTCGGAAGAGATCGAAGACCTTCCGCGTTACACCGATCTCGATGCCGCACACGAACGATTCAAGGACGTCATGTCCGTGTTCGTCAGATGCGCGAGCGCTGACGATCTCAATCGGAAAAGCTGGTTGGCGGCCGCAACCCTATCCGTTGATTACGGGCTAACAGACTTGTACGAGGGCGTGAACAGGGAGCTCGAAGCCGAACGGCGGGCGGTTGAGCTGCGCAGCAAGCTGGTGGTGGTTCCGAAAGCGCGTGCAGGGCGAAATGAAACTTCGTAGCGCGGCCGGCATCCTGCCATTACCGGTGACGCTGTTCCAGATGCTGTGCAATTCCTGCATGGGCCAGGTGAGCGCCAACGCATGGAAGGTCATCTCGTTTGTTGCTCGCGAGAACCTCGAATTGGAGCGAGTTCCAAGCCTCTTGCACACGGACCGGGATCGTCAAATCCGCGATCTTAGCTTGCCTCACGGATCGCCCGCGCGAGCTCATCGGCGGCCGCCGCTCCAACGCGCCGCTGATCCGTGGGCGACAAGCCGATCATTGGGCTGATCGCATCGTTGTCCGCTGCCCGTTGGGCCGCGATGGGGTCATCGAAGCCGATCGTGGCCTGCTTATTTCCCGCAGAGCGTAGCTTGAACGAGCTCATGGTCCGTCCGCTAAAGCGGAGATCCCGGATCGGCTTGAGGCCTTTTCGGAGCTTTGCGCGCGCGTAGGAACGATTCAGGGGCGTAGCCGGCGAGTCGGAGACGGTGAACCCGCGGCCGACGCGATCGGCGGCGCTCTCGAGCGCTACGGACGATATCCTGCGCATGCCGGCGACTCCGATTGTCGGGACGGCGATCTTCGGACTTTCGGTAATTTTCATCGAGACGGTTGACAAATCGTTTCCTCCATCGTGGTGGTGGTCACAAGCGTCATGCCAGCAGCAAGGACGGCGATTGCTGCAGCACGGCAGACTGCAGGCGTCCCTGGCTGTCCTTCCCCGCGGCGAGATTCGCTTGCGAGACCTCGCCCGGGCTGCTGACGATCGTTCCTTTGAGCAGCGCCGTGGTGGCCGGTCCGTCAAGCTGCAGGGTGATCAGGGTCGGAGACGCGGGCGCCGGCCCGATCGGCTTGCCTTGCGGGTTCAGAACCGGAGGTCCGGACCCGTAGGGAGGCGGGACGCCTACGAGCGAGCTTACGGGACCGGCGATCGGCGCCGATCCGCCGCCATAGGCGAAGGAGACTCCATTCTGATAGCTGGCCATCTGCGAAACCTGCCCGCCCATGTCGGAGAGGTACAGCGGCCGCGCGATGTTTGCGATGCCGGTTTTTTGCCCGGTGGACATCGCATAGAGTTGGACCAGGTTCGCGATCTGTGGAGACCGGACGCCGAAATCGACGTTGCCACCGAAGCTCTGCTGGATGATCCCCAACAGCGGATCGTGAGCGATGGATTTCGGGATGTCCACCCCGTAAACCGCTTTCACCCTCTCGACGATCTTTTGCTCGGAGGATTTGCGTAACACCCCGACCAGCGCGCCAATTCCACCCACAGCCGCTCCGATTCCCGCGCCCAGAAGGGCTCCAATCGGGCCGATCATCGATCCGACCGCGAAACCCGTGAGCGTCGACGAGGCGAGTCCTGCGAGGGCATTGCCGAGCCCGGGACGCCCAAGCGTGCTCGCCGCCGTCATGCCGCCGAGGATGGCCGCGCCCGGCGAGGCCGCGATCCCGCCCAGCGTCCCGAGTATTCCGGACGGTCCCAGAGCCAGGCCGGGCGCCAGATTCACGCCTCCCGAGTTGAAGAACAGACTTTTGAGGCTCGCGAGGGCGCCC
>Ga0209483_1001427_pt1 | contig 18093 bp, 19 predicted proteins | sample NGEPerA_FD_184508 | JGI IMG/M metagenome (GOLD analysis project Ga0209483, IMG submission 184508) | Arctic peat soil microbial communities from the Barrow Environmental Observatory site, Barrow, Alaska, USA - NGEE PermafrostL2-A... | ecosystem: Environmental > Terrestrial > Soil > Wetlands >... | reverse complement strand
AAGCCGACCTGACGCTGATGGAGAAGGCGCATCTGCACGTCGTCCGCGTGGGCGAGTTTGCGTGGAGCAGCATGGAGCCCACCGAAGGCCACTACGACCTCGACTGGCTGGAGCGTGCGATCAATCTCGCCGGCAAGCATGGGATCTATACCGTGCTGGGCACGCCGACTGCGACACCGCCAGCGTGGCTCACGGCGAAGTATCCCGAGACCTTGCGCATCGACGAGAACGGCCGTCGCGACGAGCATGGAAACCGGCAACAGTTCGACTGGTCGGACCCGAAGTACCGCGCGCTTTCGCGGGCCATCGTCGAGCGGCTTGCGACGCGCTTTGGGCACAATCCGTACGTGGTCGGCTGGCAGCTCGACAACGAGATCTCGCAGACCTCCACCAGCGCGGGCGCGCAGAAGCAGTTTCAGGACTGGCTACAGAGGCGCTATGGAACGCTCGACAACCTGAACACCCGCTGGACGACCGCTTACTGGAGCCAGACCTACACCGACTGGTCTCAGATCCCCATTCCCAAGCACGGCGGAAACCCGGGCCTGATGCTCTGCTGGAAGCTGTTCGTTTCGGACACCTGGCGCAGCTACCTGACGAACCAGATCGACGTCATCCGTCCGCGCGCCGATGCGAAGCAGTTCATCACGACCAACACGATGGGCTTCTTCGACGGCTACGACCACTACATTACCGAAGACGTGCTCGACCTTGCAGCATGGGACGACTATGTTCCCGACGGCAAGATCGACCCGGTGTGGAACGGCATGGCGCACGACATTACTCGCGGGTTCAAGCGCAAGAATTTCTGGATCATGGAGACGCAACCTGGCTTCGTCAACTGGTCCAGCGTGAACGTGTCGTTGAAGAAGGGCGACGTTCGCGCGCTGGCGTGGCACGACATCGCGCACGGCGCCGACGCGGTCAGCTACTGGCAGTGGCGCAGCGCGCTCAACGGGCAGGAGGAGTACCACGGAACGCTGGTCGGGGCCGATGGCACGCCCGAGCCGCTGTATCCCGAGGTGCAACAGATCGGCGCGGAGTTCGAGAAGCTGGGGCCTGTTCTCGCGGGCACGCATGTCGATACGGACGTTGCGATCCTGCATTCCTACGAGAGCCGCTGGGCGATCGAGTGGCAGCGGCACACCAACAAGTTCGATCCCATTGCGGAGATGGCGCGCTACTACGGCCCGCTGCACGAGGCGACACAGGCTGTGGATATTGTTCCTCCCAACGACGATCTTTCGAAGTACAAACTGGTCGTCGCCCCGGCGTTGAACCTGATTACCGATGCCGATGCGAAGAACCTGATCGCGTACGTCAACGGTGGCGGAAACCTCGTCCTCACAGCGCGCTCCGCGATGAAGAATGGCGACAACGGTTTGCAGCCCGAGCGTCAGCCGGGGCTTTTGGCTGCCCTGCTCGGCGGCAGGGTGGAGCAGTTCTACGCGCTGCCGGATACGGTCCCGGTCGACGGCGAGTTGCTGCACACCAAGGCCAGCATCTGGGCGGAGTTGCTGAGCACGTCGTCGCCCGACACCAAGGTCGTGCTGCGCTACGGCAAGTCCAACGGGTGGCTCGACGGACAGCCCGCGGTCATCACCAGGCGCGTCGGCAGCGGATCGATTACGTACATCGGAACGGTGTTCGACGAGGCGGCGATGAAGACGCTGACGACGTGGCTGCTGTCCGAAGCCAAAGTGACGCGGGCGAAGCTTGTTGTTCCCGAAGGCGTCGAGGCGAGCGTGCGGCAGGGCGATGGCAAGGTCCTGCACATCCTGGTCAACTTCGCGGACAAGGTTGAGACGGTGACGCTGCCTTCTCCAATGGTGGACGAGATGCACGATAGACATAGCGTGCGCGAGGTCGTGCTGCCGATCAGCGGCGTGGCGGTGTTGAGCGAGACGCGATAGGCCCCCGTACCCACCCCATAAGCGCTAAGTTAGTTACTATTTTTTTTGTTTCTATTCGGATAGCGTTGTATGCATGAGCGATCTGGAGAACTGGCAGGTTTTGTTGGGGCTGTTTCCATCGCAGTGGCGGCAGTTGGGCAAGAGCACGGGGGCGGTCCGCCGTTTGCGGGGTTTTCCCTCCCTGGATGCAGTCTTGCGCACCCTTTTGTTGCACATTGGGTGTGGATTGTCTTTGCGCGAGACGGCGGTGCGGGCGAAGTTGGCGGGTATCGCGGCGGTGTCCGACGTGACGCTGCTCAACCGGCTGCGCGACGCGGAGCCCTGGCTGCAGGAGATGTGCCGGCAGTTGTGGAAGGAGGACGGGGTCTCGCTGGAGGCGGGCCTGGGGGGCCGTCCGGTGCGTCTGCTGGATGCCACGGTGGTGCGCGAGCCGGGCAAGACCGGCAGCGAGTGGAGGATCCACTACAGCCTTCGCCTGCCCACGCTGGAGTGCGATCACTTCGATCTCACCTCGACCCGCGGCACCGGGACCGGGGAACGCTTCGGGCGGTTTTCCTTTCAGCCCGGAGAACTGGTGCTGGCCGACGCCGGGTACTGTCACCCGGCCGGAATCGCCGCCGTGGTCGCCGCCCAGGCCGACCTGTGCGTCCGGCTCAGCCCTTATGGGCTGCCGCTGTACGACCGCGAGGACAAGCCGTTTCCGCTCTTGAAGCGGCTCGGCAAACTGAAGAAGGCCGGCGATCTGGGCGGCTGGCCGGTGTGGATCAAGTCCGGAGACAACCGCATCGCGGGCCGCGTCTGCGCGATTCGCAAGGGCCAGGACGCCATCGAGAAGGCGCAGCGCCGGCTGATGCTCAAGCGGCCAGCCGGCAAAAAACTGAGTCCCGCGACCAGAAGATACGCCCAGTACGTGCTCGTCTTCACCACCCTGCCCGAAGCCGAGGCCAGCGCCGCGCGGGTGCTCGAAGCCTACCGCCTGCGCTGGCAGATCGAGCTGGCCTTCAAGCGTCTCAAGTCCATCGCGCAGCTCGGACACCTGCCCAAGCGCGACCCACGCAGCAGTCGAGCGTGGCTCTATGGCAAGCTGTTGCTCGCCTTGCTCAGCCAAAAACTGGTCCGGGTCGGAAAAGCCATTTCCCCCTGGGGCTACCTCCTGCCGCAAACCGCCTACGCCCAGCCCCTGGCGTGAGTTCCAATTCGCTTTCCACCAGATACTCCAAGCCTTGATCCGATATCTGTCACTGGCCGCCGTCATAAGACGATGGAATGAAATCGCACACGCACTCTCAGAACCAGCCAGAACAAGAATACCGCAACTCAACCGCATAACTTAGCGCTTATGGGAGGGGGGTCCCCCTCGCTCCTCTCGCCTCAATCCCTCGAACCTCAACCGAAAAAGGAGCCAACGCCATGCCTACAACCTACTGCCGCCATATCCGCACCAACGGTCGCCGCTGCTGCTCACCCGCACTCCGAACCAGCGCCTTCTGCTACTACCACGGTCATAGCATCGAGCGTCATCGCGTCCTCAACCCACCCGCCGACGCCATGCCCACCGTCATCCACCCGCTCAACACCACCGAGAACCGCCAGCGCGAACCCATCCTCGCCGAGTGTCTCTCCGGAGTCGCCCCTCAAGCCGCCCCGCTCGTGCTCGACTTCCCCCCGCTCGAAGACCGCGAATCCATCCAGGTCGCGCTCTCCATGCTCATCTCCGCTCTCGGCCAGCACCGCCTCGACCCCAAACTCGCCACCACCATGCTCTACGGCCTCCAGGTCGCCAGCTCCAACGCCGTCAACCTCAACATCCAGCCTTCGGCCAACCAGGTCGTCCGCTCCACGGTCCTCGACCCCACCGGCCAGGAACTCGCCCCCGACGAAGACCCCCAGGAAATCATCGAGTTCAACGAATGGCTCGAAAACTACGACGAAGACGAGGAAGACGAGGAAGATTAATGGACCGCAGGCGCAGCACAGTCCGGCAGCTTCCCCTGCTCATCCGTCGCGCGCTTCACCGCAATGTCTGGGAATCGCAGCGTCGTCGTCTCCGCTATCACCGGTCGCACCGGTCGTACAGATTATTGCTTGGTGCTGCCATGGATTGTCGTCTGCGCGTCGAGGTCGATCGCTTTCTTGTTCCTGCGCTTCTTCGCCTTCTTCTCGACCGACTTCAGGCTCTCGTCCTCCAGCTTGATGCCGGACGGGTCGAACGCCGGCGGAGGATACTTCAGCTTCAACCCCTGCATCGCATCCACCAGGATGCCGGAAATGGCGACATTGCGGAACCACTTGTTGTCCGCCGGAATCACGAACCATGGAGCGTGTTTATGGCTGGTCGCCGACAGCAGTTCCTCATAGCAGTCCATATACGACGGCCAGAACTTCCGCTCCGCAAAGTCCGCCGGCGACAGCTTCCAGTGCTTGTCCGGTGTGTCAATGCGGCTTTGCAGGCGAGCGGTCTGCTCCTCGCGCGAGATGTGCAGGAAGAACTTCAGGATCACGACACCGTTGTCGGAAAGCATCGCTTCCCACTCGTTGATGTCGTCCAGGTGATGCCGCATCTCCTTCGCGCCCATCGTCCCGTGGACGCGCGGCCACAGCACATCCTCATAGTGCGACCGGTTGAAGATGCCGATCATCCCGCGCGGCGGGACCTGCTCATGGCAGCGCCACAGAAAGTCGTGCCGCGCCTCCAGCGCGGTCGGCACCTTGAACGACGCCACTTGGCAGCCTTGAGGGTTGATGCCCGAAAAGATGTGCCGGATCGTCCCATCCTTGCCCGCGGTGTCCATGCCTTGCAGCACGATCAGCACGGCCTTCTGCTGTCCTGCGTAGAGCACTTCCTGCAGATCGGTGAGCCGCTTGGCGTGCTCGGTCAACAACGGCTCGGTGGCGTCCTTGTCGTCGAAGCCCGGATGTTCCGAGGTGGAGAGACGCGAAAGCCGCACTTTACTGTGCGGCTTTACGAGGAACGAGGATTTCATTTTCATTTATGCACACCTTCAATCGCAGCGCGGACAAGCACTTGGACCTAACGTACGCAGCACTACACCTTGGGCGTTTCGTCAGGCTTGGGCGTAACGATATGAGCGGTTTCGCCGACTTTGGTGCTGGCGTTCGGCTCGTCCGTGATGCCTTTCAGGCCGTCCTTGAAACCCTTCAGGCCTTCGCCGAGACCCTTGCCAAGCTCGGGCAGTTTGCGCCCGCCAAAGAAGATAATGGCGATAACAGCGACGATGATCAGATGCCAGGGTTGAAATATTTCCATAACAGTGGTCCTTTCTGCGCTCCGTAGACGTAAGGCGCAGCCCCCATCATTGTCGCACGCCGCGCCTCCAGATGCGTATCCGGTATTTGCGGCCCAATGATGAGATGCCAAATACGAAGATAGGCACCAAGCGCTCCAGGCTGCGTCTATACGTTATATCCTTGGAAGAACGCTCCGGCGAACGCTGCGAGTGAGAGATATGCGCTCCCGCGCCAGCCAGTGAGGAAGATGCTCCACGCAATGAGTTTGGAATCGGCAACACACAAGACCACATCGAAGATGCTCCCATTGGCAGCCTTCGCCCTGCTCGCAACACTAGCCGCGGTTCCTGCCTATGCGCAGGACGCGCCGCCGCAGCCCACGCCGGCCGCAACACCCGCGCAGAGCGTTCCCCACGTCAGCGCCAACGCGAAGGTCGAACCAAGCCGCGTTCCGACTTACGACAACAAGTACGAGTTCTATGGCGGATTGAACTTCATGAACGGCCAGGCCGGCCAGAACCTGCCCAAGCGTTACAACATGGGCGGCGCCGAAGGCATGTTTACCTACTGGCTCGGCGACCACCTCGGCGTCGCCGCGGACTATCGCTGGGGAGGCGGCACAACCCCCATCTTCCCCAACCCGTACTACAACCGCGTCCTCGTGATGCAGAGCATCTACTCGGGCGGCGTGCAATGGCGCGGCCCCAGGAACCGCTACGTGGCCATCGACTATCACGCGCTCGCCGGAGTCAGCCGCGGCACCTTCGACCACGCCATCCAGAACTACCCCGGCGGCAGCCCCGCCTCCGCCACCGGCATCGGCCTCTACCCCAACGGCTCAACGCCCTGGGGAGCAGCGGGAGGCAGCATCGACTTCAACTACAAGCCCAATATCGCCATCCGCATCGCGCCGGACATGACCTTCGAGCACTTCGGCACCGAAACCCGCGAGTTCGTCTCGGTTTCGCTGGGTGCGATCTATCGGTTTGGAAAAAGATAGTGGATAGTGTGTAGACGGGAGAGTGTAAAGAAAACAAAAGGCCCGCCACAGCCATGGCTGGCCTTCGGTTTTGTCCTCTCTACACTCTATCCTCTACGCTCTAATCACTGCTCTTACCATCCTTCATTGCCATTCAGAAAGTCCGGCGAAACCGGGTTCTCGTAGACCGAATAGTCGCGAGTCACAACCGTCAGGCCTTCCGTTGAGACGAAGTAATTCTTCTTGTCCTCAGCGGGATCGTATCCGATCACGGTCCCATCGGGAATATGGCAGTCGCGGTCGATGATGGCGTGGCGAATACGGCAGTGCCGCCCGATGTTGACGTGCGAGAAGATGACGCTCGAATCGACGTCCGCGTAGCTGTTCACACGCACATCGTGCGAAAGCACCGAGTTGCGAATCACCGACCCCGAAACGATCGACCCTGCGCTGACGATCGAGTTGATCGCCATGCCCGTGCGTCCCGGCTCGCCAAACACAAACTTCGCCGGCGGATACTGATACGCCCGCGTGCGCATCGGCCAGGCCTTGTCGTACAAGTTGAAGGTCGGCGCAACAGCCGCGATGTCCATGTTGGCCTCGTAGTAGGCCTCCAGCGTGCCGACATCGCGCCAGTACAGCGCGTGCTGCTTGTTCTCGTCGACGAAGTTGTACGCGCGCATCTTCACTCGACCCAGAATCTTCGGCAGAATATCGTGCCCGAAATCGTGCTTGGAGTTCGGGTCTTCGGCGTCGCGCATCAACTCCGGGATCAGCACGTCCGTATTGAACAGATAAATGCCCATCGACACGTCGACCATGTCGGGATTGAACGGCGAGCGGATCTTGGTCTCCTTGGGCTTCTCGACAAAGCCCGTGACCTCTCCGTTCTTCGCAACCTCGACAACGCCGAATGCGGAGACTTCTTCCGGAACGACCGGCAGCGTGGCAATCGTCACGTCCGCACCCGATTCGCAATGCTGCTGCTTCATCAGGGCGTAATTCATCTTGTAAATATGATCGCCGGACAAAATCAGCACATGCTTCGGCTCTTCCGATCCAATCGAGTAAATGTTCTGGAACACAGCGTCCGCCGTGCCCTGGTACCAGCTCTTGGAAACCCGCTGCATCGGCGGCAGGATCTCGATAAACTCGCCCAGCTCGCTCGCCACCACCGATCCCCAGCCTTCGCGGATGTGCCGGTTCAGCGACAGCGCCTTGTACTGCGTCAGGATGTACACATGGCGCAGGTCGGAGTTGATGCAGTTGGAGAGCGTGATGTCGATGATCCGGTACTGTCCCGCAAACGGGACGGCCGGTTTGGCGCGATCGCGCGTTAGGGGGAACAGCCGCTCACCGGCGCCACCGGCGAGCAAAACACCCAGCGTATCTCTCATGGTCAGGGTTCCCTCGACCTTCTTCTACAGTTGTTAGAGATGCAAAAACGCGCGTCCGTGGAACGAACGCGAGTCTAGCACAGCATTGTTGCGATTGCGGCGGCCGGGAAAGCCGGCTAACTGCTGGGGTTGTCGGCGTCACCGGCGCTGGTGTGCTCTTCGGTCGTTATCCGAAGCGATTTCAGGAAGGTGAGATCGTTGTGCGTGAACGGCCCATCTTCGGCCGCCTCGCCTTCCACGGCCTCCGTCTCGCTCTCATCGTCCACTTCGCTCAGGCCGATCGTCGCCTCCAGCATCAGCACCACATCGAAACCCTGCTCGCGAATCTCGCGGACCACGGCTGAAATTTGATCGGAGTCGGAAACCGACTCGTGGATCGCCTCGCCCAATTTCTGGATTAGATCTTTTACCTGCTGTTTCAATGCCACCTCCCGGCTCGCTGGAGTTCCCCTGATTTTTACCACGCATCGGGTCTTCCCTGGAACCCTTCGGGAACGGCAATTGCGGGTCTGGCGTCGCGCGCGCTTTGGTCAGTCCAGATTATGCTTCTGCTCCAGCGCGCGCAAACCAAGCCAACCTCTGGAGATTTGGACTCAAATTGACGCCACTGCGTAAGCACCCGGCAGACGAGGCAGCAAACGCCAACATCAACCCATTATCCCGGACATTGGTCCTTGCCTTTGCTTCTGAGCAAGGGCCGGCTCCGGCCGGCAGAGTTGGAAAGCAACATGACATTGTCATGTTGCTTAGGAGATAGATCCGGGATTTATCCGGACATTGGTCCTTGCCTTTGCTTCTGAGATAGGTTCGAGATTTATCCCGGACATTAAAGCTGCTTACAAACGCGGGCTTTAGCCCCCGGGACTTGCTTTCCCTTCCAGGGCCACAACCGTCGAAACCCCCGCATTAAACACTGGTGTGATGGTCCGCCCAGGCTTCTTCCAGCCGATGCGCAAGCTCCTGCACGGGCTGCACACGCTTCGGTCCCCACACCAGAAATCCCGCTACCGCTGCACAGGCCCCGCCAACCATCCAGACAAAACTTTTCATGTTCCTCATTCTCCCTCTAGGCTTTGTACGCCCTTCATGGGAGCTTGGATGCACGGGGAACCAGGAACGTTCCCCTTTATTGAGTCGTCCCGCTCGCGAGCAGCCGCTAGGCCATAGCGCGGACAGCCGATACACTGGACGAATGGACAGGGTCCGGTTCGGACGAGCGCTGGGAACGGGAGCTCGCGCTGCGGCAAAGTCGCTGATCGGCGCGGCGGAGGCTGCGGCCGCGCCAAACCCCTCTGCACCCGCCAGACCTGCCGAGAAGCCTCCCGAACGACCAATCGCGAGCAGGATGCACATCCCCGATCCGAAGCTCGTCAAGGACCAGGCGCGTATCCTCAAACGCTCCGTCTGGAGTCCGTTCGCAAAATTTTCGAGCGTCCTCTGGCTGGAGGTCACAGGACTATTCTTCGCCCTATTCGCGCTGGTCACAGGCGAGCAGGTCTGGAAATGGCACGCGGCAGTGCGCCTCCCTCCAAGTGCATCGGCAGCCCAGCGCCTCTACCTGTACACCTTTCTCTTCGCGGTGTTCGGCTATTTCACGGTAAGCAGCTTCGTCCGCGCGCGCCGCAGGCAGCACAAGTAATCGACAAAACCGGCTGTCTGTTTGTATCGTGAACGGCGCGCTCCTGTCAGCACGCGGGCTGCATCTCACCCGGTAGGATAAAACCATGCCCGACCTTGTCACCCCCATCTCGCTGCGCCGCACCTCGCTGAACGCCACCCACCGCTCCCACAAGGCGAAGATGGTCGACTTCGGCGGCTGGGACATGCCCGTGCAATACTCCGGCCTCATCGACGAGCACATGGCGGTCCGCGAGCGCGTCGGCCTGTTCGACGTATCCCACATGGGCGACATCCAGTTGCGTGGGCCGCGGTCACTGGAAGCGGTGCAGAGGCTCCTGATGAACGACGCCAGCAAGCTCCAGATCGGCCAGGCGCATTACTCCGCGATGCTGTACGAAAACGGCACCTTCGTCGACGACGTTGTCCTGCACAAGCTGGGCGAGAACGACTACCTCATCGTCATCAACGCCGGCACGCGCGAGAAGGATGTGCAATGGGTGCGCAAGGTCCTCGCCGGCATGAGCGGCGTACACATCACCGATGTCAGCGACTACTACACCCAACTCGCAATCCAGGGCCCGAAGGCGCAGGCAACGCTGCAAAAGCTGACGGGCGTCGATCTCGCACCGATCAAAAACTACTGGTTCACCTGGGGACAAGTCTGCGGCTGCCACAACGTCCTGATCGCCCGCACCGGCTACACCGGCGAAGACGGCTTCGAAATTTACGTCCCCGCGGACGAACCCACCAGCGCTCGCGTCTGGGGCGAAGTGCTTGCGGCGGGCGCGGAGTTCGGCATCCTGCCCTGCGGCCTCGGCGCGCGCAACACGCTGCGCCTGGAGTCGGCAATGGCCCTCTACGGCCACGAAATCTCCGACACCATCAACGTTTTCGAAGCCAATCTCGGCCGCTATTGCAAGCTCGACAAGGGCACGGATTTCGTAGGCCGAGCGGCCCTGCAGGCAATCCAGGACGCAGGAGGTCCCGTCCGCAAGCTAGTCGGCCTGGAGATGATCGAGCGAGGCATAGGACGCGACGGCTACCCCGTTCTCTCCCTCGATGGCGAGCGAATCGGCGAAGTCACCAGCGGCTCCCCCGGCCCCTTCATCAAGAAAAACATCGCTCTGGCCTACGTACCGGTCGCGTACACTGCGCTCGACACTGAAGTCGCCGTCGAAGTTCGCGGACAGCCGGTAAAGGCGAAAGTTGTCCCAACGCCCTTCTACAAACGTCCGAAGATGGCCGTGCCACCGATTACCGCGCCTTTGTCTTAGCCCAGCGCCGCCCATTCCTCTACAATTTTCATCGGAGACTTCTAAATGGCTTATCCAGAAAAATACCGCTACACGAAGGAGCACGAGTGGCTCCAGGTCGACGGCGACACCGGCACCGTCGGCATCACCGACCACGCGCAAAGCTCGCTGGGCGACATCGTTTTCGTCGAGCTCCCAAAAGTCGGCCAACAGATCGAAGCGGGCTCAACCTTCGGCTCGGTCGAGTCCGTGAAGGCAGTCAGCGATCTCTACGCGCCGGTCACAGGCACGGTTACCGCAATCAACGAATCGCTCAACGCAACTCCCGAGACCATCAACACCGCCGCGAACGATACGTGGCTCATCAAGCTGACGTTGACCAATCCCGACGAGGTAAACGGCCTGCTGTCCGCCGCCGATTACGACAAATTTGTCTCCGAAGAAACCGGCCACTAGAGCGTTCTCGGTTGTCGGTTGTCCGTTCTCCGTTACGGCACTTCCCTGACAACCGAGAACCGAGAACTGAGAACCCCTGCATGCGTTATCTCCCAAAATCCCCCGCCGACCGCACCGAAATGCTCGAAGCCATCGGCGTCGCATCCATCGAAGAACTCTTCGACACGATCCCCGAAGAGTTCCGCCTCACGCGCGACCTCGACATCCCGCGCCAGCACTCGGAGTCCGAAGTCCTCGACCGCTTCCGCGCCTTCGCCGGCAACATCGCCAGCGGAGACGCCGCCGAACTCGCGACGCAGCCCGCCAGCAAGATGTTCGCCAGCTTTTTAGGCGCGGGCGCCTACCGCCACTACCGGCCGGTCATCATCGACTCCCTCGTCCAGCGCGGCGAATTCCTCACCAGCTACACGCCCTACCAACCCGAGATCGCGCAGGGCACGCTGCAAGCCATGTTCGAGTTCCAGACCATGATCTGCGAACTCACGGGCATGGAAATCGCCAACGCCAGCATGTACGACGGCTCCACCGGCGCAGCCGAAGCCGTGATGATGGCGGTCCGCGTTACCGGCCGCAACGCGGCAGTAGTCGCAAGAACAGTCCATCCCGAGTACCGCGAAGTCCTCCACACAGCCACGCAGCACCAGGGCATCCCGGCAACCGAAGTCGGCTACGTCGATGCAACCGGCCGCGTCGATCTGGCCGCGCTGGATGCCGCAATCACCGCCGACACCGCCTGCGTCCTGATCCAGTCGCCAAACTTCTTCGGCACCATCGAAGACGTTGCCGCCATCGCCGCCATCGCCCACAAAAAGGGCGCGCTGCTTATCGTCTCCATCGCGGAAGCGATCTCGCTTGGCGCTGTCAAAGCTCCCGTCGAGGCCGACATCGTCTCCCTCGAAGCTCAGAGCTTCGGGGTCGCCGTCGGATTCGGCGGACCCTACTGCGGCGTCATCGCCTGCAAGGAAAAATTCCTCCGCCAGATGCCCGGCCGCCTCGTCGGCGAGACCAAAGACCGCAACGGCAAGCGCGGATGGGTGCTGACATTGAGCACCCGCGAGCAGCACATCCGCCGCGAGAAGGCCACCTCAAACATCTGCACCAACCAGGCGCTGATGGCCCTCATGGCGACGATCTTCCTGACTGTTTACGGCAAGCAGGGTCTCCGCGAACTCGCAGAGCAGAACCTGGCCAAGGCTGCCTACCTACGCTCAGCCCTGAAAAGCGCCGGAGCCTCAACGAAGTTCGAAGGCACGCCAAGCTTCCACGAGTTTGTCCTGACCTCTGCTGAACCCGCCGCAGCACTCAACGCAAAGCTTCTCGACAAGCACATTATTGGCGGCCTTGCACTCTCGAAGTGGTACCCAGAGCTCGGCGAAAACGCCACCCTCTGGTGCGCGACAGAGCTAACCACCAAAGCGCAAATGGACGCCGCCGCCGCAACGCTCTGATTTTGTTGTCATTCTTTTGTTGTCATTCCCGAAGGGAATCTGCGTTTTGCACCACCGAGGCCCGCATGGACATTACCGCAATCGAAGGCCAGGAACTCACCGCAGTCGAATTCATCGGCGACCACCTGCGCCTCCACTTCGACGGCCCGCGGTTCACGCTGTACGCGTGGCCTTACGTCTTGCTGGCAGACTTCAGCGTTGCCTTCGGAGAGCCCGAGTACCGCAACGCTCTCTGCGCACACATTGGGCAAATCGTCGAGAAGGCAATCCTTGAAGACGAAGAGTCACTGACGATTGAGTTGGAAAATGGCACCGCATTCGGGCTGTCGCTGCACGGCGAAGATGTGGATGGGCCGGTGATCGGGAGCTACTCCGAAAGCGGTAACGATTCGGACGAACAGGAGTTTTAGCCGTGGCACATCCGACACGCATCATGTACATCGAAAGTAAAGGCGGCGGTATTGTTGATACACCTTGGGGTCAAATTTCTTCTGGAGAGGCAAATCTTACCGGTCCTGCGCGAATAGGCCGCGTGACTTTTTCGAAGAGTGGACGAAGTCTTACTTACCGCGGCAGAGAGTTTTCTAAGGCAACTGGCTTCAAGGCTAACTATTGCGCTGAGGGTGGAGAGTGGTTTTGGATTTCCGGACCAAAGAAGCGCGGCGGAGATGCTCTCTATGCGACGAATACTCCCACCGAGATCGATGATGATGTTCGTGAAGAGTATTGGACAGAGATTCGCAAACAGCCGGAACGCAAGAACGAAACACGCACCACTTAGGAAGTGACCATGGCAGAAGAGAAGTTTGTAGGCACACCGCGTAAAGCAACCACCCACGTCAATCAAAACGAAGACCTCATCTTCGAAAAGTCCTCCCCCGGCAAAAAGGGCTACCGCCTCGCGCAGCTTGACGTGCCCGCGATCGACATCGCCGCCATCCTCGGCGACCAGGCCCGCACCGACGACCTCGGCGCCATGCCCGAGCTCTCCGAGATCGAAATCATCCGCCACTTCACGCGCCTCAGCACCTGGAACTACGCCATCGACCTCGGCATGTACCCGCTCGGCTCCTGCACCATGAAGTACAACGCCCGCATCAACGAAGCGGTCGCGCGCCTCGAAGGCCTCGCCGAAGCGCATCCCTACCAACCCGAAAGCCTGAGCCAGGGCGCACTCGGCATCATGAAGCTCCTCTCCGACTGCCTGATCGAAATCACCGGCATGGACACCATCACGCTCCAGCCCGCGGCCGGCGCACACGGAGAGTTCACCGGCATCCTGCTCGCCCGCGCCTACCACCAGTCGCAGGGCAATCCGCGCAAAAAAATCCTCATCCCCGACTCCGCCCACGGCACCAATCCCGCAACAGCGGCAGTCTGTGGCTATCAGGTCGCCAACCTCAAATCCAACGCCGAAGGCATGGTCGATCTCGCCGAACTCGAAAAGCTGGTCGACGAAGACATCGCCGCCCTGATGCTGACCAACCCCTCCACCATCGGCGTTTTCGAGTCCGAAATCCACAAAATCGCCGACATCCTCCACGCCAAGGGCGCGCTGCTCTACATGGACGGCGCGAACATGAACGCCCTCTGCGGCAAGACCCGCCCCGGAGACTTCGGCGCGGACGTCATGCACCTGAACCTGCACAAGACCTTCTCCACGCCCCACGGCGGCGGCGGTCCAGGCTCCGGCCCCGTAGCCTGCAAGAAGATACTTGAACCCTTTCTCCCCACGCCCGTCGTCGTCACCAACCCCGACGGCACGCTCGGGCTCGACTACAACCGTCCGCAGTCGGTCGGCCGAGTGCGCGCGTGGTACGGCAACTTCGGCATGTTCATCCGCGCGCTCGCCTACATCCTCGCCAACGGCCCCGATGGCCTCCGCCAGACCACCGAAGACGCTGTGCTCAACGCCAACTACATCCGCGCCAAACTGGAAGGCACATTCGATCTGCCCTACAAGACGCGCTCGCTGCACGAGGTCGTCTTCTCCGACAAGCTGCAGGCGAAGAACGGCGTCAGGACCGGCGACATGGGCAAGCGCCTCATCGACTACGGCTTCCACGCCTACACGGTCAGCTTCCCGCTGGTGGTCAACGGCGCGATGATGATCGAGCCCACCGAGAGCGAGTCGAAGGAAGAGCTCGACCTTCTTGTCGACGCTCTCAAGCAGATCGCGCAGGAAGCCGCCGAGAACCCCGAGCTCGTCCAAACCGCCCCACACACCACCCGCCTCCAGCGCCTCGACGAAACAGCGGCTGCGCGGAAGCCGATCCTGCGCTGGAAAGCGCCACCTGCGAGCACGCCATTGACCCCGGATTCTGCTAGCAAGGAGTGGTAGCTTTGCTGGATGAACGAGGAACGAATCAATCAGCTAGGCAAGTTGGCGCTGGACTGTGCGTTCCGGGTGCATACTGCGCTCGGGCCGGGATTGCTGGAAAGCAGCTATAAGGCGTGCCTGGCGTATGAGCTGGCAAAAGCCGGAGCCGTGGTGCTGGTAGAGGTGCCCGTTCCGTTGGTCTATGACGGGCAGAAAATCGCTGACGTGGGATACAGGCTGGATATTCTGCTTGAGGGCGAAGTCATTCTTGAGACGAAGTCGGTCGAGGGCATTTCGCCTGTTCACAGAGCGCAACTATTATCTTATTTGCGACTCTCTTCGCGGCGACTTGGGTATGTGTTGAACTTCAATGTGGTTTCGATGCGGGATGGAATCGCTCGCGTTGTGAATCGGTTGTAAGAGCAAATGCAAACGCAGAGTTCGCGAAGTTCGCTGAGTTTGCGCGGAGTTTGATTCCGGAATACCACTCTGCGTCAACTTTGCGGCCTTTGCGTACTCTGCGTTTGCAGTTTGAAAGACCTCTACTTCGCCTCGACCTTGACCCACTCATCCGTCGTCTCCCAGCGAACATGCAGCTCCGCCGAGTCCTTCTTCACGTTCTCGAACGAGATGCTCATCACTTCCTGTGAACTCGGCAGTTTGTGCGCCTTCATCGCGGTGCGGCCGAGGTCCTGTTCTGCGTGATACTCGGTCCCCCACTGTCCCGTCTGCTTGTTGACGATCAGCATCCACGTCGTTGCGGTCGGCAGCGTGTAGATGGTGTACGTCCCGGCCGGAACGGACATCGTCCCAATGTGCAGCGGGACCGGCGTAATCAGCGTCGTCGCGGGGTTCGCGCCGGTGCGCCACACCTTGCCCCAGGGCACGATTTCCGGTCCCCCGAGATGGCGTCCGCGCAACGACGGAGTGTTGTACTTGATGGTGACCGTCTGGCCCGCGAGCGTGGCCGTTGCGGTCGCCGGCGGACTTGCCAACGGTTTTGCGGGCGCCTGGGCCAGCGATGCGGTGGCCAGAACGGCCGTACAAGCGGCGGTGGAAAGAACACGGAGGAACATGGGAACTCCCTTTCTCAATGGTCTGTGAACGTTTGAGCAACAGACGGACGTTTTGGCAGCAATCCGCCCGCTCTGATGCTGGACTGGCAGCGAGCCAAAGTCAACCCTCGGGACTGACTTCGCCAAGCGCGCGATGCTACCATAAGCGTAGATGCGCCCGTAGCTCAGCTGGATAGAGCGGCAGCCTCCGAAGCTGTAGGTCAGAAGTTCGAATCTTCTCGGGCGCACCACACTCCTCACAAAAGCGACAGACAACGCCAAGGCGCAAAGCACGCCAGGCATTCGCCGCGGATCCCGTTGCGTTTCCTTAGCGCCCTTCGCGTCTTCGCGTTGTCCTCTAAGACCTCACTTCCAGACATCGACTGTTACCACGCGGCTACTGTCGCGCTTGAAGCGTTCCAGCAGCAATTCGGTTGCCCGCACCGTTCGACTGCGGTCCGCCCCCATGGCAACGTCGCTGCCGTCGTGGAGCAGCATGTTCGCTCCCCTGTTTCGCTTGCGAGAGCGAGCCAGGCCGCGATCGAGATTCGCCACGATCTGCGCGGCGGAAATCGGTCTCCAGTCTTGTCCCATCGCGTTCCACTGGACGATTGTCAAACCCAGTTCCGCAGCCGTGCGGAAGACCGCCGGACGGCGCGCTCCGTGAGGCGGCCGGAAATACCGGACCGGCGCGCCAAGCGCATCCTCAAGCAGCTGCTGGCATCCGCGAAGTTCTTCCCCGATTCGCCGAGCGGACTGCCACGCGAGCCACGGATGCGTCATCGTATGGTTGCCGACGAGGTGCCCTGCCGCATGTACTTGCCGCGCAATATCGGGCCGCTGGCGGACAAAACGGCCGATCATGAAGAAAGTCGCCTTCACGTTGTGGCGATCGAGCAGTTCAAGCAGCGCTTCCGTGCAGGCGTCGTTGGGGCCGTCGTCGTAGGTCAGGGCGACTTCGCGGGGATCGTTGCCGGCGATCAGCGTGTGCCCGAAGACCTGCGAAGCGGGCCGCAGGGCCGCATTGGCAAGGGTTGCGGCGACCGCTCCGGCCGCGGCCAATCCGGTTGCGAGTTCTGCTGCGAGCGACATAAGTGTTCCAGAATGACGGCTGCGATGAATCCGCGAGCAACATCCACCGCCATTCAACCCATCCTATGCAAGACTCGGCAGGGTTGGGAAATCAAGGACATCGTGACGCACCAGGGAAAGAAGCCAGGGAGTGACCGCTGCATCGCCGGGGCGATTTCGGTTTTGTGCCTCGCGCTATTTTGCGCCGGAATAGCGCACGCCCAGTCGCAGGCGAACCCTCCGGGTACGACCTCCGCTCCAGTCGTCGATAGCTCGGCGACCGGGCCGACGACTCCGCCTGCCAATCCTCCGACGACCGATGCGGCAACGGAATCCAGTCCGGTAGCGAAGGCTGCGCACGGAGTGTCGCTGCCGGCCCACGCCGTGGTCGCGGTGCGGCTGCTGAAGGCAATCGATTCCGCGCATGTCCGCAACGGCGACATGCTGGACGCAACGCTTGCGGCTCCGGTGCGGACATCCGATGGGCGCACGCTGCCGGCGGGCACCAGGGTTGGAGTGACGGTTCTGGCGGTCGCTGCCGCAGGCAAAATCTCAAGCCGCGGCGAAATCACGCTCCAGGTGGTGCATGTCGGCCCTGCCGCCACGATTACCGACGCACTGACGTTCCGCGGCGAGCTCGGGCATAAAGACCTGCCTGACAGCGCTCCAGCCAAGGGCACCGAAGCGACTTTGCCCACGAATACGACGCTACGATTCCATGTGGCTCCGGTGCCGAAGTAGGGCCCCTCCCCTCCTCCATTTCTATTGCCCGAGGCTAAGTGCTTTAGGACCCTGGGCTCCATGGCGAAAGGTGTCCGCAACGGTGATAAATACGTTGGCTAAACCAAGAGATTAGTGCTTATAGTGATTGACCACTACGTCCAGTATTTTGTTTAGAAAAACAAGGCCAACGGCTCCAATGGCTGAAACGATGATGCCAAAAACCCACCCCATCTTTTTGGCTCCATGTATGTCCAGTTGAAGGGCATCAAGTTTCGTCTCAACTTTTTCGAGGCGTTTCTCGACATGCTCCACACACACTTCCAGTTTTCCAATCTGCTTGTTAACATCGAAAACAAACTGCAAACCGAACTGGTGGTCTTGCAAGACCGATTCAATCTTGGGCGTACCCTCTTGTGGTGGTGGGGTCGTAGCAGTAGTCGTAGTTTTACTCGGGCGCGTTGTCAAGGGACACGCTCCTCTTCCAGCAGTTCTAAATAGCAGAAGGAACTCAATTCGCTATTTTCTCCGGCGTTGCCTTGTGCTTTGTTGAGGCATGGAGATATTTGAGTCGCTTTTGCATGGGCTGGTCTCGGTTTGCGCGGGATTTCG
>Ga0209483_1001426_pt1 | contig 18110 bp, 16 predicted proteins | sample NGEPerA_FD_184508 | JGI IMG/M metagenome (GOLD analysis project Ga0209483, IMG submission 184508) | Arctic peat soil microbial communities from the Barrow Environmental Observatory site, Barrow, Alaska, USA - NGEE PermafrostL2-A... | ecosystem: Environmental > Terrestrial > Soil > Wetlands >... | reverse complement strand
CGCGAGCCGGGAACCGAGGATTGAGCAGGCTCGAATGCCACGCGGGCAGCATGACACAAACCAACGGCTGGCGCAATGCAGATTATTGCTATTGTCACGCCAAGCAAAATCCCGGACGCCTGTGGCGGGACGCCCGTGATACGTTGAACCCATTCATTCCACGCATCGGACCGCGTTGCATTCGGCTGAAGCGTCACCAAAAAAACATGTATTCTGTCGTGGATTGCAGATTGGCACATTACGTTTAATGCGCCTCCGTGCCCCAGTGCCTCCGTGGTTGCTTTCTCTTTTATTCGCCTGGTATGTAGCTGATTGCGCCTTCGAAGGGCGAACTGGCGGTGGCATATCGTTTCTTTGGGATCCGTCCCGCCTGGTATGCGAGCCGGCCGGCTTCCAGGGCGTGGCGCATGGCGTGGGCCATTTTCACGGGGTCTTTGGCGTGGGCGATGCCGGTGTTGAGGAGCACGCCGTCGGCGCCCAGTTCCATGGCGATTGCCACGTCCGAAGCGGTGCCGACGCCGGCATCGACGATCACGGGATAATGCGGGTCGCCTTCCTTGAGCAGTTCCAGGCAAAGGGAAATGTTCAGCGGATTGAGCACGCCTTGCCCCGAGCCGATGGGCGAGCCGGCCGGCATGACCGCCGCCGCCCCGGCTTCCTTGATGCGCACCGCGCAGCGCGGATCATCGCTGCTGTACGCCAGCACGGTAAACCCCTCCTTCACCAGTTCACGGGTGGCTTCGAGGGTTCCGACTGGGTCGGGAAGAAGCGTTTTTTTATCGCCGAGCACTTCGAGTTTCACCCAGCCTGCGCCGCGGTTTCCCTGCTTTTCGAGCAGTTCCCGGCCAAGCAACGAAACGCGTATGGCATCTTCCGCGGTGAAACACCCGGCGGTGTTGGGGAGGATCACGTACCGGCCCAGGTCCAGGTAATCCAGCAGGCTTCGCCCCTGATGGTCAATGAGCCGCTCGCGCCGCACGGCCACCGTCACCACCTGGCAAGCCGAGGCATCCAGCGCCTGCTGCATCAGTTCATAGGTGGCGTATTTGCCGGTGCCGACGAAGAGACGATTGCGGACTTCAAAGTCCTTGATTTGGAAAGCGTCCATGAGCGGATTGTATCCGCCGGCTTTACGGTTGCACCCCCAATGGTTCAAAGCCCGGGCCAGCGATCGCACATTGGCGTTTCCAACGGTGGTGCAGCCAACTGCATCATCCGCCTCCGACGAACGTGACGATTTCCACTTCGTCCCCAGCTTTCAGCGGCGTGTCGTATTTGTCCCCCCGCAGCAGCCGGCGATTGAGCTCCACCGCCACCTTTTCGGGGGTGAGATTGTGGCTGAGGACCAGCGCGCGAACGGTTTGGAGGTCGGGTAGATCGCATTCCTGGCCATTCACTTTCACGCGCATGGGGTGTTTCCTGATTTCTTGACTTCGCATCTTGCGACGGCGTACAACGGGCCGTATCTGGAGCATGGCCATGGCCGCGCAAATTCAAGTGACGGATTATAAGCATCCCGGCGGCTACACAAGCGCCGTTGATGCCGCGCGGCGCGCGCGGGAGTATTGTCGGCAGCTCGAAGAGGGGGCCATTCTTTTCCTCGACTCGATTCCCTATCCGCTTCCACAAGACGATGTTGAATTTTTGCTCGAACAAAGACAAGGTGCGTCGCGTTTTCACAAGAACATCTCGTATCGCCCCAAGAGCGATCTGCTGCGCGGGACGGCTGATGAAGATCCGCAAGGCGCGCGGCGTCTGCACGAGATCATGCGCAACTTCTCGAATCAGGTGATGCGATTCGTGGATTCGTTTCTGGCGCCCTATGCAACGGATCGCCAGTTGGATTACGCGAGCTATCGGCCCATCGAGGAAAAGGGCCGCGATTTATCGTGTCATAAGCGCAATGATCTGATGCATGTGGATGCCTTCCCCACCCGCCCGACCAATGGCGGACGAATCCTGCGCGTCTTCACCAACATCAATCCCACGGCCAACCGGGTGTGGGAAGTATCCGAGCCTTTCGAGCCGCTGGCCGGCAAACTCGCCGGGCCGGCAGGGTTGGATCGCTTTGCCAAATACGCGCGGTCTCCAATGCGCAAGGTTCGGCAAACGGTCGCGCCCCTGCTGCGGCCATTGGGCATGCGGACGCTGGACCGCTCGCCTTATGACCAATTCATGCTCCATTTCCACGATTGGCTCAAGGAGAACGCCGAGTATCAGAAGAATTGGCCCAAAACGCGCCTGGAATTTCCGCCGCGATCCACCTGGCTTGTTTACACCGACACCGTGCCGCATTCGGTCTTGTCGGGGCAGTTCGCGCTGGAGCAAACATTCATCGTGCCGATGAGCGCGATGGTCGTGCCGCAAAAGACGCCGCTCAAGATACTCGAGTCGCTGTGCGGAATCGGGTTGGCGAATTGAGCCGGCGCGATCTATTCAACGTGACACGGGCGTCCCGCCCGTGACAGTGGGCGGGAACTGCGAAGAATGGATTTATCTGGAATTCCGCAACAACGCGCACGGGCGGGACGCCCGTGTCACGCTCAACTGTTCATTGCCCGGCCTCACTCGCGTAGCGAAGTGGCGTGCTTCCGATATCTGAGGTAATGATCCAGCGCGGTATTTTAGACCGCCGCGAATCCGCCCGCGTTGATAAAACTCATACACTTGCCCCGGCTCGGCCTTCTTCATCTTCAGTTCCAACCCGGCCGGCATAATGGGCGGGGGATGGTGGTTCTTGGTTTGGGCAATCACGACGATATTGGGTTCACGATCAAGCTTGTCCGCAAGTTCGGAAACTTTGTGAATGACGGGGATGGCGCAGCGAAGGTTGAAACAAAGCGGCAGGCTGTAGTTGTCGCCAAAGAAAACGTAGGGGCCGCTGCCGAAGCGCTGCCGGATCTGCGCGGCCAGGACGGTGGGATTATCCGGCTCGGTCGAGGGCATCCAGAGCCCGACCGTGATCGGCATCAGCAGCCCGCCGGCAAAGAGGTAAACCACGACCGCCGCCAGCCGGCCTCGCCGCACATACGCGATTGCCACCGCCGCCAGCGCTGCGGCGATGGCGCCGGCCAGGGCCCAATCGATTGGCCGAATGTGGCCGATCAACTTCCGCCCCGCGAACAGCGTCATCGGCACCGCCAGCAACGGCATCAAAAGCAACGTCGCATCTACCAGCGCGCCCAGCACCGGCGCCACGCGGCGTGGTGCTTCCCGCGTTGCATGGTCCAACAGCCAGCCCACCAGGATCATCAGCGGCGGCATCAGGGGCAACAGGTAATGGAACTGCTTGTTGCCGATCAGGCACAATGGAATGAAAATCGCCAGCGCCCACACCAAAACGCCGGCCGGCCCTGAATCCGCCCATTCCACAAGGGGAGAGACCATCGCAATCAGACCGTCTGTTCGCCGGTCCGCGGACACCTTCCCATTGCCGCCGTTGCTGGATGGAGTGGCATACTCGCGCGGTTTGGGCGCGCGGCGCCCAAGCCGCGACCCCGCCGCCAAAACCAGCGGCCAGACCGCCATGATCAGCGCGGCGGGCACCAGCAGAATCCACGGCAACGCCGCCCGAAGCACCAGATGCAAATAGTGCCATGCGGCGGCGTAATGATCGTTGCCGGAAAAAAGAGTGTCTACCTCGCCGCGAAACTGGTACGCGCTGGCTTCCTGCCGGGCATATAGGAACCAGGGCAATGCCAGCGCGGCCAGCAGAAACGGCGCGCCGGATCGCGCCAAATGCGCGAACGCGCCCCATCGCCGCCGCAGGCAGATCAATCCGAAGAGGAAGATCGGCGGGAACGCCCCGGGCCCGCCTTTGAACATCACCGCCAGCGCCGTGGCAACGGCGCCGATGTTGAATAGCAGCAAAGAACGCCGGCCCCCTTCGACCGCCCGCCACCATCCCCATACGGCCAAAGTGACGAACAGCGCGGCGGGGGCATCGGTCTCGGCCAGCCGGCAGTGCCGGTAAAACAGGTAGCTGCTCAACAAGCAGCCGGCGGAAAAGAACGCGGTTCGGCGATTGAAATGCTGGTCCGCGATGGCAAACGTCGCGCCAAGCATCAGCCATCCAAACAGCGCGGTGGGCGCGCGGCCGACGGCATTGCTGACTCGCCCCGTGACATCGTACGCGAACGCCGCCGCCCAATACGCCAGCGGCGGCTTTTGCAGGCGGATGGAGCCGTTGATTTTCGGGATCAGCCAGCCGCGCCATCCCGACCCGCGCATTTGCCGCGCCGTCTCCAACACGCGCGCCTCCTGCGTGCGCTGCACCGGCGCGTTGCCCAGAAAGCAGAAAAGCGACACGCCCGCGAAAATCCACGCGATCCACATCGCCCGCCCGGAAAATCGTGGGGCGACGTTACATACAAGAGGCTGGGCCAAAGCGGCAACGGACATCGAATTGCCGACAGTAACATCAGGTGGCCGCGGGTGCGAGCGGTGAGATACCCGAGAACCCCGTCCGCGTGGGTTGCCCCACGGCGTTTTAGTCGCTATAGTCGCAACGGCTTACTGGAAGCGAGTCATTGCAAACAGGATTGACGTTTTCCGCCACGGGGTTTAGCTCAGTTTGGTTAGAGCGCTAGACTGGGGGTCTAGAGGTCGCAGGTTCGAATCCTGTAACCCCGATTTGATTCCGCAAGAAGTTCGCGTGCGAGCGGAGGGGCTCACCCAATCGAAGATTGATGGGACCTTTTTCACCTTAAAGGACCGCGCGTGAAAATCGCCCTGGCATCTCCTCGCGTCGCCACATCGCTTGGCGAAGGTCTGGACAAGGTCGAACGGTGCTTGTCGGAGGCCGCGGCACAAGGCGCTCGGATCGCCTGTTTTCCCGAAGCCTATCTGCCGGGCTTACGGGGGGTGGGTATTGACGTGCTGCCGTTTGGTCCAACGGAGCAGTCGCACGTCCTTGGAATGGTCGCGAAGTATGCGCGAAAATATAAGTTGGCGACGATCCTCGGCACCGAAAGGCTCACCGAGGCGGGCCGGCAGATTGCCGCGTATGTGTTTGACGACGGGGGCGGGATTCTGGGATACCAGACCAAGAACCAACTCGACCCCAGCGAGGATCGGTTTTATGTGCCGGGAAATACCCGCCAACTTTTTGAAATCGACGGGTTGAAATTTGGGGTGGCCATTTGCCATGAGGGCTGGCGCTATCCCGAGACCGTTCGCTGGTCGGCGGCGCGGGGCGCTGCGATCGTATTTCATCCGCAGCACACCGGCAGCGACCAGGAGGGCACCTTTCTCACACAGTGGGGCGCGGCTGGCAGCCCTTACTACGAGAAGGCGATGATGATGCGCAGCATCGAAAACACGATCTACTTTGCCAGCGTGAATTATGCCTTGCGGTTTCAGGAGTCGGCGACAAGCCTGATCGATCCGTCGGGGCGGTGCCAGGCGCATCTGCCGTATGGGCGGGAGGGGGTACTGGTGGAAGAGATCAACCTTGAGGAAGCGACGGGGTTGCTGGCCGGTCGGTACGCGCCGGAGCGCTATCAGGAAGTTGCGATAGCCGAGTCAATTTCGCATCAAGGTTGATGGCCGCCCCGACATTACGCGCCTTTTCCCATCCCACGGGACCGTCGCGGACACGCTAATTTTTTACTTGACGGGGCGGGCGGTTTGTGCGTTGTCCCTAGTATCCGCGGGCGCGCTCCGTTGTGCCGCTACTCAAATTGCAACAGCCACACCGCCGTCGGCGGTGATAGGCCATTCCAGCACGGCATTAAAATTTTCGGCTCGCCGTGAAAGCCACTGATTAAGCGGCCCAGCCGCCGAAAAAGCGGCGTTTTTCGTCGAAACCCGCGATTTTACGGCTCGGCCCGGTGGATATGAGCGGCTTTCGCGGAGAGCCAAATTTTCTACTGGATTGAAACCGAACAAGTTGCTAACGTATGCGATTTACACAAACTGTTGACGGAAGGCGGCTCTTTTGCTGGAGGTGAATTCGGTGAATACACTTACACCAAGCTCCCCTGCATTGGCGGAAGAGAGAACATTATGGGATACGGTGGCGGGGTCGTCAGATCGCTGTAAGTACAGAAATAGACACGACAAAGCACAGAGAAGGCCGAAACATCACATGGCATCGCGTGGGATTTATCTCCAATGGGAAGGGAAGCGGGTCTATTGCCAGCGGATCGCCACGCCACGTGTTTTGGAGCCCGTTGCGAACCTTTCGGTTGGTTCCGGCACGAACATGGTCATCGAAGGAGATAACATTCAAGTTTTGGCGTCTTTGAGGGCGCAATACGGCGCTGCGGTCAAGCTCATCTACGCCGATCCGCCCTACAATACGGGACAGCGAGATTTCAGGTATAGCGACCGACGATTCCATGATCCTGATGCCGACGACACCGACGCTGTCTATGTCACGAATGAAGACGGCGGCAAGCATACGAAGTGGCTCAACTACATGGCGCCTCGGCTGTCTATTATGCTCGATCTGCTCCGGTCCGACGGCGCGATCATGGTGTCGATCGACGACAACGAGGTATTCCGGCTCGGCATGCTGATGGATGAAATTTTCGGTGAAGAGAACCACGTCGCCACGTTCATCTGGCAGAAACACCACTCGCGGAATAATTCCGCCCGCCATGTCGCGGCCACGCACGATTTCATCCTGATGTATGCCAAGGACAAGTCGCGGCTCAACGTACGACGGCTGGCATTCGATCCAGCCGAATTTAAGAACCCAGATAACGATCCCAATGGCGCATGGGTTTCGCGCGACCTGTCCGCGAACCACTTCTATGCGGCCGGCAAGTACAAAGTGAAATCGCCCGGCGGGAAGACGTTTGGCCCGACGAAGGGGCGCTATTGGTCCGTGTCGGAAGCGCATTTTTTGGATCTGAACGAGCAGGGCCGTATCTGGTGGGGAAAGAAGAACAATAGCCGACCGCGTAAAAAAGTCTACGAATCGGAGATGAACGAGGATCCGGAGGCCGTGCCCGTCTCTATCTGGCCGGCGTTTGAGGTTGGACACAACCAGGAAGCGACGTCACAGGTTCGCGATTTAGGGTTTGCGGACGCTTCGCAGCATTCACCAAAGCCGGTGAGGCTCATCAAGCGGTGCATCGATCTTGTCTGCGAAAAAGACGAGCAGGCCTTGATCTTGGACGCATTCGCGGGGACTGGCACAACCGCGCAGGCCGTTTTGGACCTGAATCACCAGGACAAGGGTAATCGTCGGTTCATCCTGATCGAGCAAGGAACGCCGACCGAACCGTACTGCCGCACTCTCACGGCAGAGCGCATCAAACGCGCGATCGAAAAATACGGGTACGGTGACGGCTTCACGTTCTATAAAACCGGAAGGAAAATCGACCGGCAGGCGATCGTCAGTTTGGAAAGAGACGGTCTGACTGCTTTGATTTGCCAAGCCGATGAAACCGGACGGGGTCGGGAGATTTCCCGCCTCCAAGGATACAAATATATTATCGGGAAAAATCACCGGAACGAGGCGATTTGCCTCAAATGGAACGGCGGCGGTGCGAGTGAAGTGACGAAGGATGATTTGCGCGCCGCAGCGGAGGAGGTGACGAAAGGTGGCCTCAAAAGACCTTTTCGTATCTACGGTACCCATTGCCGCGTTGGCGATACCGCATCTTGGAAATTCTGCCAGATCCCGGACGAGATTCTTGCTCAATTGCACATCATTGAAGACATGGAGAGGGATTGATGGCACTCCTTCAGTTATTGGATTTCCAGCAGGACGCAGCGAATAACCTGATAGAGAACGCGCTCAATTATTACCAGAACCCCGACAAAATCGGCGGTCGCATCGTTCCGTACGTCGGTCAACTTAAGGCTGTGACAGGAGCGGGCAAAACACCGATTCTTGCCAACGTCATCAGCAAATTGAAACACTCTATCGTCCTGTGGACCACGAAATTCGGCAGCGTGGTCGATCAGACCGTGAATAACTTGGCGGTCGGCGGTAAATACAATCACCTACTCGGCGCCGGCGTGGACGTGGTGAAGTTCAGCGACATGAAAAGTGCCGCAGAATGGGACCGTGTCATCGAACAGGACAATGGGCTGACGATTCTTGTCTCGACCGTCGCAGCGTGGAATTCTTCCGAGAAGGACCCGCGTCTGAATGTACATCGCGGCGGCACCGACTGGGGGGAACCACCGCGATGGGAGCGGCTCAAGAGCGAGCGAAAGCGCCCGTTGTGGGTTGTTTACGACGAGGCTCACAACACGACGACAGAGCAGATCGAGCTATTGGACGACCTGGAGCCGGCCGGGTTCTTCGTCGCCAGTGCCAGCCCGCTGGGCGGCAAGCTTCAGATGTATTTGACGAGTTTGCCGGAGGACGTCCGCAAGAAGCGATTCGCGAGCATCAGAACACGCGATGTCGTGGATGCAGAACTGCTGAAATCGACCATATCACTGGCAGATTACCAGAGCGGCACCGAAGAGATGATCAGTGACGTCGTGAAACGGCTTAATGGTCTTACCCAGGAATTTGCCGACGCCGGCTTTTCAATCATTCCCAAGGCGATCTACGTCGTAGAAAAGAGCAACACCGCCAAGGGTATGGAAGCGAGACCTATTGCAATCTGGAAGACCCTCGTCAATACCTGCGGCGTCAGCCCTTCAGCGATTGCAGTTTGCACCGACACGAAAGAGTTGCCAAAAGAAGCTCTAAAGGTCAGCGCGATCGATCAGCTATCCGATCAGTTCACGCACATTATTTTCAACAAGAAGTTGCAAGAGGGTTGGGATGATCCAACTGTCTATTGCTGCTATTTCGATGGCAGCACCGAGTCCGCGACCCGCATTCAGCAGGTCATCGGCCGAGCGCTCCGACAGCCCAGCGCCAATCATTTCGACAGCGAAGACCTGAACACGGCCTATTTCTTCATCAACTGCCCGAATGAAGCGCTGGAGATAATAACCGACGAGCTCAAAGAAGCACTGCGCATTTACAAAAGCGGCGATGGGCCAGATGATTTTGAGCCGTTCAAGATCAAAGAAGAACGGAAGGCAATTCCTGCTATTGCGCTCAAGCCCCAACTGATTGGGACGCTCAAAGTTCCAGAGCTTCAGCCGGAATTGCCCGAGGATGATCCGCTTCGCAAACTGGTCGAGAAAGAGACGTTCGGCTTCGATGATGAAGAGCGTGCGGCACCTGGGAAAGCCATGGTCAATATCGTCGCCGTTCGCACGGGAGACGTAACGCACAACACCCGCGACTTGTTGGAGGATATGCGCATCCGGTGCGGATCCTATCTTCAAGAGCAAATCCGCGCTCAGTCGAAGAACTGCGCTAACGCAATTCCGGTGAATGTTTTCACAACTCCGAAGTTGAATAAGACGGCCTGTTTCAAATCGAAGGCGTTGGACCATTACAAACAACTGGCAAACAAGGTCGTCCAAGAATATGAGAGGCGCGTACGTCTGGAGCATCTGGTGGATCCCGATGTCGATCAATACGTAGTCGGATCGTTCTACCCCACTGGAAATATTCCGAAGCCATTTGACCATGCCGGTCATGCGTTTTATGACAGCAAATCGTTCAATCCCGACGAACTCGCATTCGCCAAGGCGCTCGACAAGTTCGACCACGTTTGGGTGAGGAACAAAGACCGGATCGGCTACGGAATTCCCCTGCCGATCAAGAGCGGTTCATCCAGCAACTTTTATCCCGATTTTCTGTGGTGGGTCAACGATACCGTGTGGGCCCTTGATCCGACCGGCAAATTCATTCTGGACGAGAAGATCCGAACGAAACTGCTAACGGTGCCGGCACCGCTCAGACTAGCGCTCATCACGAAGAACAAATTGAGTTCTCAGTACCAGAAGATTGAGGATGGTGGATGGACGCTTATGCGATTCCGCGTCGGCAATGCGGCGCCCGAACCGTTCGACTCATTGGACGATCTTCTCAAGCAGCTTATTTCAGAGACTTGAGGCGCGCCCCTCGGTTGGCACATTTTTGGGGTGCAATGGCCAGGCATGCATTGATGGGTGATCGCCGCTTCGGGCGCTCTTCGCAGCGAGAGCAGTACCTGACTTTCAATCCGGCGCCCATGCGCGCGCCACAAACGAGTGGTTCACGTCCTCAGGTGGTCTATGTCGTTCCGGTGCTTCACCCCGCGGGAGCCGAGCGGATTGTTGCTCACCTGGGCCGCCGCGTGCCCGGGCACGGATTCAGCACGTCGGTCATTTGCCTGGAGGACGAGCAGGCCATGATTGGCCGGGAATTGGCGGAGAGCGGCGTACAGGTGACAGGTTTGCATGTCGGGCGCCGTCGGACCCTGCGATGCGCGGCGGCCCTGCGCGCCGCGCTTCCGCGCGATCGTCCGCTGATCGTGCATGCCCACTTGTTTCACGCGAATCTGGCATCGCGCCTGGCCGTGGCGGGGATGCCGGCGGCGGCAAAACAAGGCATACGGACTCTAAGCACCGTCCATGTCGTGGAACGTCGTTTTCGCCCTTGGCAATTCATTCTGGATCGACTCACCGCACCCCATGCGGCAGCCGAAGTCTGCGTCTCCCGGGCCGTCGCCCGCTTCCAGCAAAAGCGCACCGGATTGCCCGCGACGTTCTTCCCGGTTATTGAAAATGGAATTGACCTTGCCCGCTTCACACGGCCCCAGCGCCCACGGCCCCAAGACCCCGACAGGCCGCATGTGGTTTCCGTTGGACGCCTGGGTCGGCAAAAGGATTTCCCCACCCTGCTGCGAGCGTGGCAGGCCGTCAACCGGGCGATGCCGGGGGCACGCCTCACGATCGCCGGCGAAGGGCCGGAGCGGAAAAGCCTGTCGGTTTTAAGCGGCTCGCTTCGCCTGCGAAACGTGTCCATGCCAGGATTTGTAACCGATATCCCAGCCCTGCTTCACGATGCCGATCTTTATGTGCAGCCATCGGCGTGGGAGGGATTTGGGCTGGCCGTCGCGGAAGCGATGGCTTGCGGGCTCCCGGTGATCGTCAGCGATTGCGACAGTCTGCCGGACTTGGTCGAGGGTGGGAAATCGGGCGTCGTTGTGCCCCGGGGGCAGCCCGCCGCGCTCGCCGATGCGATCCTATCGCTCCTCCATAATACGCTAGGCGCGGAAAAGCTGGCGCAAGCCGCGCATGAGCAAGCAATTACGCGGTTTTCAGTCGATCGAATGGTCAGTGATTATGCCCGGCTCTACCGCGAATTGATAGATGATATATCGATGAGAAGACCCCCGAAATGAACCCATATTATGCCGCTCCGTAATGTTGATACCGAGGTGCAGTCGTCTTCCGGAGTTTTAATGGGAGAAGATGTTTTGCTCTTGGCAAATGTAGGCCGGGCCGATGAATGCAAGCGATTGGCTCGCATTCATCGTCCGGCCCTATCATTTCCCTACCAAGGTCGAGCAAAGCTCCATTCCGCCGCCAAGGCGTCGGCGGCAGTTTCGGGGTCTTCTCCAGGGAAACGGCCCGCATGCCGCAGGTGGGCATGGGCCAATTCGTGCGCGATGAGCCATCTCACAAAGCATTCCGAACGCAATCGCAGCGTCCGCTTAAGCACTACTGATCGCCCGGCGCGATTGCGGCCTGGCGCCGCCATCGGCACATGCATCACCACCCCCGGCCCCGGCTCGTAATCGCACAGCCAAAAGTTCGGGTCCTCCACCAGATCATCCCGTACCGCCGCCGGCAATGCCGCCAGAACCGCCGCCACATGAAGATGCACGAACGAATCCAGCCGCAAATGGATATCGATTCATCATTTTCGTCGCTGCCCGGCATCGCCGCCGTCCTGGCGCGCGGGATGGATGAAGGGCTGCATATCGGCGTGCAGGTTTACGTTTGGCGCGACGGAAAAGCGGTCGGCGACTTCGCGATGGGAGAGTCGCGGCCGGGCGTGGCGATGACGACTGATACGCTCACGCTTTGGATGTCCGCCTCCAAGCCCGTTGCCGCCGTCGCAATTGCCCAGCTCATGGAACGCGGGCGTTTGGCGTTGGATGATCTTGTTGCGCGCGCCATCCCTGAATTCGCGGAACATGGCAAAGAGGCCGTGACCATCCGCCACCTTCTCACGCACACGGCGGGCCTGCGGTGGGTGGAGACGGGCTGGCCGCAAACGCCCTGGCCGCAAATCATCTCGCGGATTTGCGCATCCGGCCTTGAGCCCAATTGGACGCCTGGCCAACGAGCGAAGTATGACACGGCCATCAGTTGGTTCATATTGGGCGAAATCGTCCGGCGAACGGATGGCCGCCCCTACCCGCAGTATGTGCGAGAGGAAATCTTTGAGCCGCTGGGAATGAGCGATTGCTGGATCGGCATGCCCCTGGAACGAATCGCGGCATATGGTGATCGGATGGGCGTGCTGCAAGTCACCAGCAAGCCCCCGCCTAAACCGTTGGCCCCCTACGACACGCCGCTGGCGATCAGCCGCTGCCGCCCCGCCGCCAACGGCCAGGGGACCATGCGCCAACTGGCGCGATTGTATCAAATGCTCTTAAACGGCGGCCATCTGGAGGGAGCCCGTTTGCTCTCGCCTCAAACCGTCGAGCTTTTCATTACGCCGCAGCGCATCGGGATGTACGATGAGACGTTCGGGCACATCATCGACTGGGGCCTGGGCTTCCTGGTCGATTCCAAAAAATATGGCTACAAGAGCCTGCCTTACAGCTTTGGCCCCTATGCTTCGCCGCTGGCGTTTGGGCATCACGGATTTCAGTCATCAATGGTTTTTGCCGACCCCCAATACGATCTGGTGATTGCCATCGCCCCCAACGGCACCCCTGGCGAAATAGCACATGACCGCCGGCTCCGGGAAGTCTTGGCGGCGGTGTACACGGATCTGAAAATCGCTTGAAGTCAAAGCCAAGCCGTTTCAGCCGCTACGCATACGGCCCCGTCCGGTGCGCATGCGCGGGCATGAATGCCCATGAGGCACACAGATTGCAACCTACAACCCGGTCGATTTTACCAAAAGGAGTTTGCGATGGGACTCGAAGACGAACTGGCCGGCAAGGCCAAACAGATTAAGGGAAAAGCCAATGACGTAGCGGGCGCCGTCAAGGGCGACGTGGGTCAGCAAATCAAGGGAAAACTGCAAAAAGGCGTGGGCAAAGTGCAGGAAGCGATCGGCAAGGCGGATCGCAATGTCAGTACGCACACCACTCGCGTCGATGACTGACTTATCGAGGCCGCACCACGATTTCTTCGACTACAGCCCGTAGCGGGAGGTTGATTGCGAGCAGTATGCAATCCGCCACATCCTCGGGCTGTAGCATTTTTTCGCGAGCGTCGGGGGGCGGCGGAACGGGGCGCTTGTCGAGGATCGCGGTGTTGATGTCGCCGGGGCAAATTGCGCAGCAGCGGACGCCGTTGCCGCGCTCCTCGGCGTTGATCGATTGTGCCAGCCCGCGCTCTGCGAATTTGCTGGCGACATAGGCGGGCCCGGCCTTGGCGTTGGCGATGATGCCGGCATCGGACACAATCAGCACGATCGTGCCATGGCCCTGCTTGCGCATGGCCGGCAATACCGCGCGCACGCAGTAAAACGCGCCATTCAGATTCGTGTCAATCACTTGCCGGTAGTCTTCGGCGGTTAGCGCGTCCCACCCGCGTTTTGGGATATTAGTGCCGGCGGCGTGGACGAGCGCGTTCACTTTGCCGAAGTGTGCCAATACGTCAGCGGCTAACTTCTCTACCGCCGCGTTATCGGAAATGTCGCAGGGCCGGATCAGTGCGGTATCCGCCGCGCCCGCGAGATTCGCGGTTTCGCGAAGAGGCGCTTCGCGTCGGCCGACCAGTGCGACGGACCAACCCTCGCGCAATAATCGAATGGCTGCCGCTCGGCCCACGCCACTGCCAGCGCCAGCCACGACCGCAAACTTTTCCCTGCCTCCCGGCATGTTTGTATTCCTTTTAACTAGGGTAACCTTGGCGCGACCGCTTGGTCCCGGGAGGAAAAACGGCCTCCAAGGTGACGACGCAACGAGTGTGGCGGGGCAAGAATCACAACGTGACACGGGCGTCTCGCCCGTGCGTGTTGGCCCTGGCTATTTTAAGTCTGTTGATCGTAGGTCGGTTTGCGCGACCGTGCCCGGCATCCCGCCGGCGACGGCAACAGTGGTCTGCATTTCATGCAGTAATCGGTTGACCATCTTCTTATCCTGCCGGGCGATTACGGTGCCTTGAATCCTCGACGGGCCCACGGGATCGGTCAGGCTGCCGTGGCTTTTCGAGCGTTTGACGGTGGCATCGCGGATCACCACGCTCGTGGTTCCATCGCCCTGGCTTTCCAGATACACGAACGCGGTTCCCGTGTACTCCAGCACATCCGGCAGCGAGCGGCCAATGACGTACCAGGCAACAGCCGCGTTGGAGGCCTCGGCGCGCATATCGCGCGTGGGCACCCACATGACACGAATGTGCATGATCTGCCGGACCGGTGCGCTGCTCTCGTAGCCGTTCATCGCCTGTTGGGCCGCCGGGTCCACCAGGATCACGTCCGTGCCGCCTTGGTCGTTACCGGCGGCGTAAGCCTGGGTGAAGTTCTGGCGGAAAGTCTGATGTTGCTTGAGCGACGTGAGGACCAGGTTGTGGTTGGAAGAGGCGCAGCCCATGGGAAACGCGGCCATGGCGATCAGTAAAAATGCCGCCACCCGCGCGCCTTTGCCGCCAGACGGATTCCGCAAACGGATCGAATCACGAACTGTGCATAAAACTCGATTCATCGGACCTTCCTCAATCTTACGCCAGCCCCAGCAACGCCAGCGTATCGCGCTCGACAATTCCCCGAAGCGCCTCGCGCGGCACGAGCGGCAGATTGGTTCCCTGGGCAAGTTGGTTGATGCTATAAAGCGCCTCGATGCATTCTGATGCACTGGTATAAGGAAAATCGCTGCCGAACAGAAGTTTGTCGATCACGCCATGCTCGTAGGCGCAGATCATGGCGTTGTACGCCTGCCAGGGCCGGCTGAGCAAGCCGCTCACATCCGCATAAACGTGCGCATGCTTGGCGAGCATGCAGATGGTTTCGTCGATCCAGGGCTGGCCGAGCTGCGCGATAATCATTCGGAGATTCGGGAAGGTGCGGGCGACTTCGTCAAACAGATAGGGACGGCCGAATTCCAGCTTGCTTTGTTCAGTGTATTGGCCGCTGGGATGGATCAGCACGGGCATTCCCAAGCGTTCGCACTCGCCGTACACGCCCATGGCGCGCGAGTCGGTGGGATGGAAATCCTGGTTGGCGGGGGAAACGGTTACGCCGCGCAGATGCAGCTCTTCGCGGGCGATGACCACTTCCGCCGCCGCCGATTTTTCGGTGGGGTCGATGCCGGCAAAGCCGATGAGCTTGGCGGGGAATCGGCTGACATAATCGGCCACGAATCGGTTGGGGATTTCCGCTTGCAGGTAGCGGCTCTTGAAGCCCAGGACGATTGATTTATCGACGGTGCCGCTTTGCGCCCCGCTTTCGGCCCAATGATGGTCGGGGTCGGCGGCGGGAAGGTTTCGCCAGGCACCCTTCTGCCCGGCGACGCGGGTGGGCCGCCGGCGGGCCAGGCGCGAGGGATTGCCCAGGTCCAAGTTCCCGAGTTGATCCGGCGTCTGCCAGATGTGGGTATGTACGTCTACAATCATTTGTTTGTGAGCCTCGCACGAGGCGAGACGCGAGTCTCGCGGCCGCGCCGACTTTTCGGCACCCGAACCAACAGCCCATCGTCCGCTGACGGTCTAAAGCCGATCCATCTTGTCTGCTGCGAAGCCACCTAGTCTACCGATTTCGCAACCGCCGTCAAAGCCGCCCGCGCCTCGCGTCGGTGCGAACTGCCTCCTTTGTTATCGGACCTTCCCCGCCGACGGCTGCAATAAAAATGTAACCTATTTGTTAATATGCGCTTGCGCTCATCCCCATTCCCGATGAAGCTGAAAGAGGAGTGCCTCATTTAGGAAGTCTAGCGGGGGGATGGTTTAAATTAAAAGAACGGAGGATGTGATTTGAGGTGGGCCCGCCTTCATTCTCGCGAAGCCCAGTAGTTTGGGTCCCGGTGCAAGTGCATCAATGCAACGACAACAACCTCATTCCTAATTTCATCCACTCTGTAAACGATCCCGTATGGGAATTTGTCCAGTTTGCAACGCCTGTACTTACCACGGATGCAGGGCCACATCTTGGGGAAGTCACGCACCTTGAGGACTGCGCGTGCGGCCTCAGTCGCGAAGCGCTCTCACAAGGCTGGAGAGATGCGCTCATAATGCAACCCTGCGGCGATAAACTCCGCTTCGGCTTCGCTTAAAACTTCACGAATCATGCGTAATTCCGCTGCCTGAGCATTTGAAGAATCTTCTCTATGGGCACCGATTTGGCTTCGCCTCGCTCGTACGCGGCGCAGCGGCTATCCAATTCCTTAACCCACGCATCGCTGAGCGGAGGTGAATCCATCTGGTCTTCATCGTCGAGGCTATCAATTAATAACGCGACCGCCTCGGCGCGTTCCTCCCTTGAAAGGGTCATCGCCACTTCAACCAGGTTTTTCAGCTTGTCGCTCATAAATGTCCTTTATTGGTCCCATTGAAGCTTAAGGGAAGTCATGGTTTGCTGATGACAGGGAGGCTGTTGCAATGCTATGCGTCGCTTACAGCATTTTTCCAGTAGCTGGAGCGAGTTGGCATGGTCACTAAAGTGAGCACGCCGGCGGCCGGTTATGGTCAAACGCTATAGTAACATCAAACTTCCTTTCGATCGCGCGCATTCACTTCAGCCTCTCCGGATTCAGCGGTTCAAGTTCCGGCACGATAAATCGCCCATCTTTCCGGATGAGCCGGTCGTCGAACCAGATTTCCCCGCCGCCGGCTTCGGGGGTTTGGAGCATGACCATGTCCCAGTGGATGCCGCTCTTGTTGCCGTTGCTGGCTTCGTCGTAGCAACTGCCGGGCGTGAAATGGATGCTGCCGGCGATCTTCTCATCAAACAAAATGTCCTTCATCGGCTTGATGCACCAGGGATTGAATCCGATGGCGAACTCGCCGACGTATCGCGCGCCTTCATCGGCATTCAATACCTCGTTGAGCTTCTCGCTGGCGGTGCTGGTGGCTTCGACAATTTTGCCATTCTTGAAGGTCAGGCGGATGTCGTTGTGGGTAACGCCGCGATAGATCGTGGGGGCGTTGAAGCGGATGACGCCGTTCACGCTGTCGCGGACGGGGGCGGTGAAGACTTCGCCATCGGGGATGTTCACCTTTCCCTCGCAGGGGATGGCGGCGATCCCCTTGATGCTAAATGTTAGATCGGTGTCGCGCGGGCCCTTGAGCCGCACGCGGTCCGTCTTCTCCATCAGCGCCTTGAGCGGCTCCATGGCGCGGGCCATTTTCGCGTAGTCGAGCGTGCAGACGTTGAAGAAAAAGTCCTCGAACGCCTCGGTGCTCATCTCCGCCATCTGCGCCATGGAAGCCGTCGGCCAGCGCAGCACCACCCAGCGCGTCTTCTTGATCCGCACCTGATGATGCACGCGCTCCCAGACGGTCTGCTCGTAAATCTTCTGCTTGTCGGCGGGCACATCCGACATCTCCGAGACATTGGGATTCCCGCGCGCCCCGATGTAGCACTGCACCTGCTCCATCTGCATGCGCTCGACGTCGGCAATCGAATCCCACTGCTCGCGCGTGCCCTCGAGCAGCAGGGCGCGGTTGATCTCGTTGCTCTTAAGCATCACGATCGGCCGCCCGCCCGCGGCGGTCGCGGCGCGCACCAGCGCCTTGGTAAACGCATGCGGCACGTCAATCGCCTCGATCAATATCCGCTCGCCGGGCTGTACGGCGCAGGAGTAGTTGATTAAGAGGTTGGCGAGTTTTTCGATGCGGGGGTCGGTCATGTGCGATCTCCAAAGTGATGCGTGCTCTTGCCAACGGTGGATGATGCTTGATTCAACCTACGAATCACCTCGTCGTATCACGGGCGTCCCGCCCGTGCAAAGTGCGAGGAGACTGGCGGAACCGTGATTCTTCGACTGCCTAGCCATCTGCACGGGCGAGACGCCTGAAGTTTAACCACTTCTTTTTAGACGAAGCAGCCGTGCGCCTTCCACCAGCCGTTGGAGTTCGCTCCAGCCGCGCCACAATACCAGCCATCCGGGAAGCCGATGGAGGCGGCGGCC
>Ga0209483_1001425_pt1 | contig 18112 bp, 16 predicted proteins | sample NGEPerA_FD_184508 | JGI IMG/M metagenome (GOLD analysis project Ga0209483, IMG submission 184508) | Arctic peat soil microbial communities from the Barrow Environmental Observatory site, Barrow, Alaska, USA - NGEE PermafrostL2-A... | ecosystem: Environmental > Terrestrial > Soil > Wetlands >... | reverse complement strand
CCACATATGAGAGTCTTGATAACAGATAAGGACCTTGATGAGGTATTATGGTAGGGCCGGTGGGGATCGAACCCACGACCGAGGGATTATGAGTCCCCTGCTCTAACCACTGAGCTACGGCCCTTTGGAATTTCTTTACACATTTTTTACACAACGAGCCAGAAAACGAGATTCCTGGAGTTACTTTAGTCCCATGCGCGGCAGCCTTCATAGACGCTCGAAGAGAAACGTAACGCCGATCGTTTGGACACTCAGAGCAGAAGCTCCGAGAGATCCGGACAAACCTAATAGGCGCGTTCAGAAAACGACAACATTCAAAGGCACGAAAGCCCAAGCCGAGGACGCTCTCATTCGTTTCATAGAAAGCGTCCGGCTCCGACTCGATACCGATGGACAAATCACGTTCGACCAACTTTTTGAGTCCTGGCGGAAGGAAGACAGCACGCGCGAGAAGCCGCGAGCAGCCACAACTGTTCACCAGGACTTGCTGAGATACAACAAGTGGATAAGGCCCAAATTTGGTGCGTTGCCGGTGGTATCCGTGCGCCCGATCACGATCAGCAATTTCTACAGCGAAATACGGCGAGACCGAATTGTAAATGACGAAATTCAAAAGGGCCTTGGCGCAAATAGCGTTGTTAGAGTTCATGCTCTGCTGGCGGCCATGACTAATTGGGGATTTCGCCAAGAACTTCTTGCTGAAGATCCGATGAAGCACGTGAAAAAGCCGAGAAGCGAAAAAATGCTCCCCCGGGCACCTAAAGCAGCCGACGTCGATGCGCTCCTCAACCACCTATGGAAGACCGATCGAAGGATGTGGCTCGCGGTGCGCCTTGCGTCAAGCCTCGCGCTGAGGCGCAGCGAAATACTCGCGCTCAAATGGACCGATTTCTTGGTTGGTCACCTTGACGAAGAAGAAGGTGAGTTAGCGATAAATCGAGGAATGGTCAAGGTTCCGGAATACACGGACATGGTGGAAACCGATACAAAAAGTGGAGTGTTGTCTCACCGCAGGCTTCGGATGGACAAGGAACTAACGAGTGAGATCCGGGAACTGGTTATGTCGAGAGATTTCAGGGATCAGATGGCCGGCTTCGTTTTCGCCGACGACGGCGACAACCAGAGGCCGTGGTACCCAGACACTCTCAACAAGAAACTGCAGAGGGCGAGAGAGGAAGTTTTCAATCTCTTCAACACCAATGAAACGATCACCTTCAGGAGTCTCCGGACTTTTTGTGCTTCCGACATCTATGCCAATTCGCTAGACATTCACGAGGCAAAACTCGTATTGGGCCACGCGTCGATGTCTACGACCGACAGGTTCTATCTAGCTCACAATGAAGAGAAGCTACGAAAGGCCACAATCGAAGCTGGCAATCGGCGGCGACGACATCCGTTCGCCGACGTGGAGTATTAGGAGTTCCTGCCGCGCGAACGACAGAGTCATCTACGTGTATGCAGAATCGAGTTTCTCAAAGTTCTTCAATAAGACGCTGAGTCTCTCTGAACTTGATGGAATTCGCCCCTTAGCACCGAAGGCTAGATCAACCGTAAGATCAAGACCCTCGTGGGCTCGAAACAAGCCCGTCGGCATGGAATTCGAATCGTAAAGATCGGCGAGAGAAGCATCGGGGAACTCTGACCTGGCCAAGAGGATGGTCTCGGTCGCCCGTCCAAGGCGCGACCTAACTGCATCATCGATGGCTGGAAAGGGAAATGTATTCCAAACAAGCGTGTTGGAGAATCGAAGATCACCACGCAGTCTGCCGCCTACCGCTTTCATCCACGTGACAAACATTGATGATGACAGAAGCGCGAATAGAACGCCGTCGGGATCCTCGGCGACAAAATTGTGATCACCGGAAATAACTGTGTTGTCGAAGTAGCCGACAGGAAAGTACTTCCGATTCTCGCTGACATGTCGAGGGATCGCCAAGTAGTTAGTAGACGGCTGCTTGTTACGCAAAAACTCTGCAGGTCTGTTTGCCATCCCGCGAATTTCATCGTTTGCACCGGCCAACCGCATCTTGCGAACAGCTTCAATCCGATCACGCAATATTGGACTCAGTCGAACGTCTCTCGGATCAAGATCTGGCATCCATAAGCACCATCTATCCTCGCCATGCAGCAACTCTCTTGCACCAATAAATTTCCGAAGATACTTCGATGCAATCGGATCAGCAGCCACAGATGCGTAATCCTCTTTCGACACAAGCAGATTGCCACCATCCGAAACCATGCTTCCCCTTCGAATCCTTGGAAGATTTAGCGTCAAAGGCTTTGAACGCGGAGCGATTAGAACATTCGGTCCCGCAGTTAGGTAAGGATTGATGTTGGCAACACTGGAAACATTGAATCCTCCCTTTTCATCATCTGAAAACAGTTGGTGCGACGATGACGGCTTCGTCGAAATGCCAACGATGACTACGTGTACTGCAGCCTTTCCTTGCGCTTCGGATTTCCACATGAAGGGCTGATAGGCAAACGAAATCTCGTAGCCCGCCTTCAGTAGTGGATTCCATAGCGCGACCACAGGTTCGCCCTGGCAAATAGAACTTGTTGAAACAAATGCAATGCTTGTAGAACGCAATACTGCATAATCGACGGCCTTGATGTACCAACCCGTGACGTAGTCAAGGTAGCCGTTATATGCCTTCCCCCAGACAATCTCAAGATCCTCAGTTTGTTCGAGTGAACGGTTTGACTGACCTACGAAAGGGGGATTGCCAAATATGTAGTTAGCGCGTTCTACTTGGAGTACTTCGTTCCAGTCAATCCGCAAGGCATTGGCAATTGTGATGTGGGGAGAACTTGGAATTGGGAATCGTGCAAAATACTGACCAAACTCTTTGGACACTTCAAGATTGACTTTGTGGTCCATTAGATAGAGTGCCGTGCGAGCAATGCGAGCTGGAAATTCTTCAATCTCTATTCCATAGAACTGAGCGACGTTTACTTTAAGGAGCTGCGACACATCTAGAACCTGTCCAATGCCCCACTTGTTAGCAACTGCGAGTTTCCTAAGTACCTCGGTTTCAAGTCTTCTGAGTTCTCGATACGCAATCACGAGAAAATTCCCGCAGCCGCATGCAGGATCCATAAAAGTCAGATCGGATAGCTTTTTTTGAAAGTTATTGAGCGCCGCTTTTGACTGTGCACTTGTGGTTACTTTGATTTGCTCTAATTCGGAATCAAGTTCATCCAAGAAGAGCGGCCTAATTGTCCGCATGATGTTCTCTTCGGTTGTGTAGTGCGCGCCCAACTGCCTTCGCTCCGCCGGTGTCATCACATTTTGAAACATCGAACCAAAAATCGCCGGTGAGATTGCGGACCAGTCGAATTTGCATGCCTCAAGCAATGCCGTGCGCGTGGCTTCGTCGCAAGTAGGAATCGGAAGATTATTTGCAAACAGATCACCGTTGATATAAGTAAATGTTGCGAGATCCTCGTCAAGATTTTTGGCGCGATCTTGTTCAGGCGTATTCAATATCTGAAACAGATAAGCCAACGTTGGACCAAGGTCAGAACCGTCAGCATTGGTGTGGAGGAACAGGTAGAGGCCGAAAGCTTTACGATCCCACACCTCCGTATCGTCCGCAAACAAACAAAACAAAATTCGAGTGAGCCATTCCCGGAGTGAATGTGTGTCGTAGCCCGAAGCAAGCACCGCATCATGCAGTGTCGCCATGTAACCCGTCGCAACCAAATTGGCTGCCTCTTCATCTTCAAAGATGCCTTCGCTTCGGTGGCCCGCAAGCCACCAGAAGACGTCTACGTTCTTGGACAGATCCGCTAATTGAAACCGACCCTGTGTTCGATCCCTCAGGTTGTGCCAGTAAAAGTTTTGGAAGTCGCAAGCGACCAAGAGCCAAGGTTTGGCGGCATCTTGAAGCGAGTCTAAGTAATCAAAAAGTTGATCCATTGCCTTGGATAGATCCTCACCAAGGGTCTTATGCTCAACGGCCATTTCCCCTGGAACCAGAAGATCAATCCAGCCCCGGTTGCCGGTAGACAGTCGCGTCGCGGCCATCTCGAATTGACCGACACTCTTGATCGAAACGCCAAAAATGGAAAGGAAGAAATCATTCCAAAAGAGTTGGCGTTCACCCGCCTCGCTGCGATCGTCTTTGTGGCTCTTGGAAAACGCAACTGCGCGCTCTCTGATAGCCCGCTTTGATATTTCTACGTGATCAGGTAACGCGCACATTAGAAACAAGTGTGCCAGATGAATAGTTCTCGCCAAGTCAGACCGTGAAAGTTACGCGTTTGGACAGTCCACACGTCGATTCTCGCGTCGTCCTATTGTAAACATAGGGAAACATAGTGGCCGACAAGTCAAGCATCGAATGGACTCAAGCAACCTGGAACCCAACCACAGGGTGTGACCAGACGTCACCCGGATGCGATCATTGCTATGCGCTCACTCTTTCGCGCCGCTTAAAAGCAATGGGAAACCCTAAGTATCAACGCGATGGAAGCTCAAAGACATCCGGACCAGGATTCGGACTAACTGTGCATCCGGATCAGTTGGCTCTGCCGCATCGTTGGAAATCACCACGACTCATCTTCGTCAATTCGATGAGCGACTTGTTTCATCCCGAAGTTCCAGACGAATTCATTGAAGACGTGTTCCAGGTGATGGCCGACACGCCGCAACACACCTACCAGGTGCTAACGAAAAGGGCCCAACGCCTTTCGAAGATTGCTCCAAGATTGTCTTGGACGAAAAATATATGGATGGGAGTGTCAATCGAGTCTGCTCGATACAATTTCCGCGCGAATCATCTCAGGAAGGTTCCTGCTTCGGTGCGCTTCATTTCCGCAGAACCACTGTTGGGTCGGCTTACGAATCTAGATCTGACGGGAATCGATTGGCTCATTGCTGGAGGCGAGTCGGGTCCAGGAGCGCGCCCGATGCATCCAACGTGGGCGAAAGAACTGCGCGATCGATGTAAGCGTGAGGGCGTCGCCTTCTTCTTCAAACAATGGGGAGCTTGGGTGCCCAACCTTGAATTAGGCGCAGTCCCGATTGCGATCGACGGCGCAATCCTCGACTCAATGCCAAAAATAATGGCGCCGGGCGCGCCCGTGAAGATGCGTCGAGTTGGAAAAGGGGCCGCAGGACGAACAATCGACGGACGCACTTGGAACGAAATGCCAAATACGCGGAATTAGTTCGAAAGTGACAAATTGGGGTGGATACTGGACTGAGGTGAAGTTGGACGTTCTGTCCAAATACCTCACTGCGTTTAATACGGCGTCGCGCTCTGCGAGATCAACGGTCTATCTGGACCTCTTCGGTGGCAGCCTCACACACACGCGGGAGGACAACGGGCAGACCTTTTATGGATCCACTGCCCGAGCAATTACAACCCAACCTCCATTCACGCGACTCGCCTTCTGGGAGCTCGATGGTCCAGCCGTAGCGCTTAAGAGGAATCTTGAGAGCCAGTTTCCAAATGACAATCGCTATGCGGTCGTGGCCGGGGACTGCAATCTCTGCTTACAACAGGGATTGGACAGTGTCAGTGATTTGAGGTGGGCACCTACGTTCGCTTTCATTGACCCCAAGGGACTGGAGTTGGAATGGTCCACGCTCGAAACGCTCTCTACCTGGCGTCAAGATCGCAAAGGCCACAGAAAAGTGGAGATGTGGATCCTCGTACCGGAACCTGCGTTCGCACGGGTACTTGGATTAAAAGGAGCACGAGGCGAGGGGTGGTCTGCTCAATTGACTCGCTACTTCGGATCGGAAGAATGGCTTCCGATTTACCAAAGGCGCCAGTCTGGTGAATATGATCCTGACCGCATGCGGGCCGAGTTCATAAACCTTATGAGGTGGAGACTCGAAACGACGCTCGGATACAAATGGACGCACGCACTTCAACTCACGAATGTGTTCAACCAGCCCGTCTACACGATGATCTTCGCCACTGACGCCCAGCCAGGGAACAAAATCATGTCAAACATTTACAAGAGTGCGAGAGTGAAGGGTATACCGGAATTGCAGTCGCAGGCGAAGGCAATCCGCGAAACGAAGCGGCGAGAGGGCAAAGGCTTGTTTACGCTATTTGATCCGGGAGCTCCGAAAGTCAAAACACAGGAATACATTCACACACTCCCTTGGAAACCACCAACCCATCTCGCCACGGATGTGGTCATCGATGAGTCGCCTTCAGGTGACGAGGCCGACGATTCTGAATCCTGGCCGAGTCCAGACGGGACTTCAACGTAGTCACGGTTCCGGGAAAGATGCGTTTGCTCGTCGGTTGGCCTAAAAATCTCTATTCCCCCGACCCTTCCCAATTCGGTTCGGTTATTTGAAGCCCTTGCGGTACCGCTGCATGCCGCGACAGTCCTTAGGAGCGAGGTAAATCGCCCCGCAGTGGACACTCACCACTCAACCTTGACCCCGCCCCCACAGCGGCCGGGGTCAAGTTTGAGTGTGTGTATGAAGAAGAGAATGAAATGAAAATTTTAAAAAATAATGATGAAGAAAGAAGAAAGAAGAAAGATGGAAAATTAAAGGTTGAAGTGGCGCCGCAGCTCACGGCACGCGACCTCACCGCCATCGCATGGCTCGTGGAGCAGCGCGCCGCAACGTTGCCTCAACTAACCACACTCCTCGGCTATCTCGGCGCCGGTGAAATTACACTGCGCCGTGGTGCCCAGTTAGTGTCTCGTTGGGAACAACTCGGACTAGTAGAGCGTTCTTTCGTCTGGCACCGCGAGCCCGCAGTGCTTTGGCCTACTACAGCAGGGGCAAAGCTAGTAGGGCTTCCGCGCTGGAGGCGTCCAGCTGTCGGGACGTTACGTCATACGATCGCGACGTCGGCTGTGAGGCTCCGATCGTGTCGGCCATGGAATGACCGGACTTGGCTGACTGAGCAACAACTACGAGAACTACTGCCCAAGGGAGTTCGGATTCCGGACGGCGCAATTGTTGAACCTGACGGCGTATCCATCACTGCCTGCGAGGTCGAACTGACTTCGCATGGCCGTCGTCGCGTGAGAGAGGCCATGACGAGCCTCTTAGCCGCACGGAGCGGCGACAACGACTGGTTTCACTACGTTCTGTATCTGTGCAGTGAAGAGACTATTCATCAATGCAAAGCAGTGCGCGCTGAACTACCTGAGCATCTGCGAGCCCGGGTAGTAGTTCTGGCTTGTCCAACATGAAAACTGACGAAGCTCCAAATGAGGCCAAAACCGCCCGAGAAATAGTTGTCGAAATCCTTCTCGCTTTCGCGATCTTTTTCCCTGGCTCATTATTTACTTTTGCGGTGGGTTGGCATCTTGAGCGTCGATTTGAAACGAGAATCAAGGAACGGCGCGCAATTACAACTGCGGTGTGTGTACTTAATGTTCTACTGCTGGCCCTCGTTGGGATTGGAAACTACGCAAGCGTTTTGATAAAAGTGGCAACGTCGCTTTCTCAACGGCAATGGTTGCTCGCCCTTGAATCGTCAGTTCTCGTCTTTGTAGTTGGATTGCCAATGGGTGTAGCTCTCGGAATGCTCACGCGTCGTCTCTACGAGTGGATTCAAGGCCGACACCCTCTCAAAGGACCTCGGGTAAGAGAGGATAAGAGACAGCGTCTTATCGGAGCGCGAGCTCGTCTCGTCAAAGCGGCTTCGATGCCGCTCGTAATCGGAGGGCTACCCGTGCTTGGTGCGTGGCTTGACGGCGACGACAACCAGTTACGCCGAGGTGACTGGGCGGTGATGGACGAGCAGATCATTCATGCAGTGGCGCTGGGTGCCACAGGCTCCGGAAAGACAACTCTCATCAAGTCACTGATTGAGGGCCATTTGTCCCTAGGAAATCAGGGGGGCGAACCATGGTCGGTGATCGTCATTGACGGCAAGGAGGATCCCGAGGCGGCGGCGTGGCTTCTTGGTGCCGCCCAACGCCATGGCGTTGCCCCTTCACGAATTCGGATCTGGCCCCAGAGTGGGCCGATCGACCTACTACGAGGCACACCTGATCAAGTACTCGACCGCATCCACGGCCTTGCCAATTGGACGGAACCGTACTATGAGCAAGTCGCCAAGCTAGCGCTCCGGCTGGCGCTCGACGATCCTCGCGGATTACCGAAGACGTTGGGTGAGTTACTCAATCGCCTCGACGCCACCGCGTTGAAGGCAACGTGGGCAGGTACTGATCGCGCCGAGTTGGCGTCGCGCTTAACCAGTGAGTTAGTGGGTGGCGTACGAATGCGGTACTACTCGCTGAACAAGTCGCTCGAAATAGTTGGCGCTGTTCCCACTGTCTTCAGTCATGCCGCGTGGAGTTGGGAAGACGCTGAAGCAATCTGGATCTGTTTGCCTACTAGTACGACACCCGTGGTCGCGAGCGGGCTCGGTCGCGCGCTGCTACTCGATCTCATCTCCTACATACGCTCGCAGCGTCGCATCAGTTGTAATCGGATCCTGCTAGTTGTTGAAGAGCTCGGCGGCATCGTCGGTGACGATCCGGTCATGGCACGAACACTCTCCGAGACCTTGGAACGCGCACGAAGTGCAGGGGTGAGGGTGATCCTCTCAGGTCAGTCGCCCGAGTCACTGGGGGAGCCTGCCACCCAGTCACGATTGCTACGTTCGGGAAGTTCAATCCTCGCCATGCGGATGCCATTTCCCGAGCCGGTGCTCGAACTCCTCGGCACGAGAAGTCGTCCGGAAGCCTCATTGGGGGTGAACATAGACGGAACTCATCTCCCTCAGGGTTCTATGCGCCTGCAGCAGCAGTTTGCCGTAACCCCGGACGAAATAAGGCAGTTGCCCGTAGGCAGGGTTTGTCTAATCCATCAAGGCAAGTTCACTCTCCTGCAGGTGCCCCCGTCAAGAAGTGCGTGAACGTCGTGTGTGCACCAAAACGCGCGGCCCGAACGGTACAGCCTGCCATCGGAGACATCGTTGGCAAGGAGAACGCAAATGCCCATTACACCAAAAGCCAACGCGAGCGACGATTTTTGGCAAATCGAGGTCACGGGAACAGAGAATCTCGCTTCAAATAATTATTACCGCGAACCGATTGAGCCACCGAAAAATTGGCCGACCCTTGGCGAGGCAGCGTTTGTTGGGCCAGTAGGCGAACTGGTAAAAGCCAGCGCCCCGTACACGGAAGCAGACCCGTCCGCTGTTCTGGTCCAACTTCTGGTGATGGCTGGAGTACTCATTGGTCGCAGGCCCTATTTGAGTATTAGTGGTGAGCACTACCACGCGAACCTCATGTGTATTTTGCTTGGCGCGACCGGAAGCGGTCGAAAGGGGACGGCGGGCAACGAAGCGCGGCGACTTCTTGCTGACAATGGCGCCATCGTAGAGATCGGTGGCCTTGCTTCCGGTGAAGCATTGATTGACGCCCTTGCGCCCATGCCAAGGGCCACTGCCCTGATCGTGGAAGAAGAGTACTCACGATGGCTCAAAGCCGCTGGGCGGACTGGCTCAACGCTCGGTGAAACAGCCAGAGTGCTCTACGACGGCAAGCCACTCATCCGTCGGACAACCGAGCACGGTGAGCAACGTGTCGAGGAATATCACGTCAGCGTAATTGGGCACTGTACGCCCGACGAGTTCGTGGCAACCCTGAGTGACATCGATCAAAGCAACGGTGCTGCCAATCGGCTACTCATCATTCCCGTGGCGAGTCGTCAGCTTGTCATCTTCAATGACGATGATGGAACGGTTACGATTCCTGCGCCGACGCTTGCTGGTAAGAGGACACTCGCGCAGATCGCGCTCAAGGCGTCGCGCAGAGAGCGGGTCAAGTGGAGTAAAACCGCGTGGGAACGCGCCAGGGACCTTTACACGAGTCGTTGTATGTATCACCCGAGCCCATTGCTCGCCCGCCAGTGGACCAACTTCGGTCGGTTAGTCCTTATCTACTCGCTGCTCGATGAAACCGAGCGGATCGAACTACAACACGTTGAGGCCGCAGAAGCAATCATTCGCTTCTCTCGTGCGGGGGTACAACAGATCTTCAAGCAGGCACCCCGGCCCGCTCTTGCTGATGACATCCTTCGGCGTATTCGTAGTCGTGGAGTCACGGGACTGACAGTTACTGAACTAACGCGAGAGTTCTCAAACCACATGGAAGCGAGTAAACGAAACGCGATACTTGGTGGGCTGTTGAATGATCGCCTCATTCGAAAGGAGCGAAGGCTTACGACTGGGCGTCCAGCGGAATGGCTCGTTGCCAGTGAATTCGTGGACCTGATCGGTGGCGCGCCGGGGGCGAAAGAAGCGAACTAAGCCTTGATAGGGCTTAGTTCGCTTTTTTCGCAATTCGCGCCATCAGTACGCAGCGATGTTTTGCGCACTGTCGCCTCTCCAAAACGTACAATCTCCGACTCGGTCGTTGTCGGTTATTGCAGTGGCTTGAGTTTGTCGATCAGAGGCTATGCAGTTTGCGAGTGCTGCGATACAGAGTGTGCAGGTAAAGAGTGGACAGGTGATGAAACAATATTCTTGGCTACCAAAAACGGTGCAATAGGAGAAATGAATGTTAGAAAACTTGAATAAATGGGAATGCAGTGGGACAATTCGGTCGCTACACACTCAAACCATCAGAAGAGATGAAAAGGTTTTAATCAAGATTTTGGTCGGTCTTGGCGAAGCCGAACCAACACTCGACGAGATAGAGGCGCGGTATAGGCGCGGCAAATTTAGTGAAGATGTGCCCCGCCTGTTCACTAACGTAAGGCACGGTATGGTACCCGTCAAAGAAGTTTGGTACTGGATGAACGAATCAAGCGAGTAACTCGGTCAAAGCCCAAAATAGTTAAAAGTGGTGGTCACTACTCATCTCGCTCATCTCGACAATCCGCACTCTTCGCATAGGAAATTCTGTTCAACGACTACCTTGGCGAGCCCCGTGAAAAGTAGGGACACCCCCCCAGTAAGGAGTGCCGACGTTGCCTTAGAAGTGCTGAAACCTTTCTTTGAACTTGATTCCATACAGTAGACACCTCCCTGCAGCGAGCAAAAGGGGCAAGCGTAACCGAGAGCCATGCCGTATCCAAGCCACCCCAGTTTTGGAGTGGTACCCAGTGGAGGAAGGCGAGCACCGTATCGGAGGCTCGACGATGTGACGTGTATGTCATCGACAACAGCCAAGAGGCTCGCACCCGTGAGCGTGTCCAAAGGGAGATACGCAAGCAATATAAGGTCATGACCTGTATTTGTGATGCGACCTTCACTCAGATTCCCTGCCCACCGCAGCAGGCCAAGTAGGTCAGGGAGTTCCGCTTTTCTACCGATAGTTGCCGCAACACTGATGGCGTTCTCATCTGGATAATGCACTACTCGCACGGGGAAATATTGTTTTGGCTTAACTCCGGACACCCCCCGTGTGGGGATCATTCCTTTCCACCGACATTCAATAATTGTGTCACTCACTGAAGTAACTTGAGGACCTCGTTTCCCAGAGTCTTGGAGTGCTTGCTTGACATCGTTAAACGTGGGCACGGTCTTTCCTATTCGCTATCTCTGAGCATTGGTTACCAATTTCGCGTCGGCGATGAGGATCTCGGTCGCCCAGGCGATCTGTCTTTCGCTCACCGATTCCACGGGAAGGCGCATCGACATGCGTACGTGGTTTGCAAGAACACACAACGTCGATCTTCGACCTGTCAGCGGCGCAATTACTTTCTCCAACGAGAAGCCGAGCTCATTGATATTGGCCACCGGAATGCGAAAATCTACCCACTCATGCTTACCGTGGTTACTTCGAACTCGACGCGCCTCAATATCGAATCCCGCAATCTGCGCGGTCATTGAATTACTGTCTTGGAATCTGAACCCGAACTTCCTTAGCAGTTCTTGCCATTGATCCCACGGAGTCATAGTCGCCGATAGTAGCCGCAACCTGACAAAGGGACCAGAATACGAAGTCGGCCCATGAGGCAAGACTCGAGAGATTGTTGTAGTCGGCTCACTGATGTGTTATTCGTAGCCACTCGACTTTTCCCGCTGTACAGCACCGCTCGCCTACCGAGGTAGGCGAGCGGTTACGCGTGAAACTTTTCGGTCACGCAGCGGAAGCGAGACTCGCGCGAATCTCTTCGGACTCCTCAATGATTCGATGAGCCTCCTTGACTACCCATGCGGCGGTGTGCTTTACCACCTCAATGTCTCCTCCGGCCCAGCCAGCCACGTACCCGATGCTGTACGGCGCACTGCTCAACCCGAAGGAATTGCAGACGATGTATGCGACGCTCTCAGCTTCAACTTCACTCAGCGACAGTGACCGTGAGGTTGCGCTGAAGTGATCACCGGTTTGGCGAACGTGGGCCAGTTCGTGAGCCAGTGTCTTGACTGAGGCGGCGTCGCTCAGGTGTGGTGCGACGACGACCTCTCGGGCCGCTCGATCCGTGGACCCATTTGCTGCGCCACAGTCGGCACGCCTTACTGAGTACCCGTCTCGTTCGATGAGTGTGCAGAGTAAGTCCCACATACCCTCTGGTGCACTACCTTCAAGAAGCGCCGTTACGGTGCCTTCATCGAGGGGATCGCCCTCGGTCTGACTGACATCAAACACATAGGCGATCTTGAAGCCCTTCATTTTCCACTTCGGTCCTTCCTCGGTTTTGGAAGAGTCTTCGGCAGCAAGATAACGACACGGTGCCAGTATCGAGATGCCCTTTTCGCCTTTCCGGACGCCGCGACCGAATGTCTTCCAGGTCGTATAGGAGGCAACGCGAGTCGCGTCAGGACATTGAGCGAGAATCAGCAGGCAGTTGTTGGAAGAGTAATTGTGAAATCGAGAAGCGAGCGTCAGAAACGCCAACCAGTCTTCTGAGGTCACAAGACTTTCCATTTGGGCAATGAGCTGATCGTGAACAAGTGCAATCTTTTCCTGGCGGGTTTCAGCAGTCGAGGTAGTCATCATTTGTTCTCCTTCGATGACAGAGCCGGAGTTTCCGGTTGTCATTAGCGGACCTTGAGCGCGTCTTCGCCAAACACAAGTGCCAAAGAGATCTGATTTTCTACAAGAGTACTGACGATTGTTCGCGGTTCGGAATCAGCCACGAACTCGCGAGCTGCATTCTTGGCATCTTGTACAGTCGCAAACTCCCCGTGTTCGCTGCGGGAAACGATGCGTCCATTGACACATTCTCTGATCGTGTAGCGACGTTCACCAACCCAGGCGCCGTGTTCATGCTTGTCTTGTTCTGACGAGACGAAGAATCGGCCGCCATAAATAGTTGGCAGAATCCTTGACGAGAAAAACCGCATCGCCGCCTTGTCAAAAAAGTACTGACCAATCTGAATGTTGTGCTGCATGATTTCTTCGATGCATACGTGATTGCAATTGGATTGATCTTTTTCAGATCGTGCCTCGTTGGATTTCTTTGTATCCCTCATTGTCATTAACTTCCTTTTTGTTGTATTCCAAGCGGGGGCCATTTGCCCCTCTTTTATCGTCCGGGGTGCCCAGGGCGGTGCACACGTGACCACTTTTGATGGGTCCGCCCAGACACCGCCTAAGAGGCATTTGTTGTACTTTGAACGACAAATCAAAGGAATGGTGGGGCGTTCCCGCCTTGGATTTGAGGACTGATGTCACACGTAAATGCCATGGTTCAGGACGTGGAGACAATTTCTGATGCTGTAGAGCGTGCGCACTCGATCCTCGGTCTCGCGGTGTTTGCAGAGCCAGACCAAGTGAAAGCGGCTTTCAGACACCGCGCCTTTGTCTGTCATCCCGACGCAGGAGGGAATGCTGAAGCGTTCAACGAAATACAAGCTGCCGCAGATTATCTTTGCCGGCCAGGTGTACGAGAGTGGTGGATATTAGAGACCAATCGAACTGCGACATCCAAGAACTCAGCGACTCCGACGGCGTCCCCGCGCCACAGTTGCGTAACGCCGCCATCAACACGTTCGAAATCAAAGCTCCAGTCCACTCCTCGGTATCCGGCACTACTGGCCGCTGCACTTTTCGGTTGTGTGTTGGCGCCACACTTCAAGGAACTCGGCTTGACCTGGGATCCTGTACCGTTTCAAGATCTGTGCAGAGTGATGCAATCCCTTGACTGGGTCTTCTTTGCCGTCTGGTGGTGGTTAAAGAAGCCTTCGGGCGTGCAAAAGGCCCGCCGAACGTCAGGGGCAGTTCAGCGGCGCCAGTAGTCAAATCAGTGACGGGTGAAATAGTCTCACATCATGACCGACACCGTGTACGTACTGGGGGCGGGCTTCAACAAGTCAATCGTTGCGGGTGAAAACGTTGCTCTGCCTCCTCCCACCGCTCTCGACTTTTTTCAGCACGTGCTTTCGGCATCGCAATTTAAGACGCACCGCCAATCCATTTCGGACTCTCAACCAATCGACGAACTCTTTGAACTCATCGCCAAGTATTGGCACATGAGTGAGTCCGACCTCCTAAATAAGGGGATCGACATTGAAGCCGTATTGACGCTCTTGGAACAGCAACAGTGGGACGCCGAATCAAAAGAGATATATGAGGTCGCTCAGCGTGGCGCGTCAGCACTTCGAGTTTTGCTCGCTGATTATTTGGCGGACGTTTCTATTGAGTGCTCGGGCTTACCGAGAGCCATTCGATTCGGTCTGCGAGTACTCGAAGAAGGTGCAGACGTACTTACCTTCAACTATGATTCGCTCGCGGAGGATGCAATCGCGATTGCTTCAGGTCTGACTGGTGCAAGTTATCGAGACCCATTGCCAGATGGGTTGGAAGGTTTGGATCGAACTTCGACGCACGAGCGCCTGCTGAAGTTGTCACAATTGCCCTGGAAAGTGTCGCTTGCCTCCGGCTTCCAGTTTCATGAGTTATCTGTTCCTGTCGATGTGGGTGTCGGAACTGTTGGATCCGCCGACTATTACGCGACTCCAAATGACCTTTACGAAACAATTCGAGTCCTAAAACTTCATGGATCAATCAATTGGTGGAAGTCGTCGGAAACGCATTGGATGGGTCAAGTTCGGGGTGATGACATCAATCCAAGCCTTAGGGCTTCAGTTGAAAGCAATATTCATTGGCTCACTGGAGCAAATCCAACGTCGGGCAGTTGGTTGAATGATCCAGTCATCGTGCCTCCGATGCTCTATAAGAGGTTCGAGGAACTTCCGCTTCCCCAGATCTGGAGTGAAGCTCGCTCCACTCTTGCTACTTGTCGAAGGCTCATCATCGTCGGTTACTCGTTCCCGCCAACGGACTTTCGTACAAAGAGACTTTTTCTGGAGGCCTTCTGTGACACCTCACGACTTGAGGAAGTGTTAGTAGTGAATCCAACAATTAATTCCGAACAGACCGTCGGCGACTTAACGAATTTTGAAGGGCGCGCACGTAGACTCAATGACCTCGAAGCGTATCTAAATACTTAGGTTCACCGAATCGTCAAACGTGGATAGGGCTGAGCCTTTCCCATACTCCGGCTCGATACGAAAATCCAGTAAGAAACTCATTCGTATTGGGGTTTCTGGCAACAATCCAGAAGTTCCACTGCTTGGCTGGAATCTTGCTCAAATCAATACCTCCTTCAGGCAAATATCCCGGTTCTGCGAACAACTTGAAATGCATTCCCGGCTCCCATTTACTTTGACCCTCGTAGACCAAAACGATGTGAATCTCATCGACGTTGTGTTTATCCGCCTGCTTTGCCCATTTGACGAAAAGTGATTCTTCCGGAACAGATAGAGAGAAATTGTTCACTTTCTCTTGCAAGAAAAGCGAAACGATGTCGCCAGATGAAAGGATGAAACCGTGGAATTGAGAATGGTGCACAACTAACTGGCATTGATCGGGAAACTGGGACTCCCCGAAGTACGGCCCTTCCAACACTCCAAAGTCTGATGAAAAGCCGTCGGCTGACGGAGCGGAAGGGCCTAACAGATTATTCTTCACTTGTTCATTGATGCTTTCGCGAACTGAGTCAGTGGTCAATAATTTCTCAACGTTTGCTCTGTCAGACGTCACGTGAAGCAACCATGATCCACACCCGTTGTCGAGTTGTATTGGTGGATTCGACTTTAGAACTTCGACGATATCTGGCCAACCGGATCCATTGGGTCGATCAGAGTCACTGAAGTTATTCATTGCCAACTGGACTTCAACGGTTGCAAACGTTTTGCCATTTTTAGAAAGCAGCCCATCTGGTTCGCCAGAGGCACCGAGATGGGTCGCGTCTTCGTCTGGAATTCGAAGAAACGTCGCAAGAAGAGAAACGGAAAACTTCTCGGTACTCGTCGAGTATTCGCGTGGCATCGAAAGTAATTATGACATTCAGGTGTGACGCTTCGTATCAAACAGCATCAAACGGAATCCACTGAAAGGTGCGTTTGCCCATGAAAATCAAGATGGTGTAGATATGGTTTCAGTGTGTGCTCTATGACATTCGCCGCTTCCACATGCCCCTACTGCGGCCGACCATTTTCCGCCGGAGGCGGGCCGACGAAAGACCACATATTTGTGGAGGCTCTGGGAGGGAAAGCCACCGTGCAAGCTTGTCGAGAATGCAACAGCACAATCGGAAACGAAATTGAGGGCGAACTGCTCAGACCGGGTACGGCGCTCCACTTTGTGAACCAGCTTCGTGGCGCGGGGAAACCAATTCGAAGCACGCTCGGTGCGGGCGGCCCTCAAATTGAACATCAGATCGACGGAACTGAAATATTCTTTCGGCAGCCCATTACCAAGACGACTGAAGAAGGCACTCTCAACATTCAAATGAGATCAGGCGTCAAACAGGCGGAGGCCGTATTTCGGCAATTGACCAAGGGCTTGGAACTAAACGCCGATGAAGCTGCAGAGATTTGGGATTCGCGACAAGTGCAAAGCGTGGGTGGAGAATTTGTCCAGGTTTCCATTACTTACAACCTCCATCTGGCGCGAAGACTCGCCGTCAAAGTCGCGCTCGGGGCATTATGGCTTGCGTTAGGCGACTCGTTTGCCTCGTCTGCCCTGGCGGCCGAGTTGCGTACCTTCCTTTGGGGCGATGGCAACTTGATTGGTGACCAGTGTTCCAGTGAAGCGCTCCCCGAATCTCAGGACTTGGTGAACGCATTTCTAGAGAAGGCTGGCGCGGAAGGTTCTATTACATTCGTTCCTTCGACTGGGAAGTCGCAGGTGTCAATGCTGACCGTGGGAAATCGAGTCACGCCATTGGTGACTCTCGGAGGTTGGGACCTCACGCTCGTCCATGCGCCTATGTTCCCTGACCGTCTTCCACAAGGTGGGAATTTTCCCGTCATCATTGAGGACGGGTCTCCAATGGCGTTGCGCGAAATTGAGTCTGAGTTCGGATCGAAGTTGAACGAGGCTCAAGGTAAATCGCTACAAGAGTTTTTCTCCGACCTCGATACCGACAGCAAAAGACTGCATCACGACGACCCGCATGGTGAGCCTCCAAGGTCTTCGCCAGCAGCAGCCGAACCTTCAAGAAGAATCAAATCCCGAACCTGCCTCGCATTTTCCAACTTGTCATCGTTGATCAAACCGCGCCCTAAGAAAGCTCGAAACTCCTCATTGGCCTCATCGACGGCCTCCGAAAATTTGTCGGTCACCTTCTTCATGTCCTCAGGCAGGCAAAGCGCAAAACCAGCTTCTTTCCAGTCAATTTCCTGGTCATCTTCACAAAGTCCGGTGAAAAACAAACACCAGTCCCCGTAGGGTCTACGACTGAAAATTGGCACAGCCTCAGAGTATTTAGACCACTGGGCACTTTGTCGGGAATCCACTCGCAATAGTTCGATTCTTGGCCAATCATCTTGACTGATCTCAATACTCATACTGCCCCCTCTAGCTCAGCGTGCCACATTGAATTCAAGACATCTTCCACCAAGCGTTCGTTACACATTTCTTACACATTCAGATCAGAAAGTGCACAATTAAGTGCCACTACTTACGAGGATCACTCTTCTCATTCGCATCGGCGGTCTCACAGAAATGCCTGTATTGACTGCCATTTGCGGACATTCGCCCCGACTTGCTCGATCAAGTCTCCAAGATCAAAAATGGGGGAGAAAATACGGGAGCCGGATTATGAGTCCCCTGCTCTAACCACTGAGCTACGGCCCTTTAGGAAATGACGGGCTAACGCTCCCAGAGCAGGACTCGAACCTGCAACCTAGCGATTAACAGTCGCTTGCTC
>Ga0209483_1001423_pt1 | contig 18126 bp, 9 predicted proteins | sample NGEPerA_FD_184508 | JGI IMG/M metagenome (GOLD analysis project Ga0209483, IMG submission 184508) | Arctic peat soil microbial communities from the Barrow Environmental Observatory site, Barrow, Alaska, USA - NGEE PermafrostL2-A... | ecosystem: Environmental > Terrestrial > Soil > Wetlands > Peat... | reverse complement strand
GGGCAAGGGCAAATCGCGCAAGCTGGTCGCGCCCAAAAGCGTCGGAGATTATTTAGAACGCATCCGCACAATCTCCAAAGCCGTGGAACCGGACGACAGGGTATTTACCAATGTCACGGGCAAGCCCGCAAAAACTCTTTACAGCTCGCTGATTGCGGATCTTCTGAACGAGGCGAATCTGCGCGAAGGCACGCAGGGAGTTCCGCGTTCGACGTATAGTTTCCGGCATACCTACGCCACGCTCCGATTGCAGGAAGGCGTGGACGTGTACTTCCTCGCCGAGCAGATGGGAACTTCCGTCCTCATGATTGAAAGCCACTATGGGCACGTGAACACCATCAAGCACGCCGACCGTGTGTTGCAGGGCATGGCGGGATGGGAACTGCCGCAACCGGAACCGGACGATACCAAGGCCAAGGCGTCGAAAGCGGCAGCGAGCCACGACCAGTCCAAAAGAGGTCAGCGCAACAAGCCGCGCTGACCGTGAACCTCCCGAAGCCGTCTTTTGCCGGAGCCGCTGGCGGAGGCTGGCGCAGGGAGGTAATTGTTCCAAAGTCCGGCCCGGACTCTCCTCACTGAAGTTGTTCTGATTTGCGGCTGCCCCGCTGGGGCGTTTTTAGCGGCAAATCTCCCTTGCACGTGCCGCCGCTGGCGGCTGTACTTCGTGCAGTTCCAATCTCTTTAGGGTCGGGTAAGGAAACGCTATGCTGCCGCTCCCTCCAATTAGAACCGGACATGACAGTTCCAAGTGATCCAGCTTCAAGCCATGTGGAAGCCGCGCGAGCGGAACCGGTAGTCATCGGTGTATCGGCTCGATGCTGCCCGTATTTTCCGCTTGGGGCGAGAGAATCCACTCGTTTTTGGGTTCAGACATTTTCTTACACATCTTGGGTCACGCTTGAGCTAACCCAAAGAAAAAATTGGATAAATTGACAGACGAATCGGTATGAAAATCCGCAGACCTTAACCGGTCGTGGGGGTTCAAGTCCCCCCGCCCGCACCACTACTTCCCTCAGTAGGGCCAGGATGGAACCATCCTGGAGTGTTTTTGGGGCCGGAACCGGCCCGCTTTGGCCCGGCACCGGGCTAGGCACTTAAGGCGCTTGCATACGAACGTATGCATCGCTGCTCGTGTTATCGCCCTCTCCTGCTTGTGACCGTTTCGACACCACCGCTGGAATTTGCGGGGGGGAAGGCCGACAAGGACGATAGTAAGAAGTTTGTTGCATTTTTCTGACATTAGGTTACACTGGATAAGTCAGAAGTTTGTTGCATTGTTCTGACATAAGAGTAGCCCATGTCCACTCAAGCATCCAGCATTCCAGCCGCCATCCGGGACCGAACCTCCGCCTCTACGCAGCCGCACGTCTGGACCCCGGAGGACTTCGCCGACCTGGGGCCGCGTACCGCAGTCGATCAAGCCCTCCACCGGCTGGTTGCTTCCCGAAGCCTGCGGCGGATTGCGCGCGGCTTCTACGACATCCCCCAAAATAACCGCCTTACCGGAAAGCCTACCTATCCAAACCCGCGCGACGTGATCGACGCGCTGGCCCGGAAGGGCAAGGTTCGGGTGGTGGTCGATGGCCTCACCGCCGCCAACGACCTCGGACTCACCGACGCTGTCCCGGCGCGCATCGGCGTGCTAACCGATGGTCGCCTGCGGCCCATTACCCTCGGCAACCTCACCCTCGATTTCCAAGCCGCCGCGCCCAGCCGTCTCTACTGGGCAGGCCGTCCCGCCATGCGCTTCGTGCAGGCGCTCCACTGGCTGCGTGACATGCTTCCGTCCGACGATGGAAGCCTCCGCAAGCGCCTTGTCTCCATCCTCAGAGACCCCGATCATGGACAGGCCATTCAGAACGACTTGCGCAGCGGCCTGTCGGCACTGCCCGAGTGGATGCGGGTGATCGTGCGCGACCTGCTCCAGCAGGTTAGTAGTGCTGTGGTGCCGCCGCCGACAGAGAGAGCAAAGCCCTCCAGACGCGCACCGGCACCTATCATCAAGAAGGCGAAAGGTTCGAGCAGCAGATGACCGAGGGTTTTCAAACCGTACTGTCCGCCAACGACTATGAACGCCGCGATCTCTTTGTTGGCGCTGCCGCCCGCCTCCGAACAGACGAACAGAATATCGAAAAAGACTTCTGGGTTTGTTGGACGCTCGACGCGCTCTTCAATGAACTGGACGCTGGTGGGCCGCGCCTGCTCTTCAAAGGCGGAACCTCGCTATCGAAAGGCTATGGCTTGATTGAACGCTTTTCCGAAGATATCGACATCACCGTCTTTCGGGAAGATATTGGACAGCCCGCAACTGTCGAGGAGTTGGAAGCTCTGAGCGGCAAGAAACGCAACGCCCGCCTGGAGGCCATCAAAGCCGCCTGCCAGGAGTACATTCAAGGCCCGATGCTGGAGCAGTTAGGCGTGCTGCTACGGCAGACGCTCCAGGCTGCGAACCTGAACGCGAATCGGGCGCGTGTGGAACACGATCCCTCTGACCCGGACGGCCAGAGCTTGCTTCTCTGGTATCCCACCGCGACCGCCGAGGGCAATGCGTATATCCGTCGCGCCATCAAGATCGAATCGGGCGCGAAGTCTGCCCTCGACCCTCATGCTCCCGTCGTCGTAAAGCCATACATTGCGGACGATCTTCCGAATCTTGATTTGGCAGTTGGCAATGTGACCACCGTAGATCCCAGCCGTACCTTCTGGGATAAAGTCATCATCCTTCACGGCCTGCGCCGGTGGTGGGACCGCCGTGGCGAGTTGAGGGGAGGGGGGCAGCGCGTCTCGCGCCACTACTATGATGTCTACCGACTCTTGGCTTCGGAAATTGGTCAGAAGGCAACCGGAGATGTAGACATGGCCGAGGACTGCGTTCGTCATGCCCGGATGTTCTTCAATCGAACCGATCTTGACCTCGCCTCAGCCGTTCCCGGCAGCTTCGCCTTGACTCCTCACGACGGGATGCTTGCCGATTTACGGCGCGACTATGAAGCGATGTCCGGCATGATTTTCGGCCCGACACCCACTGTGGATGAGGTGGTCGAGGCCATTGCTGAGTTGGAGCAGCGTTTAAACCGGGGACATTGATTTGCCGCAAAGCCGGAAGTGGCCGCCGGCGTATTGGATTCTGCATGAAATGGGAAGATAGAGATGATTGCAGCATGGCACGATGCAATAGGCTGGAGCTTTGCTGAATTTGTAGACAGGAAAGAGACAGGACGATCTTGATGCAGGGAAATACCGAAAAGTTCATCGGACGTTGGGAACGATCGTCTGCCTCGGAGCGAGCGAACTACGCTCTTTTCCTCTCAGAACTTTGCGACCATTTGGATCTTCCCCGACCGGAACCTAGCCAGGCGGATGAAAGCGCCAACATCTATGTGATCGACAAGGCGGTAGTGTTTCAAAATCTTGATGGTACGACGACAACGAACTTCATTGATCTCTACAAGCGCCATTGCTTCGTACTTGAGGCCAAGCAAGGAAGCAACCCGCAAAGCGATACAGCCATAACCTTAGCCTCACTCCGTACGCCTCGCAGAATTAAGCGTGGCACTGCTGTTCGTGGCACTCACGGCTGGGATGAGGCGATGCTTGCAGCTCGCGGACAGGCGGAGCGTTATGCAAAGGCTCTCCCAGCTTCTGAAGGTTGGCCACCATTCCTGATTGTGGTCGATGTAGGGCATTCCATTGAGCTATATGCTGACTTTTCTCTAACGGGCAAGGCTTATCTTCCGTTTCCCGACCCACGCACGTTCCGTATTCTTCTCCATCAGGTTCAACAGCCAGAGATTCGTGAACGCCTCCGCGCAGTCTGGCTCGATCCTCGCTCGCTCGACCCTTCCCGTGAGACAGCCAAGGTCACGCGAGAAGTTGCGGGTAAGCTCGCGACGCTCGCCCGCAATCTTGAACTGCAATACTCGCCCAAAGCAGTAGCGGAGTTTCTCACCCGCTGCATCTTCACTTCGTTTGCAGAAGATGTTCGTCTTCTTCCCGAACGCAGTTGGCTCACGCTACTCGAAAGCCTTCGTGAGGACATTGGCAATTTCGCGCCTATGGCTGAAGCACTATGGCAGACGATGAACGATGGTGGCTTTTCTCCAATCCTTCGCAGTCACATCCTTAAGTTCAATGGTGGCCTATTTGAATCCACCAAAGCCCTGCCTCTCACGCCCGATCAACTGGGACTGCTGATTGAAGCTGCCGACTCTCGCTGGCGCGATGTCGAACCTGCCATCTTTGGAACCCTTTTGGAGCGGGCACTCAATCCCGACGAACGCCATGCACTCGGAGCCCATTACACCCCGCGCGCTTATGTTGAACGTCTTGTCATTCCAACGCTTGTCGAGCCGCTTCGTGAGGATTGGCGCAATGCGCTGGCCGTCATCACTGAACAGGTGAACGCAGGCGATGCGTCTGCTGCTATCGAGACCGCACATGCCTTTCATCGGCAGCTTTGCTCCACCCGCGTTCTTGACCCAGCTTGCGGCTCTGGAAACTTCTTGTATGTTGCTTTGGAACACATGAAACGGCTTGAAGGGGAAGTCTTGGAGACTCTTCAATCTCTTGGTGAAGCGCAGCAGGCCTTGGAACACACTGGCCTTACTGTCGATCCTCATCAACTGCTCGGTATCGAACTCAATCCGCGCGCCGCAGTCGTCGCCGATCTCGTCCTTTGGATCGGCTATCTGCAATGGCATTTCCGCACTCGCGGTGATGCACAGCCGCCCATACCCGTTATTCGCAATTTTCATAACATCGTTGAATCAGATGCTCTTCTCTCATGGAAGAAGAAGCTAACCGTCAAGGATAGCGAAGGCGATGTCGTCACGCAGTGGAATGGCATAACCAAGAAGGAGCATCCGACAACCGGCCAACAAGTTCCAGATGAGACTGCAAGGCGCCCGGTCTACGAATACACCGATGTAAAGCAGGCAAAGTGGCCGGACGCCGATTTTATCGTGGGCAATCCGCCTTTCATTGGAGGGAAGGATATTCGTTCGGAGCTTGGCGACGGCTACATCGCGGCCCTTCATAAGGTGTATGACGAGGTTCCCGAAAGCGCTGACTTCGTTATGTACTGGTGGCAGCGTGCTGCCGAACTTGCCCGCGCCTCAAAGATTCGACGCTTTGGCTTCATCACCACAAATAGTCTTCCCCAGGTCTTCAATCGCAAGGTGGTCGCGCAGAATCTGAATGCTACTAAAGACCCTCTCTCGCTGATCTTTGCAATTCCAGACCATCCCTGGCTCAACTCGCTTGCCACTGAAACGCGCTCTGCTGCGAAACATGCCGCTGTTCGTATCGCCATGACCGTGGGCGAGCGAGGAGAACATCAAGGACATCTTTATCGGGTAGTGAGCGAAGGGGATACCAGTTCCGAGGGTACGGCAGTCAAGCTCTGCGAGGAGACAGGGCGTATCTTTCCCGATCTACGAGTAGGTGTAGATGTATCGGGAGCACTGCCACTTAAGGCGAATGAGGAGCTAAGCTGTCCCGGTGTAAAACTGCATGGAGCAGGTTTTATCGTTACGCATGAGCAAGCAGCCAAACTCGGGTTGGGCCGCATTCCAGGCCTCGATCAGCACATTCGTCCCTATCTCAATGGTCGCGATTTGACCGGCAACTCGCGCAACCTTATGGTGATTGATCTATTCGGTCTCAGCAGTGAGAGTGTTCGCAAACGCTTTCCCGAGGTCCACCAGTGGGTGTATGACCGTGTAAAACCGGAGCGCGACCAGAACCGTCGCGCTACATATAGTGAGAAATGGTGGATATTCGGCGAGCCGCGTTCCGCGTTTCGACCTGCTCTCAAAGACCTCTCTCGCTACATCTCCACTGTAGAAACTGCAAAACACCGCAACTTTGTATTCCTTGACGCCAGTATTCTTCCAGACAACATGCTCGTCAACATTGCAAGCGACGACGCATTCCATCTCGGTGTTCTCTCCAGCAGTATTCATATTTGCTGGGCACTTGCCGCAGGTGGCACTCTCGAAGATCGACCACGTTACAACAAGACCCGCTGTTTTGAGCCTTTCCCATTCCCAGAATGCGACGATTTCCAAAAGCAGGTCATACGCGATATTGCGGAGCGTCTTGACGCTCATCGCAAGCGTCAGCAGCAACTCGACAACAACCTGACACTGACTGATATGTACAACGTCTTAGACAAACTGCGTGCCGGTGCCGATCTAACCGAAGAAGACCATAGCCTCTATGAGGCTGGTCTTATCGGCATCCTACGCGAGCTTCATGAGGAATTGGACTCCGCCGTGTTGGGAGCCTATGGCTGGGCCGTCAATTTGACAACCGAGCAGGTTCTTGAGCATGTGGTAGCACTCAACACCCAACGTCGGACTGAAGAAGATTCTGGTCTGGTTCGTTGGCTCAGGCCCGAGTTTCAAGCACCGAATGCCGCTCCTATTCAAGCTGCTCTTGACGGTTTGCTTCCGGGTGAAGTGCTTGCCACAGTTCGCCGCAAACAACCGTGGCCTGCCACTCTTACAGACCAGGTTCGCGCGATCAAGGATGCTCTTCGCGCCACTCCATTTCAGACTCCGCAGCAGATCGCTTTAGGCTTCAAGCCGGCAAGCCGTACCCGTGTTGCAGAAATACTTGAAACGCTTACGACTCTCGGCCAGGCCCGCAAGGTCGAAGATAAATATCTCCTCTGATTTCCGCCTATCCAACTGCTGATATGCAATTGGCCGCTTCAATGAGGCCGCGATGAATTCATCGCGGAGAGTAACTTCATCTACGACAATCAAGGCCTCGCGCTGACCGCTTCAATGAGGCCGCGATGAATTCATCGCGGAGAGTGGAAAATCCGCGTTGCTTCTCTACCACTCCGGCACGCTTCAATGAGGCCGCGATGAATTCATCGCGGAGAGCCAGCGGTTCTCCTCACGCCAGATGCCGTCCCCCAGGCTTCAATGAGGCCGCGATGAATTCATCGCGGAGAGGTCTCGATCCCCGGCGCCGGGGCCGGGGGCGCGACGCTGCTTCAATGAGGCCGCGATGAATTCATCGCGGAGAGAAGAACGACTCGGCTTGGCTTGGAAGCGATTTGGCCTCGCTTCAATGAGGCCGCGATGAATTCATCGCGGAGAGGATCCCGTCTGCGCTCCGAAGCCATTCATGACGTCCCGCTTCAATGAGGCCGCGATGAATTCATCGCGGAGAGGTGCGCGCCAGGCTCGTCTCGACAGTATCCTACGTGCTTCAATGAGGCCGCGATGAATTCATCGCGGAGAGGATACTGACGCAACCGGCGACCAGGACGCCTCGGTGGCTTCAATGAGGCCGCGATGAATTCATCGCGGAGAGACCGGCAATTACATGATGCCGGACAAGCAAAGGCCCGGCTTCAATGAGGCCGCGATGAATTCATCGCGGAGAGGGCTCTTCCCGCACCGACCACGCTTTCTGTTCCTGGCTTCAATGAGGCCGCGATGAATTCATCGCGGAGAGCTGAACGAATCAGTCAGGGATATTTGCGCTGCCGTTAGCTTCAATGAGGCCGCGATGAATTCATCGCGGAGAGGCGTATTACGACGATGGGCGGCAAGTACCACGGATAGCTTCAATGAGGCCGCGATGAATTCATCGCGGAGAGGGAGCCACGTCCGTCGTGGTCTGGGGCTGCGTCCTCGGGCTTCAATGAGGCCGCGATGAATTCATCGCGGAGAGGGAGTCCATCACGATCGAAGAGATCCGTAAGGAGCAGCTTCAATGAGGCCGCGATGAATTCATCGCGGAGAGGCCTGTAGCAGCGCCAGTCACAGCAGGCAAGGGTAAGCTTCAATGAGGCCGCGATGAATTCATCGCGGAGAGACGTGAAACTCATGGGGTTCCCCTGTCCTTCGACATGCTTCAATGAGGCCGCGATGAATTCATCGCGGAGAGCGGCCACGGCTACAACATGGTAGTCTATGACACCGTGCTTCAATGAGGCCGCGATGAATTCATCGCGGAGAGGTGGCCGCGCCTAGCACTCTCGACGTTGCGCAACAAGCTTCAATGAGGCCGCGATGAATTCATCGCGGAGAGTCCCCTCCGGCGGCGGAACTCACCAGACGTACAACGGGCTTCAATGAGGCCGCGATGAATTCATCGCGGAGAGCGATCTTGACCTCTAACAGTGCTGCGGCTTCCATATGGCTTCAATGAGGCCGCGATGAATTCATCGCGGAGAGCTGTAGCAGCTCCTGGAGCGAGTGCGGTCCCAAAGTAGGCTTCAATGAGGCCGCGATGAATTCATCGCGGAGAGCGAACTCAACCCGTTGAAGTGGCCGTTGTTTGCGAAGCTTCAATGAGGCCGCGATGAATTCATCGCGGAGAGGAACGCCTCGGCGACCCAGCGGGCATGTTCGGCGTAGCTTCAATGAGGCCGCGATGAATTCATCGCGGAGAGATCCCTTCCGGCGGCGGAACTCACCAGACGTACAACGGGCTTCAATGAGGCCGCGATGAATTCATCGCGGAGAGGGACCTGACGCCGGCGGGGCCGTGTACGGAGTGCGAGCTTCAATGAGGCCGCGATGAATTCATCGCGGAGAGCGGCAGAAATAAACCGGACGGAAGCTGGCGTTTCCAGGCTTCAATGAGGCCGCGATGAATTCATCGCGGAGAGAGCGCTCGTCTGTCCGCGTTGCAGGATCGCATACACGCTTCAATGAGGCCGCGATGAATTCATCGCGGAGAGCGAGCTCGTCAGTTATGAAACGGCGACGATCACCGGCTTCAATGAGGCCGCGATGAATTCATCGCGGAGAGCAGGATGCCTCCGTCGAGTTCAAGGGCGACCTGAAGCTTCAATGAGGCCGCGATGAATTCATCGCGGAGAGGGGCGTGGCTACGACGGACGTTATCGGCTGGGGCTTGCTTCAATGAGGCCGCGATGAATTCATCGCGGAGAGACCGGCACCATCTTCGAGCGGTCGCACATCCCACTGCAGCTTCAATGAGGCCGCGATGAATTCATCGCGGAGAGGCGGCCGTTGCCCATAATCAAGTCGTTTTGGACTCTCAACGCTTCAATGAGGCCGCGATGAATTCATCGCGGAGAGAAGCTTCAAGCGGCTGGCCGCGGAGTGGGAAGAGGGCTTCAATGAGGCCGCGATGAATTCATCGCGGAGAGAGGCCATCGCTGTCCGTCAGCCACTGCGTCTCAATGCTTCAATGAGGCCGCGATGAATTCATCGCGGAGAGGCGGCGAGGATGGCGAGTCCCCGGTGCGGTGCATCGCTTCAATGAGGCCGCGATGAATTCATCGCGGAGAGGGCGCCCGTACAACTGGCGCATTTTCATGCAGTTCCGCGCCATTTTGCGAGAGCCTGCTATCAATAGGACAATTACGAGCATAGCAGTGTATAGACATGTGGCTCAAATCCTTCTTTTTATTCGCGTTAGAAGGTCGCGAGCGGCCACCGGGATTTGCTCATCACCAGACCGCTCGCTGCAACTTCAACGGGTAACGAATACCGGGTAGTCGTCAATCTCTCCATCCAGGAAGCGCGCCAAAAGTCGAGCCTGAATCTCCAACAGCCGACGATAGCTGACACGATACTCAAACATCGGGTGAGTCACAAGGGTATCCATGCGTAATTCATACGCCTGAAAGAAGCCCTTTCGTCCGTTCGGTTTCAGCGCGACTGATGGGCCGGACCGGATGAAGTCCGCAGTTGTGACCATCCGGGTGTTGATTGCCGTCAGCACAACGGAGTCGGCAATCAATGGCCGAAACGGCTCCATCAAGTCGAGCGCCAACGCCGGTCGCCCGAAACGCGGTTGATGATAAAAACCCCAGTACGGATCAAACCCCAGCGAATAGCAGGTGATCGTCAGGTCCTTTGCCAGAATGCTGTATGCCAGTGATAGTAACGCATTCACCGGATCGCGTGGCGGTCGTCTGTTCCGGTGTGTGAAGTCGAAGCGAAACTCAACTGGTGCGCCTCGGTGTGCGCTGTCGCCGTTTTCTCCCGACTTCAGCATTCCAGCAAATTCTCCGAAGTAAACGCGCGCGGCGGAGCCTTCAATTCCAAGAAGGACATCGAGTGCAGTCGCCATCTCCGCCTTTTCAGCCAGCACTTTTAGCTGGCGCAAGGCTGTTTCAGGGGGTTCGATGTGATTCCGTTGAAGGAGAGTACGTTGATTGCGGATTTTTCCCACAACGAGCTTCCGCGAGAGGCGAAGCGCAATAGATTCGTGCCCGGCGGCTGCGAACTGACGGTGTCGCAAGAATACATTGCGCGCATTCAGTCCATTCGTGATGCCATAGAACCAGCCACCCTGTGAGAAGTAACAGACGGGAACTTCGGCTGCACAGAACGACTGGATTGCTTGTGTCGAGATCTGTACGTTACCGAACAAATTTATCTGCGACACTTCGCCGAGGCGAACCTCCTGCTTGAGACTGTCCCCATCCTTGACCTGAATGACCTCTCCAGACTTCCCAACCCGGAAGCCCTGTGAGTTCAGGTACAGCGGCCGGAGATCACTGCGAGCCGAAACCAACTGACGAACTTCAGCAGTTGTCTCCTTCTCATCACCGTTGCCGAAAAGTGAAAATTGTAGCGGGCGACGTTCCTCGAATCGGAGAGCTCGCGCACGCAGAGCATTGGTCTCATCGGGCAGACAGATACCGACCAAAGAACAACGTGGGCATTTAGGACTATCGACGAGCGGTTCGGGAATCTGGTCACTCAATGCAGCCTTCCGTGCCTGCACAATGAGTTCTTCGGTCTCGGCTATGAGGGCATCGTTTATCTCGATCCGCACGCGCTGCTTCGTGCTGGCATAGTAAAGGATGCCTTCATCGCAGGAATACCCGTTGTCTCGCAACACGAGAGCTTGCGCGGCGATTTGGATGCGATCTGAGGGCCAGGGCGTAGGTAGTCCATCCACCTCACGCGGTTTGCCGCGCTTATAGTCCACAGGCCGTACAGAGTTGCCATTCGCGGCACTCGCGTCGCTTTCGATTAGGTCGAGCTTCGCAGTCAATCCGACACGATCGCTCGTTAGCGTCACCGAACGCGAATGTATCTTCTCGCCATCCATGTCACTAGCTGCGGGCATGGCGCTCGGCCCGGAATCAACTCGTGTGTGCTTGGCTTGGCCATCGAGCGTGTCGGCGCTGTTCTCGAAGACGCCCTCCACCCACTCATAAAAAAAGAGCCGGGGGCAGTAGACGAACTCGTTCAGCATACGCGCTGGAAGGAGGTCGGGCAGTTTCAGCTTGAGATGATGGACTAAGTCCTCATCTACGCGAACGGGTTGAATACGTTGAGCCTCAGCAGACAAGAGGTACTCCTTTCGGAACCAATCTGAATCAAACAACAATGCAAGGACTATCCAGGTTCGTATACGGCTTTCCAAGAGCAGTGATAACGCGATCCCCGCGTCCATCCGAGGGTCCAAGGTTCACAAAAAGAACTTGATCGTTGTCATGATGGATGACTGCACGCAGTGCCTCCCTGCAACGTACCAAATCGGAAGCTGTGAACTGACATTCAAACACGGAAAACTGAAGATGATCCCCAAACCCACGCATCAGCTTGAAGACCGTCCGTAGTCGCTTATCGTCCGAGATGTCGTAGCAAACCAGGTAAGAACTCCGCATATTTGAATGCTCCTATTCTGCCGCCGCAAAAAGGCCCAGACCATAAAAGCGGCCACCACCAAGACATATCGGCCCTGGAATGCTCACTGGCTTGTCATGTGCGTTACGCCATTGGATTCTGACATGAAAGCGCGGAAAACGCTTCAGATGTTGAGGGACGCCGTATAGGTCGGCCAACTCCGCGCCTGACCAAAATCCTGCCTTTTGCCATTCAAGGTTGGCATGGTCGGCCAACTCTTGTGAAAGACCGGCCTGCATTATGGCTTTGCGGAGCAGTGCGTCGGTGCGGCTATACAACTTATCCAACAGGCTCTTCTGTTCCTTAGCTTCGACTCCGTGTTTCAGCCGGCGGCGGTAATGAGCCGGATCGTCATAGCCAGGCAGAACAACGGGCGTGACCGTCGCCCATGTGGAGGACGGCTGAACGTAAGCTGCGACAATTTCATCGTTCGCAGGAATCGCGGAGAGTTCGGCTACTGGCTTGTGCGCGTCTTCCTCTATGAGCATTTGGCCTGACATGGCACGCCGTGACCAGCCGATCTCAGTTTCATAACCATCTGTGAGCGTGGTCACGAGTACGCGACGGATATTGCCGACTACCCTGGCTCTACCTTCGCCTCTGAATTCGATACTGGGCAGCGGTAAATACGCAAATCGGCGCAAACCGACCGCAATGTGTGCATCGCCTTGTGCCTCGCCATGACCGAGAATGCAGGAATTGATGGAATCTTGGGGCCAACCGGCACTCTGTGCTGCCAGTTTGGTGACGTGCCGTAACATTCCAGAAAGTGTAAGCCCCTGCCGAACCGTATCAAATGAACGGAAGCCACTACTCCCATCGGGCTTCCGTAGCGCAAAGGCTGCTACTGGATTGGGGACCGAATCCCCAGCGCGTCGGTACGCCACCGTTTCATAGGCGGTCAGCAGGGGCGGCGGAGTAAATCCGCCGACACCGATACGGTTGAGGAACCCTGTGTGCCGGTCCTCCAACGCCTTGAGAGTGCCTTCTCTCGGTAAGCGCAGCGCGTTGTCCGCCGTTCCCACCGAGGGGAACCACCTCTCACCGGAGATGGTTTCGGCCTGATCGTCAGAGAGTACCGTTCCGTGGCCAATCGCCATATCGACGCCCCAGCCAAGCGCAGCGACACTGCGCGCCATTTCACACAGCGTCTCCAAGTGCGCTTGAGCCTTTTCGCCAGTCGGCTCGGCTAAGGGCCAAAGATAATGCACTGCATCGCCGTCCATCATCAGCATTGGCCGAATGCTCTTCATGGTGCGATGTGTTGCCGGGTTGGCGTCGCCAGAGTTTGACTCGTTGCCACGAACCCACGCTTTAGCAACAATGTCCATTGCATTGTTGGGAACTGAGAGACGGTAGCTTGCCTCCGCAGGGATGGCAACTGGAGCTACCAGGATCGGCGCGGATTGCTTTTCCAACCAGCGAAGAGCGTCGAAATCCGAAGCGCCTCGCCGCCTCGCCGCCGCCATCACTAGCGACTGAAAAACACGCAGAGGCGATGGCGGCCACTCTGGCCGCTTCCCGTCACCGCGTCCATGGAACGTCGGATCGAGAAATCGAATTGACAAGCAGAAGTTCGAGGGCATGGCGTTCTCCGGCTAATCCGCTGTCTTGATGGCCTTTGCGTTCTTCTTCCCGCCCTTTGCCGATTCTCCGCTTATGTCCGCCTTAGCCTTTTCCTTATCGAACTGAACTTCGCGGTCATTTCCAATGCCGAACTGTGAAGCGGCAGCCTTGGCGTAACCAAGTGCCTCCTCCGGGGTCACTGTCGCTGGGACGCGGCGACCGTCGCTATACACCTCGGAAAACACGCGGGGCTTGTCTGGGTCAAGGACTAGATTGCATCCCTGGCGGAGATAACCGGAAGGAGGATAAGTAAACGCCGTTAAGGCAAGACCGAGAATATATCGCTGCAGAGGGAGCGTTTTTTGCTTGTCCTCACCCGCGGCCAGAAGACGCAAAGCCGCAAGATGCAATGACGCATCGCGGCGAGCTCCTCCAGTGGCGATTACACCTCCCGGGGAACCCGATGCGGGGACGTGGATAAATCCACGCGCAGAGTAGGCGTCCTGCATCTTCTTATCGACGGGTTCATCAAGCAGACCCTCGGCGACATACTCTGTCGCGGGGACGAATTGCGCCGATCTAGTAAGTTGGCGCACATCGAATGCGCGGATCGTTGAAGCAACTAGACGCGGCAGTTTGGCCTGTGTATCACGGGAGTCCCAGGCGCCGAATATTATTGAGGTCGGCGCGATCTTGGCCAGCGGCTCGGCGTTACCTCTCTGCAACTGTTGGAAGGCGTTCCTTAGCTCTTGTTGCAACTCAGAACAACGGACAATGGCATCCCCAGCGCGGTGCGCAGCGTCGAGCAGGTTGACTCTTTTCGTGCCAGCTATGATGACGACTTGGGGAACAAGACCCGCGTATAGGTGCCGGGCAAACAGAGGTTCAATCCTATTTGCTTGTGAGCCGACGCTGTCGATCAGGCAAATATTCCTGCCGTCCGCGAATGTATCGACGTTATAACCTCCCTTGAATGTCTTGTCTTCGCTGGCCGCGAAGGTCGCAGGGAATAGGACCCCATCCTGTCCCTCGACAGGCATGAGGTGCTCTCTGATAACAAGAGCCGCTGGCCCGTGGTCGTCAAGCCATGCATCGTACTTCTCGAACAGATTGCTCATATTGGACTCCTTTGTGTGCGGGTTGCGGGCGTATATGTCTTGTGCTTTTTCTGGTCGGTACGAAAGGAATTTGTAAAACGGTAACAGTCACCGCTCCCAATAACACCTGAAACCGCTGCCGGCACAATCGAGATGGGAAGTGGCGTACGCCACGCAAAGTAGTCGAAGACGCGCGGTGTCTCTGTTGGTTTCGGTCGGCATCTTTGCAACCCTATGAAACACAGCGCTTCCACGACGGGGTGAGCAACTGTGCTTATTCCCAATGCGTCTGTCGAGAACCCCACATCGATCGACCAAGCGCTGGCTCCTCGACGTGCATCGAAATAGAAAGGTTCGCGCTTTTTCCCACTCTTACCCAGTTTGGTCTTTGTGCGGGGCGATGGCGGCAATTGCGCATCGAAAACTACTCCACCCTGGTTGAATGGGTCTGTGCACTGCGGATCGATAGCATTGCACATTGCTAGGAATATCTTGCTTTCCTTCATCGACCCGGCCCACGTCTTTATCGATTTGTCCGCCCACCAATCGAGCCGGATAGAAATCGGAGAGACAATGGTAAGCGATCCAGTCGCATCCTCTGAGTCCTCTTCCTCTTTATCCCCCTCTTCATCGGGAGATGCACCGTTGTTTTCGGACAGTCGAAAGTTCCTTGCCGCCTCCAGCAGCTTCGATAAGGATGCACCAGCGTGTTCCGTCCTTATATGAAAAGTCCCGGTTTCAAACCATCCTTCAGCGAATCCCCAAAGCCTGTCGGCCAGCTCCAGCAGGCCACAGCAGGCGAAGAACTGGCCCGAATTGGCTGGGTCTACGTCGATGCGAATGCTCATAGCTCATCCTCCCAAAATGCCGATGGGTTTGCGCTTGCGGCGTAATCGGCGGCGCGAAGCAAGGATTCGAGGTAGGCCAATCCCCAGCGGCCGAATTTGCGTTGCAACCTGGCGAAGCGCTCTGGCACCTCGGCAGCGACAATGGAATTCTTTTCATCGGTTGCTTCTGGGTCGTATGCTTCTTCCGCTGGGAAATGCGGGCGTCCGCGTCCGTGATGTGTCGCAACCAGGTGGAGGACCACTTCTTTCATATCCTCACTTAGCTCAAGAAACTCTGATTCATTCTGGACATCGAGCAAAGAAGCAAACTCATGCCGGTAGCTCTCGTTCAGAGTGTATGGCTGTTTCTTTCGTCCTGACTTTGCGAACAAAGTATTGCTGTTCACGTTGCCAATGATTCTCTGAAACAGTGGTCTCCGCTTCCCGGAATCGTGAAAGCGCGCAGCGACGACAACTGCTTTTCGCAGTTCGTCCGAGAGCGGCGACTGCTCAACGATCCGATTGGCTTCTTTGACTACATCATCTGTATGCACCTGCCACAGGACCGCTCCAGCATCTCTCTCCGAGCCGTCGTTATCGGCCCATTTCGGCATTTCGTACCAGTGCCAGTACCTGCGGCCAGCCGCTTCGTCCTGTTCCGACTCATCGTCAGCCCCAGGGTCAGTGTCGATGGTGCGGATGAGGCGCATCTGTTCGATCTTTTTCGTGGGCTGAGGATTGCCGTCCCGAACGCGGATGCGACGCGGCGTACCGTCCGTGGCTGGCCATTCATCGGCCACTTCGTCGGCTATATCCGAAACTCCATCGAGAGAACCCTCACTCAATCCCCCGACCGAGGGCGGAAGCAGGACCGTACTATCGTTAATCCGATCCTTATTATTGTCGTTTACCAATTTCTCTAGCGTGAACACCTCGACACTGCCGTCGTCCGTCAGCAACCAGACCGGAGCTTCAGGAAGTCGTTTCGCGAGTTCCTTGAGATCCTTCAGAACGCGGTCGCTTCGATCCCGCAACAGTTCGAGCGGCTTCAGCGGGTAGGTGTCCAGCAGGTTTTCGGGATCGTATTGCTCCAACAGCTTGCCGCTAACGACTCCAACCTCCTCGCGCCAAGCCACATGAGTCTCGGGCGGCTCATATTCGCTGACTCCATGCAGGTATGGCTCGACTGCTGGACGGCCGGGAAACTTACCCCTGATCGTCGTGAGTGCCCATGAATCGAACAAGATGTCTGTGGTGGAGAGAATTCTGGGTGTTGGTGTGAACGCTGCCTGACAGTCTTCGACGTTCAGTTCTCCGAGGGCGTTTGGGCTGGCTTGACCATCCGGCAACTTGTTGAGTAGCGCAAGGGTCCTTTGCCGCCGGTCATCAAGCTCGTTGTCTTTCTTAAATTCTGCGGGATAAAAGACATGAATCTCAGTATCGTTGCGGTCTCCGAAACGATTGACGCGGCCGAATCGCTGAACCATGCTGTCGAACGGGGAGAGGTCGCAGATCAGATGGTCCGCCGAGATGTTTACGCCCACCTCCCCAGCAGATGTGCAAACGAGGTAGACGGTGGTGCCATCCGCCTCCGCACCTGGCAGGAAGCGCCGAAAGATAGCGTCTTCCTTGACCAATTTGTCTCTCTCGAAACCTCGCATGGTTCCGGTAAAGGGTTGCACCCGCTGATTCGCGCTCTTTAATTTCTTCGCAATCCCCTTAACGTCCTCAATCCTTCTTACGAAGACCAAGACCGCGCGCCCTGAGTCCTTGAATTTCTTTTCCAGAGCCAGGTCAGCAATCTCGTTTGCCAGCTTTCCTTCTTCCTTGTTCTCGTGCAGGCTGATTGTTTTCTTTGAGCCCTGCCGACGCCAAATGACGTGAAGCGGCGTTTCCGATGGGTCGGGCATCTCGTTTGGAACGTCCTTCTCTACCTCTGTCAGTCCAAATGCGCCGTTCTTCGCGCGCGATGTAGCCGACAACGCCATAACGTGGAACTTGCCGAACTCCCTGCAGCGCTTCTGCTCTTCGCGGATTGTGACGAGCAACTCCTGAAACGCGGGTTCCAGATGGGCTTCGTCATGGACAAGTAGTACATCCTGCCCCAGGAATCCGGCATGTAGCGGTTTTGCCTTAAATCCAATGCCGTAGCCGGAAAACAGCAGCCGACTGCCAATCATATCGACAGTGCCGACAATCACTGCCGGTCGTGAAGGATCGCCTCGCCATTCGGCGTTGTCCTCAAATTGACCCCGCAGAGTGCTGATGCCGAGGATCTCGCCGGAAGTCTCTCCGGATAGTTTCCTCAGCGCCGAACGAATCGGTTCCAACTCCACGATTCCTGGGTCGTTAACCCTCCGCCTGATCTGTTCCGCTTCGTTCGTCGCCTGATCGACGACCACGCGACGATTGACGACCCAAGTCAGACGCCGTGGGATTGAATTTTGCCTTGGATCCACCGACGACTTTTCAGCCAGCGCGAGAAGCCATATAGCCATAATGGAGGTCTTCCCGGTTCCGGTTGGCAGACTGACATCAGCAGGCGGAATTTTGTCAGATAAAAGCCACAGGAATAGACACTCCTGCCAAGGGAAAGGCGCATTGCCGGTTAGCGCCTCGAATCTCTTCGCAAAAAGCTCTGCGCATTCCGTTTTGGCTGCGAACGTGACCATAAGCACATTTCTGCATTTCAGCGATTGCAGTTGATCTCAAATCGGCGACAAAAACACTCCAGACGCGAACGCAGTATGGCCGCGTACATTGGCGGATATTCTGGATGTGCAGAATTATAGAGCACTTAGGTGGGTTCGAGCAGGTACAAGTGAACTGTATACGCAATCGTTACATATTTTGTGGATGTGAAACGGTCGATTATCTCCCGCTCATGTGAACTTGAAAAACAAGCATTTCTTATCTCTAAAGTGGGGAAGGAGCACCTTCCCTCGCTCCAGCCGGCTTTGCCGTCTTGCGCTACCCATCCCAGCGGGGAGGTCC
>Ga0209483_1001422_pt1 | contig 18134 bp, 16 predicted proteins | sample NGEPerA_FD_184508 | JGI IMG/M metagenome (GOLD analysis project Ga0209483, IMG submission 184508) | Arctic peat soil microbial communities from the Barrow Environmental Observatory site, Barrow, Alaska, USA - NGEE PermafrostL2-A... | ecosystem: Environmental > Terrestrial > Soil > Wetlands >... | reverse complement strand
AGTCGTCGCACCCGTAGATCCGGTCGCCGAGGGCGGCCCGGAATTCGACAGGGAACGTGCCGGGGGCCTGGACCAGCCAGGCCAGGCAGCGGCGGGCGTCGAGGACCCCGTCGGCCACCAGCGCCCCGGTCGGACAGGCCGTCACGCACCGCCGGCAGGTGCCGCACCCCTCGGCATGACCCGACGGGCCGGTCGGCGGGGTCGGGTCGAGCGGGGCATCGGTGACCACGGAGCCGAGCACGAACCACGACCCGAGTCCGGGAAGGAGCAGCAGGCCGTTGCGGCCGAACCACCCCAGCCCGGCCCGTTGGGCCGCCACCCGGTCGACCAGGGCGTTGTCGTCGGCCACCACTCGGGCCTGCCACCCCTCGGCCTCCAGGTGGTCGGCGATCCGACGGAGGGCCGTGCGCAGCGGGGCGTAGTGGTCGCCTCGGGCATAGCGGGCGACTCGGCCGGTCGGTCGGTCTCCGGAACGTTCGTCGTCATCACGGCGCCGGTAGCCCCAGGCCCCGACCACCAGCGAACGGGCGCCGGGGAGCACCCGGTGCGGATCGGTCGAGCGCCGGGGATTCCGGTAGGTGAACTGCATGTCCGCGGCGAGCCCGTCGCGCCGACGGGACTCGAGCACCACCCGTGTCGCCGAGAACACCTCGGCGCCGCCGATTCCGACGGCAGCCAGGCCCGCGGCAGCTCCGAGTGCCCGCACCTCGCGTTCGAGGCGGGCACGACCGTCGACCGACAGGGTCGGCGGGGCGGACACCTCGGGACTGGGCACGTCCCATGGTTGCACGACCGGCGGGACCGATCGGCACCGGCGGGACGCGGTGGCCGAACGCCGCCGGTGCGACCGCCTACTGGCCGCTGGCCCGGACCTCGTGGCGCACGCCCGGCACCAGGCCGGCCCGTTCCAGCAGCCGCACGGCCCGGGCCTCGTCGGCGTCGACCACCAGGGCGTCCTCGGGGGAACGGCCCACGATGAACGAGACGATGCAGTCGTCGCACACGGGAGTACCTCGGTGGGCGCAGTCGGCGCAGTCGATGGTGAACGACCCGTCACCGGGCCCGCCCGTCACCTCGTGGAGCGCCGAAGGTGCCGGCATCGACCGCCGCAGGGGAAGCGGGACGACCACACCGGTGCCCCCGGGGCCGAGCCTGTCCGGCCGGTGGTTTTCGGGTTCGAGCGTCACGGTGGTCCTCCTTGATGCGGTGGTCGAATCGGTCCCTCGCCTCCGAATACTCCTCTGCGGGTGTGACACCCACGTCCAGGTGCCCCCCGCCCGGCCCGGGGACCACTGTCCGGATACGGCATCCTCCGGGTAGAGCGGCCCGTCCGGAACCCGAGGCTCAAGGCAGAGCGGCAACGGCCGATACATAAGGGGAAGACCTGGGACCGGTGGGTGTCGACACCCACCGCAGCGGGCAGGACCGCCCCAGACCCGACGGCCGACGCACACAGCAAGGAGCATCAGCAATGACCACAGCCCTGAGCACCGAGCAGGTAGCTGGGACCACACGCGTCCTCATCATCGAGGACGACCCCGCGATCGCCGAGGCGGTCCGGCGGGTGGTGGTCAAGCAGCACGGCACGGGCGTGGTGGCGAGTGACGGGCGGAACGGACTCCGCAACTTCTTCGAGGAGCGCCCCGACCTGGTGGTGCTCGACGTCGGACTGCCCGAGATGGACGGCTGGGAGGTGCTCGACCGCATCCGCGACCTCTCCGAGGTGCCGGTGCTCGTCCTGACCGCCCACGACCTCGACCACGATGCGGACCGCGGCCTGACCGGCGGCGCCGACGACTTCTTGACCAAGCCGTTCGGCGCCCAGGAACTCGCTTCCCGCATCCAGTCGTTGCTGGCCCGCAGCCAGGCGGCCACCCCGTCGGTGATCGCAGAGCCCGCCCGGTACCGGGACGGCACCCTCGAGGTCGACTGGCCGGCCCGTGAGGTCCGGGTGGACGGTGAGGTCGTCGGCCTCACCAAGCTCGAGTTCCAGCTCCTCCAGACTTTCGTGCGCCATCCCGGACAGGCACTGTCCACCAAGGAGCTGCTCGAAAAGGTGTGGAACGACCCGCTCGGGATCGGTCCGGAGCGGGTCAAGTTCACCGTCCTCCGCCTCCGCCGCAAGCTCCGCTGGCAGGACGAGTACAAGGATGTCCTCGAGGCCATCCGCGGCTACGGCTACCGGTACACGCCGGTTGCCAATCGCTCGCCGGCCCGGTAGGCCACCCGGCGCCACGGAGCCGTTCGGCCGGTCTAGTAGCCGGCCGAGGCGTCCACCCGCCCCACCAGGGGCTCCCCCCCGGCCAGGCAGCGGACGTTGGTCCGGATCCGCTCGGCCAGGAGCGGCACCACCATCTCGATGGTGTCGGCCGTGTGCGGCGTGATGATGCAGTGCTCCAGGTCCCACAGGGGGTGGCCGTCGGGCAGCGGCTCCGGGTCCGTGACGTCGAGGGCGGCCCCGGCGATCGATCCCGTCCCGAGTGCCGTCACCAGTGCGTCAGTGTCGACGTGGCGGCCCCGGGCCACATTGACGAGCCACGCCGATTCGTTCATCGCGTCGAGTTCGGCCGGGCCGATGATCCGCTCGGTGTCGGGGGTGAGGGCGAGGGCCAGCACCACTACCAGGGCACCGGTCAGGGCCTCGTGGAGCCGATCGACGGGAAGGGTGCGGGCGGCACCCGGAACCGGGTCGGGACGGCGGCGCACCACGGTGGCGTCGACCCGGAACGGGGCGAGCTGCTCGAGCAGCGAGGTGGCGATGCCACCGCCCCCGACGATGGTTACCTTCTGGTCGTAGATGCTGGTGCCGGCCGGGATGCCCCACGACCGGGCTGTCACCCGGGCGGGCAGGTGGCGCAGGCCGGCCAGGGCCAAGGTGAGGGCGTGCTCGGCCACCGGTTCTGCGTAGGCGCCCTTGGCGCAGGTCCAGATCCGCTCGTTGTCGAGCAGGCCGGCTTCGGCGACCCGCTCGACCCCGGCGAAGGGAAGCTGCACCCACCGGGCATCGGGGACCTCGGCCAACCACGCGGTGAGGCCGGCCACGTCGCCCGGGTCCAGCCACACCAGGCTGTCGGGCCCGTCGCCAAGGTCGACCACCTCGCCTCCGCCGGCGCGCACGGCGTCGGTGGCGAAGTCGGAGGGGAACGGGCCGACGGCGACGCGGGGCGGGGGCATGGGCGCACCTTAGCCAGGGCCCGGTAGGGCGATCCGACACCAGGTCACCCTCTCACGGGATGCCCGGTGCGGCCCAGAGCGGTCGGTCGCCCGGGTTTGCTTAGATGGTGACTCAGACCGGCGCCAGGGGGAAGCCATGCACGTGCACTTCAATGTCCGAGAGTTCCTCGACCGGGCCGGCGTCACCTATCCCGATCGGATCGCCCTCATCGACGAGCCCGATCAACCGGCGCAGCCGTGGGAGCCCCTCACCTTCGCCCAGATGGCCGAGCAGGCCCGAGCCCAGGCCGCCGGGCTCGACCGCCTGGGGATCGGCCCGGGCGAGCGGGTGGCGGTGGTGTCCCACAACTCCGCCCGCCTGCTGACCTCGTTCTTCGGAGTGTCCGGGTGGGGCCGGATCCTGGTGCCGATCAACTTCCGTCTGGCCCGGGCGGAGGTCGAGTACATCCTCGATCACTCCGGGGCCTCGGTGTTGCTGGTGGACCCGGAGCTCGACGAGGCGCTGGAGGGCATCGGTCCCGACCGGCGGTTCGTCCTCGGGGAGGCATCCGACGCCGAGCTCTACGTGCCGGGTGTGGAGCCGGTGGCGTGGGCGTCCGACGAGGAGGCGACCGCCACCATCAACTACACCTCGGGCACCACCGCCCGGCCCAAGGGGGTGCAGCTCACCCACCGGAACTGCTGGGTCAACTCGGCGGTATTCGGGTGGCATATCGGCGTGTCCGACCGCGACGTCTACCTCCACACGCTGCCGATGTTCCATGCCAACGGCTGGGGGATGCCATGGGCCACGGCGGCCATGGGCGTCACCCAGGTGGCCCTCCGCAAGGTCGACGGCCCGGAGATCCTCCGCCGGGTCGACCGCCACGGGGTCACCCTGCTGTGCGCGGCTCCGGCCGTGGTCAACGCCGTCCTCGACGCTGCACCCGACTGGAACGGGCCGGTGCCCGGGGCGGGCACCACCCGGATCGTGGTGGCCGGGGCCCCGCCTCCGTCCAGGACGATCGAGCGGATCGAGTCCGAGTTGGGCTGGGAGTTCATCCAGATCTACGGCCTGACCGAGACGTCACCCCTGCTGACGGTCAACCGGTCCCGGGCGGAGTGGGACGACCTCCCGTCCGACCAACGGGCCCGCAAGTTGATGCGGGCAGGCGCGCCGGCCGTCGGCACGGAGATCACGGTTGACGCGAAGGGCGAAGTGCTGGCCCGCTCCAACACGGTGATGGCCGGCTACTGGCGCCAGCCCGAGGAGTCGGCGGCCGCCCTGGCCGGCGGGTGGTTCCATACCGGGGACGGCGGAATCGTCGACGGTGAGGGGCACCTGAGCATCCTCGACCGCAAGAAGGACGTGATCATCACCGGTGGGGAGAACGTGTCGTCGATCGAGGTCGAGGACGCCATCTTCTCCCTGGACGGGGTGCTCGAGGTGGCCGTCATCGGGGTGCCCCACGACAAGTGGGGCGAGATGGTGCTCGCCCTGGTCGTGCCGGCCGAGGGAGCCGGCGTCACCGAAGAGATCGTGATCACCCACTGCAAGACGGTGCTGGCCGGGTACAAGTGCCCGAAGGGGGTCGAGCTGCGCGAACAGCTGCCCCGCACCGCCACCGGCAAGCTCCAGAAGTTCCGGCTCCGGGCCCCGTACTGGGAAGGCCTGGACCGCCAGGTCAACTGAGCGGACTACCGCAGGGACGGCGCGGGATCGACCGAGCCGCCGGCCCGGGCCCACGCCGGGGCGCCGTCCCGGTCGAGCCATTCGTCGATGCGGAGCGCGGTCCACACCGGGGTCTCGAGCATGGGCGCGTGGCCGATGTCCCGGGCCACGTCGAGGCGCCAGTTGGTCCGCCCCTCGGCCATGCGGCGCGCCGCGGCCAACGGGACCAGCATGTCCTTGGAGCCGTGGAGGTGGAGGACCGGTAGGTCGAGGGCGTCGATCTTGGCGATGGTCGGTCCCGAACGGGTCATCACCCACGACAGGGACCGGGCCGACGCCAGATAGGCGCGGTCGGCGGCCGCGCGGTCGACCGCCGCGGTCAGGGCCACGTGGGCGTCCACCACGTCGGCCGGCACCCGGCCCGGGTCGACGCAGGTAGCGCCCAGGACCCGGCGGACCGTCCGCTCCGCGGTGGTCCGGCCCCGCCGGACCGAGAGGTAGCGCTCCCCCACCCCCGGCACCGAGCACACCACGAAGTTCGTCAGCACCCGGGGGTGGACCATCCCGAGCCGATCGATGGGGAGCGCCGGGTCGATCAGGATCAGCCCAGCCACCCGTTCGGGGGCCGCCGAGGCGGTGAGGGCGGCCACGAGTCCCCCGAGCGAGTTGCCCATCAAGATGACCGGACGGTCGGAGATCTCGGCGGCGAATCCGGCCAGCAGGTCGACGTGCCCGTCGACGTGGGCGGTCCGTCCGGCCGTCGGCGTGTGCCCGTGCCCAAGCAGGTCGACGGCCACCAGTCGGCTGCGGCCCACCAAGTGAGGGGCCACCGCGGCCCAGTTGAGGTGCGAGCCACCCAGGCCGTGGACGCCGATCAGCACCGGGGCCCCTTCGGGGCCGCCGTAGTCGACGTAGTGGACGGGGCCGTCGAGGTCGACGGTCCGCGACGTGTGCGGGACTCCTGCCAGGGTCGTCACCCCGACGAGGCTACCGGCCGGTAGTCCCGACTCCGCCGCACGCGGTCCCGTCACGACCCCTCGCAGGACCGCTCCGCACTCAGGTAGGGAGGAAGTCGACCAACAGGCGGTTCACCTCGTCGGGCGCCTCGAGCTGCATCCAGTGGCCGGGGCCTTCGACCCGCTCGTAGCGCCACGAGCCGGACACGTACTCGCCTGACCGAGTCATCTGCTCCTCGGTCAGGGCGAAGTCGCCACTGCTCCACACCCCGAGCGTCGGGGCCGCGATCGGTGGCAGCTCGAGTGGCGGCGCGACGAACCCGTCCGGCGGGATGTTGGCCCGGTACCAGTTGAGGGCGGACGTCAGCGAGCCCGTGGCCTCCCACCGGGCCACGATGGCGTCGGCATCCGGATGGGCGCACCACGCCCGGAAGTTGGCCCAGCCGTCGGCCGACAACCACTCCTCGGCCACGCCGGCGAACTGGAAGAAGAACATGTACCAGGACTTCTCCAGCTGGGGCACCCCGATCGACCGGAATGCAGCGGGATGGCCGACGGACAGGGTGACCAGGTGATCGACCCGGTCAGGCAGGAAGGCGGCCATGGCCCAGGCCGCGGCAGCCCCGAAGTCGTGGCCGACCACGTGGGGTCGGGCCACCCCGAGTTCGTCCAGCACGGCGACGAAGTCCCCAACTGCGCTCAGGATCGAGTAGTCCTCGACCTCCGGTGGTGTCCCCGACGAGCCGAACCCACGCAGGTCGGGCACGATCACCTGGAAGCCGGCATCGGCCAGAGCCGGAACCTGGTGGCGCCACAGGGCGCCCGAGTCGGGAAACCCGTGGAGCAGGAGCACCGGTCGACCCTCGCCTGTTACCTCGACGTGGATGGGGATCCCGCCGCTGTCGATTTCCATCGTGGTCACGGTAGCTCCCGCCTCAGCGCTTGTCGCCGGAGGGGAAGTGGAGTGAGTTGGCCGGAGGGCTGGACGAGCCCTGGATGTCCGGCCAACGGGTGGTGATCGACTTGAGTCGGGTGTTGAACCGGACGCCCTCCATTCCGTGGATGTGGGCATCGCCGAACAGCGACTGCTTCCATCCGCCGAACGAGTAGTAGGCCATCGGCACCGGGATGGCCACGTTGATGCCGACCATGCCCACCGACACGTCGCGTCGGAACCGCCGGGCCGAGTGGCCGTCTCGGGTGAAGATGGCGGTGCCGTTGCCGTACGGGTTGGCATTGACCAGGTCGATCGCCTCGTCGAGGGAGTCCACCCGCAGCACGGACAGCACCGGCCCGAAGATCTCGTCCTGGTAGACGGCCATGTCCGTGGTGACCCAGTCGACCAGGGTGGGGCCGAAGAAGAAGCCGTCTTCGGCGCCGGGCACCGTGACCTCCCGCCCGTCGACAACCACCTCGGCGCCGTCGGCCAGTGCCGAGTCCACGTAGCCGGCCACCCGGTCGCGGTGGACCCGGGTGATGAGCGGCCCCATGTCGGACGCCGCGTCATTGCCCGGGCCGGTCCGCAGGCCCCGGGCACGGGTGGCGACCGCGTCGACCAGCGGGTCGGCGTCCCCGACCACCACCACGGCGCTGATGGCCATGCAGCGTTCGCCGGCCGAGCCGTAGCCGGCGCCGATCAGGGCATCGGCCGTGGCGTCGAGGTCGGCGTCGGGCAGGACGACGGCGTGGTTCTTGGCCCCGCCCAAGGCCTGCACCCGCTTGCTGGAGGCATGGCCCCGCTCGAAGACGTGCCGGGCGATGGGGGTCGAGCCCACGAAGGAGACGGCGGCCACCTTGGGGTGGTCAAGCAGCGCGTTGACGGCCTCGGCGTCGCCGTGGACCACGGTGAAGACACCTTCGGGCAGCCCGCTCTCCCGCCACAGGTTGGCCACCAACTCCGAGGCCGACGGGTCACGTTCGGACGGCTTCAGCACGAAGGTGTTGCCGCAGGCGATGGCCACCGGGTACATCCACATGGGGACCATGACCGGGAAGTTGAACGGCGTGATGCCGGCCACCACACCGAGCGGCTGGCGGATCGAGGAGGCGTCGACCCCGGTCGACACGTCCTCACTGAACTCGCCCTTCATCAGGTGAGGGATTCCGCAGGCGAATTCGATGACCTCGATGCCCCGGGCCACCTCGCCCCGGGCGTCCTCCAGGACCTTGCCGTGCTCGGACGTGATGATCCGGGCCAGTTCGTCACGATGCCGGTCGGCCAGCTCCCGGAAGGCGAACAGGATGCGGCTCCGGGCGGTGAGTGACGTGTCCCGCCAGCTCTCGAATGCGGTGGCCGCCGTCTCCACGGCATGGTCGACGTCCTTGGCGGTGGCGAGCACCACGTCGGCCGTCTGGGCGCCGGTGGCCGGATCGAATACGGGTGCGGTGCGGGCGTTGGCGCCCTCGACGGATGAACCGATCTGCTTCACGGGGTGACGCTCCTCGGGGAGCCGCGCTCCCCCTCGTGGTGACGGGTACTGCGGGTGTCGCGGCGCCTGGTGGTCGGCAGCCAGAGGGCGGTGGGACCGTCCGGGCGGCGTGCAACAATCGTCGCATGCCACCCACAGACGCGGGACGCGGGACCGACGCCGATCCGGGTCCGGTGTCCGACCGGGTCCGGCTGCGGCGCCTGGCCGACCAGGGGTCCCATCGGCGGGCGGATCTCGAGGCGGTTCTCGACGCCGGGTTCGTCTGCCATCTGGGCCTCGAGGTGGACGGGTGGCCCATGGTCGTCCCGACCACCTACGGACGCCGGGGCGGCGACCTCTTTCTGCACGGTTCGGTGGCCAGCCGGAGCCTGCGGACGGCCTGGGCGCCCGTCCCGGTCTGTGTGACCGTGACCCTGGTCGACGGGCTGGTCCTGGCCCGCTCGCTGTTCAACCATTCCGTCAACTACCGCTGCGCCATGGTCTACGGCCTGCCCGAGCTGCTCGACGACCCTGTCGAGAAGCTGGCCGGCCTCCAGGCCATCAGCGACCATGTCGTGCCCGGCCAATGGGGCTACGCCCGCCCACCGTCGGCCAAGGAGCTGGCCGCCACCAGCGTGCTGCGGCTCTCCCTCGACCAGGCGTCGGTCAAGGTCAGCGCAGGACCGCCCGACGACGACGAGGCCGATCTGGCCCTCGACGTGTGGGCCGGCGAGGTGCCGCTGCGCACCGTGCGCCTCGGACCGCTGGCCGCAGCCGACCTGGCTTCGGACGGTGTGGTGCCGGAGCACATCGCCCGGGGTCCGCTGGCCCCGGGTTCGGTGCCGCTGCGCGACCTCGGCTGACCGGGAGCACTCCATAGGTCGACGCGGCGAGGACGCGGCCGCTCAGGCCACGAACTTGGACAGCGGCCGGAAGTCCATGCCGTGCGCTTCGGCCACCGGCTCATACACCACCATGCCGTCGACCACGTTAACCCCCTCGGCCAGCGCCGGGTCCTCGGCCACGGCGTCCTTCCACCCGTGATTGGCGATGTTCAGGACGTACGGGAGCGTGGCGTTCACAAGAGCGTGGGTGGACGAATGGGGAACGGCGCCCGGCATGTTGGCCACGCAGTAGAAGATCGAGCCGTTCACCTCGAAGGTGGGCTCGGAGTGGGTGGTCGGCCGGGTCGACTCGAAGCAACCGCCCTGGTCCACGGAGATGTCGACCAGCACGGAACCGTCCCGCATCTTGCCCACCAGCTCGTCGCTGATGAGTTTGGGAGCCTTGGCCCCGACGACCAGCACCGCGCCGATAACAATGTCGGCATCGGTGCAGACCTCTTCGATGGCGTGGGTGCTGGAGGCCACCGTCTCGAGCCCGCCCCGGAAGTGGTGGTCGACCTGGCGCAGGCGCTCGAGGTTGCGATCGAGGATGTAGACCTCGGCATGCATGCCCACGGCCAGGGTGGCGGCCGCCATGCCGGCCACACCGGCGCCCAGGATGACGATCTTGGCGCAGCGCACACCGGGCACGCCGCACACCAGGGTGCCGCGGCCCCCGCCCGGCCGCATCAGGTGGTGGGAGCCCATCAGCGGGGCCATCCGGCCCGCCACCTCGCTCATCGGGGTGAGCAGGGGGAGGGAATTGTCGGATTGGCGCACCGTCTCGTAGGCGATGGCCGTGTTGCCCCCGGCGATCAAGGCCTCGGTGCACGGGCGTGAGGCGGCCAGGTGCAGGTAGGTGAAGAGCACCTGGTCCCGGCGGGCTCCGAGCCGCGGGTACTCGACGGCGATGGGCTCCTTCACGCCCAGCACCAGGTCGGCGGCGGCCCAGATGTCATCCGGGTCGTCGAGGATCTGCGCCCCGGTGGCCACGAAGTCCTCGTCCGGAATCGACGATCCGACACCGGCCCCCTTCTCGACGTAGACGGTGTGGCCCGAGGCGGTCAGCTCGCGCACGCCCGCCGGGGTGATGGCCACCCGGTACTCGTCTGCCTTCACTTCTTTGGGGACGCCGACGATCACGGCTTGCGGATCATTTGTCGGTGTCGACACCAGCGCCTGCGGAATCCGCCTGCCCGGTGCCGCCGGGACCGTTGTCGAGCTCTGCCATGCGCTGTTCGAGGGTCGTTGCGGAGGACACCGTCACTCCGTCCGGCTCGACGCCGAACAGACCAACCTCGACACCGACGTCCTCGGGCACGAGCGTCGGGGTCGAGCGGGTGAGGACGTCGCCCCGGAAGAATGGCGGCCGCAACGACGAGTACACGAACATCAGCACGATGCCGATCGCGACGGACGCTACGTCGATGAGGAAGACACCGCCGATGTCCCAGTGCGGCGGAAACGGCATCGACCACGACGTGTAGCTGTTTACCGGCTTCCAGTAGAAGTAGAGACTCCAGCCAAGGATGAAGTAGAGCATCAGCCCGCCGACCACCGGAAGGATGCCCTGCATCCAGAGATTGCGAGCGCTCGAGCTGAGGTCCTTGCGGTAGTACCAGGCGCACGAGAAGCCGGTGAGCCCGTAGTAGAAGGCGATCATGACCCCGATCGCCGACACCGCGTCGGGGATGAGGTTTCCACCGGACACGTAGTTGAACGCGATGTAGAGGATGATGGAGATGCCGCCCATCGCGATCGTCGACACCGTGGGGGTCAGGTGACGCTTGTGAATCTTGGCGAAGGCGTTTGGGATCGCCTTGTACACGGACATCGACAGGGTGGTCCGGGCTGTCGGCAGGATCGTCGTCTGCGTCGACGCCGCCGCCGAGCTGAGCACCATCAGTAGGAGCAGGTGGTACATGAACGAGCCGATTCCGGAGGTGCCGAAGATCGAGTGGCCCATCACCGAGATGACGTCGCTCGAGTTGGCCGGGTTCCCGAGCCCGATCCCCGTCGTCCCGAGGCCGGCATACGACTCACTCGACATGATGACCAGGACGTAGGTGACGAGGAGAATCAAGGTCGACAGAACGGCGGCCTTGCCCGGGGTCCGTCGGGAGTCCGCCGTCTCCTCGTTGACCGATACCGTCGTGTCCCAGCCCCAATAGATGAACAACATCAGTGCAAGACCCACGATGAACGCCTGCGGGCCGGCGATGTCGAAGGGATTGAACCATGAGAGCGATGGGGCCAGATGGCCCACGGGGGCGTGGCCAGATCCCACCTTCACGAGCGCCACCACGGAGAAGACGAGGAGCATCGTCAGCTCGATACCCAACAGAGCCTTCTGGAAGTTCGCCGAGATCTCGATACCCAGGTAGCAGATGAAGGTCATCGCCACGATCCAGAGGATGCCCACGAGGAGGACCCACCCGCTGGCGGGATTCTGGCCGATGCCGTTGGCCCCGAATAGAAGGAAGACGTACTGCCCGGCCACCTGCGCCAGGCTCGCCATCACCAGAACGTCGGCGACGACGATCGCCCAGCCGCCCTGCCAGCCGGTCTTCGGTCCGAACGCCCTTGTCGCCCACGTGAAGGTGGTGCCGCAGTCGGGATCTGCCCGGTTGAGCTCCCGATAGGCGAAGGACGTCAGCAGAATGGGCACGAAGGCCAGGATCGTGACGATTGGCGCCTGCGGACCGATGGCGACGACCACGAAACCGAGGGTGGCGGCCAGGCTGTACGCAGGAGCGGTCGACGCGACACCGATGACCGTCGATGAGATCAGGCCCAGTGCCCCTTTCTTCAACCCTTTGTCTTGGTATGAGTCGGCGACCGGCCCCATTAGTGCCTTTTCGGCTCTGGCTTCTGTGGTCATGTGTTGTCGCCCTCCATGGGTAGTGGGTGGTTCATTCTCCGATGAAGCTCATGACGTGCTTGATCCGGGTGTAGTCCTCGAAGCCGTACGAAGAAAGATCCTTGCCGTAGCCCGAGTGCTTGAACCCACCGTGGGGCATCTCGGCGACGATCGGGATGTGGGTGTTGATCCACACGCACCCGAAGTCGAGCGCCTTGGCCATGCGCATGGCCCGACCGTGATTCTGGGTCCACACGCTGGAGGCGAGGCCGTAGCGGACCCCGTTGGCCCAGGCGATCGCCTCGTCCTCGTCACCGAAACGCTGGACGGTGATGGCCGGCCCGAAGAGCTCCTCCTGGATGACCTCGTCGTCCTGGTGGAGACCGGCGATGACCGAGGGGGCGAAGCAGTAGCCACGGGCACCGACCGGGGCCCCTCCGGTCACCACCTCGGCGTGGCTCGGGAGGCGCTCGAAGAACCCACCGAGGCGCTCGAGCTGCGCGGCGCTGTTCAACGGTCCGTAGTCGGCGTCGACCACGTCGGTCCCGCCGACGGTCTGGGCCCTGGCCTGGTCGGCCAACGCGGCCACGAAGTCGTCGTAGATGCCCGGGGCGGCCAGCACCCGGGTGGCGGCCGTGCAGTCCTGCCCGGCGTTGAAGTAGCCGGCAATGGCGATCCCCTCGACGGCGGCCTCCAGGTCGGCGTCGTCGAACACCACCACCGGGGCCTTGCCGCCCAGTTCGAGGTGGACCCGTTTGACATCATGGGACGCCGATTCGGCCACCTGCATGCCGGCTCGGACGCTCCCGGTGATGGACACCATGGCCGGCGTCGGGTGCTCGACCAGCATCCGTCCGGTGTCGCGGTCACCGCACACCACGTTGAAGACGCCGTCGGGCAGGAATTCGGACATGATCTCGGCCATCAGCAGCGTCGAGGCCGGGGTGGTGTCCGAGGGCTTCAACACCATGGCGTTGCCGGCGGCGATCGCCGGTGCCCACTTCCACACGGCCATCATGGCGGGGTAGTTCCACGGGGTGACGGCGGCGCACACGCCGATCGGCTCACGTCGGATCATCGATGTGTGGTCGGCCATGTACTCGCCGGCCGACTTGCCCTCGAGGTGCCGCGCCGCCCCGGCGAAGAAGCGGATCTGGTCGACCATCGGCGGGATCTCCTCCGCCAGGGTCACGGCCAATGGCTTGCCGGTGTTGGCGCTCTCGACGGCGACGAGTTCCTCGGCCCGGGCCTCGATGGCATCCGCGATGCGGAAGAGGGAGAGGCTGCGCTCCGAGGGGGTGGCATCGCGCCAGCCCGGGAAGGCGGCGGCCGCGGCGGCCACTGCGGCATCGACGTCCTCGGCGCCCGACACGGGGGACTCGAAGTTCTCCTCGCCCGTGCTCGGGTCGGGCAGGTTCACCGAACGGCCGGACTGGGTTGCGACGTAGGAGCCACCGATGAAGTTCGACAGGCTCGTAGTGGTCACGGTCCCTCCCCGGGGATCTGGTCGGACGGCCGACGGGCGATCCATCGAGCGTGCGCGGGCGGGTCGGGCCCGCCGAATGATTGTCATCGTTGCGTAAGTTCTCCGATCTGACAAGTGATTTCTGAAAACTCTGTGTTAACTGCTACGGAAATCGCTTGTTTTTGCCGCTGATTCCACGTTAACTGTGCGTTAACTGCTAGAACGGATCGAGTATGACCATGCACCTCGAGCACCACGCCGCAGCGCTTCGGGCCACCCCGGTACCGGGAGATCCTCGATGAGTGCGACCGCCGCCTCGTCCTCGGTCGCCGGCATCCTCGACGACGTCAACAAGGCGATCGTCGAGCAGCTCCAGCAGGACGGTCGGCGCACGTACGGCTCGATCGCCGAGGCCGTCGGCCTGTCCGAGGCCGCCGTCCGCCAACGTGTCCAGAAGATGCGCGACGCCGGGATCATGCAGATCGTGGCCGTCACCGACCCGCTCCAGGTCGGCTTCCGGAGCCAGGCCATGGTCGGCATCCGGGCCGACGGCGACGCCCGCGAGGTGGCCGACGCCCTCGCCGCCGTCGACGACATCGACTACGTCGTCATGGTGGCCGGTGAGTACGACATCCTGGTGGAGCTGGTGTGCGAGGACGAGGACCGCTTGCTGGAGCTGCTCAACAGCGTCATCCGGCAGATCCCAGGGGTGCGGGAGACCGAGATGTTCATGTACCTGAAGTTGAAGAAGCAGACCTACACATGGGGGACCCGATGACCGAGTATTCGAACCAAGCACTGCAAGAGAGCGCCCATCGGCACCTCTGGATGCACTTCACCCGCATGTCGGACGACGTCCGCCAGGAGATCCCGGTCATCGTCCGGGGCGAGGGCGTGTGGGTCTACGACCAGCACGGCAAGCGCTACCTCGACGGCCTGTCCGGCCTGTTCACCAGCCAGCTGGGCCACGGTCGGATGGAACTGGTCGAGGCGGGTGCCGAGCAGGCGGCCAAGCTGGCCTACTTCCCCGTGTGGAGCTACGCCCACCCGAAGGCCGTCGAGCTGGCCGAGAAGATCGCCGATCTGACCCCCGGCGACCTCAACCGGGTCTTCTTCACCACCGGCGGCTCCGAGGCCGTGGAGTCGGCGTGGAAACTGGCCCGCCAGTACTTCAAGCTGATCGGCCAGCCCGAGCGCTACAAGGTCATCAGCCGGGACATCGCCTACCACGGTGCCACCATGGGCGCCCTGTCCATCACCGGGGTGACCGAGATCCGCGCACCGTTCGAGCCGCTGGTGCCGGGCGCCTTCAAGGTCCCCAACACCAACTTCTACCGTGCCCCCTACTTCGAGGACGATGTCGAGGCCTTCGGACGGTGGGCGGCCGACGCCATCGAGCAGGCCATCCTCTCCGAGGGACCCGAGACAGTGGCGGCCGTGTTCCTGGAGCCGGTGCAGAACGCCGGTGGGTGCTTCCCTCCGCCCCCCGGCTATTTCCAGCGGGTGCGCGAGATCTGCGACCGCCACGGCGTCCTGCTCGTCTCCGACGAGGTCATCTGCGCCTGGGGCCGGCTCGGCCACTTCTTCGGCTCCCAGCGCTACCAGTACGAGCCGGACATGATCACCATGGCCAAGGGACTGACCAGCGGCTATTCGCCCATGGGCGCCTTGGCGGTCAGCGACCGGATCATCGAGCCGTTCCTGGCCGGGTCGAGCTTCCTCCACGGCATCACCTTTGCCGGCCACCCGGTCAGCGCGGCGGTGGCCCTGGCCAACATCGACGTGTTCGAGAAGGAGGGGATCCTCGACAACGTGCTCGAGCACGAGGCGGAGTTCAAGGCGTCCCTCGACACCTTGAAGGACCTCCCCATCGTGGGTGACGTCCGCGGGGCCGGCTACTTCTACGGCATCGAGATGGTCAAGAACAAGGACACCAAGGAGACCTTCGACGATGACGAGGCCGAGCGTCTGCTGCGCGGCTTCCTGTCGGGCGCCCTGTACGAGTCCGGGCTCGTGTGCCGGGCCGACGACCGGGGCGACCCGGTCATCCAGCTCGCTCCGCCGCTGACCTGCGGCCCGGAGGAGTTCGAGTACATCACGTCCCGCCTTCGGTCCGTCCTGACCGAGGCGTGGAAGCAGATCTGACCCCGTCATCGGGCGAGCGCTACCGGCGGCTCTCGCTGTGGTGGGACGGGCTGCCGGGTGAGGTCACGGAGCGCGCCGGACTGCCCGGCGACATCGAGGTCGATGTCGCCGTCGTCGGAGGCGGCCTCACCGGGTTGTGGACGGCGTACTACCTGAGCCAGGCGGATCCGAACCTGCGCATTGCCGTGCTGGAGCGCGACGTCGTCGGGTTCGGCGCATCGGGCCGCAACGGTGGCTGGTGCTCGGCCCTGTTCAGCGTGTCGGAGGCGATCCTGGACAAGGCGTCCGGACCCGGGAGCGGCCGGGCCCAACGCCTGGCCATGCAGGAGACCGTCGGCGAGGTGGGCCGGGTGGTGGCGGCCGAGGGAATCGCCTGCGGATTCCACCACGGCGGCACCGTCGTCCTGGCCCGCACGCCGGCCCAGCTGGAGCGGACGCTCGCCGAGGTGGCCGAGGCCAGGGAGCGCGGCGTCGGGGTGGACGACCTGGTCTTCCTCTCCCCCGCTGAGGCCAGGGAGCGGGTGGGGGCCACCGACATCCTCGGTGGGACCTACACCCCGCACTGCGCAGCGGTCGACCCGGCCCGTCTCGTCCGCGGATTGGCCGAGGTGGTCGAAGGGCGCGGCGTGGTCCTCTACGAGCAGACCGAGGTACGGTCCCTTGCCCCGGGCGTGGTCACCACGGCGCGGGGCACCGTCCGGGCCGGCGCCGTGGTCCGGGCCACCGAGGGCTACACCCGGACCCTGGCCGGTCACCAACGCGACCTGATCCCCGTGTACTCGCTGATGATCGCCACCGAGCCCCTGCCCGACGCGTTCTGGGCCGAGGTCGGCCTGACCGGACGGGAGACATTCGCCGACCACCGCCACCTCGTCATCTACGGGCAGCGCACCGAGGGCGGGCGGATGGCCTTCGGCGGACGGGGCGCCCCCTACCACTTCGGCTCGACCATCCGCCCCGAGTTCGACCGCGACCCCGGGGTCCACCAGGCCCTGCGCCGCACCTTGGTCGAGCTCTTCCCGGCGCTGTCCGACGCCGAGGTCACCCACGCCTGGGGTGGCCCGATCGGGATCGCCCGCGACTGGTTCTCCTCGGTCGGCATCGACCCCGCCACCCGCATGGCCTGGGCCGGCGGCTACGTCGGCGACGGACTGTCGACCACCAACCTGGCCGGCCGCACCTTGCGCGACCTGATCCTCGGCGAGTCCACCGACCTGACCGCCCTACCCTGGGTCAACCACCGGTCGAAGAAGTGGGAGCCCGAGCCGCTTCGCTACGTGGGTATCAACGCCGGGCTGCGCCTGGCCGGATCGGCCGACCGGGCCGAGGAGCGGTCGGGCCGGGCCACCTGGCACGCCACGGCCCTGTCCAAGCTCGTCGGCGGGTAGCAGCGACGTGGGTCCGACGGCCCGATTCAGGCCTTATCGGGCCGGGTGATCCTCGGGTTCAGACTCCCCTGGGCGGCCAGTGAACCGGAGGCGCCGCCGCCCGGCCCGCGCAGCACGAACGCCATCCCGACGGCCAGGACCGCCCCGAGCAGCGGTCCGGCCAGATAGACCCACCACGACGTGACGTCGACCGACACGATGTCGGGCCCGAGCGTCCGCACCGGGTTCATGGATGCGCCCGAGACGGGGCTCGCCCACAGCCCGGCCAGAGCGATGTAGCTGCCCACGCCGATGGCGCCGAACAGACCGACCTGCTGGGCACCCGACGCGGTGCCGAGGATCACGCTCACCAGGCCGAGGGTCAGCACCGCTTCCATCAAGAAGGCGTCGCCAGCCGTGAATTGGGCCCCCGGGTAGTTCGACCCGTAGTGGGCCGACACGTGGACGACCGCCTGGACGAACCAGGCAGCCAGCAACGCGCCGGTGAGTTGGGCGACCAGATAGCCCGGCACCCGCCGCCACGGGAAGTCCTGGCGGAGCGAGAAGGCGATGGTGACCGTCGGATTCAGGTGGGCACCCGACACCTTCCCCATGAAGAGGATGATCGCCATGACCATGAGCCCCGGAGCCACGACGGCGGCGGCCCGGCCCACCGAACCCGGAACGGCCCGATCGATCATCGGGCCTCCGGCGGCCACCAGGACCAGGAAGAACGTGCCGAACAACTCGGCGCAGAGCCGGCGCCATTCCTGGGACGGATCGTCGAAGTTGCGGACCATCGCGGCCATGCGCTGCTCGGCCGAAGCCAGCAGGGGCGTGGTGTCCGAATGACCCGGACCCTCCGGGTCGTGGAAGTCGCCCCTCGGTCCGCTGTCGTGGGTCATCGCCGCATCGGCCCCGACGCTACCAAGGCGGCACCCGGCAATTGGTCAGCCGAGGTGCGAGTTCCGGCGGAGCGGAGCGGGAGGTGGCGGTCAGCCGGCGCCGTAGAAGCGGGCGCCGAAGGCGTAGACACCGCCGTCCACCCCGGCCAGCCAGTAGCCCCCGCCCGTCGGGTCCGCCGTGACGGCCGTAACCGGTGCCGCGGGGTCCAACGGAGTCTTCGGACCCTGGAAGACGGCGTCGCCGAGGGCGAACACGCTGCCGGTGCTGGTCACCGCCCAGAAGCCGTTGCCGTCCGCCGTGGCAGCCACGGCGGACGGC
>Ga0209483_1001421_pt1 | contig 18138 bp, 15 predicted proteins | sample NGEPerA_FD_184508 | JGI IMG/M metagenome (GOLD analysis project Ga0209483, IMG submission 184508) | Arctic peat soil microbial communities from the Barrow Environmental Observatory site, Barrow, Alaska, USA - NGEE PermafrostL2-A... | ecosystem: Environmental > Terrestrial > Soil > Wetlands >... | reverse complement strand
CACCAAAGACTGGCCCGACGGAATCGCCGCTGATCGGCTCTGGACGGTCGGGCGGAGGCATGTCTTGCTGCGGACGCTCCTGCGCGACGACTGGAGGCGTCGGCACGCGGGAACGGACGTGGGCCATAGCCGGCTTCCGCACGGGTGCTTGTGGCACAGCGGTCGGCTCCGGCGGTGGTTCGGCGGCCGGCGGCGGCGAAATAACTCGCAAGGAGATGATCCGCTTGGCCGCCTCGGACCGGTTCGGCAGGTGGTGCAGGCCCCCCGCGAGCGTCAGATGCGCGGCGACCGACAGGGCCGCACAGACGAGCAGCTGCGAATCGCGAATCATAAGCTGCCGGGCGCCACCATGGCCGCCGGATCGATCTGGATCGCGAACGACGCGACGCCGAGCGACTTCACGACGTCCAACACCCACACGATCCGGCCGTGCGACACCGCCTTGTCACCCGAGATGATGGCCTGGGTCTTGGGGTCTTTGGCCACCGCGGCTGCCACCGCCTCGCGAAACGCCGCGGGCGCCGTCGTCTTGCCGTTCAAGTACAGCGCTCCGTCGCGCGTAACGGTGATGGCCAACGTGGTCGGGTTCAGGGCCGTAGCCTGGCTCGCTCGCGGCAACTCGACCTCGATCGCCTGTTTGGCGATCAGATTGGCGGTTAGCATGAAGATGATCAGCAGGACCAGCATGATGTCGACCAACGGCGTGACGTTGATCTCCGAGATGATCCCGCGTTTTTTCGTCGCCGAAGCCATCTGTCACTCCGCCGCCGCGCGCGAGCTGCCATAGCCCGAGCCGCGCGCCGGCTCTGCCTTCAAGACGGCCAGGATCTCGTGCGCCAATACCTCCGTCGCCGAGATCGTGCGCTCGACCCTGCGGGTGAAGATGTTGTAGGCGGCGACGGCCGGCAACGCGACCAGCAGGCCAACGCCTGTCGCGACCAGGGCCTCGGCGATCCCGGACATGACAGCTTGGGTCCCCTGCAGTGAGCTCCCGGCCAGGTCGTGGAACGCCCGGATGATCCCCAACACCGTGCCGAATAGGCCCATGAAGGGTGCGTTGTTGCCAAGTGTCCCCAAGAACGCAAGCCGCTTCTCGTACCGCGCCCTCTCTGCTTCGATTGCCCCCGCCTTGCGCTCCTCCACTGCGGCAATGCCCTCCTGCGCATGGCTGAGACAGGCTCGGGCGACCGCCGCCTGCATCGAGCGCGCGCCGGCCAGCGTCTCGAGCGCGGCGTCGGGACCGTCACGGCGCAACTCGCGCACCGCCGCGGCCAGCATCGGCACGGGCGTCCGCTCCTGGAAGAAGAACCAGATGCGGTCGATCATGATTGTCATCGCCAGCAAACTGAGTCCGAGCAAGAGGTAGAGGATCCAGCTCGAGCCGGCGCGCAGCATGAGGTCGAGCAGATGACTCCCGATATCGGTTCCGTTGTTCATGGTGTCTCCTCGTCAGAATCTGGCCCTCAGGCCCAATGTCGGCAGGATGTAGCGGATCACGGTCCCCGCCTGGATTTCCTCGGGCTGCAGGGCGACGTTGGTGATGTCGACGTAGTAGTCGAGAAGCCACTTGTGCCAGACGGCCCGCTTGTCGACACGCAGATCGACACGCCAGTAGCCGCTGTCGCGCCCGCCGTTGTACCCGGCGGTGGTGGTGGTGGGGCGGCCAGACTGGTACTGGACACGAAGACCGAGGTCCCAGTTGCGCGGCAGAGGCATTCCCGCGACGAAATTGAGCAGATGCGTCCGATCGTAGTCGTAAGGGACCCAATGCGCGTCTTGCCACCGCTCCGAGCGGGAGAGCGAATACGAGATCCAGCCGAACACGCCGGACTTGGATTGCCGGCGCAGCAAGAACTCCGCCCCGTAGGCGCGCCCGATCTCCGGTTGTGTGAGCCGATCGATGAACTCCTGCCCATTCGTGCTCGGCACGACGATCGTCGTCGGCGTCAGCGTCGCGTTCGGCGTCGTGACGACCGACGAGCTGTTCACGGACAGATCGAACATAGTTGGGTCCATGTAATTAAAGAACCCCTCGACCGAGAACTGAAACCGATAACGCAGCGGAATTTCCGCTCCAAGGCTAGTCTGGTAGGACCGCTGGAGGCCGTATTTGAGCGGCAGCATGTCCAGGCCCGGCAGCGGCAGGACGTAACGAGGAGGCTGGTGGTAGATGCCAGCGCTTCCCTTGAGCCACACCGCGCTGTCGTCGCTGCCCGCCGGGATTTCGGGAAGGTCGCGATCGAGCAGGCGATAGCGAACGGTGAAACGCGGATCCGCCGACGTCGCGGTGGTCGTCCCGTCGGCATAGGCATCGCCGCGGATCCCAGGGCGAATCAGCAGGCGAGACGTTGGCCGCCAGAGTGCGTCGAGGTACGCCGACCCCACGTAGAACTTGTCGAGCGTCGCGGTGATGGCGGCGAGCCCACCGGCCGCGGCATTGGCCGACCCCCCTTGCTGGATATCGCGCACCGACGCCGATAGGCCAGCGTTGAGGGTCAGCTTCTCGCTCTGCGTCCAGCGCGCGGTGAGCGACGGCTCCGCCGACCAGACCGAGAAATCCGTCCCGGAGCTGAACGTGTGATCGTATCCGAGCACCAGGCGGGACGTCTCCTCGAACCCCCCTTTGGTGCGATGATCGCGCAGGTCGAGACGATCGAACCCCAGGATCAACGACGGTGCGAGCGAGGCCGTCGCCGACGCCCGGGTGTCGAGCTCGTCATTCGCGCCGTAGGCGAACACGGTCCACCCGTTGCGGGCGTTGCCCGCGTCGACGCGCAATTGATAGTCCCAGTAGGACAGCGACAGTTGGTTCGTGACCAAACCGAGTAAGAATCCCGGGTAGCCGTAGCGGCCTGCGGCCGTGACCGTCAGCCCCAGGGATGGCAACGGCTCCCGCACGAAGCCACCCGCTTGAAGGAGGTTTGCGTCGAAATCGAGCAGGTGCTCGTCCGCGCGGGCGCGCCGTGTCCGCCCGTCGACGATGCCCCCCGCGTACTGTCCGTACGGCGCCGGCGCGCCCCCCGGGTAGAATTGAATTTCGTCGATGAACTCCGGGTGTATGACGCTGGTTCCGATCAGCAGGTGGTAGAGCAGCGGGATCCTGGTGCCATCGAGCAGGTAACCGGTAGAACTGGGACTGGCTCCGCGCACCACCGGAAACGGAAGCAGCGAAACAGTCGAAGCGACGCCAGGCAGCGCCTGGATCACGCGGAAGGGGTCGCCGAAGGTGCCCGGGATCTGCTGCAGCTCAGCGCCATGCAGCGTGATGCGCGAGACCTCCTCACGACGCTTCTCGCCGACCACCACGATTTCGTACGGATCGTACCGATCGCGCTCGACCAGGTACTTGACCACCAGCTCTTGCGACGGCGACAGTGTCTCCTGCTGCAGAAAAGGGTTGTGGCTGGTGGCGTAGACCGAGACCCGAGCGGTTCCGGGCGGCAGGGGCAGACGGAATCGTCCGTTGCGATCGGCATCCACGGAGTACGGCCGGTCACCGACGACCGCTGTCACGGAGGCGTCTGTGACGGGCGCACGCGTCCCGAGTTCGACCAGTTTGCCGCGCAGAACTGCGGTCCGAGGCGGTCCCAAGTCGGCCGCCTCGGTTCGCGGGCGTGGCGGCGGCGGCAGGAACGTGTGGGTGAACGTGATTTCGACGGGAACGGGCACGCCGTTGTACGTCGCGGGTGCGAACCGGAAGGCGCGCGCGGCTGCCACGACGGCCTCGTCGAAGGCCGGATGGGGCGGCGGCATTAGGTCGACGTTTTGCACGTGCCCGCCGGTGTCCACCAGCAGCTTCACGGTCACGACCACCGGAACGACATGCGCCGGCGCCGCGGCTGGATAGGGCACGGCGGTATCGATCAACGCACGGGGTGGTTCGAAGCTCGGGCCAGCGTCGACCACCCCCGCGTCGGCCGAAGCCGGCTGCTCGACTGGAGCCGCAAGCGTCAAGCGCGGTACTGCGGCGATGACAGCCGCCATGACGAGCGGGCGAATCACCGCCACGTCACCATCCACTGGAGGGTCCCGCCCGTATGCGGCCACCATTGGCGACGAACGATCGCCTGGCCGGTGTCGAGGTCCACGTGGCCGGTGTCGTCGACACACCCTGTCCACTGGCCGATCCCTTCCAGCGCGAAGCTCGTCGCGGAACGCGGGCCGAGCACGATGGTCCACTCGGCGCGGGCGAGCCCGGCGACGCCCAAACCCGTGCAGCTCGGTAAGGGAGGGCTGGAGCTCGGGAAAGTGTAAGAGCTCGCGAGGGTGCCCGGCAACGGCGTCACGTCAGGCCGGCCGGTGCTCCCCTCGATGATGCCGCCGAAGCCGAGGCCAACGGCCAGCGACAAGTGTTGGGTGACGTGCCAGGTCGGGTCGATCGTCCCGGAGAATCGGAGCCCGCTCAGCCCACCGGCCGTCGAAGCGCGCGCGTACTGCAAAGATGCCAGCAGCGACCAGTCGGGATCGAGGCGGGCGCCGAGCCGCAGCAGGAACCCCAGCAAACGGCCGCTCGGGGCGCCTTCGAGTCCGACCATATCGCCGTACTCGGCGCCCAGGCCCATTCGAAAGCCACCGTGGCGCCAGGCGTCCCGATCGGCCTCGGTCGGCAGCGACAACTTTGGTTCCGGGTCGCCATCATTGGCGCCGGCGGCCAGATTGGTCGAAGCCGGCGCCGGTTCGGCCGCGTAAGCGGATCCGGTGAACGCAAGGGCGACGATCACCGACGAGCCTCTCAGTTGCACGGCCACCAACTGGGGGGATTGCCCGTGAGATCCCAGTCCGGGGCCGCGCAGGAGACGTCCTGGGCGCAGCCGCGCAGCACGTAGTGGCTGAGCCCCTTGCAATGGTCTGTGGATCGGCCTGACACGACCAGTTGAGTCAGGTTGGGCGGCGTCGCGCCGCCAAGCGACGGGAGGCCGGCGCACGCGGTCACGCGCCCAGAGAAATCGGGTTCGTCCGTGGGAGGCTCCTGATAGCGGGCGGTCCCGTCGAGCGTCGATTCCGTGCACGAGACCTCGGCCACGTCGGTGGGCGCCGACGCGGCGATGGAAATGAGAAGCGGATCGGGCTGTTGCTGGATGGCGCAGCTGGCGGGGTCCTCGGACGGCAGGGTTCCAGCGGTCGAGGCCGCGAGACCTGCCGCCGCCGAAAATCCACCAGCCGAGAGGACCGAGAATCCATCCGGCGGTTCGGGGCAGCCCTCCCGAGGGTAAAAGGCGCTCGCCGCGTCAAAGCTCCCCTGAAGGAACGCCACCCGCTGGTCGGGCGCCGTCATCGTCAGGAAGCTCGCGCCGTAAACGATGTCGGCCGAGTCCGTCGTGTCCTGCTGGCCGGGTCCTCGGCCCGTCAAACCGGTCGGGTGGGACTTGGACAGGCCGAGCGTACCGTCGCCGTCGCGGTCGTCATAAAGCACGAGGCTGGCGTAGCCGACACGCGAGCTGATCCCCCCGACCAGTAGATCGGTCGACGGAAGCGCAAACAGCGCCAGCGACGCCGATGCCCCTATCGTTACCGGAACGCTCGCGGAGACGCTCGCGGGAACGAATCCGAATGGATCACGGCAGCCGGCGTCGGTCACCGCCGTGACGGCATCCGACTCCGCCGACACGATGCAGAACGGCTCGGTCCACCATTGCGCGCCCCACACCAGCGCGATCTGCAGTGAAACGTCAGAAGAAATGCCGGCCGGGCGAAGCGGGCCGAGATCGCCCGTCGCCACCACCTCGAAAGTCACCAGGGCTGACGCCGGGCCGCCGAGCCCCTCGAGATCGCTGCATCCGCCGCCCAGGAACACGGCGATGGCGAGCACGACAACCTTCATGGCTGCCATCCGACACCCATCATGCTGATCCACCCGCCTCGCAGATTTCCGCTTTCAATGGAGGCACCAGGTCCGCCGCTGACCGTGAACAGCCAGGGACCGAACACGTGCAGCGCGACAAAGGCCTCTACGTCGCCGGCCGGCAGGGTCGCGAACGACGACGACCCGAGGGCACTTCCCGTCAGGTTCGCCGCCGCTCCCTGATTGCGTGTCCGGGTCTCATGAATGATGGTCGGGCCGATCCCGACCCGTAGGCCGGCCCTCGCCCGACCCAGCGTGCTCTGCACCGCCGCGCCGACGCGGAGCCGGAGGTCCGACTGCGTGACGGTCCAAGAGATGGATGACTCGGTCGCCGTCGACCATGACGCGCGCGCCTCCCAGGCCAAGGTGCGGCCGCGCGTCACTCCGATGCCGAACCCGGTGGATAGACCCGGGCCGAGCGCGGTGGGCTTTGCGAGGAGAAGATTCGCGTCAATCGAGAGCGGGCCGGCCGCCGGAGCTTGGGACGCCTCGACCCCGGCCAACGCCGCCTCCTCGGCAAGCACGCGACGCGGAACCGACCCGACCAGCACGATGGCGATCGCCGTCAATCCGCTGAGGCGGCGACACGGAGTAGCTGTCGATCGCAGAGCGATTGTCGATCGACGGCGGAATCGGCTGCTCACGGGCGGGGGCTATATGCATGCGGGGTACCCACGCCGGAACGTGCGCGCCGGGGCGCTCGCCTGACAATCAGCAAGCGCCCTGGATGCAGAATCTGCACTCTTGGATGCGGCGACCGCAGCTTCGCGTGGTTAGTCGGCGGTTCTAGCTGCACCAGCTTCGTGGCCGCGTACTTGCAGATGGACGTCGCATGCGCCGCCGTCTGTCCAGCGCGTCACGCTCACAGGGTTCCCCAAGGACGTGGCAGGATGGGATCAAATAGCCATGGGCCTGCAGCTAACCCGCATTCGCCGTTCCGCGAGAAGGGCCGGCCCATTGCTGGTCGCGGTTTTGCTGGGGGCCGTGTTGGTTGCATCGTCGGCGCTCTCTTATCGGGACGCCCGGTCGGCTGCGGCCCTGATCGCCGAGCGGCAGGGGATTGCCTTCCTCCTCCGGTTGGATCGCTCCCTGGAGCCGGGACCCATTCAATCCAGGCGGGTGGACGCGCTCTTGGAGGCGAACCGAGAGTCCGGCCTCACCTATCTGGCGGTTTACGACGCCGGGGAGCTGAAAGGAGAGAGCGGCCGGTCCGTCATGGACGGACCGCTCTTCACAATGCGTCCGATGTTCGGGCATGGACGCGTCCGGATGGCGAGCCCGCTGGCCCCGCAGCCACGTCCCGGTCTTTTTGGCGGAGAACGCCCGCCGTTCCCGGGTGTTCCGGACGATTTCGTCCCACCCGGCTTACCCCCGGGTGGCTCGATGCCTCCCATCGGGCCACACCGGATGGTGATCGAGTTCGAGCCGATCTTGTCGGAGCAAACGATCCGCCGCGCGTTCAGCGTGCTGATCCTGTCGTCCAGCGCAGCGGGTCTGTTGACGATCGCGGCCCTCGTCATGTGGGCAGCCGCGATACGCGAAGAACAAGCGGAGCTTCGCAGCGCCTCACGGCGCCACCTCGCCCAGCTTGGCGAGATGTCGGCCGTGCTAGCGCACGAGATCCGCAACCCACTCGCGTCACTCAAAGGGCACGCGCAGCTTTTGGCTGAAAAGGTGTACGACCCGGCCCTCTCGGCCCGCGTTGGTCGGGTCGTGGAGGAAGCGGTTCGACTGGAAAGCCTCACGAACGATTTGCTCGACTTCGCCCGCTCAGGCGGAATTCAGGTCGTCGAGGGCAGCCCAGCGGATATCCTGGCCAGCGCTGTGGCCGCAACGACGCCCGACCGAATCGAGATGTCAGTCTGCGACGCGCCCGTGGCCTGGCCGTTGGATCCCTCCCGCATCCAGCAACTGTTGATCAACCTCATCGATAACGCCCTCGCCGTGACCCCCGCCCCCACCAAGGTGGAGGCGCGCGTATGCGGGGAGCGGAACGCCCTCATGTACGCTGTTCGCGATTACGGGCCCGGGGTTCCAGACAGCGAGCGCTCGCGAATCTTCGAGCCCTTCCACACCACGAAGCTCCGTGGTACGGGACTCGGCCTGGCTGTCGCAAAACGAATCATCGACCTGCACAATGGTCGCATCCAGATCGTCGACCCGCCGGGGGGCGGCACCGAATTCCAGGTGCTTCTGCCGGCCTCGGGGGCGCCCCGACCGTGAGTGCCGCCGATGTGCCCGGCGGAAGCATCCTCGTCGTCGATGACGAAGAGGGTATTCGAGCCTTCTTGACGGATGCGCTGGGGGACGCTGGTCACGTCGTTACTGCGGTGGGCGACGGCGTGGCCGCCCTGGCCGAAATCGCCCGAAAAGCATTTCACGTAATCGTCACCGATCTCCAGATGCCGAGAATGGATGGTGCCGCGCTTCTGGCGGAGGTCCGGCGCACGCATCCGGACATCGAGGTGATCGTCCTGACGGGCCGCGGATCGATCGGCAGCGCGGTCGAGGCGATAAAGCAAGGGGCGTTCGACTACTTGGAAAAGCCGGTCGAAAGCCCCAGCGCGCTGCGCCTGGCCGTCGGGCGGGCATTGGAGCGCCACCGCCTGCGCGCAGCGCAGGAAGTTGCCCGTCCCGCGGCGGAGCCGCCCCTCGGATATGGCTCGCCGGCGATGGCGATGTTGGAGCAGACGCTCCGGCGGGTAGCGGTCACCAACGCCACGGTACTGCTACTCGGCGACAGCGGCTCGGGTAAAGAGGTTGCCGCACGCGCAATTCATCGCTGGAGCCCGCGGGCGGCGCAGCCGTTCGTTGCCGTCAACTGTGCCGCGCTCTCGTCGGAGCTTCTAGAGAGCGAGCTCTTCGGTCACGAAAAGGGCGCGTTCACGGGCGCCCACGCGCGTAAACGAGGCCGGATTGAGCTGGCCGAAGGAGGAACTTTCTTTCTGGACGAGATCGGCGAGCTGACGCCGGGCCTGCAGGCCAAGCTCCTGCGCGTCTTGCAAGAGAAGTGCTTCGAACGCGTGGGTGGCCAGCAAACGGTCGAGGCCGATGTCCGCTGGATCGCGGCCACCAACCGCAGCCTCCCAGAAATGATGGAAAAAGGAACATTCCGCGAAGATCTCTACCATCGTCTGGCGGTGTTTCCGGTACGCGTGCCCGCGCTGCGCGACCGCCGGGAGGACATTGGCCCGCTCGCGGGATACCTGCTCGGGCGCATCGCCACCACTCTCGGAAACCCGACGCTCACGCTTTCCGACGACGCTCGGGCGGCGCTGGTGGCCGCAGCATGGCCAGGGAACGTGCGGGAGCTCGCAAACGTTCTCGAGCGCAGCGCCATCATGGCCGAGGGGAATGAGATCCGAGCCAGTGATCTGGCGTGGCTCATCGACGCCACCACGGACGGTCCGGCCGTTCCAACGACAGTCTCCGAAATCGAGCGCGACGCGATCGTCCGAGCGTTGGCGGCGACGGACGGCAACCGCCGACGGGCCGCCGCCAGGCTGGGAATCGGTCTCCGTACCCTTTATGACAAGCTGAAGCGTTATGGCATCGGATGACCACCGGATGCAAAGGTCGCATCGTGCCGCTGCCTATTTCCGCACATGGGAGAAGCTCGCTCAACGGACGCCGCGTCGATTCGCGACATTCGGCAGGCGCGGGCGCAGGGCGCAGGCTGGCACCGCTCGTGCAATCGAGGAGGATGACCTGAAAGGGGGTCACCAATGAGTACATCCACAATGATTTCGGCGGACGAATTTTTAGGCGCTCGCAGCGGTTACCCGGCATTGAAAATTCTGCTTGCCGAAAACGATCGACACCTCCGCCAGCTGGCGTCGATCACGCTTCGGTTAGATGGGCACGACGTCGAGGAAGTCGCTGACGGCAGCGAAATGCTGGAGACCATGGCCGGAACGATCATGGATCGCGACAAACGGCCATTCGATTTGATGATCACGGCGAACGAGCTGCCCGGGATTCCAGGGTTCACCGTTCTCGCCGGTCTGCGTGCCCGCCACTGGGAAACGCCGTTCATCTTGATGACTTCCGACCTCGAGATTCAGGCGCGAGCCCGGCGGCTGGGGGCCGTAGTTCTCGGACGACCGAGTAGCATTAAGGCCATGCGAAGCGCCATCGGCGAAGCCTGCGCGCTGGGCGGCGCCAAAGTCGTCGGACTGCTCTGAATCGATCGCCGGCGTCCCGATCCTGGCGAATAGACGATAGAAGATCTCTTGTATGACGTCGTCGAGCTCGGCATCTCGACCAAGTCCTCGGCCACGATCCCCCGGACCATCGGGGTGAAACGAGCCCATGAAACGAGCCCATGCTTCCGTCGGTGCCCAACTTGCGCGCACCAGAAGCTCCCGCGCGAGACCGACGTCGTCCATCGCGTTCGCTTTAGATCGGCGAGTGCACGGGATATGCCACGACTTTTACGGTACCGCGCCCGTCTCCTGCCGACTTTATGCCGCGCGGATCTCGCAGCTCCAAATACGGGATCTGCAGTCGTGCCCGCCGCCGGCGATGCTGGGACCTCAGCGGCTGGTTGAGAACCACGGTGGGTTTCACGTCGCACAACAATATCTGCCGGGTCAACAATCTCGGACGAGATTTTGTCGGTCGAGGGCCTGGTTGCGACTCATCCGGTCGCCATCGCGGCCAATCCCAATGGGGCGCGCTCGGACCGAACTCGAAGTGAGCGGAGGCGAGTTCAGTAGAGAAGTATCGAGTCGATGGCGCCGACTGTAGCGGTCCCGGCAAGGAGGCCCGCTGGTAGTGGAAAGTGCCAATTATCGTGGCGCTAGTTTAGCAACCGCCGTGTCCCCAACCGCCGACGCGCCAGCGGTTCCAGCACGCCGCCGTTCGCCAACGGCCTAGGTACAGGATGGCAAGGACACGGTCTCCGGAACCGCTAAAGCGATTTGCGTGGAATGCCGTTCCGGCACGCCAGAAGAGGCCCCGGCCACTGTGACAGTCTTTCGCGGGCAAAGCAGAACCGAAGCTCCGGACGCGTGGGTGCGGGTAGCTGGTCTGCGCGTTGCAGGGTGAACTAGGCGAAGACCTGAAGGAGCCGTACATGTCATTGCGAGACCAAGAAACGAGCATCCCGCGCCGCCTCGTGCCAGTAGGGCACCGTCGCGTACACCTCGCGCGCGTTTTCACGGCGGTGGCGGGGCTGGCAGGCATGGCGAAAAGCTCTCCGGCCCTCGGGGACGCTACGACGTTGGTCTCCAGCGACTTCACGCTGACGATGTCTCGGATCGACAGTTCGGGCGATTTCGTGGCGCTTACCGACAGCGAGCGCGCCGCCTTCTTCAGCCAGTCGCGCTGCGCTTGCCCTACTAACTACGGCATCAGCCTGTCGTTGACGAGCACCGGCACGGCCAAGCTGGCGAGCACCGACACGCTGGAGGCCCAGGCCATGATCGGCAGCGACTGCAATAATGTCAATGCAACCGCCTGCCCATCCTTTGGGTCGACGCTGACGCTCACCTCCAGCTCGACGTCCAGTAGCGAGACGCTGGCAACCAGCGACGTCTTCAACAGCCTGGCCAGCGGCGTGGCCTGCTCAGCGCTCCCTTCCTCCAGCAGCTATCTGTGGGCCATCGTGCGCGCGAACGGAACGCGCCTCGACAGCGAGCCATCGCTCTCGATCAGCCTGGGCGGCAGCGGTCCCGTCGCGCCGACGGGCGTCACGGCCGAGACGGCCGACAGTGGCTTGTTGGTGTCGTGGACGGCGCCCAGCACGACCAGCACGCTTACCGGGTACCAGGTATTCTGCTCACCGGGTCCTGATTCCCCGCCGGCCGCGGAGTTCGACAACTGCGCGGCCGATACCGCGTCAGCCGGCAGCGGACCCTTCGCGACGCTCGACACCAGCCTGATTTGCTCGGGCCTGGTCAGTGTCGGAACCAATTCCGTTCGCGTCAAAGGCCTCACCAACGGCAACGCTTACCAGGTCGCCGTAGTCTCGATCGGCAGCGACGGAACGTCCAGCGCTGCCTCTACCACTGCCCAAGGAACGCCGGCCCCGACGTTGGGCTTCGAGGAGATTTACAAGCAGGCGGGAGGCGACGGCGCCGCTGGCTGCGCCGTCGCAGGAAACCCGTCGTCCAGGGACGTCAGCGCGCTGGTTCTGGTGATGGTAGTGGTCCTGGGTTTCCGGCGGAGGCGCGCCGGTGCCCGAGGCTTTGGAATCATCGTAGCCGTAGTTCTGTTCGCCCGATCGGGCGCCGCCCGGGCGGCGGTCCCGGAAGATGGCGGAGTCAGTCTACGCGGGCTCGACTTGTCGCTGGCCGACGAAGACAAGCCCGTCGAGTCCCCGCGCGCCTGGAATTTCGAGCTGCGTTTCGGTCCCTACTATCCCGACACCGACACGGAATTCGCTGATCGCGGCCAGTCGGCGCGCCCTTTCGCCGAGGTGTTCGGCACGCACAAGGGGCTCATGTTCGGGCTCGAGATCGATCACCATGTGTCACATTGGGGCGGCACCTGGGCGGTCGGCGTCGCAGGTTCGTACTACAGCGCCAGCGCCGCCTCGCTGTCCGCCGACCAGACCACCCGAACTGGCGACAGCACCACCTTTCGACTGGTGCCGCTGACCATTCTGGCCGTGTACCGGGCCGACGTGCTGCGGACACAATATGGCTGGCCGCTGATTCCCTACGCCAAGCTGGGCTTGAGCAGCGGCCTCTGGTGGCTGAGCGACACGTCGCAGACCGGTTCGACGATGGGCGTGACTTTCGGCTGGGACGCGGCTGCCGGCGTCAGCCTCGACCTCTCCTTCATCGACCCATCTGGGGTCCACGAGATGGACCGGGACTCCGGCGTCAACGAGTTCGCGATCTTCTTCGAGGTCCTGCATGCCGCACTAGACGGGTTTGGCTCGTCATCCACCCTGCGGGTGGGCGACACGACCTGGATCGGCGGCCTGATGATGGAGATGTGATGCCCGACGTTCTGCTCGCGAGTCGGGTGTCTCAAGGCGACGAGTCTCGTGCGGAGTTCGCAGTGGCGCTTGCGATTTTCGCACTCCAAACCTGCCTCCACTCCGTCCGCGCAGAAACTGTCCCGGCGCATCTGCCGCGAAGGGAGAGCAGAGGGCATCAGCCTGGTAGTGCGTCCTTGGCCGGACGGTTACACTGCGGAAGACATACGACCAAGGCGCCTGACGTTTTGGGGGCTCGTCGTCTGAACGGAACCTCAGAACCTCAATAGACCGACAAATCGATAAAATTGCCAGTCATGATCAAGGTAGTGAACAGTGCCCACGATCCGTCATAGTAGTTCGTGTTTGCACCGCGAGCATCGAGCGCCACGAAGTTATAGGCACCGGCCACCAGGGTCGCCTGGCCCGCCGCCATACCAGCCGCGCCTGCCGGTCCGACGAAAGACGAATTGTGGTTGGCGCCGACAGGCGTGCCGTCCAACATATAACCGTCCACAATGTTGGTCGCACCAATATGCGCAAAGAATCCTCCGATCCGTTGACTATAGGCGATGGCGCGCGGCTCCTTGTTCCAACAGGCATCCAATGCAACACGAAACGGCGTGCGCGTCGCATCGTACGTGTAGTTACCTCCATTGGCCCGCCCAGAGGACCAGTCGGGAACAAGGCCCGTTGTCTGATTTGCGACACTATTCAAGATGGCGTAGCTTTTCTCGAGAATCGTCGTCCAGCGCGTGTCGCCGCTGTATATAGCGAATGCTCGGTAATAGGCCGGAGCCAGATAGGACGGATCAATGGCCGTATATGTGTCGCCGCCCTTGACCGTGCCGTCGCTCGCAAAATCGCCAGTTACGATCGTAATCAATAGCCTGGTGGCGATCGCGGTATACCCGGCCCATTGTTTGTCAGCCATCAATATGGCGAAGGCCATGTCCTCGTCTCCGTCGGTCGCTGAATTATTCTCCCCCGCACTGGTCGTGTTGTCGGCATTGACATGCCAGTTCATAAGCCCATTCGGATCCAGGTGTTTTTGTTCGTATTTCCATAGGTTGTCGAATGTCGTCTTGTCATTCATGTAGACAGCGAACAACATCCCGTAGCCAATCGACTCAGAGTAGGTGTCGTTGTTATTGCTAGGATCGCGCTTGACCCGTACGGAGCCATCGCCGGTGCCATCTGAAATGATGCGCGCCGCTTTATAGGCCTGCCAGCCCCTAGCCGCGTCGTCGTCGCTGCAAACGGGCGGGTAAGTGCATACTGCCGATGCGCGATGTTGCGGAAAGGGGAAATGTGCGCTGCTCGTCGGGGCCGAGGGTGGAGCAGCACTGCACACGGAACCAGCGCCGCTTCCTCCGGAGCCCGCACTCCCTGTTGCGCCCTGGCCGCCGGCATCCGTGGTTCCGGCCGTCCCCGTGATGTCGCCGCCGCCCCCACCACGCGTCGTTCCACCGGCGCCTATTGTCCCGGCGCTGCCCGTGGACCCAGCCAAGCCGGTCGTCCCGGCGACACCCGAGCCGCTGCCGTGGCCGGCAGAGCCTGTGCTCCCGCCGCCGGCCATACCTGAGGTCCCCCCTTCGCCGCCGCCCGTTCCAGGGGCACCGGCGGTACCCTGTCTTCCCCCCGTACCGACGCCGTTGGTGCCGGCAGTGGCGGCCATTCCGCCGGACCCTCCATCGTTACCGGTCGTATGGGAGGCGGCACAAGCGCTGACCGCAAGGCCCAAGATGACGAGTACCATCAAGTGTATCTTCACGTTCCTCCACAACTCAGGGACGGAGCAGTTCGTCCACCTTAGCGCTCGTGCCAGAACGACCTGCGATTTTGTCGACCGTCTTCAGACCTCTTCCTTTCACGAGCGCTTCCCACGTAACCCTCATGGCGCGTTTCTGATGGGACCTTCAGCTTGAGGGCAGTGACGCCGGAGGACCCAATGGGCCAAGAAAAGAGCCGGGAGCTGGCGAAATGAGGAGTTGGCCTGTTCTGTTGTAATGCAGCGTCCAGAGAAACCGCCCGTCGGTAAATTCAGACCTGCTGAGCGCTCAGCAGGAAGGTGGGCCGCTGCACCGTCTGTTGCCTGGTGAGCTCCTACTGCGCATCGATTCTCCGAGTAATCGTGCGACAGTTTTCGCTCCAGCGGCCCTTGTCAACATGTGATGTCGCCGCCGAATTGCGAACCGACCGTCACCAGTTGCATTTCGTCAAGAGGTGCCGCGAGCGATGAGTGTTGGCGAAGAACAGAGCGTAAAGGTTTCCTGTCGAACAATGAGTGACCGAGGCAGCAGCGATCATACCGTTCGGGGGACCTCCGACAATCAAACTGCCTCGTTGTGGAGTGACGTTCGGTCGGAACAGGTCTTCCAACACGTCCTACTGAGGGTGCGAAGACTGCGGGAGCGACGTTTGGCCATTCGCTCTTTCGTAGTTGGGGTGGTAGCTGTTTTGGTTGTTGAACTATTACTCGGCCGGGCGGGTGTCGATGTGATGCCTGCTAGGCGTCGCCGCCCGATGCAGGTCGACGCGGTAGCTATCGCGACTGCTCACTAGTTTCTCAAGCGGGATGTCGCCGGTTCGAACTCGGTATCCCGCTCAAGAAAACTAAGCAGTCGCGGCTGGTTGCAGCTTCCCCGCTCCTGACACCTCGATAGCACCGACCGCGTTTCCCACCACTTTCCCAGAGCGCTCAAGTCGCGAGACGACACACCCTAGATTCTGGGGTGGGGGAGAAGCCTCGCGAGAAACGCGTCCGACGGGGACCGCCGAATCTCGCGACGTGGCGGCACTGCTATTCAAGGCAAACTGCTCACTCAGTGATCGCGGTCAAGCCGTCAATGCAGAAGTTCCATGGCACCGGCGCTGTGGTCGACGATGGAATTTGAAACTGAAGCAACATGACCTTGGTCGGCTCGAACGCGCTCTTGCTGGTCACCCACGATCCCTGCGCGATGTCGGAGAACAACACCGTGTGCTGTCCCGGCGTGGTGACTGCCTCGAAATACGCGTTATCGTTGTTGTCCTGGGTCGGAAACGCGACGCGAACGCTGGTCGATGGAACCGTCGGCCCGCTCAGGAGAAAGCAGAATCCTTTGACGCCGTGCGCGACGGTGTCATACGGTTGCTGCGGAGGCCCGTCGTTCAGCTCGAGCGCGATGCCCGCGCCCCATGCGCCGGTGGCGTCGGAGGTCGTGCCGGACGTGCACATCTTGCCCGCGACGTTGGAGAACTTGTTGGCTGGCGGGCTAGTTACCATCGCGCAGTTGACGTTCTTGAGATCGGCGCAGTCGCTGTACTCGAACCAAGAACCATGAATGCCAACTGAGTTACTGCCGACCGCAACGGACCCCCCACTGTCGGGGACGATGGGAATTCCGGGGCAACCGGAGGCGCTGGCATCCGTTCCAGTGCCGCTGCCCGACGACGCGCCATTGGAGCCGCCGGATGCTCCCCCACTACCCGAGGTCGTGCCGGTTCCCGCACCGCCACCCGTCCCGCTACTGAGGCCGCCGGCGCCAGCCGAGCCGCTCAATCCACCAGCCGCGCCACCTTTGCCGGCGCTGGTCGCTCCGCCGGAGCCGGTCGCACCGCCAGTAGCTCCGCTCCTGGCTCCGCCCGAGCCTACGGAGCCGGCGCTGGACGCTCCGGCTCCGGTCGTGCCGCCGCTGGCACCTCCCGAGCCCATCGAGACGGCGCCACCTCCCCCGGTGCCCTCGTTCGATGCCGTTCGCCCGCTCACGCACCCGGACAGCAGCGAAGCAGTGAATGCCCAAATCGATAGCCATCCGCGGATCGAACAGAATTGTCGCATACCTCATCTTTTCCGGAATTCATCAAGGCGTGTCAAGGCAATAGAGCTCGCACTCGGGTGCACATACGCGGCGTAAATTGAATTGACCCTTGGCCCCCTAGGAAAGCCTGAAGCGCCGTACCCCCGAGTCGGTCGGATTCGTTAGGCTGACGAAAAATACAAATGTCAGCGAGGATCCCGTTGGGATTTGGGCGGGTGCAAATGCGGTCGAGCCGCCGTGGGCTCGTGCCCGGCGTTCCACTCGTTAGAACCCATCGACCACTACCCGGACTGCCTCGATGCGAAGGCCTCTCGGAAGGTACCGGCGCCGACGTTCTCTCCGCGGACGTGGATAAGTGGGCGGTCCTTGGCCCGGTAGCCCCAGACCGCCCGGCCGACGATCCGCCGGTTGGCGCCATGCCGGAGGATTCAAAGGGTGTCGGACGGAGCGGCGTTATAGCGAGGCCGGAAGGTGCGGGCGTCCTCCTCCGAGAACTCAGCCTCTAGCTCCTCCGCGACCTCGCGGAGAGTCTTCTTGGAGAGGGTCGTGCGGGCGCACACAAGCCGATTCTAGCGCACCCGTCGCCACCGGAAATGGCGTGCTAAGCCGAGGCGGCTATCGGTGCAGCAATCGATGCAGGCCGGGCCTTCTTGATCCGCCGCTTCGCGACCTTCGCCGGTTTTGCCGCCTTCTTCGCTTCGCCGGCTTGATCCCGAGCTTCTTGGCCTTTCGGGCCTCGCAATACTTCTTGGTGAGTCCTCGTGCTGCGGCCCGCCAGGCCGGCGTTCAGCGATCCGAATTGTCCGGTAGGTACAGTTTCTCGGGGCGCCACATCACAAAGGGACAGCTCGAAGTGTCATTTTGATGTCTCCGGGCTTTTTTTCTTTTTGTTGGACCGTGGGCCCTCCTGGCGTCACTGCACACCCGCACTGAAATCGAAGGGAACGCGATGGATTTCGAAGGAATCGCATCGTGAATCTCTCAGACGCCCCGCCACCCACGACCTGGTGACTGAATATGAGAACACCTTTTGCCTCGCTTCTTGCAGCGCCGACACGACCTGCGCTAGCGGGCACTGCACCGAGGGCGTCTGTTGCGGATCGGCCAACTGCAGCAGCTGCAACTCGTGCGCAGTGGCTGGAAAGCAAGGGACCTGCACGCCCGTCCCCACCGGCAGCGCCAACCCGGCCAGCAAATGCCAGGCGATGGCTGCGTCCAGCTGCGGCACCACCGGCGTTTGCAACGGCGCCTGCGCCACATATCCCGATGGCACCGTCTTCGCGGCGTCGTCGTGCGACGGCAATAGCGGCAACCTCAAGGGGGCGTCCACTTGCATGAAGGGAACGTGCATGACCGGGCCGCCGATGCCATGTGCGCCTTACGCCTGCGACGCCACCGCGGGTACGTGTAGACCAGCTGCGCGTCCAACGCCGACTGCGCTAAGAACCTATTTCAGTAGGCCTGAGGCGCGCCACGCAATAATGCCGCAGGCGAAGTGGAGCATGGCGACGTAGGTATCCTCGCGCGTTTCCCAGCGAATGAGAATGCGCCTGAATCGGTTCATC
>Ga0209483_1001420_pt1 | contig 18144 bp, 15 predicted proteins | sample NGEPerA_FD_184508 | JGI IMG/M metagenome (GOLD analysis project Ga0209483, IMG submission 184508) | Arctic peat soil microbial communities from the Barrow Environmental Observatory site, Barrow, Alaska, USA - NGEE PermafrostL2-A... | ecosystem: Environmental > Terrestrial > Soil > Wetlands >... | reverse complement strand
GCCGGTACAGACATCGGCGAGGTGCTCGTAGTCGGCGAGACCGGCGATCATCGCGTGGATGGCGGTAACGTCGGCGGGAGTCGCGGGCACGATGGTGTGCATGGGCATCAGGCGCTGGCCCGCGACCGGCGCGGTCGCGGGCCCCGCGCGCGGCGGTTGGAACCGTCATTGTCGCCGAATCGCCGCATACCAGGACGCACGCGCACTTTTCGTTTGCAGGCGGCGTGTGCTACGCGTTCAAGTAACGCTTCACCTCGCGCCAGCCGCGCCGGCGACGACAGGGGAGCCCGCAACGGGCTCCCCTTTTCCCCGCGGTGCGGGTGCCGCGCGGGGTTGCTGCGTTGCAACAACGCATTTGCCGCGGCATTTAATCCTTTCCGCGGCCGATAACGTCAATCGCCGTCGGCGCTGGCGATGGTCGTTTCCCGATGAAACAACGGGTTGCGTATTTATTCCGGCGTTTCCACCGATTTCATTTCCGACGCCGAATACCACGCCGCGGCAATCGCAGGACCAAGGCCCGCTCTTCGAAGCCCGCGCTTTTGCGGAATTACGACAGACACCCCGACATTTTTGCAACAAACACCTGAATCGCTTGGTCCGCAAATAGTCCCTGCGGTAACGTTACGCCACGTGCTGCCAGCGGACATTCTCGTTCCGCGAGATGCACATTTACTGGGGGTCTCTCATGAAGTTTCAACGCAAAAAGGTTGCGACGGCGCTGGCCTACATGCTCGGCGTTGGCAGTGTGACGTTGCTGACCGCGACGCATGCACAAGCGCAGAATACAAACACGCCGCAGGCCGACATCAAGGTCGAAGTCACGGGCTCGAACATCAAGCGCGTTGAAGGCGAAAGTGCGTTGCCGGTCACAATTCTGACCAGGAAGGAAATCGACAAGACGGGTGCCACGACGGCGACCGAGCTATTGCAGTTCATCTCAGCCAACAACACGCTTGGCCAAGTCAACCTGCAAAACACGCTTGGTGCGACATTTTATTCGCAGCAGGGCGCGTCGCTGCGCGGCTTGGGAGCGGCGTTTACGCTCGTGCTGGTTAACGGGCACCGTCTCGAATCGGTCGCGGGTGCAGTCGGTGCGTTCGAAGGTGGCGTCAACCTGTCCGTCATCCCCTTCGACGCGATCGAGCGCGTCGAAATCCTCAAGGACGGTGCGTCGGCCATTTACGGGTCGGACGCCGTCGCCGGCGTGATCAACTTCATCCTGCGCAAGGATTTTCACGGCGTCACCGCAACAGCGCAATACGGCACGCCAAGCGCAAGTGGTGGCGGCCAGCAATGGTTTGCCAACAGCACGGTGGGATTCGGCGACCTCAGCAAGGACCGCTACAACGTCGTCATGTCCGGCCAATACGAGGAACAGAAGAGTCTCGACACCAACAAGCGCAGCTATGCGGATACGTCGTACCTTCCTTTGATTGGGCTGAACTCGACGTCCGGCAACACGTTCCCGGGTTACATCTCGACCGGCGGCATCGGCAATCCGAATTTCCCGGACTGCGGCAACGGCAACATCGCACTCGGCGGCCGTTGCCGCGCCGACCCGGAGGCTCTGAACGGCGTCAACCTGGTACCCGATGACAAGAAATGGAACTTCTTCGCGTCGGGATCGTGGCAACTCACGCGTGACTGGCAAGCGTACGCCACAGGCCTGTACTCGGATGAAAAGACCCGGATTGTCATTCAGCCCGTGCCGATTTCCGACCAGGTCACCTACGGCACATTGGGCCAGTTCAATTCAACAATCCTGTTGCCGCCCACGAGTCCCTACTACCCGCACGATCTCGCACAACAGGCGGGTGTCGACGGGCAGCCACTTAACATTCGCTACCGGGCGAATGGTGTAGGTCTTCGCGACACGACCGATGAAAGTTCCGGCGGTCAGGCAATCGTGGGCATCAAGGGAACGTGGAAAGACTGGGACTGGGACGCGTCGGGATTTTACGCCGAAGGCACGACGACAGAGTCGCTCAACGGAGGTTTCCCCCAGTATTCGCTGGCGTTGCCGTTGCTCAACAGCGGGAACGTCAATCCGTTCGGACCGAGCACTCCCGCGTTTGACGCGCAGTTGGCGGCAACCAGCTTGACCGGCCAAACGTTCAAAGGCACGTCGAAGAATTATGGTGTTGGTGGCAAGACCACGGGCGAAATCTGGACGCTTCCTGCGGGGGCCGTTTCGCTCGCCGCGGGCCTCGATGTCCGCAAGGAATCGCTGGTCCAGGATTTCGTGCCGCAATTGGGCACTGGCGATGTGTCGGGCTTTGGTGGCAGCTTCAATGGATTCAATGTGTCGCGCAACGTCTGGGATGCGTACACGGAATTCAATATCCCAATCGTCAAGACCCTTGAAGGTGACGTTGCTGTCCGCTATGACCACTACAGCGACTTCGGCAGTACAACCAATCCGAAATTCAGCTTGCGGTGGCAGCCGATGAGCCAAGTCCTGCTGCGTACTTCCTACAACACCGGTTTTGCCGCGCCGACGTTGTACGAACTCAACCTGCCGTTGGCAGCAGGTCTCACGGCACCGATCGACGACCCGGTGCGTTGCCCCGTGACGGGTAAGGACGCGGACTGCCAGCATCAGTTCGGCCTCACGTTCGGTGGCAGCAAGGACCTTCAGCCACAAACATCAAGGCAATGGGGTTTTGGCGCCGTCATCGAGCCCTTTACCGGACTGTCGATGTCGGTCGATTACTTCAATATCAATCTGAAAAACCAGATCACCAACGGAATCAACTATACGACGATCCTTGCGAATCAAACACAATACAACTCGCAGATTACACGCGGCCCGGTTGATACTCCCGGACTGCCGGGGCCAATTACCAATATACCGGCCGAATACCTGAACCTCACTGCGACCCATATCACGGGTTACGACGTCGACGCACGCTACCAGACACCCATATCGTGGCTGGGCCGCTTTACGTTCAATATTGCCGGAACCTACTACATCAACTACAGGACGCAGAACGTCGACGGGAGCTGGAACGATCAGGTCGGCAACATGTACGGGTCAGCCCTTACGGGCGTTACGCCGCGCTGGAAGGATTATGCAACGGTAACGTGGGAGCAGGGTCCGTGGACGGCTACGCTCGCCAACAACTATCAGACGTCGTATATCGATTCCCAAACCGACGCCGACGGTAATTTGCGCCGCGTGGGATCGCTGAGCATATGGGATCTGCAGGGCAGCTACAGCGGCTTCAAGAACGTGACGCTGACTTTGGGTGTCAAGAACCTCTACAACACCAACCCGCCGGTAACGAATCAGATCGGCACGTTTGTCTACGGGTTCGATCCGTCATACTATGACTCGCGCGGCCAGTTCTACTATGGTTCGATAAAATACACGTTCAAGTAAGCTGCAGCGAAACGCAGTTCATCATGCGGGGAGCTTAGGCTCCTCGCTTTTTTTTAAGGCGAGGGAGTCCTCGGACAGTGACGTACAAGCGCGACGCTGCATCCATACCGCCGGACGCGCCACGCGAGCAGGCCATGGGTGCGTTGCTCGAGTCGGCACGAGCCTTTCACAAGGCAGGACGACTGCCCGAGGCCGAGGCCCGGTATCGCGAGATCCTGCAAAATACTCCGGATCATCCGGACGCACTGCACTTCCTGGGCATGCTGGCGTTTCAGGTTGGCCGACTCGATGCGGCCGCGTATCTGATTCGTCAAGGGCTCGCGGGCAAACCGTACGATCCCGAACGCCATTACGACCTTGGTACTGCGCTGCAACGGCTGAACCGAACCGACGAGGCCACGGCGAGCTTTGGTACCGCCCTTTCGCTCAGGCCGGACTACGCCGACGCGTGGTTCAATCTGGCGACTTTGTACGACGGACAGGGCAATCTCGACGATGCGGCAATGGGCTACCGCCGCGCGCTGGCGCTGACGCCCAACGACGCCGGCGCTCGCAACAACCTCGCCAATGTCCTTCATCGCCAAGGAAGACTGACAGAGGCCGCCGCGGAAATGAATGCGGCACTGCGCCTCGCGCCGCGAGACGCAAACCTGCACTACAACCTCGCCAATGTCCTGAAAGACCAAGGGTCCTTCGACGATGCCAGGGTCAGGTACCGGCAGGCGTTGGCGCTTGCGCCGGGACATCGACCAGCGCTTGAAAATCTGGCAGCCGTCGCGCGCTTTCAGCGGCGCGCCGAGGAGACTGTCGAATGCTGCGCGGCACTCGTCGCGCTCAGCCTGCGTGACGCTCGCGCGCACAACGCGCTGGGCAATGCATATATCGATCTCGGGCGCCCTGGAGCCGCGCTCGAGTGTTACCGCAATGCGCTCGAACTCGAGGCGGTGAACGAATACAAGGCCAATTTCGTGGACTGTTTGCGGAACGTCGAGTTTGCCGAATTCGACGTGCGGCTTGCCGATTTGATGATCGGCGCGTTGTCCGAACCCTGGGCACGGCCGGCGGACCTGATGAAGGCCTGCTGTGAAATGATCTGTCTCGCTCCCGTCATACGCGATGAGGTAGAGCGTGCGGTCGCACAATGGCCTGCGCGACCACCGGTATCTGGCTGGTTCGACGACGACGCACGTGCCGCTCTCGCTGGCAGCAAGTTGCTGCGTGCGGCGCTGCGAAGCGCGCCGGTGTGCGTGCTGGCGTTGGAGCGGATGCTGACGATGTTGCGTTCCGTCCTGCTCGCTGCAGCCGAATCCGGGCTCGGCGATATCGCGGCGGACGATCCCCAGCTAACGCTTTATTGCGCGCTCGCCGAACAGTGCTTTGTCAACGAATACGTATTTTTCGCTGACGACGACGAGTCAGCGCGCGTCGAAGTTCTGCGAAAGGCAGTCGCCTCACAACTCGCGGCGGGTACACGCGTTCCCGCGCTGTGGCTGGCAGCCGTTGCCGCCTATCTTCCGCTGGGAGCGATTGCCGGAAGCGATCGACTTTTGACGCAGGCGTGGCCCGAATCGGTTAAAAGGCTTCTGGTGCAGCAGATTGCGGAACCACGCGAGGAGGACGCTGATCGGCAGGCGATTGCGAGGCTTACGTCGATCGACGAAGGTGTGTCGCGCCGCGTGCGGCAGCAATACGAGGAAAACCCCTATCCTCGCTGGATCAAGGCGGCGCCGGTTCATCAGGCGTTACCGCTCGAAGCGTACCTTTGGCGCACGCTTCCCCATCTCCCGCCTCCGGCAACGCAAGCAACCCGCACCTTGGATGTCCTGGTTGCCGGTTGCGGCACGGGACAGGAGCCTATCGAGCTCGCGCGGCAGCTTGAAGGAGCACGGGTGCTCGCTGTGGACTTGAGCCTCGTGAGTCTTGGCTATGCACGGCGAAAGACCCGAGAAGTCGGTGCCCTCGCCATCGAATACGCGCACGCGGACATCATGCGGCTTGGCGATTTAGACCGGCATTTCGATCTGATCCAGTCGTATGGCGTGCTGCACCACCTTGCCGATCCCGTAGCGGGACTGAGGATATTGACTTCGCTGCTGCGTCCCGGAGGCAGGATGCTGCTCGGCTTGTACAGCGAGCACGCGCGCGCCGGTGTTGTTGCTGCGCGGAAGTTCATTTCCAGGGAAGGATACGGCTCAATGGCGGCCGAAATCCGCCGCGCGCGCCAGGACCTGCTGGCGGCTGAACAACCGTTGCTCGGGACTCGTCTGGCGCTGTTCAGGGACTTTTACTCGACAAGCGAATGCCGTGACCTGCTGTTTCACGTGAACGAGCATCGATTTACGTTGCCTGATATCGAAAAGGCGCTGGATGGCCTGGGGCTGCGATTCACCGGTTTCGTCGTTCCGGCCGCCGTCCGCGCCGCGTATGCCGCGCGTTTTCCCGATGATCTCGATCAGACAAACCTTCGCCATTGGAACGATTTCGAGGCAGAGTTTCCGTACACGTTCGTCGGCATGTACGGATTTTGGGTCGACAAGCCGTTCGGCGCGTGAGGGCGATGTTGGGCGGCGATAAATGTGCTAAAAGACCGCCTTGGTATTGATTGCCATTGGATTCGTAGGGGAGCGCAATGCAAAAGATCCTTAAAGCTGCAATCCTTGCTTTGGCAGTTTTGGGGATGCCTACGGCGTCGGCGGATAACCAGAACTCCGGTGCAACCGACATGCAGGCGCTGCGGCAGGCGGTGAAGACGGACAAGCGCGCGCTGGTCGCGTCGACGCTCGCGCTGACCGCCAAGGAGGCCAGGAAATTCTGGCCGGCGTACGACACCTACCAGCGCAGCCTGGACATGCTGGGCCGCGCACGCGCGGTATCGGCGGAAGGGCTGCTGGACCGCGAGCACGACATCTCGAACCTCGCCGCCAAGGACTTGGTGACGCGCAACATGCAGGCGGACGAAGCCGAGATGCGCGCGCGGCGCAAGATGCTCAACGCGGTGATGCGGGCATTGCCGGCCGCCAAAGCGGCGCGCTACGTTCAGCTCGAGGCGAAGATCCGCGCCGTGCAGGCCTACGACATCGCGCAGGCGTTCCCGCTCGTCAAGTAGCGAGCGCTGCGGCGAGCCACACGAAACTCCTTCTTCCGCACGCGAGAGAGGAGACATGACTCCTTCTCCCGCTTGCCGGAGAGGGGACACTCCGGCGCGAGGCAGGAAGCTCCTTCTCCCGCTTGCGGGAGAAGGTTGGGATGAGGGTGTGCATCGGCGAAAATCCGCCCTCACCCTAACCCTAACCCTCTCCCGCACGCGGGAGAGGGTACATTGCTCGTCAGCCGTGCTGGACGCGGCGCGACTGCACGACAGTGAGTAGGCGTGGCTCGCGTGACGCGACGACGTCGATCGAATCGACGAGTGCCGTATCGCTGGCGGCGAGCGTTGCTTGCTGGGTCAGCACCACCACAGGCAGTTCCCGGCTGCGGAAATCCATGCGTGCGGGTACGATCACCGATACGCCGATGGTGGCAAGGGTCAATGCGACGGCGGCAATCGCCAGCGTGATGCGCGGGGTGTTCGGACGATACGTATTCATTTGCAGAGCTCCAGTGTCGCGGATGGTGTCTTGTTTTTGTTGGATGCAGTGCGCGGCGCATCCGGATTCAATGGGAACGCGTAGATCGGCGGATGGCCTCGTCGTACATGATTCGCATACTGGGAAGGCGCGCGATGCGTGGCAACCGGCTTGCGACGGATGCGGGGAATGGCGGCGCGAGGCAGCCGCTGCGACGACCGGTTGCAGCGGCGACGCCCGCAAAGGCCCGGCGGAAGGACGCATGGCCGCGTCAATCCGTTGTCCGTCACACGGTGGACTTGGCGGGGCTTTGGTGTAGAATCGCGCGATTTTCTGGCGAACCTGGCCCCGTTCCGTCGGGGCCATCGTGTTTTGGCGTATCCGCGCCCCGGATCCGGAGGTCATCGAATCCGCCGCGGGCATGCCGGACTCCTGCACCCCGTCGTGCGACTTCGCGGGCCCCGCAAGTTGGGGCGGCGCGACCGCCTGCTGGGCCGGCGTCCTCGCTGATTGCGCTCTGCGCGTGAGCAGCGCGCTGTTCGCCGGAATACACTACTTCATCCACTCATCCTGGGCGATGATCAACGAAATGCATGGAGACAACATGTTGAACATGAAGCGTCTGGCGGCATTGGCCGCCGCCGTGGTCCTGGCGTTGCCGGCGGCGTTCGTTGCCGACGGCGCCGCAGCACAAACCCCGGCGACTGCCCCGGCGACCACCCCCGTTGCTCCGGCCGCCACGCCGCCTGCGGACGCGTCCCCCCCTGCAATGGCGCCGGCACCGGTCGCAGCACCTGTAGCCGCGCCCGCTGCGAAGGCGCCCAACACTGAAATCGTCGACAACCCGTACGGCCTGCAGGCGCTGTGGGCCGGCGGCGACCTGGTGGCGCGGATCACGCTGGGCATCCTCGTGATCATGTCGATGGGCTCCTGGTACGTCATCATCACCAAGGTGTATGAACAGGCCAAAATGAACAAGCAGGCCCGCGTAGCCGACAAGACGTTCTGGACGGCGCCCACGGTGCAAAAGGGCGCGGCGGGACTGACCGACGGCAGCCCATACCGTTTCATTGCGGAAACCGGGCTCGAGGCCTCGACGAAGCACACCGGGCTGCTCGGCAACGTCAACATGAACGACTGGATGAGCATGTCGATCCAGCGAGCGATCGACAACGTGCAAAGCCGCACGCAGGACGGCCTCGCATTTCTCGCCACCGTGGGCTCGACGGCGCCGTTCGTCGGGCTTTTCGGCACGGTGTGGGGCGTCTATCACGCGCTGACGGCGATCGGCATCGCCGGGCAGGCGTCGATCGACAAGGTGGCCGGGCCAGTGGGCGAGGCGTTGATCATGACGGCCATCGGCCTCGCGGTCGCGGTGCCCGCAGTGCTCGGCTACAACTGGCTGATCCGCCGCAACAAGTCGGCGATGGAGCGCGTGCGCGGCTTCGCCGCCGACCTGCATGCGGTGCTGCTGGCGACACCGCAAACAGCGGCGCGGACGTAAAACCATGTCGATGAACGTCGGTTCATCCGGCGACGACGACGAACCGATCTCGACCATCAACACCACGCCGCTGGTCGACGTGATGATGGTGCTTTTGATCATCTTCCTGATCACCGTGCCGGTCGTGCGCAATTCCGTGCCGTTGCAGTTGCCGAAAGAGCGCAACGAGGTCCGCGAAACCAAGCCCGAGAACATCACGATCTCGGTGGACATCAACGACCGCATCTACTGGAACGAGCTGCAGATGAAGACGACGGATGCGCTGATCGACCGGCTGAAGAAGGTGGCCGTGCTGACGCCGCAACCCGAAGTGCAGATCCGCGGCGACGCCAACGGCCGCTACGCGGGCGTCGGCCGCGTGATCTACGCGTGCCAGCGCGCGGGAATTTCGAAGATCGCATTCATCACCGAGCCGCCGGCGCGGCAGGTGCTGTGAGTACTGTTCGCGGGAGGAATCGGCAATGGCGATAAATGTCGGGTCGAGATCGTCGGACATGGAAGTCATGATCGACATCAATACGACGCCGCTGATCGACGTGATGCTGGTGCTGCTGGTGATGCTGATCATCACGATTCCGATCCAGTTGCACTCGGTCAATCTCAACCTGCCCACCGGCAATCCGCCGCCACCGGTCGTGCTGCCTGAAGTCGTCAAGATCGACATCGACGACGCGTCGCGGATCTACTGGAACGGCGAGTGGGTGCCGGACCGCGCGACGCTGGAGGGGAAGATCAGGGCGGCCGCCGCCGAATCGGTACAGCCGGAGATCCACCTGCGGCCGGACAAGGCCTCCAAATACGGCACCGCCGCAGAGGTGATGGCGTCGGCGCAGAAGCTCGGACTGACCAAGATCGGCATCGTCGGCAGCGAGCAGTTCATCGAATAGCGCGCGACCGGAAGGCAACGGAGTCATCGCCATGGATTTCGCAAGACAACAGAGGGACCCGACGCGGCACGTAGTCGGCATCGCGTTCGTGATCCTGTTCCACATCCTCGTGGTCTACGCGTTGTTGACCGGGCTCGGCAGCAGGGCGATCCAGATGATCAAGAAGCCGCTCAACGCGACGATCATCGAGGAGATCAAGGCGCCGCCACCACCGCCGCCGCCGCCGCTGAAGAAAATCGTCGAGCTGCCCAAGATCAAGATGGAGCAGCCGTACGTTCCGCCGCCCGACATACCGGTGGTCACGCCGCAGCCGGTTGCGCCGGTGATTGCCGCAGTGACGCAGGCGCCGCCGACCGAGCCGGTCGTCATCGCGCCGCCGGCGGTCATCGCGCCGCCGGCGCCGAAGCCTGCGATCCGCCAGGGCGTGTCGTGCAAGGACATGGAAAAGCCTTCGTTCCCGCGCGAGGCCATCCGCGCCGGCGTGCAGAAGGGTCGCGTCGTCGCCGTACTGTCGATCGACGCCAAGGGTTCGGTGACCAGCGTCGACATCGAGTCGTCCGATCCGCCGCGCGTTTTCGACCGCATGGTGCGCGACACGCTGTCCAACTGGAAGTGTGCAACCGAAGGCGCCGGATACAAGGCGCGCGTCGAAGTGAATTTCTCGCTGTCCGACTGACCGCCGGTCGCCGCGTCGCGGCAGCATGGCCGAGTTGCTCCCGGGAAAATCTGCGGGTTGGTTGCAATGAGCCCCGCCCTGCGCGGGGCTCATTTTCTGCGGACACGGTTCAGGTGCGCGATCGAACGCCGCCGCGTGCCGTGACTGGCAAGCGCAGCCACTGCTGGACTTCAAGGTCAGGATGGGCCGCATCAAGTGCCTTCAAACCTTGCCGCGCGCGCATTATCCAGCCCGGGCCACGACTCACGAGGTCGCACCATGCCTCCTCGACTTCGCTGGCGCGGTGCGGCTTGAGACAGGCAAGAATGTCTGCCGCCTGCGTCAGGTCCTTGCTGCTTTTTATGCTGAACGTTCCCGTTCTTTCGCCGAAGATGAGCAGCTTGTGCAACGCATAGCGCGCCGGATGCGGGACGTTCACCAGCACCGCCCCTTCGGCACAGAACAGTACGCTTTGCTGCACGTTCTCGAGCGAATACTCCATGAACTTGAGCGGCTGCATCGTGACGTGCAGCTGCGCGTGCTCGAGCGGTTCTTCCCGGCCGCGATGACGGGTAGTGAGAAAGTCCAGGCGGAACTCCGGCTCTCTTGGGTTGAGGTAACCCGCGCCCGCTTTCGACGAGAGGCCCGCAACGGGCAGGAACCCCATGCCCAGCGATTGAATTGCATCGCCCGTTTGCACTTCCACGTTGCTTGGCAGGATGAGGGCGATGCTCTTGCCGGCATGCGCAAAGTCGATGTCCTGGGTGCGGTCGGCCGACTCCCAGCGAACGCCGAGCATGTTGCCGAACGCCAGGAAGGCGTGCGTTCCTATGAGCACGCCACCGGCCTGAAAGAAGCCGTAATCGGCCAGGCGGCGGACCACGCGGAAGTGCCGCGGTAGCACGCTGGCGCAGCCGAGGGCCATTGCCGACCGACCCAACGGCGCCAATGGCTGGCGCGCTGATGCCTCGTCTTTGCGCATCATGAGTTTCTGTACACCGGGCCCGTCCGGCCCGACGAAGACTTGGCGCAGCTTTCCTGATGGCTCCGTGTACTGGAAGTACCAGTACGTGTGCCCTTTTACCGTCTTGGAGGCGAACGAACCGGGCAAGTCAGCGACCGAGCGCAGGTGTTCCGCGGACAGGGCGGCGTCCAGTAGCTGGGCGTAGGCTGTCTGAGCGGTCAGGGACAACTCGGCGAAATAGGAGTGCATCGGCGGTTATACTAGTCAGGATCAAACACTAGTATAACCCCCCCGAAGGTGGTTATACTAATATCGTTATTTTGTTAGTATAACGGTCTCGGCTCACGGGCTGCTATTGCGCACGCGCTCGCGAGCATCGCGGCCGACACGGCCCAGGTCGCCGACATTGAGACCCATCTCAACGCCTACGACCTGGTGCTGCGGCGCCGCCCCCCAGGTTGATCGGACTAGCGGCCTATCAATGTACGGTAGATACACTTTCCTAATAGTAAGTAAAACATTTTTTAGGGTGTTTGACCAACTATCAAGCTGCGCGTAAAATGCGAGCCTGCAGGGAGAACCAGCCATGCGCACTTCGCAGCCCCAAAGTCACCAACGATTCCCCTTGACCACCATTCTGGGCACGGGTGGCAACGTGCGCCTGCTGCGGGTGCTCGCCGTGCACGGCGGACCCTTGAGCGCTCCTCGCTTGGCGCGTGACGCCGGGTTAAGCCCGGTGGGCACGCGAGCAGCGCTCGCTGGGCTGGTCGAACAGGGCGTGGTCATGGCTCTTGGGCACGCTCACGCTCATCTCTACGCGCTCAATCCCGCTCATCCCCTCACTGCGCCTATCCAGGCATTGTTTGCCCAAGAACGCTCCCAATGGGACGCCCTTCAGGAAGACTTGCGCGCGGTCCTCGCGCGCTTCCACCGGGTCAAGGCGGCCTGGCTTTATGGTAGCGCTGCGCGGGGCGACGACCGCCCGGGCAGTGACCTTGACATTGCGTTGGCGGTCGCCGGCGACGACGAAGTCACGACGGCAGAGTCCGTGCGTGAAGCCATGCAACCCATCGAGAACCGCTATCAGGTGGTCATCTCCATCGTTGCCCTGACTCCCGCCGACATCCTCAACCGCGTCGAGACGGACCCGTGGTGGGCTGAAGTGGCTCGCGATGGACTGGCGCTTAAGGCGGCAGCACCTGAGCGGTATGTGTCGCAGCTGCGGCGAGCCGCGGTGACCGCATGACGCGAACCGGGCCGAGCAAGAAGGTCGATGCGACCTTCTGGCAAGGCCGCCGGCGGACCGCGTGGATCTACCACGCTGCCGCGCAGGACACCGTGGGCCTCGCCGACCAGAGCACCAACTGCAGCCCTGCGGTCAGCAACGCGATTCTGGCCGCAATTGCTTACACCGACTCGGTTACGGCTTACAAAGCTCAGGTCGTAAACCAGCAAGGCCATGCGTCGGCTTCCAAGTTGCTACGCAGTGTGCTTGGGAACGCGTTTCCCGACGCACAGGAACGGCGGATTCGTCGCCTGCTTGGCAGGAAAGACGAAGTCCAGTACGGCGTGCACGCCATTGGAATAGATGCCGCACGGCAGGTTATTGCTGACCTGGACGCTTTCGCAGCGTGGGCTCATGACGTTCTGCCGAAGGCCGAGAGCCAGAGCTAACGTTCAGGGGTAACACAGTGATAATGCCCGGGGGCGGCGGGCTGTGCATCCCGCCCATCAATCGCCGCGCGCCGCGGTCGCGCGCGCTACTCGACGGCGAACCCGGACCTGACAGCGTAGCCCGTCGCCGTCCACGTAACGACGGCCGCCGCACCGATCGCGAACGCGAGTTGCGGCACCGACACCGGATACGCGGTGAACAGGCGGTACGCGTCGCGTACGAGAAGCTGCACGACCTCCGGCAACGACAACGCGATGCCGGCGATCGCCAGCGCCCACAGCGTGACCACCGCAGGCTTGCGCCACGACGGCGCCCACGCCAGCGCGGCGGGCGGCAGCGCCGCCATCACGCGCGCGCTAAATCCGTCGTCGGCGACGGCCGGCGGGCGCTGCGCGTGGAGCGCCGCGTCGAGCCTGTCGCCGGTGTCGGTGTCGGTGGTATTGCCGAAGGATTGTTCGCTCACGTCGCTGTTCCTTGCTCCCATCCCGCCATTACGAGCCGCAGCTTTTTCTTCGCACGCAGGATGTGCGTCTTGACGGTGCCCACCGGGCAGCCGAGCACATAGGCTGCTTCCTCGTGCGACAGGTCGTTATCGTAGCATTGGACAATCGCCGCGCGTTCCCCTGCCGAGAGCGACTCGCGCGCTCGCGCGAGGTCGACGCCGAGCACGGTGGCGTTGCTGGTGTCGCCGGCGGCGCCTATCGCTGCCGTCATCGCATCGTCCCCGTCGTCGTCGTCGCCTTCATGGTCGCCGAACAGCACTTCCTTGCGCTTGCGCGCATCCGCGAGCCAGCAGTTGGTGGCGATCCTGTAGAGCCACGTGGAAAAGCGCGCTTCGTGGCGAAACGACGCGAGCTTTCGCCATGCCAGCACGAAGGTTTCCTGCGCCAGGTCGTCCGCCAGCGCCTCGTTGCCGTTGCACAAGCGGCGCAGGCACGCACGCACCGCCGATTGATGGCGCTGCACGAGCTCGCCGAACGCATTGCGGTCGTCCTGCAGCACGACGCGTGCGATCAGTGCCGCGTCGTCGCGTGCCGCCGCCGCGTTGTGCAGGTTGCGCTGCGGTGCAGTGGGCGGCGCCAGGAGTCGTCCTTCGCGTGGATGTTTGCGTGACCTGCGACGCTGCGCGCTGGCCGCAGGCCGGTGGCGCGATCATGGCGCGCGGTCGGTGCCCGTGTCCACGCGCTGCGGCGCGGGCGTGCGGCGGTCCTCGAAATACCACAGCACGATGTAGCCGATGCCGAGGAATAGCAATACGAGGCCGACGCCGTTCACTTCGCCGTCGTCGATCGTCGAGCACGTCTGCACGGCCAAGCCTACCGCGGTGAGGACGATGCCACGGCGCAGGTCCGACCACACGCGGCGCGCACGGACGTCGACGGCACGCGCATACAGCGCGCCCGTCGTGGGTCCCGACGCCATGGCGGCTTGCGGCCGCGACGCGCCGATCGCGTCCATCGCCTCGGCCGGCGGCACGACACCGCGCTCGGCGAGCTTCAGCATCGTCTCGTTGAGCATCCGCGTCTTGCGCATCTTGTACCAGAGCACCAGCACGATGACGAGCAGCGGCACCAGGAAAAACAGCAGCACCGCGAGGAAGAAGAAACCGGCGACCCACGGCGACTGGTGGACGAATTCGGAGAACGAATCGTATTCGTGCGTCGAGCCCAGGCCGGACACGGTGATCTTGTCGTCGTCGTCGTCCATCGTGATGCCGAGCGTCGCGTGGCCCTTGCGCGCTGCAGTCGGCGACGATGGCGGTTCCAGCAGGGCCGGTGGCGATTCGATCGCCGGCGGCGCCGGGGCGGCGGCAGGCGTCGACGCGCCGGCGGCGTCGTTGCCTGCGGCGGCCTGCGCGTACGCCGGCGTGACCAGCGGCGTGACCAGCGGCACGTGCGCGGGCGGCGTCACGGCGATGGCGCCGATGGCCGCCACCAGCGCGGTGCCCAGCACCAGCCGGCGGCGCCAGCATCGAGGTTCGAATAGCGTGGACATCGGTAGCTCCGCAAAACTCAAGGGTTTCGAATTGGATGCGCCAAGTGCCGCCGCCGGATTCGTCGATGCTTGTGGAAAGGCACTCATTCCGGCAGGCACCCCATGCTATCATCGGCGCCGGAAACTGCATGCGAAACGGCGATAACGCGCTTTCGCAATCAATGAGTTACGAAACATTTCTGCCCGTTTTCGCGCGTTTTCGCGCGATTTTCCGCGGCGCCGCCGCTGTCGCGACGATTTGCGCATTGTGCGTCGTCTCCACGGCTTGCCGAGCCGATGACGATGCGGTGACGCTCAACTTCGTCAACGCGGATCTCGACGCCGTGGTGAAGGCGGTGGGTGAAATCACCGGCCGCAATTTCATCGTCGACCCGAAGCTCAAGGGTACGGTCAACATCGTGTCGTCGCGGCCGGTGCCGAAAAGCCTCGTCTATCCGACGCTGCTGTCGGCGTTGCGCATGCAGGGCATCGTCGCCGTCGAAGGCGACAACGTCGTCAAGCTCGTGCCCGAAACCGATGCGCGAACGCTCGGCACGCCTGTCGTGCGGAGCGGCAATGGAGCCGTCGGCGCCGGCGACCAGCTGGTGACCGAAGTGATCACGCTGCGCTACGAATCGGCCGTGCAGCTCGTCAATGTGCTGCGGCCGATGATTGCGCCGAACAACACGATCGCCGCGTATCCGGCGAGCAACGCGCTCGTCATCACCGACTACGCGGACAACCTGCGGCGGATCGCGCGCGTCATCGCGTCGCTCGACCGGCCGCCGGTGGGCGAGGCGATGCTGGTGCCGCTGAAGAACGCGTCGGCGATCGACCTGGCCGCCACCGTCAACCGGCTGTTGAACGACAGCGGCAGCGGAGCGCCGACGGATGCGACGCAGCGCGTGACGCTGGTGGCCGACGCGCGCTCGAACAGCGTGCTGATTCGCTCCGACAACCCGGCGCGCGCCGCGCGCGCACGTGAGCTCGTGGGCCAGCTCGACACCGCCGGCCGCGCCGGCGGCAACATGTTCGTCGTTTACCTGAAGAATGCCGAGGCGGTGAAGGTCGCGCAGACGCTGCGCTCGATGCTGACCGGCCAGGACAGCACGCCGGCTTCGAGCGGTTTATCCGCGCAATCGAGCTCGGGCTCCGGGATGGGCACTTCGCCTTCGTCGCCACCGTCGTCGTCGTCACCGTCGCCGTCGACGAGTGCTGCGCAGGCAACGCCGTTCACGCCGGCGTCGTCGGGCAACAACGCTTTCAGTGCGGGCGGTGCGACCATTTCCGCCGACGCCGCCAGCAATTCACTGGTGATCATGGCGCCCGAGCACATCTACAACAACCTGCGCACGATCATCGACAAGCTCGACGTGCGCCGCGCGCAGGTGTTCATCGAGGCGCTGATCGCCGAGGTGTCCGCCGACAAGGCGGCCGAGTTCGGCATCCAGTGGCAGGCGCTGTCGGGCGCCAACGCGACGTCGACGCGCGTGATCGGCGGCACCAACTTCAACGATCGCGGCTCCGGCGCGAACATCCTCGATCTCTCCGCCAACCTCGGCAGTGCCGGTCAGGGGCTCAACCTCGGCGTCATTCGCGGCACGCTGACGATCCCGGGCTTGGGCACGATTTCCAACCTCGGCTTGCTCGCGCGTGCGCTGGAAACGCAGGTCAACGCCAACATCCTGTCGACACCGACGATCCTCACGCTGGACAACGAGGAAGCCAGCATCGTCGTCGGCGAAAACGTGCCGTTCATCACCGGCCAGTATGCGAACACCGGCAGCACGTCGACCGTGACGCCGTTCCAGACGATCGAGCGCCGCGATGTCGGCCTGCTGCTGCGCGTGAAACCGCAGATCGCCGAGGGCGGCACGGTGCGCATCAACCTCTATCAGGAAGTGTCGCGCATCGAATCGCAATCCGTGTCGGGCCCGATCCTGCAGAAGCGCTCGCTCGATTCGACCGTGGTCGTCGCGGACGGCGGCATCGCCGTGCTGGGTGGCCTGATGCAGGACCAGCTCGACGACGGCAGCGACAAGGTTCCACTCGTCGGCGACATCCCGGTGCTGGGGCAGCTGTTCCGCTACGACGCGCGTCATCGCGTGAAGACCAACCTGATGATCTTCCTGCGGCCCGTCATCCTGCGTGATCCGGCCGACGGCCGCAACATCGCCACCGAGCGCTACGACTACATCCGCGGCCAGCAGGAAATGCAGGGCATGCCGCCGCGCTTTTTCTGGACCGACCCGACGCAGCAGCCGATGCTTCCGCTGCCGATGGGAACGATGCCCGACACGCCGGCTGGCGCATCGGCTCCGCCGCAGTCGCCGGAAGCCGTCGGCAAGTAGCGTCGTGCAGCAACGGCTGAACTCCGCCGATTCGCAGCGCGCGCAGGTGTACGCGCAGCGCATTCCCTACGCGTTCGCGCGCACGCATGGCGTGCTGCCGGCCGGCGACGACGGCGACGCGGTCAGCGTGCTGATGCGCGCCGACGCCACCGGCGAAGGACTGGCCGAATTGCGCCGCGTGCTGCAGCGGCCGCTGACGACGCGCGTGGTCGGCGCCGACGAATTCGCCGCAGCACTCGCGCGCGCCTATAACAGCGGTGCGGCGGCGTCGGCGATCAGCGAGGACCTGTCGCGGGGTGGCGACCTCTCGCGTCTTTTGCAGGACCTTCCCGCCACCGACGACCTGCTCGACGGCAGCGACGCACAGGCGCCGGTGATCCGCGTCGTCAACGCGCTGCTGCTCGAGGCGTTGCGAGAGCGCGCCTCCGACCTGCACTTCGAGCCGTACGAAGCGCGCGCCGTCGTGCGCTTCCGTATCGACGGCGTGTTGCGCGACGTGTTCGAGCCGCCGCGTGCGCTGCATGCGGCGCTGGTGTCCAGGCTCAAGATCATGGCGAGCCTCGACATCGCCGAGAAGCGGCTGCCGCAGGATGGCCGCATCAGCCTGAAGCTCGGCGACAAGAGCGTCGACGTGCGCGTGTCGACGCTGCCGACGGGGTCGGGCGAGCGTGTCGTGCTGCGGCTGCTCGACAAGGAGTCGGCGCAGCTCGACCTCGCGACGCTGGGCCTTGCCGACGACACGCGCGCCGCGGTCGACGCGCTGATCCGCGAGCCGCATGGCATCCTGCTCGTCACCGGGCCCACCGGCTCGGGCAAGACCACGACGCTCTACGCGGCGCTGTCGCGGCTGCCGCGCGGGTCGGTCAACATGATGACTGTCGAAGACCCGATCGAATACGCGCTGGATGGCGTCGCGCAAACGCAAGTCAACGTGCGTGTCGAGCTGACGTTTGCACGCGCGCTGCGCGCGATCCTGCGCCAGGACCCGGATGTCGTGATGATCGGCGAGATCCGCGACCTCGAGACCGCGCAGATCGCCGTGCAGGCGTCGCTGACCGGGCATCTCGTGCTGGCGACGCTGCACACCAACGACGCCGCCAGCGCGGTGACACGCATCGCGGACATGGGCGTCGAGCCCTACCTGCTGTCGTCGAGCCTGCTCGGCGTGCTCGCCGCCGCCGTC
>Ga0209483_1001419_pt1 | contig 18145 bp, 13 predicted proteins | sample NGEPerA_FD_184508 | JGI IMG/M metagenome (GOLD analysis project Ga0209483, IMG submission 184508) | Arctic peat soil microbial communities from the Barrow Environmental Observatory site, Barrow, Alaska, USA - NGEE PermafrostL2-A... | ecosystem: Environmental > Terrestrial > Soil > Wetlands >... | reverse complement strand
CCGATGCGATGATCCTGGGGCGGCTGTTCGAGGCGCTGTTCGATCGCGGCGTCGTCGTGGTCGCGACCTCGAACCGCGCGCCCGGCGAGCTCTACGAGGGCGGCCTGCAACGCGAACGTTTCCTGCCCTTCATCGAGCTTTTCAAGCGCAAGCTCGACGTGCTGGAGCTCGGCGGCGAGCGCGACTATCGCCGCGCCCGGCTTGCCGGCCGGCAGGTCTATTTCACGCCGGCCGACGACCGCGCCTATCGTGCGCTGGAGCACGCATTTATCGAGCTGACCGGCAACGCCTCGGCGCGTGCCGAGACGCTGACCGTCCAGGGACACGATCTGGTCGTGCCGCGCGCCGCGCGGGGCGTTGCCTGGTTTACCTTCGACGCGCTTTGCGGCAAGACGCTCGGCCCCGCCGATTACGCGGCGCTCTGCGCGCGCTATCACATTTTCATCGTCGAGGGCGTTCCGCGGATCGAGCGCGACTGCCGCGACCAGGCCATCCGTTTCAACATTTTCGTCGACGAGCTCTACGCGGCGCACGGCCAGATCGTCGTTTCGGCCGCGGTCCCACCCGAGGCGCTTTATACCGAGGGCGAGGGATCCTTCGAATTCGCCCGCACGGTATCGCGCCTGCATGAGATGCAGAGCGCCGAATACATCGCCGCCAGCATCGGCTGAAGTGCGGTTCCGGTTTGCGCCCTTGATGCTTGCCGCGCCCCGCAAATCGCGCTAAGACGCGCGCCATTGCGGCTTCCGCCGCGATACCGGAATTTTGCCGAAAACGAGGTCAGGAATGGCACGCAAGAAGATCGCGCTGGTAGGAGCCGGCCAGATCGGCGGCACGCTCGCGCTGCTCGCCGGATTGAAGGAGCTGGGCGATGTCGTGCTCTTCGACGTCGTCGATGGGGTGCCCCAGGGCAAGGCGCTGGATTTGATCGAGGCCTCGCCGGTCGAGGGGTTCGATGCGCGCTTCACAGGCGCCAATGATTATGTGGCCATCGCGGGCGCCGACGTCGTCATCGTCACCGCCGGCGTGCCGCGCAAACCCGGGATGAGTCGCGACGACCTCATCGGCATCAACGCCAAGGTGATGGGGCAGGTGGGCGCGGCAATCAAGCAGCACGCGCCGAAAGCCTTCGTCATCTGCATCACCAATCCCCTGGACGTGATGGTCGCCGTGTTGCGCGACGCTTGCGGCCTGCCGCCGAGCCACGTCGTCGGCATGGCGGGTGTTCTCGACAGTGCGCGCTTCCGCTATTTCCTTGCCGAGGAATTCAAGGTCTCGGTCGAGGATGTCAGCGCCTTCGTGCTCGGCGGCCATGGCGACAGCATGGTGCCGCTCATCCGCTATTCGGCGGTTGCGGGCATTCCACTGCCCGATCTCGTCAAGATGGGTTGGACGACGCCGGAGCGCCTCGACAAGATCGTGCAGCGCACGCGCGACGGTGGCGGCGAGATCGTTAATCTGTTGAAAACCGGCTCGGCCTTCTATGCCCCGGCATCCTCGGCGATCGCCATGGCAGAGTCATATTTGCGCGATAAGAAGCGCGTGCTGCCCTGCGCCGCGTGGCTCGATGGGCAATATGGCGTGAAGGGGCTCTATGTCGGCGTTCCGGTGGTCATCGGCGAAAAGGGCGTCGAGCGCATTGTCGAAATTTCGCTCAATGCCGAGGAAAAAGCCGCTTTCGACAAATCGGTCGGTGCGGTCAGGGGCCTGCTCGACGCGGCCAAGAAAATCCAGGCGGAGGTCAAGGGCTGAGCGCCGCTGCCCGGGTCGGAATGCCATCAAGTGTTTGTATTTGATTGTTATTTTGACGGATAGGGGAGTATGGCAGCCATGACCGGCCGTGGCCTAGGTATTGGCTGCCGCCGACCCAATTTAAGAGGCGTGCCTATCTCCGGGCATGATTCCTGCACGACGATCCGCTGAGCCATGTCCCGCGACCAAGCAAACACCTTCCTCACCGGCCAGAACGCGGCCTTTATCGCGGAACTCTATGCGCGCTACCTCGCCGACCCGCAATCGGTCGACGAGAGCTGGCGCGGCTTCTTCGCCGAGCTGGGCGACGATCCCCAGGCGTTCCTGCGGGAGATGGAAGGGCCGGCCTGGGCCCGCAGGCCGGCCCCGAAATTCGGCAATGGTCACGCCGATTCCGAGGCGCCGCATGACGGCGCCGTCGCGCCGACGCCCGATATCCGCAAGGCCGCGCTCGATTCCATCCGCGCGATGAATTTGATCCGCGCCTATCGCGTGCGCGGCCATCTGATCGCCGATCTCGATCCGCTCGGCCTCGAGCGCCGCACCTATCATCCCGATCTCGACCCGGCGACCTACGGGTTCATCGAAACGGATTTCGACCGGCCGATCTTCGTCAACAACTCGCTGGGATTCTCGACCGCCAGCTTGCGTGAAATTCTCGATGCGCTGCGCGCCACCTATTGCGGCCATGTCGGCATCGAATACATGCACATCCAGGAGCTCGAGGAGCGCCAATGGATCCAGGCGCGCATCGAAGTGCCGCGCAACCAGACCGAATTCACCGAACGCGGCAAGCGTGCCATCCTCGAGCGCCTGACCGATGCCGAGTTGCTGGAGCGCTTTCTCGACAAGCGCTACACCGGCACCAAGCGGTTCGGGCTCGAAGGCGGCGAGGCGTTGATTCCGGCGCTCGAGCAGGTGACCAAGCGCGGCAGCCAGCTCGGCATGAAGGAAATGATCATCGGCATGCCGCATCGCGGCCGGCTCAACGTGCTCGCCAACATGATGGGCAAGCCCTTTGCCGCGCTGTTCTCCGAATTCCAGGGCAATCCCGCCAACCCCGCCGACGTGCAGGGCTCGGGCGACGTCAAATACCACCTCGGCACCTCGACCGACCGCGATTTCGACGGCCACAATGTGCATCTGTCGCTCACCGCCAATCCGTCGCATCTCGAAGCGGTCAATCCGGTGGTGCTCGGCAAGGTACGCGGCAAGCAGCGCCAGCGCGGCGGCAAGGAAGAGGCGCGCGACGCGGTCGTCGGATTGCTGATGCACGGCGATGCCGCCTTTGCCGGCCAGGGGCTGGTCGCCGAGACCCTCGACCTGTCGCAGCTCAACGGCTATCGCACCGGCGGCACCCTTCATTTCATCGTCAACAACCAGATCGGCTTTACCACCAAGCCGGCGGCGGCACGCTCCGGTCCCTATTCGTCGGAACTCGCCAAGTCGATCCAGGCGCCGATCTTCCACGTCAACGGCGACGACGCTGAAGCGGTCGTGCATGTCTCGCGCATCGCCACCGAGTTCCGCTACCGCTTCAAGAAGGACGTGGTGGTGGACATGTTCTGCTACCGCCGCTACGGCCACAACGAGACCGACGAGCCGGCCTTCACCCAGCCGCTGATGTATCGCGCCATTGCGTCCCACCCGACGGTGCGGACGATCTACGCCAAGCGCCTCGCCGACGAAGGCGTGATCGACGCCGAGGAAGCCGAGCGCATCGCCCAGGATTTCAACGCCCGGCTCGAAGCCGCCTTCGAGGCGGCCAAGAACTACCTGCCAAACAAGGCCGATTGGCTGGAAGGCGAATGGAAAGGTTTCGTCGTCGCCTCGGGCGACGACCGTCGCGGCGAGACCGCGGTCGAGCTCGCCGCGTTGCGGCAGGTAGGCGCGGCGCTGACGCGCGTGCCGCAAGACTTTCAACTCAACCGCAAGCTCGCGCGGCAGCTCGAAGCCAAGCGGCAGGCGATCGAGACGGGCGAGGGGATCGATTGGTCGACGGCCGAGGCGCTGGCCTTCGGCACGCTGGTCAACGAGGGCACCTTCGTCCGCCTGTCGGGGCAGGATTCGGGCCGCGGCACCTTCTCGCAGCGCCACGCCGTGCTGTTCGACCAGGAAAACGAGGAGCGTTATGTCCCGCTCAACCACGTGCGCGACGGGCAGGCGCCGTTCGAGGTGCTCGACAGCCCGCTTTCGGAAGCGGCCGTGCTGGGCTTCGAATACGGCTACAGCCTCGCCGATCCGCGCTCGCTCATCCTATGGGAGGCGCAGTTCGGCGATTTCGCCAACGGCGCCCAGGTCATCATCGACCAGTTCATCGCCTCGGGCGAAGCCAAATGGCTGCGCATGTCGGGCCTCGTGCTGCTGCTGCCGCATGGCTATGAAGGGCAGGGGCCGGAACATTCCTCGGCACGGCTCGAACGCTTCCTCCAGCTCTGCGGCGAGGACAATCTGCAGGTATGCAACCTGACCACGGCGGCGAATTACTTTCACATCCTGCGCCGCCAGGTGCGGCGCAACTTCCGCAAGCCGCTGATCATCATGACGCCGAAATCGCTGCTGCGGAATCCGGAGGTCGCGGCCAAGCTCGACGAGATGGGACCGGGCACTTCGTTCCACCGCGTCATCGAGGAAACCGACAAGCTTGCGGACGATGCCAAGATCCGCCGCGTGCTGCTGTGCAGCGGTAAGGTCTATCTCGACCTCCGCCGCGCCCGGCGCGAGCGCAAGATCGACGACATCGCCATCCTGCGCCTCGAGCAGCTCTACCCCTTCCCGGCCAAGACCGTAGCCGACGAATTGCGGCGCTACCCGAATGCCGAGATCGCCTGGGTCCAGGAAGAGCCCGAGAACATGGGAGCGTGGAGCTTCGTCGACCGGCGTATCGAAAAGGCGCTAAGCTCGGTAGACATCAAAGGCAAACGCGCCCGCTATGTCGGGCGTCCCGAGGCGGCGGCCACCGCCACCGGCCTGTTGAAGCGCCACCTTGCCGAACAGGCGCATATCGTCGACGCCGCTCTGGCGTCCTGAGGAGAGACCGCCATGGCTACGGACATCGTCGTGCCGCCGCTCGGCGAATCAGTGACCGAAGCCACCGTGGCGCGCTGGCTCAAGCAGGCGGGCGACCCCGTCGCGGTCGACGATCCGCTCGTCGAGCTCGAGACCGACAAGGTGACGCTGGAAGTCAACGCGCCCGCCGCCGGCACGCTGGCCGAAATCCTGGTCAAGAAGGACGCCAACGTCGCGGTCGGAGGATTGCTCGGCCGCATCGCCGAGGGCCCCGCAAAGCCCAGCGCCAAGCCCGCCGCCAAGGCCGAGAGCAAGCCCGCGCCCGCCGCGGCGCCCCAGCCCCCGCCGAAAGCCACGCCGCCGGCGGCCGAGCAGCTCGAGCGCTCCGGCCCGGCGGTGCGGCGCCTGGTCGAGGAGAACCGGATCAACCCCGCAACCATCCCGGCAAGCGGCCGCGACGGAAGGCTGACCAAGGGCGATGTGCTCGGCGCGCTGGAAAAGGGCGCGCCCGCTTTGCCGCCAACGCCGGTGCTCGCCGCTTCGCGCGAGCCCTCTCCGAGGGAGGAGCGCGTGCGCATGACGCGGCTTCGCCGTCGCGTCGCCGAGCGCCTCAAGGAGGCGCAGAACACCGCCGCCATGCTCACCACCTTCAACGAGGCGGACATGACCGCGGTGATGGGCCTCCGCGAGCGCTACCGCGAGAGCTTCGAGAAGAAGCACGGCGTGCGGCTCGGATTCATGTCGTTCTTCGTCAAGGCGTCGATCGTGGCGCTCAAGGAAATCCCCGCCGCCAACGGCGAAATCTCCGGCGAGGACATCATCTACAAGAACCATTACGACATCGGCGTCGCCGTCGGCACCGCGCAGGGCCTCGTCGTGCCGGTGGTCCGCGACGCCGACCGGCTCGACTTCGCCGACATCGAAAAGCAGGTCGCCGATCTCGGCCATCGCGCGCGCGACGGCAAGCTGAAGCTCGAGGAGCTGTCGGGCGGCACTTTCACCATCACCAATGGGGGCGTCTACGGCTCGCTGATGTCGACGCCGATCCTCAACCCGCCCCAATCCGCCATCCTCGGCATGCACAAGATTCAGAAGCGGCCGGTCGCCATCGGCGACAAGGTGGAGATTCGGCCGATGATGTACCTGGCGCTGAGCTATGATCACCGGCTGGTCGACGGCCGCGAGGCGGTGACCTTCCTGGTGCGCATCAAGGAATGCATCGAGGACCCCGACCGCCTGCTCTTCGGCGTCTGACATGGCCGATTCCTTCGACGTCATCGTCATCGGCGCCGGGCCGGGAGGCTATGTTGCGGCGATCCGCGCCGCCCAGCTCGGCATGAGCGTCGCCTGCGTCGACAAGCGCGGCGTGCCCGGCGGCACCTGCCTCAATGTCGGCTGCATCCCGTCGAAGGCGCTGCTGCAATCCTCGGAAAAGTTCGAGGAGGCGAATCACGCGCTCGGCCAGCACGGCATCAAAATCGCGGGCGTCACTCTCGATCTCAAGACCATGCTGGCGCGCAAGGACAAGGTAGTCGGCGAGAACACGCGCGGCGTCGATTTCCTCTTCCGCAAGAACAAGATCGATTATGTGAAGGGCAATGCGCGGATCGCCGCGCCCGGCAAGGTCGCCGTGACGCTCAATGACGGCGGCAAGCGCGAACTCGCGGCGAAGAAGGCGATCATCGTCGCCACCGGCTCCGACAGCGCCGATTTGCCGGGCATCGCGGTCGACGAGAAGCGCATCGTCTCCTCGACCGGCAGTCTGACGCTCGATTCGGTGCCGAGGAGCCTGGTCGTGATCGGCGGCGGTTATATCGGCCTCGAGATGGGCTCGGTATGGCGGCGCCTTGGCTCGGAGGTCACCGTGGTCGAATTCCTCGACCGCATCACGCCGGGCATGGATGGCGAGCTGTCGGGCGCGCTGCAGCGCGCGCTCGAAAAGCAGGGCTTCACGTTCCGCCTCGGCGCCAAGCTCGTCGCGGCCAAAGCCGGCAAGGACGGCGTCGAGCTGGCAATCGAGCCGGCCAAGGGCGGCGCGCGGACGGCATTGAAGGCCGAGATCGTGCTCGTGGCAGTCGGCCGCAAGCCCTATACCGAAGGGCTCGGCCTCAAGGAGCTTGGCGTCGCCTTGGACGATAGGGGCCGCGTCAAGACCGACGGGCGCTTCGCGACCAGCGTGCCGGGAATCTACGCCATCGGCGACGTGATCGCCGGGCCGATGCTGGCGCATAAGGCATCGGAGGAAGGCGTCGTCCTGGCCGAGACGCTCGCCGGCGGCAGGCCGTCGCTCAACTACGACGCCATTCCGGCGGTGATCTACACCTGGCCCGAGGCGGCGGCGGTCGGCAAGACCGAGGAGCAGCTGAAACAGGCGGGCATCGCCTACAAGACCGGCAAATTCCCCTTCACCGCCAATTCGCGCGCGCGCGCCAACGGCTTCACCGAGGGCTTCGTCAAGATCCTGGCCGATTTCAGGACCGACCGGGTGCTGGGCGTTCACATCATCGGCCCCGACGCCGGAACCCTGATCGCCGAGGCCGCGCTGGCGATGGAATTCGGCGCCAGCGCCGAGGACATCGCCCGCACCTGCCACGCGCATCCGACGCTCAACGAGGCGGTGAAAGAGGCGGCGCTTGCCGTCGACGGCCACGCCATCCATATCTAGGCGCGGCTTCCATCCCGTCCCAATCCCACGCCGCCGCCGCTTCGCCGGGACCTTCGCCCCAGGCGCTGGTCGTGATTCTCAGCATCACCTCGGTGCTCGGCATGCTCGGCACGTCGAGCTTCGCCGCCTTGCTGCCGGCGTTCCAGACGGCCTGGAGCCTCAGCAACACCGACGCCGGCTGGATCAGCGGCATGTTCTTCGCCGGCTATGTCCTGGGCGTGCCGCTGCTGGTGGGCTCGACCGACCGGGTCGATCCGCGCGCGATCTATCTCGGCTCCTTGCTGGTCGGCGGCGCGGCTTCCTTCGCCTTCGCGCTTTGGGCGCAGGGCTTCTGGTCGGCTCTCGCCATTCGCACGCTCGCCGGCATCGGCCTCGCCGGCACCTACATGCCGGGCCTCAAGCTGCTGACCGACCGGGCGCACGGCCCGCGCCAGGGGCGCTGGGTCGCCTATTACACGGCCGGGTTCAGCCTCGGCACCGCCTTCTCCTTCGCCTATACCGGCGAGGTTTCGGACTGGCTCGGCTGGCCGATCGCCTTCGCCGGCGCGGGCATCGGCTCGCTCGCTTCGTTCGCGCTGATCTGCTTTCTCGTGCCGCCGACGCGCCGCCTTCATGCCGGCCGGCCCGGCAAGCTGCTCGATTTCCGCCCGGTGTTCCGCAATCGCGCCGCGATGGCCTTCGTCCTGGGATACACCGGCCACACCTATGAACTGTTTGCGCTGCGCGCCTGGCTCACCGCCTTCCTCATCCATGCCGACCGCGTGCGCGGCGGCAGCGGCGACATCTCAAAGGCCGGCTGGCTTACCAGCGTTACCGTGCTGATCAGCACCGCCGCAAGCATCTACGGCGCCGAGGCGGCCTCGCGCAGCGATCGCCGCAAGATCATCGGCCGGGTGATGATCCTCTCGGTCCTGGCCTCGGCGGCGGCGGGCTTCAGCACCGGCCTGCCGACCATCGTCGTGGCGGCGCTGTGCTGCCTCTACAGCATGATGATCATGGCGGATTCGGCGGCGCTCACCGGCGGCGCCGTGGTGAGCTCGGTGCAGGAACAGCGCGGTGCCACCCTCGCGGTGCATTCCATCCTGGGCTTCAGCGGCGGCGTGGTTGGCCCGCTTGTCGTCGGGCTGGTGCTCGATGCCGCCGGCGGCACGAACAGCTATCTCGGCTGGGGCTTCGCGTTCCTGGCGATGGGCATGGGCTCGCTCTTGGCGCTCTTCGCCATCCGCAAGCTGTAGACCTCAATCCTTGGCGCGCGGATGAGCCTTGTCGTAGACCGCCAACAGACGCGCCGGGTCCATCGCCGTGTAGCGCTGGGTGGTGGATAGGCTGGCATGGCCGAGCAGCTCCTGGATGGCGCGCAAATCGCCGCCGCCCGCCAGCAAATGGGTCGCAAAGCTATGGCGCAGCGCATGCGGCGAGGCATGATCGGGCAGCCCGAGCAATGCGCGCAGCTTGGCCATCTGGCCCTGCACCAGCCGCGGGTTGAGAATCTTGCCGCGCGACCCAACAAACAGCGGGTCGTCTCGCTGCAGCTCGAACGGGCAGGCGGCCAGATAATCGCGTACCGCCTCGGCGACCGCCGGCAGCACCGGCACCAGCCTCGTCTTGTCGCCCTTGCCGGTGATGCGCAGCATGCCAGCGGCTTCCGGCGCGGTGCCCCGCGTCAGCGACAGAGCCTCGGCGAGGCGCAGCCCGCAGCCATAGAGCAGCATCAGGATGGCGAGGTCGCGCTTGCCGAGCCAGGGCTGCGCCTCGAGCCCGGCGATCCGTTCCATCGCCTCGGCCGCCTCGCGCTCGGTCAGCGCCTTCGGCACCGATTGGCCGAGCTTCGGCGTGCGGATCGATGCCAGCGCCGCGTTGGCGACGATCCTGCGCTTGGCGAGGAAGCGGAAGAAATGCCGCAGCACCGAAAGCTTGCGCGACGCCGTCGCCCGCGCCGCGCCGGCGCGCGCCCGGTCGGCGAGAAAAGCGCGAAACTCGGCGGGATCGAGATCGCGCAGCGCCGCGAGGTCCGGCGTGGCGCCCAGATATAGCGTCAGGAAATCGAGGAAGCCGGCGAGGTCGCGGCCATAGGCGGCCAGCGTATGCGCCGAGACGCGGCGCTCGCTGCCGAGATACGCCTGCCACGCGGCAATCGCGGCGGCGAGATCGGTTGCTGCGGAAAAGCGGGACGGCGGGACCGGATCCGGACGCAGCGCCTGCACCGGCGCCGCGGCGCGCCTCACGCCGGCAGGTCGAGCCATGCGGCGATGGTGATGCCCAGGGCACGGGCGAGGAAGCCCAGGAGCTCGGTGCCCTGTCCGGCGTGAAACTTGCCGGGGCGCCGCGCGCCGATGCACAGCAAGCCGGCGGGTGCGGCGCGACTGACCGGCAGGCGCAACAGCGCCGCCGAGCGCACCAGATCGGCGCCGCCGCCGAACAGTTTCGGGTCGCCTTCGACGTCGGCCAGCAGCGCCACGTCGCGCTCGGGACCGAGCACGGCATCGACCGTGCCGGCCTCGAGGATTTGCACGCCCTGATGCGGCAGCCTGCGGTTGGCGCCGCCTTGGCTTTCGACCGCGATGGTCACGACGTCGGCGTCGAGCAGGAGGGCGAAGTCGGTGGTGACGATCTGGATCACTTGCTCGAAGCTCGACGCGGCGAGCAGCGTCAGCACCGCGGTATGGACGCGCGTCTGGCTCGCCAGATTGGCGCGCGTCGTGCCGATGAGCGTGCGCTGCTGGCCCTTCAGCTTGGCAATGTCGTCGCGCTGCCGCTTGAGGATGAATTGCTGCATGTCGACGACGCCCGCGCCGCCCTGCGCCGAAGGCGGCGTCAGCAGATCAAGGATCTCGGGGCGCTCGACGAAGAAATCCGGATGCCGCCTGAGGAAGGCGATGACTTCGCTGGCGTTGGCGACGCGTTCGGTCGCCATCGGCGGCGGTGTCTCGGTGGCGGCTTTATCCTTGGTCCGGTCCAACGCTGATTCCCTATTCGGCCGCGGTGCCGAGTTTCTGCTTGTCGTCGAGGATCGATTGGCCGGTCTTCTTCCAATCGGCAAGGAAGGCGGCGAGGCCCTTGTCGGTCAGCGGATGGGCAAAGAGCTGGCGCATGACGCCGGGCGGCATGGTGCCGACATGGGCGCCGAGCTTCGCCGCGGTCACCACATGCATCGTGCCGCGGATCGACGCGACCAGAACCTCGGTCTTGTATTTCGGATAGTTGCGGTAGATCTGGACGATGTCGCTGACCAGCGTCATGCCGTCCTCGCCGACGTCGTCGAGTCGGCCGACGAAGGGCGAGATGAAAGTGGCGCCGGCCTTGGCGGCGAGCAGCGCCTGGGCGGCGGAGAAGCAGAGCGTCACGTTGACCATGATGCCTTCGCCGGACAGCACCTTGCAGGTCTTGAGGCCGTCGATCGTCAGCGGCACCTTGACCGCGATGTTCTTGGCAATCTTTGCCAGCTTGTGACCTTCCGCCAGCATGGTGGCGTGATCGAGCGCGGTCGTCTCGGCGCTCACGGGGCCGGCGACGACGGTGCAGATCTCGCGCACGGTCTCGATAAAGTTGCGCCCGGTCTTGGCGATGAGCGATGGGTTGGTGGTGACGCCGTCCACGAGTCCCGTCGCGGCGAGATCGCGAATGTCGGCTATGTCAGCAGTGTCGAGGAAAAATTTCATGCGTGTCTCTTCCTGCTAATCCCCCTTTCGGCCAGAGTGTAGCCCATGCCCGACCGCCATGCCAGCGATGAAGCCGCGGCCGCCGCGCGCGTCGCCGTGCTGCTGCCGGTGCCGCTGGCGGGCGCGCTCGATTATCGCGTGCCCGGGGACATGCGGCTCGCAGCGGGCGATTTCGTCGCCGTGCCGCTCGGCCGGCGACGAGTCGCGGGCGTCGTCTGGGGACCGGCCGCGGGCGGTGTCCCGCATGAAAAGCTGAAGGCGGTGGCGGAGCGATTGCCGGCACCGCCGATGACCGCCGAGCTCCGCCGCTTCGTCGATTGGGTGGCTGCCTATACGCTGTCGCCGCCAGGCATGGTGCTCAAGATGGCGATGAGCGTGCCCGAAGCGCTGGAGCCGCCGCGCGCCGTGACCGGATTCGCGCTCAGCGAAGCGGGGCGGAAGGCGCTCGCCGCCCCCGACACAAAACTGACGCCGCAGCGCCGTCGCGTGCTCGTCCTGGCGGCGGAGGGCGCCGCCACCGCCGCCGATCTTGGCCGCCGCGCCGCCTGCGGCGCCGGCGTGGCCACATCTCTCGCCAAGGCCGGCCTGCTGGAAGCGGTTGAACTGCCGGCGCGGCCGCCGCCGCTGCCTGATTGGCGCCACGCCGCGCCGACGCTGTCCTCCGCGCAAACCATCGCCGCCGACGATCTCACGGCCAAGGTGAAGCGCGGCGGCTATGCCGTGACGCTGCTCGACGGCGTCACCGGCTCGGGCAAGACCGAGGTTTATTTCGCGGCGGTCGCCGCGGCGCTGGAGCAGGGGCGCCAGGCGCTCGTGCTACTGCCCGAGATCGCGCTGTCGACGCAGCTCCTGGTGCGGTTCGCGGAGCGCTTCGGCGCGCCGCCCGCCGAATGGCATTCCGATCTGGGCCCGGCCCGGCGCCGCGCCACCTGGCGTCAGGTGGCGGACGGCGCGGTGCGCGTCGTCATCGGCGCGCGTTCGGCGCTGTTCCTGCCGTTTGCCGAGCTCGGCCTGATCGTCGTCGACGAGGAGCATGAAAGCTCGTTCAAGCAGGAAGAGCACGTCATCTACCACGCGCGCGACATGGCGGTGGTGCGCGCCTCGATCGCCCAGATTCCGATCGTGCTGGTCTCGGCGACGCCGTCGCTCGAGACCACGGTCAACGTCGAGCAGCACCGCTATGCGCGCCTGCATTTGCCGGCGCGGCACGGCCTGGCGCAACTGCCTGAAATCCGCGTCGTCGATATGCGCAAGGAAAAGCCCGAGCGCCAGCGTTTCCTGTCGCCGCCGCTGGTCAAGGCGCTGGGCGAAACCCTCGCCGCCGGCGAGCAGGCGATGTTGTTCCTCAACCGGCGCGGCTACGCGCCGCTGACTCTATGCCGGGAATGCGGCCATCGGCTGCAATGTCCCAACTGCACCGCCTGGCTGATCGAGCATCGCCGCCGCGGGCAGCTCCAATGTCACCATTGCGGGCTGACCATGCCGCTGCCCGCCGCCTGCCCGAACTGCCAGGCGGTCGGCAGCTTCGCCGCCATCGGCCCCGGCGTCGAGCGCGTCGCCGAGGAGGCGGCGCAACGTTTCCCCGATGCGCGCATCGCGGTTATGGCCAGCGACACGCTCGAAGGCCCGCACGCCATGGCCGCCCTGCTCGATCGGGTCGCCGCGCGCGCGGTCGACGTTCTCATCGGTACCCAGGTGATGGCCAAGGGCCATCATTTCCCGATGCTGACCCTGGTCGGCGTGGTCGATGCCGATCTGGGCCTCAACGGCGGCGATCTGCGTGCCGCGGAGCGCACCTTCCAGCTCCTGCACCAGGTCGCCGGCCGCGCCGGCCGCGCCGAGCGGCCCGGCATCGTCTATCTGCAGACCTTCATGCCGGAGCATCCGGTGATGCGTGCGCTCGCCAGCGACGATCGCGATCGCTTTCTGGCCGCCGAATCCGAGGCGCGGCGCGTCCAGGGCTGGCCCCCCTTCGGCCGGTTGGCGGCGCTCATTCTTTCGGCGCCCGACGCCGACGGGGCCGACCGAGCGGCGCGCCTGCTCGCATTGCGGGCGCCGCGGCTCGATGGGGTGGAGGTGCTGGGGCCGGCGCCGGCGCCGCTTGCCATCCTGCGCGGCCGGCACCGCCGGCGCTTCCTGGTCAAGGCACCGCGCAACGCCCACATGCAATCCGTGCTGCATGGCTGGATCGACGGCGTAAAGCTGCCGCACGAGGTGCGGCTGCAGGTCGATATCGACCCTTACAGTTTCATGTAAACAGCTTTTGCGCGGGCCGATCACAGTTTGGTCACGAGCATGAAAGCGCAACGGTGCACCGCGGCCGGCGTTTCAATGGTGGTCCGCATGCGCGGCCCGTTCATACATCTTAGATGGAGGCAGTTACATGTTCCGATATGCCCGTTTTCTTTTGATTGCGGCTCCGCTCGCGCTCGGCGCCTGCGCCAGCCACGAGACCACGACCTCGTCTTCCGAACAGCAATCGATCGCCGCGGCCAACCAGAAGTCCGACCAGGCCCTCGCCACCGCGCAGCAGGCGCTGCAGATGGCGCAGCAAGCCAATGCGCAGAACAGCCGCGAATATCAACGCGGCCTGACGAAATAAGCCAGTTCGTCCGCGCCAGGTCCGTCGGACATGAGTGCCGACGGACACGGCGCGTTCGATCTTATTTTCGGGGAGACGGCGCGATGGACGCGCGTATTAGGATTCTTGGCCTCGTCGCCGCGATGGCTTTTGCCGGCAGGACCGCCATGGCGGCGGAATTTCCACTCGCGACGCAGCAGACGGTCCTCGGCGCGCTCGACAGCCACACGACGCACGCCGCCGACACGCTCCTCGACGTCCAACGGCAATACGACATCGGCTATGCCGAGCTCATGGCCGCCAATCGCGGCGTCGATCCGTGGCTGCCGGGCGAGGGGACTCGAATCGTCATACCGACGCAGTATATCCTGCCGAACGCGCCGCGCCGCGGCATCGTCATCAATTTGGGCGAGCGGCGGCTCTATTATTTTCCGCCGGACGGCAAGCACGTCGAGACCTTTCCCATCGGCGTCGGCGTCGAAGGCAAGAAGACGTTGATCGGCACGACGACCGTGGTCGCGAAGGAAAAGAATCCCACCTGGTTTCCGCCGCCGTCGATCCACCAGGAAAAGCCGGAGCTGCCGGCGGCCGTGCCGGCGGGGCCGGACAACCCGCTGGGGGCTTATGCTTTTCGCCTCGGTTGGGCCAACTATCTCATCCACGGCACCAATAAGCCCGACGGCGTCGGCCGCAACGTCAGCCATGGATGCATTCATCTCTATCCCGAGGACATCGAGCACTTGTTCAGCGAGATTCCGATCGGAACGTCCGTGCGGGTCGTCGATCAGCCAGTGCTGACGGCCTGGATCGACGGCCAGCTCTATGTTGCGGTTCATCCAAGCCAATCGCAAACCGACGAGATCGATCTCAGCGAGCCGATGACTCCGGAAGCCCCCCAGGATCTCGTCGCGCAGGTGACGGCGGCGGCGGGCGGTCGGGTGAACGAGGTCGATTGGGACGCCGTCAACCGTGCCGGGCTCGAGCGCAGCGGGATTCCGGTCGCCGTCCTGTCGGACGCGCCGGTGATCTCGTCGAACAATGTCGGCGTGGCGCCGCAGCAATCGAGCGCGCAGCAGAGCGCGCCACAAACGGGTGCGGAACCACCGGTGGCGGCCGCGTTCCAATACGTGCCGGGCGAAGAGCCGCGCTTCTTCCCGGCGGTGCCGCCGGGCGACCGCGAGGCCGCGTCTCGGGTCGAATAGGGCTTGATGCTCTCGGCCATGGAATCAGGAAATTTGACGCCTCGCCCATTGCGCGGCGGATTGTCGCTGCTGCGGCGCGGCGGGGTGGTTTCCGCCTCCGGCCCCGCTTCCGCGCCCGGGGTCGATCGGGCGGGATAATCCAGGCCCGGGGCCATGTTGCAGGGGTTAAATGCCTATGTTAGAACCGCCGCGCTTTCCCGCCTGAATAAAGGGCGTAGGGGGGTTTTCGAACGGCGAAACCCGGGCCGGAAAGCGCGTCAATTCGGGGGCTTTCCGCGAACAGGCGAGCGCGTTTCCGGTAACGAGGAAATAAACGCAACGTGGCATCCGAAGCGACAGGCGTGTCCGGGCTGGCGGAGCGTTACGCCTCCGCCTTGTTCGATCTTGCCGAGGAACAGAAGGCGCTCGACGCCATCGCCGCGGATCTGATCGCGCTTCGCGGGCTCGTCGATTCGAGCGCCGATCTCCGGCGCATGATCCGCAGCCCCGTCCTGCAACGCGACGAGCAGGCGAAGGCGATCGGCGCGCTGGGCGAGCGCGCCGGCTTGCAAAAACTCACGCGCAATTTTCTCGGCCTGCTCGCCAAGAATCGCCGCCTCTTCGCCTTGCCGCAGATGGTTCAGGGCTTCTTGCAGGAGCTCGCCGAACGCCGCGGCGAAGTCACCGCGCAGGTCATCACCGCGCAGGAATTGTCGCCGACGCAGCGTCAGGCGGTGGAGGAGCGGCTACGCAAAGCGGTCGGCCGCAGGGTCGCCGTCGATATTCGGGTCGATCCCACGCTGCTGGGCGGTCTTGTCGTCAAAGTGGGCTCGCGCATGGTCGATGCGTCGCTCAAGAGCAAGCTCAAGCGGCTCGAGTTTGCCATGAAAGGGATTAGCTGATGGAAATCCAGGCGGCGGAAATTTCCGCCATCCTCAAGAAGCAGATCGCCGAATTCGGCGCCGAGGCGGACATCGCCGAGGTCGGCACGGTCCTGTCGGTCGGCGACGGCATCGCCCGCATCTACGGCCTCGACAAGGTGCAGGCCGGCGAGCTGGTCGAATTCCCGAACGGCGTCAAGGGCATGGCGCTCAATCTCGAAACCGACAATGTCGGCGTTGTCATCTTCGGCGACGACACGGGCATCGGCGAGGGCGACACGGTCAAGCGCACGGGCTCGATCGTCGACGTGCCGGTCGGCAAGGGTCTTCTCGGCCGCGTCGTCAATGCGCTGGGCGAGCCGATCGACGGCAAGGGACCGTTGAAGGACGTCAAGCGAACGCGCGTCGAGGTCAAGGCGCCGGGCATCATTCCGCGCCGCTCCGTGCACGAGCCGGTGCAGACCGGCCTCAAGGCAATCGATACGCTGGTGCCGGTCGGCCGCGGTCAGCGCGAGCTCATCATCGGCGACCGCCAGACCGGCAAGACCGCCGTCGCCATCGACACCTTTCTCAACCAAAAGAACGCCAACGCGGGCAACGACGAATCGAAGAAGCTCTATTGCGTCTATGTCGCAATCGGCCAGAAGCGCTCGACTGTGGCGCAGATCGTCAAGACCCTGCAGGATTACGGCGCGCTCGATTATTCGATCGTCGTCGCCGCCACCGCCTCGGAGCCGGCGCCGCTGCAATTCCTGGCGCCTTATGCGGGCTGCGCCATGGGCGAGTTCTTCCGCGACAACGGCATGCATGCCGTGATCGTCTATGACGATCTCTCGAAGCAGGCGGTCGCCTATCGCCAGATGTCGCTGCTGCTGCGCCGGCCGCCCGGCCGCGAAGCCTATCCGGGCGATGTCTTCTATCTGCATTCGCGCCTCTTGGAACGTGCCGCCAAGATGAACGAGGAGCACGGTTCGGGATCGCTGACCGCGCTGCCGGTGATCGAAACCCAGGCGGGCGATGTCTCGGCCTACATCCCGACGAACGTCATTTCGATCACCGATGGCCAGATCTTCCTCGAGACCGAGTTGTTCTATCGCGGCGTCCGACCGGCGGTGAATGTCGGCTTGTCGGTCTCGCGCGTCGGATCCGCCGCCCAGATCAAGGCGATGAAGCAGGTCGCCGGCCGCATCAAATTGGAGCTGGCCCAGTATCGGGAAATGGCGTCCTTCGCGCAATTCGCCTCGGATCTCGATCCGGCGACCCAGCGGCTTCTGGCGCGCGGCGCGCGCTTGACCGAGCTCCTGAAGCAGGCGCAGTTCAAGCCGATGCCCGTCGAGGAACAGGTCGTCTCGATCTTCGCCGGGACGCGGGGCTATCTCGACAAGGTCGCCCTCAACGACGTTACCCGTTTCGAGGCGGCGATGCTCGGCGAGGTCAAATCGAAGGGCGCCAAGATCCTCGCTTCGATCCGCGACAAGCGCGAGCTGACCGCGGAGACGGAAAAGGAACTGGCCGCTTTCCTCGAACACTTCGCCAAAAGCTTCGCTTGAGGGAAAGGTTTCGGGACTAAGCCGCCATGGCCAGCCTCAAGGAACTGCGGAACCGCATCCGCTCCGTCCGCTCGACGCAGAAGATCACGTCGGCGATGAAGATGGTGGCGGCATCGCGCCTGCGCCGCGCGCAGGAGCAGGCGCAGGCGGCGCGGCCCTATGCGCAGCGCATGGAGCGGATGCTGTCCTCGCTCGCGGCCAATCTACGCAACCAGCCGGGCGCCTCGCCGCTGCTGTCCGGCACCGGCAAGGATCAGGTGCATTTGCTGGTCGTGGCGACGTCGGATCGCGGCCTGGCCGGGGGCTTCAATGCCACCATCCTGCGCGAAGCACGCCGCACCATCCGCGAGCTCGAGAATTCCGGCAAGCAGGTCAAGATCATGACGATCGGCCGCAAGGGGCGCGATGCGCTGCGCCGCGACCGCGCCAAGCTGCTGGTGGAAAGTCTGACCGAGATTGGCCGTCCGCGCCTTGCGTTTGACAACGCCGAGGACATCGCGACGCGCCTCGTCACGCGCTTCGCGGCCGGCGAATTCGACGTCGCGACCATCATCTTCAATCGCTTCCGCTCCGCTATCAGCCAGATCATCACCAAGCAGCAGCTCATTCCCTTCGCGCCACCGGAGCCGAAGGCAGATGCGAAGCCGGAGACGACGACCGCCGGCGCCATCTATGAATTCGAGCCCGAGGAATCCCTCATCCTCGCCGATCTGCTGCCGCGCAATCTCGGCGTGCAGATATTCACCGCGCTGCTGGAGAACGCCGCCTCGGAGCAGGGCGCGCGGATGACGGCGATGGACAATGCGACGCGCAACGCCGGCGACATGATCAATCGGCTCAATCTTACCTATAACCGCTCGCGCCAGG
>Ga0209483_1001418_pt1 | contig 18154 bp, 18 predicted proteins | sample NGEPerA_FD_184508 | JGI IMG/M metagenome (GOLD analysis project Ga0209483, IMG submission 184508) | Arctic peat soil microbial communities from the Barrow Environmental Observatory site, Barrow, Alaska, USA - NGEE PermafrostL2-A... | ecosystem: Environmental > Terrestrial > Soil > Wetlands >... | reverse complement strand
CCTCCGCCAAGGCGCTGTAAAGCCATTGCGACAACGGCCCGGCTTCCAGTCCGATCCGTTTGAAGTGATAACCGGGGTTCTTCAACACCCCCAACAACGCCTCCGGTTCGCTCACTACTTTCACTTCCCGCACGATCTTGCCTGTGTCATCCACAATGCAGACGCTGGTCTCCTTGACTGATACGTCTAGTCCGGCAGAGTGGTCCATGGCTCACGCTTCTCCTTCTGATGCTTGAGGCCGCGAATGCGGACCTCGTTCCACCATCAGCCTGAAGCGCAGCACCCAAAATCTCCAGCGATCGAAACGCCGGCCGGCCGATTACCCCATCTATTCCCCGAAAGCGACACCATTTCAGCCCCCGGGCGTGCAAGGCAGGCTTGTCCTCCTCTGAAACCGAGGAGTACGACCATGCAAGACAATGCCAATTCCGAGCTACCGGCACCCAAGCGGATACCGTGGAACAAAGGGAAACTGACAGGCGCCAAGCCGCCGTTACGGCAAAAACACGTCTGGGCGATCCGTACAAAGCTACAAATCGACCAACGACCTCGCGATCTGGCGATGTTCAATCTGGCCATCGACAGCAAATTGCGAGGCTGCGATGTCGTCGCTATCAAGGTCGAGGACGTTGCTCCGAATGGCTATGCTGTCGATCGGGCGACCGTGCGCCAGAAAAAGACCGGGCGTCCCGTTCGGTTTGAATTGACGGAACAGACCCGCCAGGCGGTGGACGACTACATCAGAACGGCCGGCAAGAAACCTGGCGGATTCCTGTTCACAGCCCGCCGCGGGCAGGAAGACCGTATGACAACGCGGCAGTATGCTCGGCTGCTATCTGAGTGGATTGCCGGCATCGGGTTAGACCCACACCTGTTCGGCACCCATTCCCTGAGACGAGCAAAGGCGACGCTGATCTACCGCCGGACCGGCAACCTGCGAGCCGTGCAGCTATTGCTCGGCCACACCAAGATTGAGAGCACCGTTAGGTATCTCGGCATTGAGGTCGATGACACCCTTTCCATCGCGGAACAGGTCGATCTCTAATCTACTTGGGCGGAGCGGGTCCGCTCCGCCCGAACACCCTGCCCTCGAAACGAACCCTGCTGCCTAGGCGGCAAAGCGCAACTCCCGGATATCCTCCAAAATCTGCCGAAAATCGGGTTCCGGGGCGCGGCACATAGTTCGATATGTATCCAGGAAGTGCAGCCAAATCGTAATTTTCACGCGCCGCAAACGTCAGACGTGGCTGTCTTGTTGCATCATATGGCCCGCCTCGACACCGTCTCGCGCCGCAGAACCATTCGATGTCTGCGCACGCAGCCGATCGAGCACGAACAGCCGGATGGCGGACGAGAGATTGCTCTGCTGACGTGAGCGGTCGATTTCGGCGACCATGTTCGACAGCGTGACGTGTTGGCCGTACGCGATGTCTTTCAAGCCGCGCCAGAAGGCATCTTCGAGACTGACGCTGGTCTTGTGTCCGCCGAGGACAATGGAGCGCTTGACGATTGGCGACTTCATAGGCGTTTCCTTCTGCAGGGCAATACACCCAAAATCTGGCTGTCCCGTTTTCGCGCCCAACCATTTCCTGGGTACATGCACAATTGACGTTTAACGCCAACGCGCAAACGTTTTACAGATCGTCGCGCTTCAGGATCGCCGTTACGATTCATTTCCTGCGCGCCGGTTTCTTCCTGAATAATTCGGCAAAACGTTTTACGCGCTGGCACATTCGAATTCGTCAATCATTACCACCGATGTGGGTGGCGCGCTGTACACAGTAGAACAGTGCTAAAAGATACACCTGCGGTAGTATCGTGATGAATTTGTTTGGACGCGTATCCCGCCACCACCAGACCGGACTCGGTTACCGGCGCCGGATCGGCCGACTAAGTCTTTTTATTTTTCTGCGCCTGCTGGCCGTGACCGAAGGCAAGCGATCGGCGCTGCTTCCCGATGTGCCTACCGTGGGCGAAACCGTCCCGGGCTACGTGATGTCGGTCTGGTACGGCGCCTTTGGACCCGCCGGTATGCCGCGGACCATAGTTGCCAAGCTGAACGCCGAGATCAGCCGCATCCTCTTTTCTCCCCGACGTGAAGAAAAAGATGAAAGACATTGCTGTCGAAGTCGCCAAGATGACGCCGGAGGAATTGGGCACGCTGACGCGCACCGACGCAGACAAATGGGGCAAGCTCACAAAGGAGCTTGGAATTACTGCGCAATAAAAAAGAAGAAATCGGACTGCGGGTACCGATGCATCGGCGCAAAGCCAGCCATGGAAACTTTTCCGATGCAGAAATCTCTCATCCGCCGGTACAAAGAAACCATCAAGCCAATACTTCAGGGTGGACCACTTTTCAGGGACAGGCCAAATTCATTGTAATACTTACCACAATACCATTCAGTACTTAAGTATTTGAACGCATACAAATACTTGTCTCGTGTGTACATTATTGAACAAGTTACCCGTCGGGGGAACGTTATACTGAGTGCAATCTTACTTAGTCATGATTCTAGTCGCCGGGAACGGCTTCTGACATTCCGAGCCTGAGAGGTTGAGTCTTGACGATGATATCCCCATGGTCAGTTGAACAACTTTTCGATGGCGCGAGGAACCTGCCATGACGCGGGTTCTTGTTATCGACGACGACCAATCCGTGAGCGTGGCAATTCAGTTGATGCTGGCTCGCCAGGGTTGCGACACCGTGCTTGCGCCGGACGCTGACGTCGGTGTTCAAACTTTTGAATCGTCAAAGTTCGACCTAGCGATGGTCGATATCTTCATCCCGGAAATGGACGGTCTCAAAATTATCAAACGCTTCCGCGAACGAATGCCAGCCGTGCCGATCATTGCCATGACCGGTTTCAGGTTTCGCAATTCAATGGCACCCACTTTAGATTTCCTTGGGATGGCGGCCCAGCTTGGCGCGACCTACTGCTTACGCAAGCCATTCACGTTGCAACAGTTGATTGCAGCTATCAACTCGTGTTTCGACCCGGCGATTTCCATTGATCGCACCGCGGAAACCGAAAAGTAGATCAAGGTTTAACACCATGACGCTGACCAATTTTCGTTCCAACATCGTGCCTCGTACCGCGCATAAGCTTGCCGCGCAAAACTTCAATCAGCTCCAAGCCGATCTCGTATCTCGGGCGCGAATGTGGGCGGCGGACGAGGTCCGTGCCGCGATAGCGCACCAACTCAACGAGCCGTTGACCGCGTTACTGCTCTATCTGCAGGAGATCAAGGAGCGGGGCGGGCATTTTACCGGCGGGGGAGCAATTCCAAATTCGATGCAGGACATGGTGGAAATGGCGCTCCGCGAAACGGAACGCGTTTGCGACATCATGGAGCGGTTGGGCAACACCTTCGAAGAGCCGACGGACACCGAAACTGCGGTCGCGCGCGGCCGCGAGGCAATCGAATCGTGGACACTGAGCAGCAACGCGAAATGCAACGGTTACCCATTATCGGCTTCGCCTTATACCGTTCACCACCACTTAACACCGCGCGAGCATGAGGTGCTGGCCCTGATCACCGGGGGCACCTCCAACAAGGAAGGCGGTCGCCGGATGGGGATCAGCCCGCGGACGTTCGAGGTTCATCGTGCCCACATAATGGAAAAGCTCGGGGCCAGGAACGTAGTCGATCTAGTACGCATGACCCTGAGTGAAGTCCGTTGACTGTTGATCTCGTCCGCCCCGATTTTGCTGGTGCAGGCGACCGAAACCTCGCGGAGGAGAAGTTTCGCCTAGCGGTCGAAGCCTGTCCAAATGGCATGGTGATGATTGATGGCTCCGGCAAGATGGTGATGGTCAACGCAGAGATCGAGCAACAGTTCGGCTATCTCCGTGATGAACTAATCGGCCAGACGGCCGAAATGCTTGTGCCCGTGCGCCTTCGCAACCAGTACACCCTTCAGCGCGAGGCGTTTAATCGCCGGCCGGAGAGCCGCCGCATTGGAGCCGGTCCCGATCTTTTTGGGTTACGCAAGGACGGAAGTGAATTTTCCGTCGAAATTGGGCTGACTCCGATCCATACCACGAAAGATCTCCTAGTTCTTGGCGTGATCGTCGATGTCAGTGAGCGCAAACGCATGCAGCGTTTGAAAGACGAGTTCGTCTCGACCGTGAGCCACGAACTGCGCACACCGCTAACGTCAATATCCGGCTCGCTCGGACTGCTCGTTGGACAGTGGTCGGGTAAACTGCCCGAACCGGCCACCCGTCTGCTGACGATCGCGTACAAGAACAGCCAACGGCTGGTTCGCCTCGTCAACGATATTCTCGACATTGAGAAGGTCGAGTCCGGCCGCGTCGTGTTCATTTTAGGCCGGGTTGACGTACGTCCGCTGCTTGACCAAGCCATCGAGAACAATCGCGGATTCGCCGAAAGCTATGGCGTGCACATTCGGCTTGATACCGCATCGGCGGATGGCGAAGTGAACGCCGACCCGGACCGGCTTGTCCAGGTCATCACCAATCTCCTCTCGAATGCGGTCAAGTTCTCTGCAGCGGATGAAGAAGTTGTGATCGGAGTGGAGAACGATGGCAAAGTTGTCCGCATATCGGTGCGCGATCATGGCTCCGGCGTACCGGCCGACTTCAAACCGCATATTTTCGAGAAATTCTCACAGGCCGACGCCACGAGCTCCCGGCAAAAGGGGGGAACCGGCCTCGGTCTCAGCATCGTAAAGCAAATTGTCGAACGGCTTGGCGGCGAGGTGGGCTTCGATGATGCACCCGACGGCGGCACGATCTTTCATGTCGATTTGCCTGTCTGGGACGCTGCGGCCGGCCGGGAAATCGATCTCGAAGCGCAGCCGGATGCGGCACGCATTCTGCTTTGTGAGGACGACCGCGATACGGCGATCTCTATGCGGTTACAGCTGTGGCAGGCTGGATTCGCTGCGGACTTCGCCTATACGGAGGCCGCCGCGCTCGCCCGCGCGGACGCAACCGTCTACGCGGCCATCCTGGTCGACCTGCAGCTTCCGGACGGCGATGGCATCGGCCTGATTCTCCGCCTGCGGGCGCAGACGCGATATCACGAGACGCCCATTATCGTGGTGTCCGGTGATCCCAACCGGGGGCGCGACGATGTGAGGTCGTCCACACTCAATGTATTGGGTTGGCTCAGAAAGCCAGTGGACTTCAAGCAACTTGTCCAGGTCCTCAGGACGTCGATCGCGCCGGGACCAAGCGAACGCCCACGTATTCTTCATATAGACGAAAATCGCGACGTGCTCGCCATCATGACTCAATCTGAGGAGCAAGTTTAAGCCGCCCTGACCAAGCCGGTAGCGTCCTTCGAAGTCTCGTACCAACAATCCGCGTTAGCCTCGCGCATCTGTCCGCGCATTTCCAAGGAGGCCATATGACTGCTCTTCGCGTTCTATACGTCGACGATGATCCCGACCTTCGTGAGGTCGTGGTGGCCTCGCTCGGTCTCGATCCCGATTTTGTGACGCGAAGTTGCAGCTCGGGCCAAGAAGCCCTCGCTGTCGCCGCAGATTGGCCACCCGACATTATTGTCTTGGACGTAATGATGCCGGTGATAGATGGACCAGCCACGCTAGCACACCTGCGGGACAACGCACAAACGGCCGAAATCCCCGTCATCTTTATGACGGCCCGCGCCCAGAGTTGCGAGCTCGATTTTTTTCGCTCACTCGGAGCCGCCGGCGTGATCTCCAAGCCGTTTGACCCGATGACTCTCGCAGCCTCTGTGCGCGCTTACGTGCAGCCGGCGGACGATCGGCTTGCCGTATTGGGGCGAGTCTTTCTGCGGCGCGTCAACGACGACGCTGCCGCGTTGGAAAGGCATCGATCCGCACTCAAGGACGGCAACGCTGCAGCGGTCGCTTGTGCGAGAATCGAAGATATCGCCCACGGCCTGGCCGGCACCGGTGGCATGTTCGGATTTCCTGAAATCAGCGACGCCGCGGCTTCACTCGAGGAGGCGGTCAAGCTCAATGGTTCGATCTCCCCCGAAGATATAGCGCGCGCTCTTGACCGCCTGCTGATCTGCCTTGAGACGAGCCGTACCCATCGAACGCATTCCCTCATCGATGCGTAGGGATTCGGACGGACCGCATTTTCGGTTCTGGCGCGTACCCTCCATAGCACTCATGGCGTTGACCGTGTCGGTTGCAGTCCTTGGTCCCGCGCGTGGCCAACGCCTTGATGGCTTCAACATCATTGTGACCCCGGATCATCCGTTCGGCAGTGCATCGGCCGAGCGCGCGTTGATTGCCGCCAAGCGCCTAGGCGCGACCACGGTCGCCATTATTCCCTTCCTATGGCAAGCGAGCCCGTCAAGTCCGAACATTCGCGGCGGCAATGACATGCCTAACGATGCGCTGCGCCAAGCGATCCGGCAGGCGCGGAAAGTGGGATTCGTCGTCTTCGTAAAGCCTCACGTCTGGATCCCGAAAAGCTGGGCCGGCGCGATCGAGCCGGACTCCGAACAATCCTGGCACACTTGGTTCTCCCGATATCGCTGCGAGATCGAACGCATCGCCAGAATTGCCGCCGAAGAAAACGCCGACGGCTTCATGATCGGCACCGAACTGACCAAGACGACCCAACGACCGGAATGGACCGAATTGATTGCCGCGGCACGGACGCTGTTTCCGCGTACTTTGCTCTACGTTGCCCACAATGTGGATGAGGCTGAAGCTGTCCCGTTCTGGCCCCTGCTCGACGCGATTGGCGTGACGCTTTATCCCCCGCTCGGGGCCGATCACGACCGTGCCGGACGACTAGCCGTGATGCGGGCGGTGGCCGATCGCCTCGATGCGCTATCAAGCCGCGTCGGCGAGCCTGTCGTGGTGGCAGAAATTGGGTTGCGTTCCGCGACGGGTGCGGCCGCCAAGCCTTGGGAGAGCGCCGAAGAGCGCACGACGTCCGCCGATCCGCAGCTACAAGCCAAAGTGCTTGCCGACTGGCTCGCTGTTCTAGACCGGCCATCGATCCACGGTGTCCTGATCTGGCGCTGGTTCACGGACCCTGCGGCGGGCGGCCTCAAAGACACCGACTTCACCGTGCAGGGGAAGCCGGCGGAAGCGGTTCTTTTATGCGCTTGGACTCCGGGCTGCCGCCAGCCGTGATCAGAATTTATACCAAACGCCGAGGACCATGCCGTTTTCCTGGAGGGCATTGCGTCCCCAATAGGTCGTGTAGCCACCGAGCTGCAATGACAAGGCAGGCGTCAACGCATAGACTGCACTGAGCTGGAGCTTTTGGTAGGAATAGCCCGGATAACCCCAGCTACCCGCGCCTTCCGAGATAACGTTGAACGACTGCATGAGAATGAGCCACCGATCGTGAGGCCGAACGCCGAACGTGACATCGGTGTGGAATTCGTCTGGCGGTCCTCCAAAGCGGTACAGCTGCGCAACTTGAATGTCCAAGAAAGCCGGCCATGCGCCAACTGCGAAGCTGTGGCCCAACAGGCCGCGGACATCGATCTCGGTATCGGTATAGCCGATCGCGGCCACATTGGACTTGTCGAAAGTGCCAGGCACCCGCAAGATAGTCTGTGCCGATAATACCCACGAATCGTCGTTCCAGACGCGCATCCTCCCGCCAATGTCGGTGTAGCCCAAGCCGGTGCGTTGCGCATTGAACGGCCCGTCAATTGCGATGTGCTGCAGCGATGGCGCCAGCATCACAGTGAGCCAGTCGGTGGCGCCGTATTCAATCAGAGACTGCTGTTCGCCCTTGCTGTAGGGCGAGATCGATTTCAGCTTGCCGTTTCCATCGAAGGCCTTGTCGGATTGGCTCGCCAATCCAGTTACGAATGCCTCGCCCTGTCCGGCATCGAGGGTCCAGGCACCGGCGGACGCCGCGGTCGGAGACACCATCAATCCAACGGCAAGAACGCGCCCAAGGCGCACACACTTGCTCATAACGCACGACTCCACTCGCTACGCAGTTACGCGACACACTGAAAATCTCGCTAGTCATATTCAGGCACGACACGATTGCCGCCGGCCGCCGCAGCCCGCGGGACAGCCGCCATCGCCAGGGTCAGAAGATGGACGCGATCGATCCAGCGTTTGACCTGCCCAGTAACCACGGCGACGCTTGCGGTGACGTGGTTGGCGCCGATCGATTCCGGATTTAGGATGGCTAGTTTGGAGATCGAGGCGCGCAGCGCTTCCCCCAGGTCCAGGGCCGGCTTGGACTCCATTTCCGGAACGATGAGGACAATCATTCCGTCGCGGTAGGCGGCCGCAACGACGCCGACGGTGGCCGCGGTCGCCCGCACTACGCGCGCGACCTGCGCCATGATACCTGCCGCCATTGCATCGCCTTGCGCCGATCGATAACCGTTGAGTCGGTCGATCGCGAGCGCAATGACCGAGGTGTTGCCACCGAAGGCGAAATTAGCCGCGGCGGTCAGATAAGCCTCCGCCACCTCGCCGAGAAGCAGTCCAGTGGTCTCGTCGACCCAGTGCGAGGCCCGGCGATCGCCCCAAGTCGACATGAATTGCGTCAGCTCACGCTCCCGCGCCTGGCGCCGGTCGAGTTCGGATTTGAGCTTGAGCGCGGAGCGAGTGCGTGCCAGGAGCTCGACACGGTTCAGCGGTTTAGTGATGTAATCCGTGGCCCCGGCCACGAACGCATTGGCTAAGCTGTCAGTGTCGTCCAGCGACGTCACCATGATGATGGGGACGTCAGAATAGCGACGGTCGTTGCGGATGCGCGCGCAAGCCTCGATGCCGTCGATCTCAGGCATCAAAATGTCGAGTAGCACGAGATCAACCAGGGAGGGCTCTTGCGTGGCCAGTCCTCCAATCGCCAGGAAACGGAATGCCTCCGCGGCCGAACCCGCAGTGCAGACGTGCTTGTAGCCGGCGGCGAGAAGCATAGCTTCAGCAACGTCACGCCCGTCCTCGGAATCGTCCACGACAAGAATACGCATGTAGAAACTCCGTTATTTCCCGATTGACGAGGGTGAGAAAATCGGCACCGGTTTCCTGCCAGCAAGACGTCAGTTTCGTGCGAACAATTTCCAGTTCCCCTTCTCGTAGATGAGGTGGTAGCCCGGGGTGCCGCGCCGGTAGAGCAGCGGGAATGCCTTGTTCAGCCGGTCCTGGGCGCCGATGCCGGTCTGGGGATCCGGAACGGCCACGAACGGCGTTTCGATACGAGAGAACAGCACGCCGAGCGTGAACGCCTCGTCGGATGGAGACAGAAGCCCGCGCGCGCGCCCGCGGCCGAGCACGATTGCCGGGGCGTTGAAGGTGTCGACCAGAATGCCGTCCCGTCCGACCGTCGCGCTCCCAAGGCTCATCGCGGCAAGTCGATCCTGGTCAACGCCGCCACCCTCGAGCGCAATACGCACGTTGGCAGCGCCGCGTGGGTCGACGATCGCGAGCCCGACGACCCCTCCGAGCCATCCAAGAACGAGGAGCGGGAGGATGGCAGCTAGCCGCTCGCGCACGACCGGTATCCGGGCGATGATGATCGCAGCAAGAATCGGGGGCATGACCGCAAGCGCTGCGGGATCGCCGAACAGGCCTGTGGTGACCGTGATCCAGGCTGCCGCAGCCGTCATCAAGACGATCACCATGGTGGGCGCGGCCAGAGGCCGACGCCGATAGACCCAGATTATCGCGATCGGAACGACAGGGGCCGCGAGGACCAGCGCGACGACGATCGCGATTCCGGCGTCCAGTGCACGCGAGCCGGTCAGTCCGCGACCGAAGAGTTGCGCAAAGCCGACTGCCCAAGATGCAAGACCTTCGGCCGGGGCGACAAGAAAGCTCCAGCCGCTGCCTGGAAACACCCACGACATGTAGGCGAATGCACCGACGCAGAAGGCGGTGGGGAAGACGAGCGCGATCACTACGTTGGCAACTGAATTCGCAAGCATTTCGGGGCGCACGGCGAATATCAGAAGGGGGATTGCCGCGCAGGTGAGCGCCGCGCCCATGGGATGCGAAAAGGCCAGACCGAGTAGCGCGAGAGCGACGGTCATCACTTCAGGGGTGGAGCTACGGGCGCGCAAATCATAGAGCGCGCCGCCCAACAGACACAGGAAGACGGCTAGGATCATCTCCGCTGGCCCAGCGATCGCCGCGCGCAGCATCGCCGGATGCAGAGCGAGAAGCAGAGTCGCCGCCGCTGCGGCGATGAGCGGCAGCCCGGCGCGGCGAAATGAAACGAGCCACACGCCGGCGAGAAGCGCGAGCGCACCGGCAGTCAGAAGAACGGGCGTCGGGGTACCGAGCGGCGCAACAAATTCCAGTAGCGTGGTAGCGAGGAAGGGTATTGTTGGATATGCGGCGACGATACGTCCGATCGGCATTTGGCTGTCGCCGGCTGTGATCGCGTTCGCCCACAGCGTCACCGCGTCATCGGGAACTAGACCAGCCGTCGTTGCGATCCTCGAGAGCACGACGACGGCGACGAACGTAACCAGCATGACGGACGCTATGGGAACGATGCGACTCACGGCGAGGTTTCCTGCGCCGTGGCCAATTCGTTGATGAGGTGCTTGGAGACGCCGTGCCGCGTCTTCTCCCAATAGAATGGATGACGCAGTAGCTGCCAAAGGCCCTTGTAGGCAGCGATCGAGATCATGACCCAGTAGCCGAGCGCGGTCAGGCTATAGGGAATGAGGTTGAGCCATCCGCGCCGGATCGGCGCCAGCATGTGAAGAAAGATGAAGGCGCCATTGCCGGCAAGGAGATTGAACAGGCTGAGAAACAGCAGGAGTTGCGGAAATACCGGATCGAAGCCACTCGTCGCGGCAATCAACCACACCAGATAGAGCAGCCAGAACACCGGATTGAGCAGTCCTGAAAGCACGGTCCCGCCGATGAAGAACACGAACCCGAGGAAGCCGAGCGGTCCGGTTGTGCGCAGAAGGTGCAGTGGACGCCTGGTATGGACCAGGAAGGTCTGCATGTAGCCTTTCATCCAGCGCGAACGCTGCCGGATCCAGTTGCCCGTGTCGCAACTCGCCTCTTCAAAGGTGGTCGAGTCGACAACGCCGACGCGATAGCCCTTCTGAGTCAGGCGCACGCCCAGATCCGCATCCTCGGTGACGTTGAAGGGGTCCCATGCGTGAAGTTCGCGCAGGACGTCGATCTTGAAATGGTTCGACGTGCCTCCGAGCGGAATCGGAACGTTGAGCCGCTCCAGCCCCGGCAGCATCTGGTCGAACCAGAGTGCATAGTCGAGCGTGAACATACGCGTCAGCCAGTTTTCGCCGGCGTTGAAATAGCTGAGGCGGCACTGCAAGCAGGCCGTGTTAGGCGAGGACTGCCGGAACGCCGCAACCACTTTGCGAAGCTGGTCAGGCTCCGGCCGGTCCTCGGCGTCGTAGACAACGAGGAACTCGCCGCGGGCGAACTGCAGCGCGAAGTTGCAGGCCTTAGGTTTGGTCTGCGGGTGCGAGGGCGGTACCCGAATGACCTCGAACACGCCCTCAAGGCCGAGCTTGCTCGCGGCCTCAATGGTTTCGCGGTCGCCCGCCTCGAGCACGAGCTTGATGTCGAGCTTGCCGAGCGGATAGTCGAGCTTCCGCAGCGAACGGGCGAGCACCGGCAGCATCTCAGGCTCGCGGAACATCGGCACCAGGACGGTGTAGACCGGCAATTCGTCATCGCTGAGCAGGCGCGCCGCGATCGCGATGGTTTCGTCTCTGTCGGCGGAGCGAGCTCCTCCTACCGAGACCAGAATTCCCTTGAACACGAAGTTTCCGAGATAGAATAAGCTCATCACCACATTGAGGGCGACGAGCGTTGCGATCGGAGCGAGAGCCAGACCGATCATCAGCAGAGTCAGGAGGGCATATCCGAAGATGACCTGCGCCGGCGTAAAGACCTCCTGCGCCGATAATTCTGGGTTCCGCTCGGCGAGGTCGTAGATGGCCCGGTGCGACAGCGCATCGGCGAAGGCGGTTTGCACCGCCCACACAATGTCGAACTTCGAAGTCACCACGAACTCGATCGCGGGTCCCCAGCGTTTTCTGGCGAACAGGACCGCTTCCGGACCTGGTTCGGCGGTTGCGATGACGGTGCGCCCCTCAAGCTGTCGCCAGGGGATCGTCAGACTGCGTGCATAAGTCTCCGCTTCGGCGGCGTCGAGCAGCCTGAGATCGGGCGCGTCGCGGATCAGGTCTACGAACGGCAGTTCGTAGTGGTAAGCGACCGCCTGGTAATACACGACCGGGTCCGTCCAATTGCGTGACAGAATCGCGTCGCCGAGTCGGACGTGCCAAGTTTCGGCGAGGCAGACTGCCTCGTCGAACTGCGGGAGGCTGAGAACGCGACGGGCGACCAGGAGATCACCCAGTGCACGATCGGAGGGCGAGAGTGGCTGCACGCAGGGCCTATTCGTTCGCCGCACTGGCGCGGCGACGGCGGTAGATCCTCTGCAGCATGAACAGCAGGACAATCGTGAAGAGGGCCCACAGTCCGCCGACGAACCAAGCTCGAAACCTCTCGACGAAAGTCAGCCACGACCCTTTATCGGGATAGGAAATCCGGAGCAACGTGTCACGCTCGGTCGATAGCGCAAGCGCGACGCCCGTCTTGTCCAGGAACGCGACGTCGCCCCGATCGAGATAGACGGCAGGCGATACCGGCAGCGATCCATCCGCGGTCAGCGGCTTGATCCACAATCCGGAATACGTGCCCGAAGTCACGATCTGCGCCACGGCGCCAGTGGCGAGGCCGCCAATATCGAGACGTGTGCGGCCGGCGCGGTCAATGATCGCGACCCGCCCACGATCAAAGCGCACCCGATGCGTCGCGCCGTCAGGCGGCACGTTGCCGACCGCAATGAAGGGCGCGCGCGGAGTCGGGGACACGCCGGCGTCGACATATCTCACAACGATCGGAACGGATTCTTTTGACAGCGCATTCAGCACGTCGGCCACCAGACCCACCACCGCCAATGGCCGCGCGGCGGTCGACGTCGGGACCAACACGTCGACGCCGTTGGCCCACAACGTTGCGAGATCGGAAAAATCTTGCGCCACTGAACTCGCAGAAGAAAGAATGACTGAGCTCGAGCCGAGAATCTCCGCCGGATAGCCTTGCGGCTCGAACCGGCAATCACCTTGGGGGCTACGGCGCTGAACCACGACCCGTATGTTCGCGACAGTACCGACTAGCCCGTCCGGAAGAGGGAAATCAAGCCGCGTTGGCTCGCCGATCGCCGCAACCGCGCTGGCAAGCAAGCGTTCGTTCACGAAAGCGCTCACGACGGCGTTCTCCCCGGCGCCGTCGGGGGCGACCATGACGTCGAGGACAATGCGTGACGGCCGGGTTCCGCTGGCCAACAAGCGGCTGGCGATCGCGACGGAAAGATCGGCGCGGCCAAACACTTCCACCTGCGCCGGCACCACGCCAAGCTCGTCGAAGCTCACGCGATCGCTCGGACCTTTCGGAGGCGTGACCTGTCCGACGGAGGCGGCGGACGTGTCACGCAGCGCCGCGAGTGAAGGATTTCCGAGTAGACGCCCCGCGCGCGCCGACGCTATGTCGGTGACGAGCAGGACCGGGACGCCGCCAATGCGGGCTGCCGCAAGGGTATTGTCGATGGGGGCTGCTCCGCCCCATACGCTCGCCAAGGTCGCGATCGGCGCATCGAGGCGACTGACGATCCGGTCGAAGGTGCCCACGACGATCAATCCGCGCGTCCATCTGAGTCGATCATCCTGCTTGGCGAGTTCCGGCAGCGTTTCAAAGCCGTGGTGGAACGTAACTTGGCGCCCGGTCGCCGTGAGCGAACGGGCAAGCGTAAGCGCGGTAGCGATGTCTGCCGGCGGAAGCTGAGGATTGGACATAAGAATGGCGACGTTATGCGGCAACAGAGCGGCGGTGGCCGCAATATTCGGTGCGCCCACAACGCCGATCTCGAATTCGACCGCCGACTCCGGACGCACCGTCACACTATCGCCGACGTAGCGCACATCGATGCAGCGATCCTGCGTTGCCGCACCCGAATAGAGAAAGGTGAGTTTCAGGAAGCCGTCCCGCGCGACCGTATTCGCGAGCGAGACATGGACGGTGCGACCGGTGCTCTTGCCATCGAGGGAAATCGCTGAAACCGAACGATCGTTGACGAGGATTTCCAGGCTGCGGCGCGCATCGTGGGCGCTCACATCGTCGAATACGAGCGCGAGTTCGGCAAGGTTCAATTCGACGCCCTGAGGTACTGGAATGTAAATCTCGCGACGGCCGCCCAAATTAGAAAACCGGAATCCATTGGAGTATCCGACGTCCGCGAACAGTACGTCGACCAAAAGGGATTTCAGCTGTGCATCTTGCGCGGCGCTTCGAACATCCGCCGTGACCGCTACCGTTTTTGAAGATTTGGAGACCGTAGGAGCTACCCGTTCTGGCTCGATGCGAATGGTGGGATATGGCACAAACCGCTGCTGCGCGGGCGCGGACGACGTCAGCGCTGTGGCCAGAGATGCGGCAAGCAAAAGGCGTGCGGGTAAACGTATCACTGGGCCAACTCCCGGCTTGGGTCCGGTGATTGCATTTCGGTCTGCGCTGCGGCCCGAAGGGATTCGAGGCCCTCCTTGAAATGGGCCAGCTCGTCTCCAGACAATCCGCGGTGATCGCGGAACGCGACAACCAGAATGGTGTCGAGGGTCCGAGCCAACCGGCCTATTGCGACGAAGCCGATTGTCGCGCCGACGCCGCACACGTCATGAAATCGGCGATAGGCCGCGGCGACCGCATCAGCCGCTTCGCTTCCAGCGCCGGCCAAGCTCGGCAATGCTGCGTCCGTTTGCTGGATATTGTCGGCAAGTTTTGTCGCAAAGCGCGCGCGGATCTTCGCAATGCGTCCGGCAAATTGTGATACGTCCATGGCCCACCCCGGCTTATTTCATTCAAAATTGCACCGATGCATTAACGGCCTTTGAATCTACGCAGTATTCGATGCGTATTATGATCGTGGTGAAAGCGTAAAGCTATTTTATGATTAATATAAATAGATATGTTGCTGTACTTATGTAGTAATACTGATGATATGTACGTTGTAATATACGTAATTACTGTATTTTATACTATGTCATATGCGGCGAATGATGAGGGCGGTTTTCCGAGCCCGCTGAGCGCTTCCCGATTCCGGCATCACATGATCGATGACCTCAAAGCTAAAGGTTCGCCCGATCTCAGATCAATCAAGTCGTTCCAGACGGTGATTCCATTCAGCAACTCTACTTTTCGAAAGCATCGATCCTTAACAGACATTCGCGAGTTACTCACAAGCCGTTAGAAACAACTTCCTGATCTACGCATTATCACGTACCCGACACCGTTCTGGACGGCTGGGAACTACGTTGGATAACAGGAGTCAGTCGCTCTTCGTAAATGGCTTAAGGGGTTTTCAACGGTGCATGTCCTATGGTTCCGCGCGTTCATCAACTAAACCAATGATCGCAAGCGGATCGATTTCACGACATACTCTGCAACGACGGACACATTGGCAATGAACACCCAGGCCGACGCCTTGAGCGAACATTCACAAGCCGTAAAACATTGTGGCGAAATTTTCATCGTCGATGACGACGAGAGCATGCGGGACACTCTCGAGTTAATTCTGTCACTGGAAGGCTTTCCAGTGACCTGCTTCGCGGACGGTGAAACATTCCTCAAACAGGCGGGCGCGAGAATACCCGTTTGTATTTTCCTCGACGTCATCATGCCGGGACGTTCAGGACTCCAGATCCTGAAGGAACTCAGGACGCAACACTCTGAGACACCCATATTTCTTATCTCCGCCCAGGACGACACTCCGACGGTCGTTGAAGGGCTCAAGAGTGGCGCACATGACTTTCTACGTAAACCATTCGACCCCTATACCGCGGTACAGCGAGTCCGAGATGCGGTCGATCTGTGGAACTGCCGTAACGAGAAGAGGAACACTTTAGAACTTGAAACGATGGAGTTTCCCGGCCGCGTCCGCTTGACGCGACGCGAAGCCGAAGTACTGGCGCAGATTATTCGAGATGTATGCAGCAAGGATACCGCCAAATCTCTCGGGATTGGAAAGCGAAGCGTAGACACTATTCGCAGAAATATTATAAAGAAGCTCGGCGCGAGGAATACTGCCGATCTGACGGATCGCATCGCCGATGTTTTGTGTCCGACATCAGCGCTTGTGAGACAGATTTAGCGGCTTGAGGAAGGGAGGATTTCTGGCTCATCGTAACCATCAAGGAGTGGAGATGAGACAGAAATCCGCACACGCTGAATCGCCGTCCGAGCGTCTCGTGAAGAACATCCGTCGGGAAACCCGCAAACGCCAGTCGTCAGAAGAGAAGATACGGATTGTTCTGGACGGCCTGGGCGGCGAGTCCAGCATCGCCGTGAGTGCGTTGCCAAGGGGGTGTCTGGTCTTTTTCTAACGTGCACATGCGGTGCACCATGGGCGCTGAATATGGCCCGCCGGCCGTAAAACAATTCCGGGCTGCAATGTCCGCGGTGGGTCATTCGCTACTGACGAATTCAACGCTCGTTCCGGCCATTGTCCGCTTTGCACCGTTAGCGACCAAAATGGCGCGTCGTGGCGAATGACGCTAAGTGCCGATTTTGTTGCAGAAGTGATTTGAAGGCATTGGCGAACAGTGATTCTGTCTTCTGACGACATTTAGCGTCGGAGGCGGGTGATGATGGGACGTCAGAACAACGACCAAGGTCCTCTGTTTTATGAGTTTCGCCTCGATGAGGCGATTCCTGATGATCATCTGGTGCGCAAGATCGACGCCGTTCTCGATCTATCCTGGGTCTACGCAGAACTCGCTCGCACTATCCAACGCTCGGCCGGCCATCGGTTGATCCGGTGCTTATGATCCGGATGCTGATCATCGGTTATGTCTTTGCGCTGCGTTCCGAGCGGCTGCTGTGTCGCGAGTTGCAGGTGAACCTCGCCTATCGCTGGTTCTGCAAGCTCGGCATTGAGCACAAGATCCCTGATCATTCGGCGTTCTCGCGGGCCCGCAACGAGCGGTTCCGCGACAGCGGCATCTTTCGTCATGTATTTGAGCGTGTCGTTGAGGCTTGTATCGCAGCCGATCTCGTTGGCGGCGAAGGGTTTGCGGTGGATGCCAGCCTGATTGCGGCCGACGCCAACAAGCAGCGCTCGATCACGGGGTCAGAATGGCAAAAGACACGCAATCCCGAGACGGCGAGCCGCGCCGTAAAGGAGTATCTGGCAAGCCTTGATGATGCGGCCTTTGGTGCGGCGAGCGAGGTTACTCCGAAGTTCGTCTCGCCGTCCGACCCGGCCGCACAATGGACGGGTGCAATGCGAGGACCCGCGTTCTTCGCCTATGCCGATAACTATCTCATTGATGTGAAGTTCGGTGTCATCATGGATGTCGAAGCGTCGCGCGCCATCCGCCAGGCCGAAGTTGGCGCGGCCAAGACCATGGTTGAGCGCACCGAGGAGCGCTTCGATATCAAGCCCAAGTGGCTCGCGGCCGATACGGCCTATGGTTCAGGCCCTAACCTCAACTGGCTCGTCAAAGACAAGGATATCGCGCCGTACATTCCGGTGATCGACAAGTCGAAGCGTGAGGATGGCTCATTGAGCCGGGAGGACTTCACCTTTGACAAGGAGCGCAACGTCTACGTCTGCCCGCAGGGCAAGCTCCTGCACACAACGGGCAAAATCAATGATGGCGAGATGATCCTCTATCGGGCAAGCACCTATGATTGCGGCCCTTGTCCGCTCAAATCCAAATGTTGCCCAAAAGCGCCCGAGCGCAGAATCCCGCGCAGCATCTATGAGGAGGCCCGTGACGTTGCCAGGGTGTTGGCCAAAACCGAAGCGTTTGAGCAATCACGCAATGACAGGAAGCGCATTGAGATGTTGTTTGCGCATTTGAAGCGCATTCTCAAGCTTGGCCGCCTTCGGCTTCGGGGTCCGCGCGGCGCGCAAGACGAATTCACGCTCGCGGCCATCGCCCAGAACCTACGCCGGCTCGCCAAGCTGATCGTTCGACCGCCACCAGCGGCCGGCGCCTGTGCTGCGTAAGCGTTGTGAGTATCGATACCAATGAGACAGAGAGCCCGCCGCCACATCGAGCGGGCGTAATAGATCGCTTTCAAAAACTCCCCGCGATCCGGCGCGGTCTTCCGATCGCCGACTTCTGCAACAAAATC
>Ga0209483_1001417_pt1 | contig 18156 bp, 18 predicted proteins | sample NGEPerA_FD_184508 | JGI IMG/M metagenome (GOLD analysis project Ga0209483, IMG submission 184508) | Arctic peat soil microbial communities from the Barrow Environmental Observatory site, Barrow, Alaska, USA - NGEE PermafrostL2-A... | ecosystem: Environmental > Terrestrial > Soil > Wetlands >... | reverse complement strand
GCACGCGGTTCGCCAGCTTCTGCATCGCGCCAAGAACACAGTCGTCGCACTCATCGGGGACCCGCAGCAGCCTGCATTCATCGAAGTCCGCCGGCGCCAGCCAGCGCATGCTTACGACCGCCGCCACCGCTCCATTGGCAATCGCAGCCTCAACATAATCGTGCCCATCGACGCGGTCGCCCTTCACCGCGAAGAACAACTCCCCCGCGCCCACCGTGCGCGAATCGATCGAGTACCCAACCGCCTCTTTCGCCGAATCGAAATCTCCCTCAGCATGAATCCAATCCGCAATCTGCCCCAGCGTCAACGTCACTGCTTCACCTCATTCGCGATCTCTCGTAGGATGCGTGAGGCTTCTTCCACATCGTCGAAGTGCACCGCGCCGTCGGCAAAAATCTGTTCCTTCTCATGCCCCTTGCCTGCGAGCAGCACAATATCCCCGGGCCTCGCCGCGCGAATCGCAACCTCAATCGCCGCCCTCCGATCTTCTTCGACGACAAACGTCGCATTCGTCTCGCGCACGCCCAGCAAGGCTTCGTTGATGATCTCTATCGGATCTTCGCTGCGCGGATTGTCACTCGTGACAATCACCAGGTCGCTCTCCGCGCCGGCAGCACGGCCCATCTTCGGCCGCTTCGTCCTGTCGCGATCTCCACCGCAGCCAAACATTGTGATCACGCGCCCGCCATGCTCGACAACACTCTCCCGCGCCAATCGAATCAGATTGCTCAACGCGTCGTCCGTATGCGCATAATCGACGACCACCATGAAACCCACCTCTTGCGAACCGGGCGCTATTTGAAATCTCCCCGGAACCTGATGCAAGCTTTCCGCGGCGCTCGCAATTTGTTCGAGTGTGAGTCCGCGAGCCAGCGCCGCGCACATCGCGGCCAGTAGATTTTCCACATTCACCCGGCCGGTCAATGGCGACCGAATGATCGCTTCACCGTCCGGCGTCACCCATCGAAATTGCGTACTCCCGAGGAGAAGGCGAACATCGACAGCGCGAAACGAAGCTCCATTCGATTCGCCAATTCCGTACCGCACGACGAACTCATCACCGGTGTACGAGTCGATCATCAGGCCCGCGTAATCGGCGTCATCATTAATCACCGCGACCCGGGGCGGCGACGCACCAACGCCCGCGAACAACTTCGCCTTGGACCTCGCATACGCGCCCATCGTCCCATGAAAATCCAAATGGTCCTGCGTCAAATTCGTAAAGATCGCGACATCCACCGGGATCCCCCACACCCGCTCCTGCTCCAGCGCGTGAGAGCTCATCTCCATCACAACTTCCGTACACCCCGCGCGCACACCCTCGGCGAACAGCGCCAGCAAATCGCGCGACTCCGGAGTCGTATGCTCACTCGCCCTCACCTCGTCCGCAATGCGCGTCTCGATCGTCCCCACCAGAACGCACTTCCGCCCCACGCTGGCGAGCATCTGTTCCAATAGAAACGCCGTCGTCGTCTTCCCATTCGTTCCGGTGACCGCGCTGATCTTAAGCTTCTTTTCCGGATGCCCAAACACCGCCGCCGAAGCCTCAGCTAGCGCCCGCCGCCCATGCTCCACCAACACCGCGGGCACATCGCCTAAACCCGCAAATCCTTCCGCGGAATCCGTCACCGCCGCCGCCACGCCACGCTCTATCGCCGAGCGCACAAAGCGGTTCCCATCCGTACTCCCACCGCGCATTGCGACAAACACATCGCCTGGCCCCACACGCCGCGAGTCATACTGGACATCGCGCACGTCGGCGTCGCCGCGTCCCCGGCGTTCCACCACCCGCATCGCCGCGACCACATCATCCCACCGCATCGCTTCTACCTTTGCACAAACAATCTCACAGCCACCACAGCCAGCACCACAGCAAACATTTTACGTACTACGCCCACCGGCAGGTGCTGCACCCACTGCGCGCTGAAGTAGCTCCCCACGGCGAGCCCCGCAGCCAAGCAGGCCCAGCTTCCAATCCACATTGCCCGCCCGCGCATATCACCGGAAAGATCCACACCGGCAGCATCGCGATAAACAGCGCCGTGCCCTGCGCCCTCAGCTGGCTCAGCCCAAAGCCAAAAATCAGCACCGGAATCATGATCGCGCCGCTGGTGCCGATCAACCCTACACAGACGCCCACCGCGGTGCCCGCCAGTACGGCGACCCACGGCGACGCAGTCATCGCGTAAACCGCACCACAATCTCCGTGCCTATAGGAACCATCGTTCCAGCCGCCGGCACCTGCTCCCGCGCCAGTCCGCTGCCCACCGGCTGCACGCTCAGGCCCGCCGCATTCGCCTGTTGCACGACCTTGCGCAGACCATCGCCCTGAAACACCGGCACGGCCACGCGCTTCGCCGGATCGATCACGACCGCGGTGCCGCCGCGCACCTGCACCGCCGGCAAAATCTTCGGAGCCTCCAGCGGCGCCGACTCGCTCTCCGCATCAGGCATCAGCGACGTCGTGCCGCCATGCGCACGAAACGCCGCGAGCACCTTCGTCGGCAACAGCTTCATCGCTCCACTCGGCGTCCTGGCCGCGGCCTCCGCCGCTCTCATCGAGGCTTCATCCGCGGCCCGGTCCGCCGCCGCATTTTCCGCCATCGCGGCGGCGTTCTCCGGATGCCGCAACGGATCGTCCGCGGGCAGACTGTTGATCTGCTCGAACATCGCGTTCAGGTCTGCAGTGCTGTCCGCGGGCTCATCGTCGTGCGCATCCGTCGTTGCCAGCTCCTTCATTTCCTTGGGCGTCTTCAGCGGCATATCGTGCGGCACGCCGAGATACTCCAGCACCTGCTGCGCGACCTGCTGAAACACCGGCGCCGACACCGCCGCTCCGTAACGGCTTCCGATCGTGGGCGTGTCGATCACCACCGCAATGGAAATCGCCGGACTGCTCACCGGCGCGATGCCCGCAAAGCTCGCCACCAATTTCGTATGCGAGTAGGTGTGCGTGGCCGGATCGATCTTCTGCGCCGTCCCCGTTTTCCCGCCCGAGCTATATCCATTCAACTGCGCGCCCCTGCCGGTGCCTTCGAGCACGATGCCCTGCATCATCATCCGCATCTTCGCGGCCGTCATCTCCGAGATCACGCGGTGCGCGCCGTCGGGCAGCTTCGCCGGCAGCTCGTTCTCGGGATGAAACGCCGCCGGCTTCAGCCGCGGGTCGCCCTTCATCTCGTCGGTCGACGCCAGCAGCACATGCGGAGGCATATACACGCCGCCGTTCGCAATCGTCGAAACCATCGTCACCAACTGCACCGGAGTCACGCCGACCTCCTGCCCGATGGCCATCGACATAAAACTCGTCGTGCCCCACTTCTTCTCCGGCGCCAACAGTCCGCGCGTCTCCGCCGGCAATTCAATCCCCGAGCGCTCGCCAAACCCGAAGCCCTTCATGTACTGATAAAACTTGGGGCTCCCGACCTTCATCTCCATCTTTACCGCGCCCACATCGCTCGAGTGCTCCAGCGCATACTGCACCGTCACGCGCCCGAAGTGGTCGTCCTTGTCGTCGTGCATCGTGCGGCCGTACATCGTCATCGCGCCGCCCTGACAGTCGACAATGTCCGTCGGTTCAACTCCGCCCCCGTCGAGCGCCGCCGAATACGTCACCAGCTTGAACGTCGATCCCGGCTCATATACATCGCTCACCGCCAGATCCGTCAACGACCCCGGATCGAGATGCCGCGAATCGTTGGGATTGAACCGCGGCGAAACCGCCAGCGCCAGAATCTGCCCGGTGTGCGGGTCCTGCACCACAACCGTCCCATGCGCCGCGCCTACCTTCGCCACCTGCGCGTCGAGCGCCTGCTCCGCCATGTATTGAATATTCGCGTCGATCGACAGCACCAGGTTGTCGCCCGCCATCGGCTGCTGCTCATCCGATCCCAGCACATGACGCTTGGCATCGACCGCGGTCAACATGTGCCCCGGCATCCCATGCAGCTCGTCGTCGAAGTTTTGCTCCAGCCCGCCCAACCCATCGTCATCGACTCCGACATACCCCAGCACCTGCGCCGCCAAATTCCCATTCGGATAAAAGCGTTTGAACTCCTTCTGTAGGTACACGCCCTTCAGGTTCAACTCGCGCACGCGGGTCGCCGTGTCCGCATCCACCTTGCGCGCCACCCACGCAAAATTCCGCGACGCCTTGAAGCGCGCCAGTATCTGCTGCTCGGTCGTGAAGCGGTCGAGGTCGTCGTTGTGGACGACCTTCGCCAGCATCTCCGCCGCCTGCTCGCGGTTGTCGCCTAGCTCGCTCGGCACGGCATACACGCTGTCCACCAGCGTCGTCATCGCCAGCTCGCGCAGATTGCGGTCGTACAGCACGCCCCGCCGCGGAGCCACTTCAAACGTCCGCTGCTGCTGCCTCGCCGCGATCTTGACGAATTCGCTGTGCCGCACGATCTGCAGCCAGCCCAGCCGGAACACGATCGCCACAGTCCAGAACACAAAGAAACACGCCACCCAGGCGAACCGCGCCCGGCGAATCGGTGCGGTCAACGTCTGACGTGGCGCCTTCTTCATCTCCTTGTCCTTTACCTTATTGCTGAATGTTGAGTCCCTTGTTCTGCGCCAGCACCGGAGCACTCACTACCGTCGCGCCGTCCGGCCTTACGACCTGTCCCGGCAGCGGAGCATCCAGCCCAAGCTGCTTCGCAATCTGGTCGATGCGTTGTGGCTCGCTCAACTGTGCCTGGGTCAGCCGCAACTGGCGATTCACTTCGCGCAGTTGCAGGACCTGCGTCTTCTGCGCTTCCACCTTGTAGCCGACCTCGATCGACTCCATGTGCTGCCACACGTAGGTCATCGTGAACGCGAACAGAAACACCATCGCGACCGTGAAGCGGCGCATCTCGCGCCTGCGGTAGGGATCGTCGGCCTTCACAATGCGCGTGTTGTCGATATGCTTCGCGAAGAACATCTCCGGCGTAGGCCCGCGGCGGCGCAGGCGCTGCTTTTCGAACATCTGCCGATTGCGCTCGGCGACGCTGGCGGCACGGCCATGCGCCGGCTGCCGCGACTGCATCCGCTCCATTTCCTGTCCTGCCATCGCCATCGTCGCCATAATGTCCTCCCTGCTTCAGTGCTGCAAACTCTTGCCACTCCTCAACTCGCATCGCGAGTGCAACCCGGGCCGGGGCTGCTGTATGAGGAAGGGGCTTGTATTGCGTGGTTGTCTTTCGCCAGAAAGCACGGCAGGACAACCCCGGCCCGATCTTTTGTAAAGCAGTGAATAGTGAATAGTGAATAGTGAATAAGGCGGATCGTCTTTGTCTTATTCACTACCAACTATTCACTGCCTCTGCGCTGCCCGCATCTTCGCGCTCCTCGACCGCGGGTTCCGTAGCGACTCCTGCTCCTTGGCCACGACCGGCTTCTTGGTCAACACATCGAAAATCCCGGCCTTCGCCTGATCGCGAAAGGCATCTTTCACCAGCCGGTCTTCCAGCGAGTGGAAGCTGATCAGCACCACTCGTCCTCCCGGCTTCAGCAGAGACCCCGCGCTTCGCAGCAGCGATCGAATCTCTCCCAACTCATCATTCACACGAATTCGAAGCGCCTGAAAGGTGCGCGTCGCGGGATGGATCTTGTCGCCTTTCATTGACGGGGCGACGGCCGATATGATGCCAGCAAGTTCCGCTGTCGTCGTAATCGGCCGCGCCCTGACAATGGCTCTGGCGATTCTCCGCGATCTCCTTTCCTCTCCGAATTCGTAAATCAGGTCCGCGAGTACCTCCTCGTTTTCCTGATTTACCACCTGTTCGGCCGTCTCTCCGCTGCGCGTATCCATACGCATGTCCAGCGGCCCGTCGGCCCGAAAACTAAATCCTCTGTGCGCCTCGTCCAGTTGCAGGCTGCTCACTCCAAAATCGCCGAGCAGACCATCCAGGCTGCCCGGCTCGATCTCGCTCGCCGCCTCCGAAAACGCCTTAGGCACATACCGCACTTCCGGCATTTCGCCTTGAAGTTCCTCAGCCAGCGCCGCCAACCTCGCCTGCGCCTTGGCCATCGCTTCAGGGTCGCGGTCGAAGCAGATCAACTTCCCTGCCCCGCCCAGCTTCCTCGCGATTGCCGCCGAGTGCCCTCCGAGCCCCAGCGTCGCGTCACAAACCACGCCGCCCGGCCGCACATTCAGGTAATCCAGACTCTCTTCCAAAAGAACCGGTATGTGTTGCGGTCTTTCCATCACTCCGCCTCACATCGCCCCCTGGGGGGCTTCCATCTCGTGCCTTACAAACCCGCTATGCCCAGCGACTCGACATCCGCATCCGTCACCGGGTTTTCCGCCAGCTTCGCTTCGTGCTGCTCCGCATTCACAACCACCAGGAACGTCGTTCGTCCCAGCACTCCAACATCTCCGGCGATCTTCGCCTTCTCCCGCAGCAACTGCGGAATCAGCAGCCGGCCCTGGTCATCCATATCCACGACCTGGCCGTAGTAGCCGGTCGCGTCCATAAACTTCGTCTTCGCCGCGCTCGCCGGCTTGGTGGCCAGTTCGTCCTCGATCTTTTCCCACTCGCGCATGGGATAAATCTCGGCCCGCTCCCCCGTCCGGCTGGTGATGTAAAACTTGCGGCCGTACATGTCTTCGATCTGGCGCTTGAGGTCAGCCGGCATCTTCAGCCGGCCTTTCTCGTCGATGCGTGTTGGGTTATTGCCCCGGAACGACATGTCCAACCTCAAACGGCTTCAAAAATCTCTCGCGGAGGAGAGTCAGTCCAGATTCGTGCTTTCTACTCTCTGGGACCCATTTTCGACCACTTTTCAGTGTGATTTAACCACTTCTGGCCACATCACTCCACTAGACTGGCCCGTCGCAGCGTCGATGTCAAAGAAAAAATTGAGAATTGGATCACTGTTTTCCACGCGAAATGTGGAAAAACCAGCCGCTTGGGGGTATCGGCCTTGGTAACACTACATCTTGTGTTTACGACTGTGAGTCCATAACGAACCCCTCACTTGCCGTGCCCGAAGCGATCTGGTAGCGAAGATAGGGCGAAAGTCGCCACATCTTCCACAACCGCTCCGGGGGCCCGGGTCGCATCAAGCCATCAATGCCACTTCGACAACGATAGCAGCAACCGCCCCGCCGAGGGTTGACTACCAAGAGTCCGCCACAATCCGTCGCCGCATTCTTCAGCGGTGCAACCGCTTTTGGCGCCGATGCCACCAGATGAACCACAGCAAATAAGCCAACACCGCCACATTGATCAGCACGACGCCCCAATGTATCGGGTCTGGATGTTTCACCAGCTCCGTCATGTCCCAGGGCAGCGCGCAGATGGTCAGCGTCAGCGTCAGGTACTCCGCCCAGGTCTTTTGCATCATCAGGCCCACGCCCTCCACCAGCGACAACGCGGCATACCCCCAGCTCAGTTTGACGACGTTCCGAAGCTGGTGGTGGCTGATCAGGTCGGCCTTGCTGGAGAGCATCGCAAACAATCGGCTTTCGGGGTCGAGGCGCAGCGTCGTAGCGATCTTCTGAAACACGTCGCCGACATCCCGATGCACCAGGTGCAGCGCGCCTGCACCGACCGCGATAAAAAACAGCGCCTTCGACAGCTTGAACACACCGATCACCAGCAGCCCGCGCGCATGCGGATCGTGCTTGTCTTCCTTCGGCGGGCAGTCGTCTCCCGCCGCGGGGACAGGGTCGAGATTCCGGTTTTGCTCCTCAAGCGGTTCAGTCATCATGGCCCTGCTGCCTTCCAGTTGACGGTCCGCCGCAATCTTTGTCAACGCCGAACATAAGGTTGCCTGCATCGCAATTTTTTATTGCGCAGGATCGACGCACGGAACGACAGTCCTGCAAAGGATTCGAGCGAGCGAGGCCTTTCTCTCGTTGTGCCAATCCACGAGTACGTTCCTCTCGTACCTATGATGTGCGACCGATCGAACGAATGCTTGCATGATTGCACGTCCAAAGGGAGAACCAATATGAAGAAGTCACTACTCACTATCCTGGCCTGCGCTACGATGGCTCTTACCGCGATGTCCGCCTCCGCTCAAATGGATCCAACCGTTGGCGGCGCGGCCATGTATCCCAGCAAGACCATCGTCGAAAATGCGATGCAGTCACCTATCCACAAGACACTTGTCGCCGCCGTCAAGGCTGCCGGCCTCGTGGACACGCTCAACGGCCCCGGTCCTTTCACGGTCTTTGCTCCGACCGACGCAGCGTTCGGAAAGCTGCCCGCGGGTACTGTCGACAATCTCGTAAAGCCCGAGAACAAGGCCACTCTCACCAAAATCCTCGAATACCACGTCATCGCCGGCAGGATCACTTCCAAGGACCTCAAGGAGTGGATCAAGAAGGGCCACGGCACCTACTCCGCCAAGACCCTCGAAGGTGGAATGCTCACCTTCACCGAGCACATGGGCAAGATCAAGATCACCGACGAAAAGGGTGGCTCGGCCTGGATCACAACCGCCGACGTCTTCCAGTCGAACGGCGTGATCCACGTCATCAATGCAGTCCTGATGCCCAGCTAACTCAGCAGCATCGTCATCGCCTCACCACGCAACGGTGCCCGCAAGGGCGCCGTTTCCTTTGCTCCGCGCCATCACAAATCTCCGAACCCACTCACGGTGTATTCTGGCGCAGTCGATTTTCATCCCAAAGGACGTGCAATGAAATCAATCCTCCGTGTCGTCGCCCTGCTCTTGACTGTAACCGCTTCCATCTCCGCGCAAGCTCCCGCCGCCAAACTCGCCGCCACGCCGCCCATGGGTTGGAACTCCTGGAACTTCTTCGCCGGCCGCGTCACCGACAAGGACATCCGCGACACCGCCGACCTCCTCGTTTCCACCGGCATGAGGGACGCGGGCTACGTCTACGTCAACATCGACGACACCTGGGAAGGCAAGCGCGACGCCCAGGGCATCATCCACAGCAACGAAAAGTTCCCCGACATGAAAGCGCTCGCGGACTACGTCCACTCCAAGGGCCTCAAGCTGGGCATCTACTCCTCCCCCGGCGACCAGACCTGCGCCCACTTCGAGGGCTCCCTCGGCCACGAGTATCAGGACGCCCAGACCTACGCCGACTGGGGCATCGACTACCTCAAGTACGACCTCTGCGGCTTCCGCAAGAAACAACAGGCAGACGCACCGGGCGACCGCGCCAAACAGGACCAGATGATGCGCGACGCCTACCTGCTGATGCACCAGGCCATCCTCAAGACCGGCCGCCCCATGGTCTACAGCCTCTGCCAGTACGGCTGGGACTCGGTCTGGGACTGGGCGCCCTCTGTCGGCGCCAACCTCTGGCGCACCACCGGCGACATTCAAGCCAACTTCGACCGCATGGCTGTGATCGGCCTCAACCAGGCGGGCCTCTCCAAGTTTGCCGGCCCCGGCCACTGGAACGACCCCGACATGCTCGAAGTCGGCAACGGCCAGATGCACGACGGCAAAATGCGCCCGCTCACGCTCGACGAAAATCGTTTCCACATGACCCTCTGGGCCATGCTCGCCGCTCCCCTGCTGGCCGGAAACGACCTCACCAAAATGACTCCCGAAGTCGGCTCCGTCCTGATGAACAAGCAGGTCATCGCCATCGACCAGGACAAGCTCGGTCACCAGGGCGAGCGCATCTTCCAGGAAGGCCCCATCCAGTTCTGGTCGCGCCCCCTGGCCGACGGCGGCGTCGCCCTCGCCATCTTCAACACCGGCGAGGACCTCAGCACGCTCCGCAACATCCCGCTGCCGCTCAGGCAACTCGGCTTCAAAACCTCACCCCAAGCCTGGGACGTCTGGGCCGACAAATCCCTCGGCCGCATCGACGCAGACTACAAGCTCACGCTTCCGAAACACTCGACGGTGCTTTTGAAGCTCACAAAATAATTCCTAAGGGCCAAAGGCCCAAAACATACCAGCGGGGCGGGTGAGGTCGCTAGCTCGAATCTAGTCGTCCCGACCATTTACTTTCAATAAAAGCCGCTCCCCCCGGAGACGCCGCAGCGCTCTGTAACGCACGGAATCCGACGGCATGCGCCCGGTTTTCCAGCCTTGAAGCGGCCGAACAATCGAAAAAAAAATCCCAGGGCGGGTATTATTACTGTTGACGATATATCCGCAACGGATATATATTTACGTTCCATGAGCACGCCGACCGGAACGCCGGAATTTCCACCCCTCACGCCCGCCGTCTTCGCCATTCTGCTGGCGCTGGCGGACGGTGAAAAACATGGCTACGCCATCATGCAGGAGGCCCGCCAGCACAGCCCGATGGGGCCGGGGACGCTGTACGGATCGCTCGACCGCCTGCTCGCGAGCGGCCTCATCGCCGAAACCGGCTTCACGGACGATGACCGCCGCCGCTACTACCGACTGACCGCGTCCGGAAGGCAGGCGCTCGCCGCCGAAGCCGCGCGCATGCAACAGGCAATCGTGCGCGTTCGCCGCAAGGGCATCAAGCCCCAGGAGGCAGGAGCATGAATACCGTCCTCAACCTCTATCGACTTGCGCTGAGGCTCTATCCATCCGCATTCCGCGAACGCTACGCGGGGGAAATGCTCGGCACCACCCGGCGGCTCGCCGCGGACGCTCCCAGCAAGCTGCGCTTCGCCGCTGCGCTTTTCTGGGACACACTCCGGTCTCTCCTTCGCGAGCACGCGCGCGCGACCGTCCCATCCGATCGCCGCGTCATTCGCAGCCTGGCGCCGTTTTTTGTTACTTACACGATTGTCCTTTTCGCGATCTCCCTCTCCGTGCAGCAGTTTCTTCGGCGCGGCGCCGATCGCCAGCCCGAATCCCTTGCCAGCCTTGTGCAGGCCCGACCGCAGAGCGACGCTGTTTCCGCAGCCCTCGCGGGTCCGCGCCTCGACCTCGCCTCACGCGATTGGCTTCACAGCAGCACACCGTTTGTCGCCCTCTACGACGCCGCCGGCAATGGCGTCGCCGGCAACGCGGTCCTGCACGGTGCGCTGCCCCAGCCGCCCCGCGGAATCTTCAACACCATTCGCGAGCGCGGAGACTACAAGGTGACATGGCAGCCCCAGCCAGGGATTCGCATTGCTCTCACCGGCCGCCGACTCTCCGGCGGCGGCTTCGTCCTCGCGGGCCAAAGCCTGCGCCACAGCGAGTCGCTCAACTCCTACGCCTCGGGCAGTCTGCTCATCGCGTGGATATGCCAACTTCTTGGCTGCATGCTCTTCCTTCGCCATCCGGACCGTCGCCGCATCCTCTGACTGCATCTCGGACAAAATGCATCCGAGATGTAGGACAATAGGAGTTGGCGCATTCGTCTTCTGCGCGCGCCAACGAAAGAGGCAGCAGTGGCAGAAACGCAGCGCACCGTAGGGCCGGTCGTCGGCATCGACCTGGGAACGACCAACTCTCTCGTCGCCTACATGCAGGGCGACCAGCCAGCCGTGATCCCCGGCGAGGACGGCTCGCCCATCGTGCCGTCGGTTGTGGCGTTCGACCAGGACACGCAGGCCGGATTTTCCGTCGGCAACGCCGCGCGCAACGTGCTGCTCACGAACTCCGCCAACGCCGTTTACTCTGTCAAACGCTTGATGGGCCGCGACCTCGCGGATGTCGAGCCTGAACTGAAGCTGTTTCCGTTCAAGCTGGCCGACGGTTTGCAGGCGAACGAAGTGCTGAAGCTCAACGTCGGCGGACTCACGCTTACGCCGCCGGAAATCTCCGCGTACATCCTGCTCCAGCTCAAGAAAAACGCCGAACGCTTCTTCGGTGCCGAAGTCACGAAGGCCGTCATCACCGTCCCCGCATACTTCAACGACGCGCAGCGACAGGCGACGAAGGATGCGGGGCGTATTGCGGGTCTCGATGTGTTGCGGCTGGTGAATGAGCCGACGGCGGCGGCGCTCGCTTACGGCCTCGACAAGAAGCGCGACGGGATTATCGCGGTGTATGACTTCGGCGGTGGCACGTTCGACATTTCTATTCTCAAGCTGCATGAGGGGATCTTCGAAGTTGTTGCCACGGGCGGCGACACGCACCTCGGTGGCGACGACATCGACAACCTGCTCACCGCTGTCGCTGTCGACGATATTCAGGGCGACCTTGGGGTTGACGTTCGCTCGAATCCGGAAGTGATTCAGCAACTGCGCAAGGCCGTCATCGACGCGAAGATCGCGCTCTCCGACGCCGACAGCACGCGGCTGCAACTCGCACTTCCCGACGGGAAAAACTACCTCCGCGAGATCACACGCGAGCAGTTCGAGCAGCTCATCGCCCCGGTCATCGACCGCACAGTGCAGGCCGTCAAGCAGGCGCTCAAAGATGCCGCACTCACGCCGGAACAAATCGACGAAGTGGTGATGGTCGGCGGTTCGACTCGCATTCCCGCCGTCCGCGCGCTCGTCGCGAAACTCTTCGACCTCGACTCCCGCGGCAAGAAGCTCCACACCGAACTCAATCCAGACGAAGTCGTCGCGCTGGGCGCAGCCGTGCAGGCGCAAATTCTTTCCGGTGAAGCGAACGCCGCCACCGAAGACCTTCTGCTGCTCGATGTAACGCCGCTCTCGCTCGGCATCGAGGCTTTGGGTGGCGTGGTGGCCAAGATTATTCAGCGCAACAGCACCATTCCGGCCTCCGCGACGGAGCACTTCACCACCGGCGTCGATGGCCAGACCAATGTCGCCATCCACGTCCTGCAAGGCGAACGCGAACTCGCCAAAGACTGCCGGTCGTTAGCGCGTTTCGACCTGAAGAATATCCCGCCGATGGTCGCCGGCCTGCCGCGCATCGAGGTCAAATTCCTGATCGATGCCAACGGCATTCTGCACGTGTCGGCACGCGAGCAACGCAGCGGCCAGGAAGCCCAGGTCGAAGTGAAACCAACCTACGGCCTAACCGACGAGCAGGTGGAGAACATGATCCTCGCATCGTTCGACAACGCCGAAGAAGACATCACCGCGCGGCAGGTGATTGAAGCAAAAAATGAGGCTGAAACGATCCTCACCGCCGTCGAAAAGGGCGAGAAGACGCCGGCGTGGCAGCAGCTCACCAGCGTCGAGCACGAGGAGATCAAGGCCGCTGCGCTGGAGCTGAAGGCGAGCATTGCGGGCGGCGACTACAAGATCATCCGCAACGCGATCGAGCGCCTGGATAAGAAGACCCGGCGGTTCGCCGAAATCATGATGGACACTGCCGTGACGGGCGCGCTTGGTGGTAAGACGATGCAGGCGGCGAGCGAAAGCGTCGGGAAAAACATGGGCGAAGCTCCCAGCGCGCCGCACACCTTTGCCAAGGCCGAGTTCGATGAGCCCAACATCATCGAACAGGCCCAGCAGGACCCCGAAACGCCGATGGGTTCCACCGAAGACTAGCGCAGTGCGAACAAACAGCTCGGCTTCTACAGGTTGACCAACGTCCCGCCCCAACTCTCCGGCTCTACGTCCGCAATGGTTTCCGTAAAGTCCCACCGGTGCCCATGGAAATCTTCCGCGTTGTACTGCCGCTCGCCGTAGATGTGCTCGACAGGCTCCGTCACAATCTTCGCCCCGGCTGCCCGCGCGCGCTCGCAGTGCGCCAAAGCGTCCTCCACCCGGACCTGCACAGTACCCGATCCATTGGGAGTTACATCGCCTTCGGCGATGGTGAAGCATCCATCGCCCGCCCGCATTTGAATGCGATGGTTGGCGATGCGCAGCCTCACCGTAAAGCCGAACGCCTTCTCAAGCCACACAGCCGCCACGCTCGGGTCGGGATAGCGAAGGACGGGAATCACATGGCATGGTGGCACAGAGCGGTTGGATCGCAAGGGCACCTCGCGGAAGAAACATCAACAGACTAGCAGGCTAAAACCTAAGGCAGCCGCGCCACCTTCATCCCCACAGCAGCCATAACGCGATAAACTCAATTTAGACTATGTCCGATCATTCCAAACCGCTTCCCGCAGTCGACCTCTCCCAGCCACCGGCTGAAGACATGGTCCGCGTCACCTTCGAGCCCGAGGGCAAGACCGTCGAATTTCCCTTCGGCTCGCTGCCTTACGAGGGCCACGGACAGCCGATGAGCCTGCTCGACGTTGCCGAAAACTACAACATCTTTCTCGACCACGCGTGTGGCGGCGTCTGCGCCTGCACTACCTGCCATCTGCACGTAAAGGCCGGCGCCACGGGCCTGTCTGAGCCCGAGGACCTCGAGCTCGACCGCATCGACACCGCCCCGGGGCTGCAACTCAACTCCCGCCTCGGCTGCCAGGCGATCATCGAAAAGCCCGGTGCCTACGTCGTCGAAATCCCTGCCTGGAACATCAATTACGTGCAGGAAGGCAAGCCCGCCGCAGTCAAGAAGTAACACGGGGGAAAAAATCAAGCGCCGCATTGGGACACTTGCGAAAGTGTCTCAATGCGGCGCTTTCGTCTCCTGTGTGCAGCCTAGTGTGGCTCTGCGGCCGTTTCGCCGCAAATCTTCGCAGGAGCCGCCCATGAACTGCTCTTCATTGCACCTCAAGACCGTTGCCGCAGTTTTCTTTGTAGTCGCAAACGCGATGAACCAGGCGAACGCACAAGCTCCCACCCCAACCCCCGAAGTGTTGATTCTGCCCGCAACTCCTCAAACCTTGGAGTCAGCTCTCCCCGACATGAAACGCGGACACAAACTTATCATCGTCACATCCAAAGATCCCACGGTGAAACGGACCTGCCATTTTGACTCGGTCACCGCCGATGAAATCCGCTGTCAACGGCCCCTTCACACGCAGCCGGAGATTTATCGCAAAGCCGATTTGGACACGATCATCGAACCGGCTTCTTCACATTTCTACTGGGTAAATTTCGCCGTCTTTTTCGCACTGGGTGGCGGCATCATCACGGGAGCTTGCTTCCTCGGAGCGATTTCGGCGTTAGCCATTATCGGCGCGGTGCCTATCGCAATGATCGGCGGCTTCTACGTTCTTGCCTCAGTCGTCATGTCCCGAGACGATTATAAATCGGCGACAGTTCTCTACCAGAAACCCGGCACAACGCTCGCCGTCAAACTTCGCTAACGAAAACTGGCCCTAAAAAGGATTAGGCCACTCCAACATCGAGTGGCGCTTCAAATCCGGCTGCATGGTCAAACTTTGTTCATGCTTGTCTCGGAGTATCGTCAGGGTCACCGCCCTTCCGCTACTTGCCCTCATGCGTTTGGTCCAGTCGGAGCCTGAAGCGACCGGCGCCGCGTCCACCTTCAGGACCACGTCGCCGGCCTTCAACCCGGCAAACGCGGCAGGGCTGTTGGGGTCCACGCCGTTGACCAGCAAGCCGGTCTTGGGCGGCGCGCCGAAGAATCCTGCCAGTTGCGGCTCCATGGCTTCGAGCGACGCGCCTGTATACGGCCCGCTCCGCAGCACCGTCCCGATAATGCCGCGCCCCAACGACTCCGTACGCGGCGGCGGCGCCGTCTCAACCGAGTACCGCTGCACCAGGATGTTGTCCACGCCGTCGTCGTCCGGCTTGGGCTCGGGAACATTCAGGTGCTGCTGCCAGGCGGCGCGCTCGAGTTCTCTCTGGTCGGCGAGCTTGGCCGTCAGGTTCATCGGCCGCCCCAGCCGCATGATCGACATGCTGAACACCTTGCCGGGGGCCGAATTGCGAATCCGCTTGCTCAGGTCTTCGGCGTTTTCGATGTTCTGGCCGTCTACCTGTAGCACCACGTCGTGCGGCTGCAATCCCGCCTTGCCCGCAGGCCCATCGTGGTCGACCATGATGATTTCCGCTCCATGCGCGCCTTGCAGATGCAGTTCGACCGCTCGCTCGTCCGACGTGTCGCGATACGTAATTCCGAGATAGCCGCGTGAGTGTTCCTTCGAGCTCGCGTGCCCCGCCGCGACCGCGCCGTGTGCCGGGGGCGTCATCGCCGCCAAGGCGAAGCTGCACAACACCACTGCGGTCAAGAGCATTTCGGAGCGTGCTCCGCCCAGCGGGGCATTCGCCCGTATCGCCTTGCTGGAAGCTAAATCCATCATCTTCATCGTGTACCAAAAATCAATCTTGAGGAAAACATTTGCTACTGAATATCCGCCACGCCTTGCAGCGCCTGGAACGACGCTGTTCGAATCGCGGGGTTCACATCCTGCGCCGACACGGTCCGCAGCACTTCGCGCACGCTGGAATCGGCCTGCACCGGTTCCAGAACGGAGATGGCGCGGCTGCGCACGCTCTCGTTCGGGTCCTGCATCAGCGAAACCAGCACGGCGTCGCGGACGTGGCGGTCCTGACTCACATACGGCTGCAAACCTTCGAGCGCCCTCATGCGCACCGTGGGGCTCTTGTCGTAGCGCAGCGTCTGGAGCAACTGCGTGCGAATGTCGCCGTGCGTCGATCCATCCGCCGAAGGCGCATCGCACGGATGCCCCGCCAGGCAATAACTCGCCAGCATCGCAACCGAGTCCGCATGGACGTTATTCGTCGTCGCGAGCTTGGTTCCCAGGAGCAGCAACTGCCGAATCTGCGGATCGTCCAGCGAGCCCTGCACCGTTTCCGGCACCATGCGGTTGTAGTTCACCTGCACAATGTCCGAGTTTGGCGTTTGCACGATGCCTGAAACGCTGGCAATCGCGCCCGTGCTGTTGTTCGACATAATGACCGCGGCGGGCAGCTTGGGCGCGTTCGCCACCTGGTAGCGCGTCACGAAGTTTCCGCCGAGAAAGCCGAGCCCGATCAGCAGCGTGGTCAGCGCGGGCGCGCCCTGCATCGTCCCCATCCAGCGCAGGGAGTTGGCCCTGACGCGCGCCCCAAACGAGCGAGGAGGGATCGCATCCAGCATTTCGTCGAGCTGCATCCGCGAGGCGGCCAGCAGGTTCGGCGAAGGTTCCGTCACTGGCATCAGCGCCAGTTCTTCATCGAGGGCCTGGAGAGCCTTCCACTCCCGCCGGCAATCCTCACAGCCGGCGATGTGCTGCTCCAACGGAAAATGCAGTTCGTCGGGCAGCTCTCCGTACTGCGCCAGGACCATGTTTTGTTGTGCGTTTTCGCAAATCATGTTGCTACCTCAACCAGCCTCTAAAAAATGTTGCATCATGCGAAGGTCTATGCCCTCTGCATTTGGTTCTCGGTTGTGGGTTGTCGGTTGTCGGGAATCGGCTTTCACCGACAACCCAGAACCGACAACCTCGAACCGTACTACCGAACATCCGCCAAACTAGCCCGCAACTTCCTCGTCGCCCGGAACAGCGTATTTTTCGCCGTTTCCTCCGTGGTCGAAAGCATCTCACCGATCGTCCTCAGCTTCAAGCCCTGATAGTGCTTCAACTCAAAGACCATGCGTTCGCGCGGCGTCAGGTGGTTGAGCGCCTCGTTGATCGCCTCGCCCATCACCTTGCGCTCGAGTTCGCGGGCCGGGTTCGCCATCGCGCGGTCGTCCGAGATATTTGCCAGCAGGTCCATCTCGTCGCCGGATGAATCGAGCGCGGTGGACGGATCCTCGCGGCGGCTCTTGCGGCGGCGAAGCTGGTCGAGGCACAGGTTCGTCACAATGCGGTACAGCCACGTATAAAACGAGCACTCGAAGCGGAAGTTCGCCAGATGCCGGTAGGCCTTGATGAAGGCTTCCTGGTGAACGTCCTGCGCGTCCTGCTCATGCCCCAGCATATGCAGCGCCAGCCGCAATACGGAGCGATCGTAGCGGCGAACCAGAGCGTCGAACGATGACCGGTCTCCGCCCTGCGCCGCGCGGATCAGGTCGTCGTCCTCCGTCCGCTGCAACTGGCGTGCCTCCAGTTGTTCGGCGGTCATCTTGGCCCGTGCGGCGGATTGGGCAGCGGCCCTCGGCATCACTGCCGATTCTATCGCTTCCGCCGGCGCCGGCGCCGGCGCGCCCAAAGCTCCGTTGACGATCTCCTGCAGTCCGAGTGCGAAGGAACTGGGACGGCGGCGAGCGATCTCACCGCTGGCAAAAACTGCTTCAACGCTCATGCTTTTCTGACTCCGGAGTCAGGTAACTGCCTACTACACTCTTTCAGACGAGCCCTCGGGGCGAACGTGAGCAATGGGGCAAATGAACTTAAGTTCATTGCCGGCCCGGGAGACGCGGCGAAGGCTCTCGGCGTCTATGCATATACGCCTGATGCAGGCTGCTTGAGGAGCCCTTTTGCCCGATTCCCCGAAATTTCTTCTCAACCGCCGTCAATTTCTGCGCCAGACGGTCGGTTTCTCGGCCCTTGCGGCGCTGTCGCCAGGCTCGATCTTTGCC